>Ga0335079_10000494_pt1 | contig 44927 bp, 32 predicted proteins | sample Lox_Sample_33_FD_206719 | JGI IMG/M metagenome (GOLD analysis project Ga0335079, IMG submission 206719) | Soil microbial communities from Loxahatchee National Wildlife Refuge, Florida, United States - Lox_Sample_3.3 | ecosystem: Environmental > Terrestrial > Soil > Wetlands | place: USA...
AACGGTCGCTCCGCAGAGGTAGATTGAAGAAAAAGGGCCAGCCGGCTTGATTCACCGGTTGGCCTTTTTTCCATTTTACTTAAGTCAAGTCGCGATCCGGCACCTTGGGGAGAGGCAATTGCGCCCCAATTCCTGTGATGACGGCCACAGACTTAAGACCATAGCGCGAGAGACAGTAAAGCATCTGGTGAGCTAGAGTTGTGAAATGAAGGAGGTGCGATGCGACTTTCCGTTAGGGGATTTGCGATTGCGTGTGGACTCTTATGGGCAGGCGGCATTTTGTTTGTGGGATTGATTCATCTGGCGCGTCCGGAATATGGGGCGAGCTTTCTTCAAGTGATGGGCTCCGCCTACCCGTGGTTCCACGGGGCCCGGAGCATCGGAGACGCATTGGTGGGTACCCTGGATGGTCTTGTGGATGGACTGGTGGGAGGAGCGCTTTTCGCCTGGCTTTACAATCTCGCGGCGAGAGCCTAAGCGATTCCCCGAGCCGGGTCTGGAACCCGCAGCTCTTTTGCCGTCCGGAAACGCCAGGGCCTTTAGCCTGTCGGTAATCTGGGATGTTGACGTACTTCGCTTAGAGCGAGCGAAGCGCCGCTGCCACGGGACGTCCCGCTGCTCGAACCGCAGGTGGGATGCCTCCGAGGACACCCATAATCAGCGCGAAAATGACGCCTTCCACGAGCAGGGCCGGGGTGATCTTGAAGGCAAAAGCGATATTCGAGAAGGTTTGGAAATTCATCGTGTTGGTGGCATAGCCGTCCAACGGCAAAACAGCAAGGCAGCCAACCAGCCCGCCGACGAAGGAAATCAGTAACGCTTCTACGAGAAACGAAAAGACGACCGCGCCTCCCGCGAAGCCAAGGGCACGCATGGTGCCGATTTCGCGGCCGCGTTCGGAGACGGCTGAGTACATGGTGTTCAGCGCGCCGAAGATAGCGCCAATCGCCATGATACTAGCTACCAGGCCGCCGAGAACCGTGATCAAGGTGGTCATGACCCGCGACTGTTTCGAGTAATAGTCAATCTCACGGGTCACGTCCACGTTCATGCGCGGATCACTGGTGAGCGCATCCTTGAACTTGTCGAATGCCGCCGGCGAAGTCAAATGCGCGGTGACCGACTGAAAAAGGTTGTCGGGTCGCTTAAGGACCTCGTTGAGAACCGGAGCGTCACACCAGATTTCGGAATCAAACGCCGAACCGCCGGCGTCAAATATGCCGACGATTTTCCAGCGGCCGCCGCCGAAATCCACGGTGTTGCCGACGGCAAGCGGGACATAACGCTTCGAGCTGTTTTCGCCCACGACCACACCCTCGTAGGTTTTGGAAGCGTTCCGGCCGACCACCAACTCCGCGAGACCCGATTGAAACATGCGGCCCTGCACGATTTTCACGCCCCGGCGGACTTCCAGAACATTTGGGGCAACGCCGCGGACCTGGACGTTGGCGTCAGCGCCGTTGGAAATGAGCGGAAACGGCATAACGCCTACAACTTCCTGAGTCACCAGCGGGGCGCCGTGAGCGTCGCGAGCCACGCCGGGCGCATCGTCAACGATCTTCACGGAATCCAGAGTGACCGCCCCCATCATTTCCGAAGGAGCGCCGGCACGGAGGACGAGAGCATTATCCATGGATCCGGAGTTGACCAGAGTGGCGCGAAAGCCGTGCGCGAGAGAGAGCATGGCAATGAAAACACCGACGGTTCCGGCAATGCCAAGAACGGCGACGATGGCGGAAGTCCAACGCGCCTTGACACTGCGAACATTGTAGATGAGAGGGATGGCCACGTCAGACCCTCCTCAGAGCATTGACCACGCGCATGCGCATCGCGCCAATTCCGGGAATCAGGCCGCTGGCGATGCCGACGATGATGGCAACCACCAAGCCCAAAAGCAGAACTGATCCGGGAAGCGCGAGGTTGGGAAGCATGCTAGCGAGGCTGACCTGGAGCACGGGCATCGCGAGTATCGCCAAACCCAGCCCGAGAAGACCCCCCAAGAGCGCAATCACGACGGATTCCGCGAGAACGAAGAACAGAACCACAACATCGGAATAACCGATGGCCTTGAGGACCGCGAGTTCTGACGTGCGTTCGCGGACGGAAATGGCCATGGTGTTGCCGGTGACCAGCAGGAGTGTGAAGAAGACCACCGCACCGATCGAAACGATCAAAAACTGAATATTGCCAAACTGCTTGACCCAATTCGCAGCGAATGCGGATTCGGCCTCCGTTTTGGTTTCGTTCGGCGAATTGGCGAATTCCGCGTCAATGGCCTTGGCGATGCGGGGCGCGTCGTCGGGTTTATCAATGCGAATCACGTACCAGCCGATCTGGCCCTTCACGCGATCGGGGATCTTCTCTTCGAAATAGTCCCACTGGAACCAGAATTGGGTCTCGTCATCCTGAGGACGCGTTCCATGATAAATCCCGTCCAGGTTGAATTCCCAGGCGCCGCCGCCATACAAAGTTGTCTTGATGGGAATACGGTCGCCGATTTTCCAGCCGAAGCGCTTGGCCGTTTTTGCGCCGGCGATCGCGCCCTGGCGGTCCTTGATGAAATTGGCCCACTGATCATCAGGGACGACGAGCTCCGGGAAGACCTGCCGCTGAGTATCCGGATCAATCACGAACTGCGGGAAAAAATTCTTCTCGTCCTGGTAGATGCCTCCGAACCAGTTGTTGTGCGTGACGTATTTCACGCCGGGAATGCTCTGGATCTTGTCCGCGTAGGAGAGAGGGATGAGGTTGATGATGGACGTGCGGTTGATGGTGACGAGGCGATTCGCGCTGGCCAGCTCCGCATTTCCTATGAAAGCGTCTCGGACGACGGCGAGAAAAGAGAAGAGGAAAAGCGCCACTGCAAAAGAGCCCAAGGTAAGAAGCAATCGCACTTTCTTGCGGAAGAGATTGGCGAGGATGAAACGGCTGAATTTCATGCCGCACCTCCCACCATCACGCCCTGGGGGGTCTTCTTGGCCTCCACAAGCACTCCTTTATCCAAGTGCAGCGTTGTATGGGCGCGGGCGGCGACCACGGGATCGTGCGTCACCATCAGCACGGTTTTCCCATGCTTGCCCACAAGCTCTTCGATCAGCCCCATGATTTCGTCGGCGCTCTTGCGGTCCAGGTCGCCGGTGGGCTCGTCGCAGAGGAGAAAGGTGGGGTCGGAGACGATCGCGCGGGCAATGGTGACGCGTTGCTCCTGCCCGCCGGAAAGCTGGCGGGGGTAATGGTGCATGCGGTCCGCCAGGCCAACGATCGAAAGTGCCGTCTCCACGTGGCTGCGCCGCTCAGATTTCGAAAGTTTGGTAAGCAACAGTGGAAGCTCCACGTTTTGATATCCGGTGAGAACTGGAATCAGGTTGTACATCTGGAAGATGAAGCCGACGTGGCGAGCGCGCCAATTCGTCAGCTTGCTGGAGGACATGTGCGTGATTTCGTCCCCGGCGACGGAAATGGTCCCAGCCGTGGGGACATCCAGGCCCCCGAGAAGATTCAGCAGTGTCGTCTTGCCCGATCCGCTGGGTCCCATGAAAGCGACGAAATCGCCCTTGTCCACGTCCAGGTTCAAACCCTGCAACACCTGGATGACCTCGCCGCCGCGGCGATATGTTTTATTGAGGCCGCGGACCTGAATCAGCGCGGAAGATTGACCGTTGTTGTTGACGTTTACCATGCTTCTCTCCTATTGTCGCACCTGGACCTTATCGCCATCTTTTAACCCTTCGGGACCGCGCACGACCAATTGATCTCCGCTATTGACGCCGGCGATGACTTCCACATCGCTCCCGATCTGCGTGCCGAGGCTGACCGCCCGGCGTTCAATTTTTCCGTCGCGCACGGCAAAAACGTATGATGACTTTCCGTCCGTATGCACCGCGGTCTGCGGAATGATCGCTTTCGCTACGGGAGCCCCGTTATCCTGCTTCGGTTTCTTGGACTCCTCTTCGTTCAGAAAGGCCACTTTTATGCCCATGTCCGGAAGGATTCTTGGGTCGAGCTTGTCGAACGAAATGCGCACCTTTACGGTGGCCTTTTCCCGGTCCGCCGTGGGAATAATGGTCCTGACGTGGCTCGGTATTTGCCAGTCGGGATAAGCATCGAGAGTTGCAATGACCTTCTGGCCCGGTTTAACCCGGGAGATATAAGCTTCGTTTACGTCCACTTCAATCTCGTTCGAATTCATGTCCACAATGGTGGCAATGCCCGTGCGCGTGAAGCCTCCCCCTGCGGAAACGGGAGAGACCATCTCGCCAACCTGCGCGTCTTTCGAGACGATGATTCCGCTGAACGGCGCACGGATCACGCAGTTGTCAACGCCCTGCTGCGCCTCCCCCACAGTGGCTTGGGCGGCGTCCGCTTGCTCCTTGGCAAGCGCAATCTTGGCCTGGAGACTCTTCACGTTCGTGCGTGCCGTGTCCAAAAACTCCTGGCTCTGCACCTTTTCGTTGCGGAGTTCCTCCGCCCGGTGAAGTTCGATCTCCGCATACTGGAGTTGCACCTGAAGATCCGGAATGGCGGCCTTGGCGGCAGCGACGTTCGCCACAGCCGCGTCCAGCGCGCGCTTTGCGTCCGATTCGTCCAGTGTCGCCAGGAGCTGGTCCTTGTTGACGAACATCCCCTCGTCAAAAAATACTCCCGTCACCCGTCCAGTGATTTTTGCAGCAACTGTTGCCCGCCGGCGTGGCGTCACATAGCCGCTGGCATTCAGCAAAGTCTCGGCCTGGGGGCCGCTGGGAGCGCGCGCGGCGGCGACTTCCACCACGGCGGCTTTGCCGCGGAGAGCGAACACTCCGCCTGCAACCAGCACCAGTACTCCGAGCGATGCGGAGAAAATGCGCCAAAACTTACCTCCAGTCCCGGATCGGGCCTGGTCATGGATTTTCAGGGAAGAGAGATCGGCGGCCGGCATTTGAAAAAGTATGCTCCCCTAAGGTGATGTTTTCGACGAGACCGCAAATTGCGCGGCAGAGGATCATCCGGGCTACGGGGGGCCCGGGCTCGTTCTTGTCCCCTCTACTATACGCAAATTTCACTCACTTTCTATCAAGAGCTTCTTGCCTCGCGCAGTGGCAAATCGGCGAATGGCGCTCCTGCGCCGGTCAAACCGTTTGCCGCGCCGGGAGGCCGCAAGTCTCCAGAAGCTAATCGCCCTTCCCCACATGCGTCAGGCTATGGGCAAGATGACTGGAAGTCTTGTAGAAATTTGACCTTGCGGGCTCTTGTGGCTCCAAGGTGGTCATTCAGGTAGAGTTACGCGCGTGCGTAACCAGGCTGGATCTTACGGATGAAGGGGGAATCATGAACAGAGCGAAACTTTGGGCCATTTTGTGCGGGCTACCCGTCCTTGTCGTCGGCTCTTGTCTGACGAAGGCGCAGACCGAAGGCACCCAACTGGAGCACCCCAAGGAAATCGCCATTCGCGCCGGTCGCCTGATTGACGGGAAAGGCGAAAAGCCGATCGAAAACGTGCTGATTCTCGTGCAAGGCGAGAAGATCGTTTCGGTGACGTCCGGCGGCGCCGTCCCTGCCGGCGTGGAAGTCATTGATCTCTCCAAAGCGACAGTGTTACCGGGCTTTGTGGACGCGCACACGCACGTGCTGTTGAACGGAGATGTAACCGCGGCCGACTACGATAAACAGCTGCTGAAATATTCGATCCCCTACCGTGCCATCCTCGCCGCGCGCAATGCGCAAATCGCCCTCGGCCATGGTTTCACGACCTTGCGCGATCTCGAAACCGAAGGCGCGATGTATGCCGACGTGGACGTGAAAAATGCCATCGCCAACGGCGAAGTGCCCGGGCCGCGCATGCAGGTCGCCACTCGCGCGATGGCTCCGACAGGGATGTATCCGCTGCTCGGATACTCCTGGGAATTGAGGCTGCCCACAGGCGTCGAATATGTTGACGGCGTAGACGAAGCGCGCAAAGCCGTTCGCGAGCAGGCCATGTACGGTGCTGATTGGATCAAGTATTACTCCGACCGAGGCTATTACTACACACCAGATGGCGTGCTACACAGCAAAGTGAATTTCACGGACGATGAGGCGAAGGCCATCGTGGACGAAGCGCACCGCATCGGCAAGAAAGTTGCCTCTCACGCGATCGGAAGCGATGGCATTGCAGCTGCTCTGCGCGCTGGAGTGGACACGATCGAGCACGGCGTTGGTCTGACGGATTCCGAAATGGACGAAATGGTTCGGCGAGGCGTCTATTGGGTGCCGACCGTCACTGTAGTGGCGTATGTTGCCCCCGGTCGCGGCGGAAATTGGGTCAGGATGGTCAACACCGAAAAAGCGGCCTTCCAGGAAGCGCTCAAGAAACGCGTGAAAATCGTCCTCGGCACGGATGCCGGCGGTTTCGATTGGAAAGACGTGAACGAAGCCGAAGAATTCAAATACTACGTGGAGTACGGAATGACGCCCATGCAAGCGATCCGCTCCGGCACTTCTGAAGCGGCGGAACTCCTCGGCTGGAGCGACAAGATGGGCACGATTGAGCCGGGAAAATGGGCCGACATCGTGGCCGTAAGCGGCGATCCTCTGAAGGATATCAGCGAATTGCAGCGCGTAAAATTCGTGATGAAGGGCGGCGTCGTTTACAAGAACGAAATGAAATGAGCGGCGCGCGAAGCCGCGCCTGTTGCGCGGATCTTGCAAGGCTTGTGCGCAAAATCAACGCACCGGGGACGAGGCCTGCTATGGCGCTACTTTCTCCAGTGGCTTGGCCTGGATGGAAAGCAATTCCACTTCAAAAATGATCGTGGCGTCTGGGCCGATATCCGGGCCAGCCCCGCGGTCGCCGTAGGCCAGATCGGCGGGGACAAAAAGCTGCCACTTCGATCCGACGGGCATAAGCTGTAGAGCTTCCGTCCAGCCCTTGATCACCTGGCCCACAGGGAAGGTCACAGGTTGGCCGCGCTTGTAGGAGCTGTCGAATTCCTTGCCATTGATCAGCGTCCCCCGATAGTTGCAGACGACCGTGTCGTTCGCCGTCGGCTTCGCTCCCGTGCCCGGTTGCAGGATTTTGTATTGCAGGCCGCTGGGGAGCGTGACGACCCCATCTTTTGTCTTGTTCGCGGCGAGAAAGGCTTCGCCCTCCTTCTTGTTCGTTTCCGCTGCTTCCGCGCGAAGGGCTTCCTGCTTCTTATTCATTTCCGCCTTGAGCGAGGTCAGCGCCTCCTGAGCTTCCTGATCCGTCAGCAGCGTTTTTTCTCCGGTCATCGCGTCCTTCAACCCCCGCGCGAGAATCGCCGGATCCACATCCACGGCATCCCGGTGCAGTCCCTTCCCGATGCTCATGCCGATGGCGTAGCTGGCCTTCTCCTTATCCGTTTTCAAGACCAGCGGCCCCGCCGTCTTTTTTGCGGCCGCATGCCCGGTTCCGGCCGTGGATTTGTGGGCCGTTGTCGCAGGCGTCTTCTGCGCCGGAGCGCTTTGCGCGCTCGAAGGCGTTTGCTGCGCGTCCGCATATAAGAAGGGCAGCAAACCGGCCGCCAAAAATGCACTTCCAAGAATGAATGGTTTTCTCATAGACCCATTGTCACATTCGCGTGCCTTCGGAGCAATGCTGCCCTCGCTACACGATTCTCTGACCGCACTAAGGCGCAGTCACGCCACGCCCGTGCCCTTGCTCGATTCTTTCTGGAGAAACAGGAGGTCAATCAAAGTCTTCGCGGGGAATATGGCCGCGAAGTCCGGCTAGCGGATCGGATGCATCCGGCTCATCGTGATCCAGACGGACAAAATCCAGAACACCACCCCAATGCCCGCGGCGAGCCCAAACGCTTTCATTCGTTCGATCCCGTCCACCTCTTCGAAGACCAGCATCAGGACGGCAATGCCGGCGATTCCGGAAAGAAGTCCGCCAACGATCGGAACAACCGCCAGCCATTGGTAGAGCTGTCCCAGCAAGAACGCGCGGAGGAGCGCAGCGTAACTCCCCTTTGCGCCAAAGAACGCTTTTGCCAGTACATGCGCCAGCCCAATCTGCAATACGATCCAGATGAACGAAAAAATGAGAATGAAAACATACTGGATAGCGATGAATGTCCACGGCACCGGACGGCCGAGACTGATGATGCGCAGGGTCAATACCCCCAGCGGAAACGCCGGAGCCAATGCCAGAATCAGGAAGCCGTATAAGAGGGAATTGTCGTCTCTCGACGCGCGTCGTACCGCCGCGTCGTCCCAGCGCAAAATCCGGAAAGCTTCCCGGAAATAGTACACCGGGTCAAAACGCAGCCCGGGCGGAGGCGCTGTTTCCTCGGGAATTGTCATCGGAGCAATCCCGGCGCAGTGATGCGTCAGCCCGTAGTCTTGTCCGCAGACGGGGCATTGCATGCGTCCTCACATTCACGCGCTCAAACCCACGGCATCGCGCGCACACGGATCGCGAGAGCGCACAATCTACCACATTCGCATTCGGCTACGTTCAGAATTCGGGCGGGATGAACTTCTTGTTATCGAGCGACAGGCCCTCGCTTGTGGTTTTGGAATGCTGCTCCACCGCCCCAACCGCGGCGACAAGGCAGGAATAGAAAAATGCCCGCAGGCTCTGACGGAATTGCTCCGTTAGCTGGTCGGCGGTCCGGTGGACATCGGCCTCCAGCGACTGCCGTCGCGCATCGCACGCGCTGCGATGCTGCGCATCCAGTGCGGCCAACGACGTGGCAATGTGCTGCGTGGTTTCCTGCATGGACAGGCCCGCGTGCACGTCCGCCTGCCTTTGGAATTCGTCCAGAGCTTCGCGTGCGGCCGTGTGCACCGTGGCGCGCGCTTCGGAAACGTTCGCTTGAAGGTGTGAAAGAGTCTCCCGCAATATGCTCTGCGCGCTCTCGTTCAGCCGAACCAGATGCCGCTCGGTGGTCTGAGCGGCGCCGCGCTCGAATTCTTCCGTGGCCTGCCCCAGCGACTCCGCGGTCATCGCGGCAAGTTGCGGCTCCATGTCGCGAATGGCATTTTCGGCGATCTCTTTCGCCTGGTTCAGATCGCTGCGCGCCTGCGTCGCTTGACGGTCAATGCGCTGGGCAATCTCCTCGGCCCGGATGCGGAAACCGTCCATTTGCGAATCCCATCGCGAGCGCGCTTCATCCAGGCGGTCTTCCAGCCGCGCCAGCAATTCTTCGCGCGAGGTGTGCACCAGGGAACTGCGATGCTGCGATGAAGTTTCCGAGACGACACTCAGGGCGGATTGCCGCGCGTCGTCAATCGAGGTCAGCGCTTTGGCGAGAGCCGGCGCGAGATGTTGTGCAAGCGCGGCTTTCACCGCAGCTTCCGCCGCTTGCTGCAGCTTTCCCTGCACCGCCGAAACGAGCTGGTCTGGCGTAACCACCACGCGGCCCGGCCGCGCGGCCTCTCCGGCTTGCGGCATTTGCAGCACAGGAGCGCTCTTCGTCGAGCTGCCGATCTCTTCGACGGTCGTGGCCTCCGGGTCAACGGGCATCGGCAGAGTCTGTGGTTCCGGCTGGCGAATCGGCGAAAGCATGTCAATCATGCGCGGCGCGCGCGCCGTGCCGGTAGCTGCTCCCGAGGTCGAAGTCGAACTGGAAGATGAAGTCGAGGTTTGTCCCTCGAAGGCGCGCATCCAATCCTCTGGCGGCGAAGGAATGTTCCACACGTTTGCAGGCGCCTCGAGCTCCACGCCGACGTGATACAGCTCGCGAACCGTGCGCGGCATGTGCACGGATTTCACCTGGGCACGAACCGTGCGCAGCGGTTCTCCCAGCGCGGTCTCCCCAATCTGCAGCGTCACCCAGGATCCGATATGGCAATCGTGGCGTGAAGGGTAGCGGCAGCCATGGAGATTCAGGCTCACCGGCGCCGTGCGTTCCAGGAATTCCTGGCCGAATCCGTCCTGGCCGGAAATGAGGATTGCTACCGGATACTCGATGCGGCTGCTGCGGCGCGATTCCACGCCGGAAAACTTACGCGGCGAATCAATTAGGGTGGTGTAACTCAATTTTGTGCTCCACCTCTAAAATCCAAGGATGCCAAGGAAAGCGCGCCAAAGCGGCCGCGTTACCGAGAGGACGCGAACCGGTGGGACGCCCTGGCCCGCTCCGAGCACGATTGCGTGCGAAGAGCTACAGGAATTTAGCAAGTATAGTAACAGTCCACCCAATGCGCAACGCCAGCTTGCTGCCTTTTCGCGCCCGCCCGGGTCTCTCTAGTAGAACGCCGCCCCACCGTCCACGTTAATGGATTGCCCGGTCATGGCGCTGGATTGGTCCGAGCACAGGAACAGCGCCGCGCTGGCGATTTCATCTGCAGTCTGGCCGCGGCCCTGCAAAATGGTGTTGAGAAATCCTTCGAGCTGCGCCTCCGGGCTCACCTGGAGCCTTCTCGCCAGCACCGCGCCCAGCTCCTTGGACATGGAGGTTTCCGTAACCGGACCGGGACAGATGGCGTTGATCCGCACTCCCTTGCGCGCTGCCTCTGCCGCCGCGTACCGCGTCAACCCGAGCAACCCCGCCTTCGCCGCCGCGTAGCCCGACCCCCAGGAAAAGGCGGCCTTCGCCGAGAGACTGGATATGTTCAGGATCACACCGCTCTTTCGCTCGTACATTTCCGGCAACACAAGCTGCATCAATTGAAATGCAGACCGCAGATGCACAGCGATCACGCGATCGAATTCCCGGAGTGGATACTCTTCGACGGGAACAACGGGCCCATAGTGCCCGCCGTTGTTCACTAGAATGTCTATCCTGCCCAAGCTCTCCCGCGCCGCCGCAACCATCCGCGCGCAGTCCTCTTCCTTCGCCAGGTCCGCCGCAACGAACTCAGCCCGGCCGCCCTGCCTCGTAATCTCTGCTGCGACCGCCGCGAGTTCGCTTTCGCTCCGTGCCGTCAAGAAGACCGGCGCGCCCTCTTTTGCAAAGCGATGTGCGATGGCGCGCCCAATCCCCCGGCCCGAACCCGTAATCAGCGCGCACCGGTCTTTGAGGATCATAGGAGCATGAGGATATGAGGAACACAACGGCGAGGCAAGGCCGCCGCTGCGATCGGAGATCGAAGCGAGCGCCTACGCCTTGGCGGACTCCCCCGAGGGAAATTTCGTGTATTCTTCCACGCCGAACAGTTTCAGCATTTGATCCTGCTGCTCTTTGGCCACCGCGTTGATCGCTTCCACGCCCGAGGCGCCTTTCCCCACGCGATAGCGCAGTTCGCGTTTTCCAATGGGGGTCTCGATGATTTGCAGCAGCGCATCGGCTACTTCTTGCGGATCGCCTGCGGCTTGATCGAGCAGCGCGCCGATAATGCCCGGCACTTCTCGGGTGCGCCCATACGGTGCGTTGCGCGCGACATCCTCGCCGGCTTCAATCTTCCCAAAGATGGCCGTGCGGTATGCCCCCGGCTCCATGCTCACGGAATCTATGCCGGAAGGCGCCAGTTCGTAGCGCAGCGCTTCCGTCAGCGCCTCCAATGCGAATTTGCTGGCGCAGTAAAGCCCCATCGCGGGAAATACCGCACGCCCCGCGCCGCTGCTGACCTGGATCAACAAGCCGCTTCCCTGCTTGTGCAGTTGCGGAAGCGTTGCGCGAACCATTCGCAGCACACCGAAAAAATTCGTCTCGAAAATCCGGTGCGCCTGCACCAGGGTGAAAGACTCCGTCAGTCCCATGAAGGCGATACCGGCATTGTTCACCAGTACGTCAATCCGCCCCGTGTTCCGGATGACCTCACTCACGCACTGCTCGCAGGATTCGTCCTCAGTGACGTCCAGCTCCACGCTTTGAATATTCAGCGACTCGCGATCGGCCAATTGCTGAAGCTCGCGCGCGGCGGCCGCATTTTTGCCCTTCAGGTTTCGCATTGCGGCAAAAACGGAATAGCTGTGACGAGCCAGGGTTTCCGTGAAAAGCCGGCCGAACCCCGTACTTGCGCCGGTAACGAGAACCACTTTTTGTCCGTTCGTCATGGTGCAACGAAGATAGACGTATCGGGGCGCCTGGGCAAGCACAACTGCGATTGGCTGGCGGCCCGGCGCTCGCAGAAGCCAAACTTTTAAGGGGTCCGCTATTTCTTCGGCTTCAGATCATTCAGAAAGCATTTCGCTGCTTCATTCACCTGGGCCGGCGAATAACCCTCGGACATCACAACTCGCGGGCCGATGGCATGAAACGCGAGCAAGTTATCGTTGGCCATCGGGAAAGAGAAAAACCAGAGTTGCTTGCATGAATTGAGCCAGCCTCTTCGGGAAAAGTTCGCAGCCATGGACTGCCCGAGTAAAGCCGCACCAGAAGCATTCTCCTTTAGTCCCAATTCTTGAGTTCTGGCCACAGCGTTTGTAGATTCTCCTTCAGGCCGAAGCACAGCAGAACGGGTTTGCGTTCGAGCGCGTAAGGATTTTCTTCGGTGGGCACAACTTCGCACGACGCGAAGTGGCTTCGCGTGCTCTCGTAATCTCCACCCAGCACGATGATGCTCTCTCCCGTATAGTTGCGCGGCCCCCAGAGAAAATAGCTCTGGTGCCCGCTGATGGCTCTGGGCAATCCATAGAGCGGACCGAAAAAATCAATCGCTGCCGCTTGCCCATAGTTGTTTCCGAAAATTGCCGTTTGCGCCTGCTGAGCTGGCGAAAGCGAATGGTACGCTCGCGCCGCCGCCTCCACCATCTCGATCCACCCGAATTCATCCGAATAGTGCTGTGGAAGCGGGGAGCCCATGTGGTAGTGCTCGGAGCGTGGCACCGCGAACGGCAAATGCGATTGGTATCGCAAGTAGGTAGCCACCGGAAGAATGGGAAGGGTCACCGGAAGCAGGAGGGCCACGCCCGCAAGTGGCAGCCCGAATGCCACAGGCTTCAGGAACGTCCGCGCCAGATTCGCCCGCCGCACCGCCACTCGTCCAGTGAAACGCTCCACCGCAACTCCCGCCGCCGCAAAAATCAGCGGATAAATCGGCGCCGAATAATAATTCTTCCCGTGCATCATTAGGAAAAATCCGACAGTGAATAGAAAAGCCCACCCAAAAACGCGGTACGCCCGCGCTTCTTTCGCGAACAAGTACCAAACCAACCCCGTGATCCACACCGGAAATCCCGTCAGTCCCATGATCAGGATTTGCTGCCCCAAAAATGCCACTGGAGATAGCACAATATCGCGCCCAGACTCCCGGATGTTGTGCATCAACTCCACAAACGGCCAATGATGCTGGATATTCCAAATTAGATTCGGCAGAAAGATCAGCAGCGCAACCCCTCCACCCGCAAGAATCCACGGCGAAAAAAGAAACTTCCGCGCGGAGGTCAAAAGCATCGCCGCCAGCAAGCACAGCGCGAATGCCGCCATCGAGTATTTGTTTTCCACTCCGAATCCGGCGATGAGCCCGAACCACAACCACAGTTTTGGCCTCGCCGTCCGAATCATGCGCAGAATCACGAACGCGCATCCCGTCCAGAACAACGGTTCGAACGCGTTCATGGCGAGCTGGTGGTCAATCACGTGCCACACGCCCGACGCCGCCGAAAGCGTCGCTGCCAGCGCGCATCCGAATCGTCCCGCGCCAAGTTCTCGCGCAAAATACGCCGTGAAAACAATGCGCGCCGCTCCTGCCGCAGCCGGCAGAAAAAGCAGCGCGGGCAACGAAGTTCCGATCGTGTGCCGTACCAGCCAAGCAAAAAAAACGATCAGCGGCGGTTGGTCCACGTAACCCCACGCTAAATGATGCGAGCAGGCCAGGTAGTACAACGCGTCCCGGAAATATCCGTACCGCGTGGACGTCACCATCAGCAGCAAGAAATAGGCGAACGCAATCGCGCAAGCCGGAAATAGATCACGAAGTAGGGGAGGTGATTCCCGCGCGGGCGATTCCATGGAGCACACAGGATAAAGGAGGATTTTCGGAAAAAGAAATTTCGTTCAGCGAAACTCAGGGCCTGGGCGTGCCCCAGTCCGATGGGGGGAATACCACCGGCCAGAATTGCGGCGCGGGCCGGTCAAACTCGAACGCCACTGCGGTGTGGCCGCCCGGAGGATTGTCCACACGCACTACCCGTGCGCCTTCCTCCGCGCCCGATTTCTGGTTGATCAGCACTATAGGCTGCCCAACCACCACTTCCATCTTGAGTTTCAGCAGCCCACCATGCGCGTTCACCACCAGCGTATGGGTTTCTTCGCGTTCCCGTTTGCGGTCATCCGTCTCCGCCACCACAGTGACGGGAATCTGAAGCATTACGCGTTCGCTACGCCGCCGGTTTTCCGGCCGCGATGAGGGAAGAATACTCACTCCGCGCCTCCGATATCCTTGTCTCCCAGTCTAGCCTCCATTTGGGGCTTTTTGATACTGTCCCGATGGGCGTGGTAAGGAATTTATAACTCCAGTACACTACACAGGCATCCGATGAGCACCTCTTGAACCCCGGTGATCGCCGCCTTTCTGGCATCGCACTTCCATTCTGAGCGCGCTTCGGCGGCCAGGCACATCCGTAGGCCTGGAAAATTGGATGCGGCCGGTTTGCGGCTTGGGTTATGATAGAGTCTTCTGAATTCAGTAAGATAGGATCAAGATGGCGACACCGTCAGCCGGAAAAGTATTGTTGAGAGTCAGGCCCCGCGGCTTTTGCGCCGGTGTGGTTCGCGCCGTGGACATTGTCGAGCTCGCTCTTGAAGCTTATGGCGCTCCCGTTTACGTGCACCACGAAATCGTCCACAACACTTATGTTGTAGAGCAGCTTCGCCGCCGCGGCGCGATTTTCGTCGAATCCATTTCGGAAGTGCCGCACGGGGCCGTGCTGGTTTTCAGCGCGCACGGCGTTCCTCCTGTCGTTCGGGATGAAGCCAAGTCGCGCTCTCTGAAGATTATTGACGCCACTTGTCCCCTCGTCACCAAGGTCCATTTCGAAGCCCTCAAATTCGCCCGCGAGGACCGCACCATCATCCTCATCGGCCACAAGGATCACCAGGAAATCGTGGGGACTTCCGGCGAAGCGCCCGACCGCACCATCGTCGTGGATTCCGTCGAAGCCGTGGACGCTCTCGAGGTTTCGAATCCCGAGAAGCTGGCATTTCTCACCCAAACGACTTTGAGTCTTTACGATACGCAGGAAATCGTTGCCCGCCTCCGCCAGAAATTTCCCAAGATCGTGGGCCCCAAAAGTGACGATATTTGCTACGCCACGCAAAATCGCCAGGAAGCCGTCGAGCTGGTCGCGCAGGACGTGGATCTCATCCTCGTCGTCGGTTCGCAGAACAGCTCCAATTCCAATCGTCTCGTCGAAGTCGCCCAGCGCCGCGGCGTCAAAGCCGAACTGATTGATTCCGCTTCGGACATTGATCCCGCCTGGCTCGATGGTGTAAAAAGCGTAGGCCTTACCGCGGGCGCTTCCGCTCCGGAAGTTTTGGTCGAGCAGGTCAGCGAACGCCTGGCAGAATTTGGCTATACCGATCAGCGCGATCTCGATCTGATCCGCGAGGATGTGCGCTTCACGCTTCCTCCGGAGCTGGCGACCATCGCGGCGGCCCCGCGCCGGTAAGAAAATCGCGAGGCCCAAACATTTTTGATGTGCGGCTGGAAGTCGGCAACCGCCGCAGGCTCGGAAACAAACAGGGAAGCAGGGGCCCGGCGCTACCCGCGGCGGCGCCGGTATACGTTTCATTCAGGAGAGCCACTTGGCGGTCAAAATCGTCCGTCAACCGAAGAAGATTGCCTTGATTGGCGCGCCGTCGAGCGCGGCGGCGTTCCTGCCCGGCAGCGAGAAGGCCCCGGCAGCTTTGCGCGCCGCCGGCCTCGTGGATCGCATCCAAAGCGCCGGCTATGAAGTCGTTGACCACGGCGATTGCGCACCCCGCCTCTTCGCGGACGACGACGAGCATCGCCGCGCCCGCAATCTGACCGAAATCGTTGCCGGCTTGAACGATCTGCGCACTCGCGCGGAAGTTGCCGCAAAGAGCGGCGCGCTGATTCTGGTCCTTGGTGGCGATTGCGCGCAGGTCATCGGTCTTCTTGCTGGCCTGCGCCGTTACCACAAGCATCTCAATCTCTTGTGGATGGACCGCGACGCCGATTTGAATACTCCGGCGAGCACCCCTTCCGGCCGCATTGACGGCATGGTCGTCGCCAGCATCCTTGGCCGCGGCGCACCGGAGCTTGTACGCTTCTGGGGCGAAACGCCGCTGGTTCGCGAGCCGGACATTCTGCTCTTCGGCCTGGAGCGGCTCGATCGGCCGGAGCAGGAATTTCTCGTGCGGTCGCCCATCCAGCCCGTTTATGCAGCGGATATCCAGTTCAAGGGCGGCGCTGCTTCCGCAATCGATGCTCTCGCTCATCTTCATGCTGACACGCGAGATTTCGTCCTGCATCTCGACACCGACGTGATTGCCGAAGAGGAATTTTCCGCCGTCAACGTGCCTGGCCCCGGCGGCCTGAAGTTCGAGGATGTTCGATCCTCCTTCGTCGAGATGGTTCGCAGCAAGAATCTTCTTGGCCTTGACGTCTCCCAGTACAACCCGGACAAAGATCCTGAGGGGAGCGGCGCCCGCAGACTCGTGGACCTCCTCGTCGAGGGACTTACGGCGCGCCTCGCTGCGCTGACGGCTGCCTCGCCGGCGGAGGCTCCCACGGGGTCCGGTGCCGAAGCCGCCGCGGAAAAGTCCGAACCTTCCTCTGCGGACCCCTCGGAGGAATCCTCGTCCGTTTGAAGTTGGATCTGCTGCCATCGACGGCTCACATCCCACCGTGTTTGCGCAGATAGCGCGCGAGGCCGAGCCAGGAGAGCAGCAATCCGCCGTTGAAAATGTAATGCTCCGCGTCCGCGCGCGTGTGGACGCGGCGAATTTCCGCCGCGGTTTCTTCCACAAATCTTTGCGCGGCCTCGTTTTCGTCTCCGTTCTCCTGCAACAGGCGCCGCGCCAGGGAAACCCAGTCGTCGAGCCGCTCGCGGTAACGCGCGATGTGCTCCGTTGGACGGTCCACGAAACCGAAGTGCGTCAGGAAGAGGCGCGAGGGGCGAAGCGCCTCGAGGGCATCGAGCGAACGGTTCCAAAGCGGGATGTCAATGTCGGGCGGAGGAACGGCGGGAAGGATGAAGGCATCGCCTTCGACGCAGATCCCCGCGGTATCTCCGACGAATGCGATTTTTGCCTCCGCATCCCAGTAGGTCACATGATGCGAGGCGTGGCCCGGCGTGTAGAGAACTTCGAGGGGCCGCTCGCCGATTGCGATGGTTTCTCCGCCGCGCAGGATTTTTAGATTTTCCGGGGGCACGGGAAGAAATTCGCCGTAGAGCCTTTGCATTTCGCCGCCGTAGAGACGCGAGGCGCTCGCCAGGAGCTTTGCCGGATCGGTCATGTGCGGCGCGCCCTTCTCGTGAACATAAACCTTGAGCTGGGGATTCTCCCTTACGAGCGAACCGGTGGCTCCCGCATGGTCCAGGTGAATGTGGGTCAGCAGGATCGCATTGAGATCGCAAATCTGGACGCCATGCGCTTCCAACTGACGGCGGAGAGTGGAAAGGGTGGATTCGGGCCCGGGATCAATCAGCGAGGTTGTCCCGTTGGATTTCAAAAGCACCACTCCGATTGAGCGAGACCGACCGGTCCAGTTCACATCCAGAATGCGAAGGTTTGTCATCTCCCGGACAGTGTATCGGAAAGGGTGGAAGGAAACCGGGGCTGGATTGGCGGCGGTCGAACTACCCCTACCCCCGGTGTTTTTCAGCAAGAGTGCGCAAGCGGAAGAAAAGAAAGGGGTTGCTTGAAAATTTGGATTTTCAAGAGTGCGCAAACCCAAGAAAGGAAAGGGGATAGATTTCGAGTTGATGGAGCGGACGGCAAGCGGAATGACAGAAGGCTGAGTGCGGACAGGGTGAGCAGGGGAGGGTTTCACGGTGCAACCGAGGGAACGGCGAGAAGTGGGCCAAGACACCGTACACTATTATAACATGGATGTCAATGGATATAATAGTACCGCTCAAGCCAGGGAGGGGAAGAGTTGAGCGCCCGAGCATCCCCGGTTTGAAGAGGTTCCGGGACCAAAGAGCCGGGCTGGCTCCTTAGGGCATCTTGGTGGGGGAAGCTTATTGCTGCTACACCAAGACCGGGATCCTGAGTACCGCCCAAGAGGGGAGCGATTCCTCCCACCATCGGCTTGGGTGAGGCAGGTCACGCGGGAGGGTGATTGGGGACACTGTCCTCTCGGATCAGCCCGTCCAGGATGCAGAAAGAGGGAGGGGACAAGTATGTCAGTCGCCCAGTCCCTCATCCAAGAGTACGTCTCACACTACCGCATCCTGGAACATCTGGGGAGCGGCGGCATGGGGGTCGTGTACAAGGCCGAAGACACGATGCTGCACCGCCTTGTGGCGATCAAATTCCTGCCCGATGAACTGGCCCACGACGATGTAGTCTTCGAGCGCTTCCGGCGCGAAGCACGGACGGCATCGGCGATCAATCACGCCAATATCTGCACCATTTACGAGATCGGCGACCATGAGGGGCGTCCGTTCATCGTCATGGAGTATCTCGAAGGGCGCACGCTGCGGCAAATCCTGCACGGGCAGCCGATGGAAACCGAGCAGCTGGTGAATCTCGCCATCGAGGTGGCGGATGCGCTCGATGCGGCGCACTGCAAGGGCATTACCCACCGCGATCTGAAACCGGGCAACATCTTCGTGACGAACCGCGGGCATGCCAAACTGCTCGACTTCGGCCTGGCGAAGCCGGGATTGGAAGGTGTCGCCTCGGACACGGGAACGACTCTGAGCCAAGACCGGCTCACGACTACCGGTTCGACTTTGGGCACTGTGGCCTATATGTCTCCCGAGCAAGCGCTCGGTAAAGACGTCGATGCGCGCAGCGATCTGTTTTCTTTCGGAGTCGTGCTCTACGAGGCCGCCACCGGCTCATTGCCGTTTCCCGGAGAGACAAGCGCAGCCGTCTTTGACGGCATCCTAAATCACAATCCTCCGCCCCCTTCGCAGCTCAACCACGCATTGTCCCCACAACTGGATCGCATCATTACGACCTGCCTCGAGAAGAATCGCGAAGTCCGGTATCAGAGCGCCGCAGAGGTGGGCGCGGAATTGAAACGGCTTAAGCGCGATACGGAGTCTGACAAAATTGCGGCGGTAGCGGGACTTGGACGGCAGCGCAGCCGACCGCTCGCAGGGATAGCCACAGCAATTTTCGTCGTTCTAGTCCTGGGGGCGTGGCTGCTGCTTACACGGTTCGGAAGCCCCGGGGAGCCGAGGGTTCTGGCAACCACGGAGCTCACCCGCGCGGGCGTCGGGAAAAAGGATAGTCTCGTTTCCGATGGCTCCCGGCTTTACTTCACGGAAGCGGGAAATTCCAAACTGGGGATCTTCCAAATCTCGGTTGCAGGAGGAGACGTCTCGGAAATTCCTTTCCCATTTCCTGTGGTGAGAGTTCATGCGATTTCGCCGGACCGCACCAGTCTGCTCGCAACAGGATTCACAGAGAAGAGTATGGAATTAAAACTCTGGTCCTTGCCTCTTCCCGCCGGTTCTCCCCGGGGCCTTGGAGACACCGGCGCCAGGGAAGGTGATTGGTCACAGGACGGCAGCAAACTGGTTTACGTGAATGGCAAGGACATTTTTCTCGCCAACGCGGACGGAAGCGGCGCGCGGAAGCTCCTGAGCGTATCCGGGGTGCCATCCGAGGTGCGATTCTCACCGGATGGGCGGCGCCTGCGTTACACGGTGAGCGACCCGACTCAAAACACCTCTTCGCTCTGGGAGGCGCGTGTGAATGGCTCGGGCGTACACCCGCTTCTGCCAGGTTGGAGCAATCCGCCAACGGAGTGCTGTGGCCGCTGGACTACCGATGGGCGCTATTACATCTTCCAGCGCATCGGGAGAACTTCGAATCTTTGGGCGCTCCGCGATACGACAGGCTGGTTCGCCGGGAGTGCGCCCCGGCCCATTCAACTGACCATCGGGCCGGTCTCTTTCGAAAATCCACTCCCCAGCCTGGACGGCAAGCGCATCTTCGCCTTTGGAACGCTGCAACGAACGGAACTGGTCAAATACGAGTCAGCGTCCCGGCAGTTCATCCCCGTCTACAGCGGACCTCCTGTCGGTGAAGTCTCGTTCTCCCGGGACGGCCGGTATGCTGCGTGGGTACTCTATCCAGATGAGACGCTGTGGCGCAGCCGTCCGGACGGCAGCGAACGAGTGCAACTTACGTTTGCTCCAGAAATTGCGTTTCTGCCACGGTGGTCGCCGGATGGGAGCACTATCGCTTTTGCCGCCGCTGAGCCGGGCAAGCCGTGGAAGATTTTCCTGGTGCCGTCGCAAGGAGGAACACCGCGTGAACTCCTCCCCGAGCGGCGCAACGAAATTGACGCGGACTGGTCGCCAGACGGGAAACAGTTGGTGTTCGGACGACTCTCGGCGCTTGCTTCGACTGAAGCGGTCAACATCCAGTTACTCGATCTCACGACGGGCCAGCTGAGCGTGCTGCCAGGCTCGGACAATTTGTTTAGCCCCCGGTGGTCACCGGACGGCCGGTACATCGCGGCGTTGACCTCGGACTACAAGACGCTGCTGAGGTATGGCGTGGCATCGCGAAGCTGGTCGAAATGGGTGGAATCGCTGGACCAGCAAATCTCGTATCCCGCGTGGTCAACGGACAGCAAGTACATCTATTACGACAGTAACAACGAGTACTGGCGTATCGGAGTCAACCAGCACCAATCCGAGTCCGTGGCCAGCCTGAAAAATGTGCGCCAATTCAACGGGCGATGGGGCGCCTGGAGCACGGTTTCCCCCGATGGCTCTCCCCTGTTTGTACGAGATATCAGCAGCCAGGAGATTTACGCTCTGGACGTGCGCCTGCCCTGAACGGTGAAGGAAGAGACCTCCGCAAATGAACGAGACCCGTTGCGCGCGGGCAGGTGGAGAAACTCCCTAATTTCCAAATGCTTGGATTGACCGCCGTCCGGCCCGACCGGAAGGTATATTGGCGCAACCGCTCGCCGGACGCGTTACGCCCCCTTTCAAGGCAACGCGAAGTGCGACCCATCCGAGAGACTTCCAGGATACCGGCGCGCCATCCGTCCGAATCGCAAAGCCAGCGCCTGGAAGTGCGTTGTGCTGAAGTAAATTTGCCGTTACTGCGGAGATTCCGAGGCGAGGGATTGGCGAAGAGCTTCGGCGGAGCCGGAGAGGAGATTGCGGAGGACGGCGACTTCGGAAGTGATGGCAGTACGGAGAGAGGGCTCGACGTCGGGAGCGAAGAACGGCGAATGGTTGGAGGGCAGAGGAACGCCAGTGGATTCGGCTTCGGCGAATTTGGCGGGATCGGCGCCGCCGAGAGCGAAGTAGAACGACGGAATGCCGGCTTTGATGAATTCAGAATAGTCTTCGGAAGCCATGATCGGCGGAATTTCGATGACGTTTTTCTTGCCGAGGGTGGAATCCAGGACGCCCGTGAGGCGCTGGGCGAGAACCGGATCGTCGTAGACGGCGTCGGTGGATTCGTAGTTGTCAATCGAGGGAGGGCGAGGCGCACCGGCGGCTTGCGCTTCGGCGTTCACAATGCGGGCGATGGAAGCGAGCAAGTGTTTGCGGACTTCGGGCGAATAGCTGCGAACGGTGAGGCCGAGGACGGCCTGATCGGGAATGATGTTGTTCTTGGTGCCGGCCTGAAACGTGCCGACGGTGATGACCGCGGGATCGCCGGGTGCGATTTCGCGAGAAACGATCGTTTGGAGGGCCATGACGACTTGCGCGCCAATGACGATCGGATCAATCGCGGTTTGCGGTGCGGCGCCGTGGCCGCCTTTGCCGTAAATGATGATGCGCAAGGAATCGGAATTGGAATAACGAGGACCTGATCCAACGCCCACGGTGCCGGCGGGCAGATCGTTGCCAACGTGAAGAGCGACGCCAGCGTCGGGCTTGGGAAAGCGGGTGAGGAAACCGTCCTTGAGCATGGCGGCGGCGCCGCCGATGGTTTCTTCCGCGGGCTGGCCGATCAGGATGAGCGTGCCATGCCAGGTTTCTTTTGAATGGGCCATGATGGCGGCGGTGCCGATCAATGCGGCCATGTGGAGATCATGGCCGCACGCATGCATCACGGGGATTTCGCGGCCGGTGGGATCCTTGACATGGACCGTGCTGGCGTAAGGTAAACCGGTCTTTTCTTCGACCGGAAGGGCATCGAGTTCGGTTCGGAGCATGATCGTGGGACCTGCGCCGTTTTTCATGATGGCAACGACGCCTGTGCCACCGACGTGTTCGGTCACTTCATAGCCGAGTGTGCGGAGATGCGCGGCAAGCTTCGCGGCGGTTTGGATTTCCTGTCCGGAAAGCTCCGGATGTTCGTGGATGTCCAGGTACAGAGCGTGAGCTTGGGGATAAACGGAATCCACTTCCGTGGAGACCGAAGAGGATTGAGCAAGAACCGGAGAGGCCATGCACGCCAAAGCGAGGAACATTGTGAGTTTCATGGTGGGCGGATGATATATGCATTTCCGGCCCGGGATCAACGTGAGCGCTCGAGTTCTTGTAACCCGTACAGGGAACGGCTCCGCGGGGAAACCTTATTGAGTCCAGGGCGGAGTCCCATCGCCAAAATATGAAAGGACATCGGGCCCGGACCTCTGTACATTTTGCCAGTAGGCACCTGACCCTGCATTTCCTAGTCTCTGCGCCTTGCTCTTCGAGCGAGCAGGCCAACCAAAGCACACCTGCTTGACCAGGTGTGTGAGCAGATTCTTCGTGAAACTGGCTTCGGCGGGCGCAGGGCATGGGTGCACTTGCGGTGCCGAGGAGAGGTGGATTAGGCTATTGGCACCGCGTTTCGTAGATTCTGAGCACTCTCTTCCGCTGCAATGGCGGAGTCAGGGGAGAGAAGCAAAACAACCGTCGGCGGCCCGAGAAGTTGCGTGAGAGTCGGAGGAGGAGGGTCTGCCGGTGTCTCGGAGTGCGAGACACGCGATTGCCGGGTGGATTCAAGAGGTTTGGGGGCTCTAGTCACTAGCGTGGGGAGGAAAAACATGCGTAAGTGGTGTGCAATTGGGGCGATGGGGATTTTGTGTGCCCTGCCGCTATCCGCCCAGCAGACCGACAAGGATGCGGGCAAAACAACAACCGAAAAGACACAAGTTGCAGATGCGAATCTGGGGAACACGGCCGAACTAGGAAGCTCTTTGCGGACGGCGCCGGCAACGGGCTTCGCCGACGTATTTCCGACAACGCCGCGGCTGTTCCCGTTTCCAGCGGGGAGTCCGGCGAGCGGTGGCGAAGCTCCGGGGCGGATGTGGCCGAAGTTCGAATTGGCTGGGGCGTACCAGTATCTGGATTTCAAGCCCGGAGACCCGTTCAACACCTATGGAAACAACGGGGCTACCGGCTCGTTCGCGTACAACGCGACGAAATATCTCGGGCTGGTCGCCGAATTCGGGGGTTACGGCTCCGGTGGAAGGACGACGCCCGGAAACTCCACGTCGGGGAGCTTCATCAGCTACCTCTTCGGTCCACGGCTCAACTTGCGCCACTTCGACCATTTCGTTCCTTTCGGGGAATTTCTGGTTGGCGGAATGCACGCATCCAACGGCGTGACGGGGGGCACGAGCCAGGACGCTTTTTCGCTGGCAGCGGGCGGCGGGGCGGATGTCGTGCTGTCGCAACATTTCGCCTGGAGATTGGTGCAACTCGACTATGTAATGACGAACTTCTCGGGAACGTTTCTCAACCCCACAGCCCGGCAAAACAATTTTCGTGTGGGGACCGGCATCGTCTTCCGGTGGGGATTCCCCGCGCCACCTCCTCCGCCGAATCGTCCGCCCGTAGCGGCGTGTTCGGCGAATCCCACGTCCGTCATAGCGGGATCGAATGATGTGGTTGCGGTGCACGTGAACGCTAGCGATCCTGACAATGACACACTTACCTATACCTACACGGCGACCGGAGGAACTGTAGAGGGCACCGGTCCCGACGCGCGGTGGAACTCGACGGGACTGGCCGTCGGCACCTACACGGTGAACGTGAAAGTAGACGATGGCAAGGGAGGGACGGCTTCCTGTGCGGTGGATATTTCCGTTTCGGAGAAGCCCAACCATCCGCCGGTCATCTCCTGTGCCGCGGACCGGAGCCCAATTCTGCCCGGAGAGCGCACGGGAATTACGTCCACGGCGAGCGATCCGGATGGCGATCCGCTGACGTACAGTTACAGCACGACGGGCGGGCAAATCGTGGGAAGCGGACAGAAGGTGGAGTTCGATTCCACGGGACTGCAGCCGGGAAGCTACACGGTGAAGTGCTCGGTAAGCGATGGGCGGGGAGGAACCGCCGACGCGACGGCCAACGTGGACGTACAACAACCGCCGCCACCGCCGCAAGCAGCCAAGGTGGGCGACTGCGGTTACACCAAGCTGGGCGCGTCGCGCTTTGACAATGCCTGCAAGCGCGTCGGAGACGACGTGGCCTTGCGCCTGAACAATGACCCGAACGCCACGCTCGTGATCGTCGGGTACGCGGATCCGAAGGAGCCGAAAGCGGAAAAACTTGCGGCCACCCGCGCGGAACTGGCGAAGAAGTACATCGTCGAGAAGGGCGTGGATGAGTCGCGCATTTCCACGAGGGTTGGGGAAGCCTCGAAGGAAAAAGGCGAGGAAAAGGCCAACCGCCGCGTGGACTTCGTGCTGGTCCCGCAGGGCGCGACGTACTAGGCACCGCGACCGGTCTCCCGTCTTCCGCAAGCACCCAAGAAGGAGCGGAAAGGGAAACCGGGAGCAAGAAGAAATGAATGCCAGCGGGCTCTCCGGCTGAATACGGGGAGCCCGCGTTTTTTTGGCCGCCTGAATTGTAAGATAGAGTGCAGATGAACAAGGAAAATTCGAGCAGGGCACGGCTGACCAAGACGGCGATGCTGCTCGCCGCAGCAATATGTGTGGCGATACCCGCGAGGGCGCAGCGATGGGAGCGGCTCGGGCCGGAAGGCGGCGACGTGCTCTCGATGGCCGCGGGGGTGGACGGCACCGTGTATCTGGGAACGGCGGATGGGCACGTGTTCGCCTCTGCGGACGCCGGGAATCACTGGGAATTGCGCGGCCGCACAGGGCACCGCCGCGATGGCGTGGTGCAGACGTTAATCGCGGACCATGCCACTCCGCAGCGGCTGTATGCGGCGGTGTGGTACCTCGATCCGGCGGCAGGGGGAGGGGTGTTTCGAAGCGACGACGGCGGGCGAACCTGGCAGGCGGACGGATTGGCGGGCGAAGCTGCGCGCACGGTCGAGCAAGATCGTGCGAAACCGGAGGAGTTGATCGCCGGAACGCGGACGGGCGTGTTTCGAACGGAGAATTCCGGAAAAACGTGGGAGCGCATTTCGCCGGCAGGAGATCCGGAATTGCGAAATGTGGATTCGGTTGCCGTGGATCCCCACGATGACAATGTGATTTACGCAGGGACGTATCACCTGCCGTGGAAAACGGAAGACGGCGGGAAAACCTGGAAAGCGATTCCCGCGGGGATGATTGACGATTCGGACGTGATGAGTTTGCGGATTGATCTGGATATTCCGGGGACGATTTTTGCCAGCGCCTGCTCGGGCATTTACCGCAGCGAAAATGGCGGCGCGCAGTGGGTGAAGTTGCAGGGGATTCCGTTTTCTTCGCGGCGAACGCAGGAGATCGCGCAGAATCCCGCTCGACCCCAAGAGCTTTTTGCGGCGACGACGGAAGGACTGTGGACCACGCACGACCGGGGAGAAAACTGGCAGCGCGTGACGCCGCGCGAGTGGATCGTCAATGCCGTGGCGATGTTGCCGTCCGCAGGAAAGGGCCGGCTGCTGATCGGCACGGAAGCACAGGGAGTTTTTGCGAGCGACGATGATGGACAAACTTTTTTTGCCGCGAACCGGGGATTTGTGCACCCGATCCTCTCGGCATTTGCAGCAGACCCGCTCGCGCCGGGCCATTTGCTGGTTCGAATCGCCGGCTCCCCGGGGCAACTGCTGGAAACGCGAGACGGCGGGAAAAACTGGACGACTTTGGCGGGCGGCCCGCCAAAGGGGAAGATCGCAGAACTCTTCGGCGGCGAAAAAGGATGGTGGGCGGCGTTTGAAACGTCGGGGGCGGCGCGGTATGACGCAAACAGGGCACGATGGGAACCGGTGCGGTTTGTGGAAACGACTGGAGGGCGCGGGCGAGCGGAGAAGGGCGTAACGCGGTCGGTTCGAAAGGAACCGCAGGTGATACGGGTTCGCGAGGACGGAAAGAGCTTTTACCTAGCCACCTCGGAAGGACTCTGGACCGGAGACGTACGCGGCGATACCGCCCGCCGCCTGGACGCAAGAGCCCTGAGCGGAAAAATCGAGGACATGCTGCCTGGAGAAAAAGCCTGCGCGCTGGCTGCAGCAAAATTGGAGTGCTTGGGCACGCGCGGCGAGGCAGCCACGATTCGGGAAGCGCCGGCGGAAGCGGGCCAGCTTCTCTGGCTGGAACAGAACGGAGACGCTGGCGACGATCCGCTGCTGATCGGGGGGAGCAGCGGGGTTTTCGATGTGGAGGCGGGAGCTAAATCGAAGTGGAAGTTGGTGCAATCGGGACTCCCCGCGGTGGCCGCAAGCCGGGCGGCGCGGTCCGGGAACAAATTGGGGATTGCGACGGAAACGGGAGGATTCTACGTTTCGAGCGATGGCGGCAAGAGTTGGGTGCGCGTGGATGGACCGGAGGAAACAGGGAGCACCGTTGGAGTGGCGCCCGATGGGACGGGAGGATTCTTCCTGGGGTCGCGGAGCGAGGGATTGTTGCACTGGGTCCCATAGCAGGGATACCAAGAGACCCGCCAGGGGAAAGTTCCCGGAATGGAACTGACCCGATTCCCATTTCTGCATGTCTGTTAGCCAAAGAGACTTAGTGGGGACATAAAGCTTGGCCCGGGGTGCCGGGCGGGGCAATCAACCTTCCCGATATAAAACTATTATAGATATGATAATATGTGTAACTTGTTGAAGAGCTAGGGGAAAGGGTGTGTTCCGCAATTGGAACGGCAGATGCTGAACCAATAAGAGACAGTGGAAGGCGGGATGGAGCTGCAGACGATGGCGGAAGAAGCGACAGCACGGCGAGAGGCCGCGCCGATGAATCTCCTCGTAGTGGATGACGAGCAGACCACGCGGGATCTGTGCGTGGCGGTGGCGCAGCAGAGCGGGCTGAAGGTGGCGACGGTGGCCACGGCGGAGGACGCGCTCGAGGTGCTGGAGCAGTCCGCGGTGGACATCATGCTGACGGATCTGAAGCTTCCGGAGACGAGCGGGCTCGAACTGCTGCGCAAAGCGCACGATATGCATCCGGAAGTCGCGGTGGTGGTCTTGACGCAGTACGGCACGATTGATTCCGCGGTGGAAGCGACGCGCATGGGTGCGATGGATTATGTGACTAAGCCGTTTCGCGTGGAGGAGCTCCGGACGCGGCTGGAACGCGTGATGCACGCCGTGGAACTGCAACAGGAAAACCGCCTGCTGCGTGAGCAGCTGCGGACGAGGCCGGGCTTCGGCCTGATGATCGGCATGTCCGCAAAAATGGAGCGCGTGTACAAGATGGTGGAAAAAGTGAGCCAGCACGAGTACCCGGTTTTGATTCTGGGAGAGAGCGGGACAGGTAAGGAGCTGGTGGCCAAGAGCATTCACTATTCGGGACTGCGGAAAGACCGGCCCTTCGTGCCGGTAGATTGTTCCGCGCTGGTGCCGACGCTGATCGAATCGGAGCTATTCGGCTATGTGAAGGGCGCATTCACGGGAGCGATGCAGGCAAAGCAAGGGCTTCTTGAGTCGGCGCACGGCGGAACGCTTTTCCTGGATGAAATCGGAGACATGCCCGTGGACTTGCAGGCCAAGTTGCTGCGCGCTCTGCAGGAACGGGAGATCAAGCCGGTGGGCTCGACCGACCGCCGGTCCATTGACGTGCGCATCATCGCGGCGACGAACCGCGATCTGGAGAACGCCATCCGCAGCGGGAGTTTCCGGCAGGACCTGTACTTCCGCCTGAATGTTGTGCAGATCAAGCTGCCGCCGCTTCGAGACCGGAAAAGCGACATTCCCCTTCTGGTGACGGCGTTTCTGGAGAAATTTTCCGGATCGCACGGATCCGTGCGATCCATCTCGGACGATGCCATGCGGCGACTGGTGGCCTACGATTGGCCCGGGAATGTGCGTGAACTTGAGAACGCGATTGAGCGCGCAGTCGCACTGGGATCCGGTCCCATCGTTCACGTCGCCGATTTGCCTTCCAATCTACAATTTCCGTCAAGCGAACGCGTGCCACAAAAGGATGAACTCCTGCCGCTAGAAGAACTGGAACGGCGGGCGATCCTGCGCACGCTGAGGGAAACGAGCGGCGATAAATTGGCCGCCGCGCGGATGCTCGGAATCGGCAAGACGACCCTCTACCGCAAGCTCAAACAGTACCGCGTCGAACCGCCAGAAAACTGAATGTCGAGAAGAAGAGTGTTGAGGGAGGAGGGCAGCGGAGAACATTCGCCGCTCTCCCTTCCGAATGCCCACAATGGGCTGCGCAAGCAGCGGAAATCTCGACATGGAATTCGAACCTCCTCTGCATTCCCGCCACTGCGTTCGTAACTTACTGATCCAGGGATAGTTATCGTTGTCCTCATTGGGCCTGTTTCTGCAATGAGTCTCTCGCATGGAAGAGCCGTGCGCGGTCAACTGCCGCCGCGGGGCGAACGAATGAGTCTGCAGATGGAGATGTGGAAGAGGAAAGTGAGTTCACCGCCGCCGCGGGGCGTGGCACGCGCGGCGCTCCTCGGACTTTCCCGCGAAGAGATTGTGCACGAAGTCATCGTTTCACTGGCGCGGTCGACAGCAGCTAACCGGATCGGCGCATGGATCGCCAAAGCAGGGGATAGACAAAAAGGGCCGGAGGAAGTTTTCCAGGGAGCAATCTGGGATCGGGACTCCGAAGCAACGCCGAGAGAGTGGAGGCAGTTAGCCCCTCACTTTCCGTTGCCGCGGGATTTGCTGTTGACCGGGAAGAGTGTAGCCCAGGACGTTGGCGGCAATTCCCAAAGCCCGCTTCTCGGACCGTTGGCGGAACTGCGCACGGTGTTGTGGGTTCCGGTTCTCTCCACCGGGAGACTGCAGGGAATTCTGATGGCGGGTTCGCGGACGAAAGCGGCGAACCTTCCGCGTGCAGAAATGGAGGAAGCGGCGGCTGAACTCTCCCTAGTTCTTTCGAACGAGCACCAGTACGAGGCTGTCCGGCAGCGCCAGGCGGATTTGCTCCTAGCGCGCCAAATCTCGACGGACCTTCTTGATGGAAAATCACCGGAAACTGTTCTGGCCTCGCTGGTCGAGAGCTGCACGTCAAAAGCCAAGGAGGCGGCAAGCCCGGGCGCCGTATTCGCCGCGATCGGACGAAGGAGGGGGTGCGAAGAAACGCGGAAAGGGGCACCGGAGGAAGTGGAGTTTTGGTGGAAGTCCGGCGAAGAGGCGTGGCAGGGCGCAGCGGAAAACGAGGCGCTGGCCGGGATGTGGCGGACAGCGCTGGAAACGGGCCGCACGGGGGGAGGAGAACTCACGGCGCCTTGGTCGAAAACGGAAGTTGCGCGAGTGGTAACAATCCCTCTGCGCGCCAGCGAAGAAACGCTGGGTGTTCTCGTGGCGGGAATCAAACCGCAATGCGCTTCGCTGGCTTTGCTGGAACGTCTGGAATTTCGGGCGCTTCTGGCAACCTCCGCGCTTAGCGCTTTGCACGAGCACGAGGAGGAATCCATTCAGGAATCGGAGATGAAGGCGCTACTCGAAGCGAACCCCGACGCCCTGACAATGGTGGACCGCCGGGGAAGCATTCTGCGGAAAAACGTTGCGGTCGGTACGGTCCTTGGAGAGAAACAGGACCGCGAAGAGGACGTGCGCTTCACCGATTGGATCCGGGCGCGGGATCGTGCGGCGGGGGAAGAGTGGTTCCGAAAGCTGTGGACGGAGGAAAAGGGCAACCCGACCGCGATTCTGGATACGGAACTTCGGAATGGAAAGCGGGTACGGCTGCGCGCGGAGCGAGTTTCCAGGGGAAATTCCGTGCTGCTCACAATGGAAACCGCCGGGACCGCAGAAAGGAAACAGGAAAACCGGGAAGCGACGGAGCTTTTGACCCTGGTGGAATGGCTCGATCAGGGAGTGATTCTTTTCGACGCGGATGAGAAAATCCGCGCGCTGAATCTGAAGTTTGCCCAAATGGCGGGACTGGCCCCGGAGGAAGCCGACAAGATGGAAACGCTGGAGGGCCTGATCTACCGGCTCGCTTCCAGTACTCCGGACCCGGAGCGCTTTGAAGAACGCTGGCGAGAGATGGCGCACAACGAGGAGGCGGGAGTGCGCGAAGAAGTTCATTTGACGCGGCCGGCCTCGCGGGTCCTGGAGCGTGTTTCGCGGCCGATCTGGGACGGCAATGGGAAAAGGCTGGGACGCCTGGAAATTTACAAGGACTTGACGGCCCAGCGAATTTTTCAGACTCGTCTGCTGCAGACGGAAAAGCTCGCTGCCTTGGGCCAGATGGTCAGCGGCGTGGCACACGAATTGAGCAACCCACTGACCAGCATCACCGGGTACGCGCAGAGGCTGCTCCTGAGACAGGATGCCCTGGGACGCGCGGAAGAGGTACACCGGATTTTCTCTGAAGCGGAGAGGGCCGGAGCGATCCTGAGGAGGATGCTACTTTCGGCTCGCGAAACGCCGCAGGAGCGCCGGCCGATCGCTCTCAACCAGCTGATCCAGAGAAGCGTGGAGCTTCAGCGCATGAGCATGGAGGCGGAGAAAATCCTGGTAGAAATGGACCTTGACCCACTGCTTCCGCCGGTGCGGGGAGACGCCGGCCAGTTACAGCAGGTGCTGATGAACCTGATCGGCAATGCCAGACAAGCTCTGGAGACTCAGGGCGGAGGGACGATCCGGCTGAAGAGCGAAAGAGCGGGGACGCATCGCCTAAAGGTGGTAGTTAGCGACACGGGTCCAGGGATACCGGAGGCGGTGCAAGCGCGCATCTTTGATCCCTTTTTCACGACCAAGGCCGAGGGCATGGGGACGGGCTTGGGTCTTTCGATTGTTCTAGGCATCGTGCGGGATCACGGCGGGCAAGTTTATGTACAGAGCTCGCCGGCAAAGGGCGCAGCGTTTTCCATCGAGCTTCCGGTAGCCTCGTGGGAGACCAAAGCGCGAGGTGAATCCGTGGAGCGAATCCCATCGAGGCCGAAGGAATCCGGCGTCCCGACGGCTTCTGGCGAAACATTGTACCGGCATGACGGGGAGGGACGCGCACGGCGCGTTCTCGTAGTCGAGGACGAACCGACGGTGGCGCAATTGATTGCGGACGTCCTGCGCGACGAAGGTTTCCAAGTGGAAGTGCTTCCCGACGGGCGGCGCGCGCCCGAGCGGGCAGCTTCGGCGGAGTTTGACCTGGTGATTTGCGACGTGAAGATGCCAGGACTTGACGGGCCCCACTTTTACCGCTCACTGGTGCTGGCCGGAAACCCCTTGAAGGACCGATTTCTTTTCGTAACAGGAGACGCCCTGGCCGCCCAGACCAGGGAGTTTCTGGAAAAAAACAGGCTGCCATACGTGGCCAAGCCGTTTCGCATGGAAGAGCTCACCGAGAAAGTCGAGCGTGTTCTGGCGGAGGCGAAACACCTGGCGAGCCCGCCTGAAAAAAGGAAAAATGCAGCGACCAAGGGGTAAACGCATGAGGGCAAGGGGACAAACGGTATTGCTGATCAGCGATGATGCGGCACTCTGTGCAGAGGCGCGCCGAGAGCTGCAAGCGCAGGAAGAAGGGTTGCGGGTTTCTTCCGTGAGCAGCGTGGACGCCGCGCGGCGGATTGTGGAAGACGCCGCGCCGACGGTGATTGTGCTGGAGGAAGCGTCGGCAGGATGCCAAGCTAATGACCCGCGAATCAAGGCGCCGAGGCTGGATGCCGTGGTTTCGTCTCTGGCGGCGTACGCCCCCGTCGTCGTGCTGGGCCAGGAGAAAAGGCCGACCGAGCTAAGCGCGCTCATTGCCGCGGGCGCCGCAGAGTACGTCGGGACAAACGGAAGATACTTGCCCGAAGCGACCAGCCTGGTGAAGAGACGTCTGGATCAGGCTCGGCACATGGAGGGAAGCGCGGAATTTCTGCGGCAGGATGTTGACAACAAAAGCCCGGATCGCAGTGAAGAGGATTTCGGAGAAGTTCTGCGGCACGAGTTGAACAATCCCCTCACGGGGATTCTTGGAAACGCCGAGTTGCTGCTCGCGGAACTTCGCCGCAAAAGCGACGAGCGCATGCCTCAGGGAGGTTTACAACGGCTCGAAACCATCGCGGCACTGGCGGTTCGGATGCGCGAGACCATCCGGAGGCTCAGCCAACAGTGGGAAGAGCACAGCATGTCCGCACGCACGCCCTAGCCTGCCAGCTTCGCACGAGCTCTTTCCAACCCTTAGCACACCTGTTAGTCTTTGCTCCGGCCGCTTTTTTTGGCGCAGCGTGCCTCTTGCCATGAGCGAACAGTCTTCGCGCTCCAACCTTTCCGGTTTTTCTTCCGCATTGACCCGGAGCTTGCGGCTTCTCGAAGGCCGCGTTCCAGCGAATGAACTGGCGGCGCGAGTGACTCAGGCCGCGATGGAGCAGCCGGGCGTCACAGGGGCGCGGCTGTGGCGCATTGATGACGGCGTAGCCTCGGTTTGGGCCCAGACGGGAGCGGTTCCTCCCGTGGTGACAGCGCAGACCGCCGGCATTCCCTTGACGGACGGTTCAAAGGACCCGACGGTTTGGACCGGGCCCCTCGGAAGCGACGATTACCGGATGCGCATCCTGGAGGCTCGAGGAGTGCAGCCACTTTCCGCCGAGTTGCGCGAACAACTCACGCTGCTTTCGCGATTCGCATCAGTCGCACTCGCCTTGGCAGAGCGGCGCGGCGCTCTCGAGGAAATGTCCAGCATCGTGGAGGCCACCAAGCGGCTGAACTCCACGCTCGATTTGGGCGAGCTGATCCACATCATTTTGCAGATCGCCACGCGACAAACAAAAGCGGAGCGCGGCACGGTATTTCTGGTGGACCGCGAGCGGAATGAGATTTGGTCGCTGGTGGGACTGGGACTCGAACAACAAGTGATCCGGTTGCCGGCGGATAAAGGGATCGCCGGATGGGTGGCGCACCAAGGAAAATCGGTGCGACTGGAGAACGCCTACGACGATCCCCGATTTGAGCCGGAAGTTGACCGGCGGCTGGGTTTCAAGACGCGGCGTCTCATGTGCCTGCCGATCCGGAACGAAGCGGGAGAAGTGTCCGGAGTGCTGCAGCTCTTGAACAAACCCGAGCCGTTCACACGGGAAGACGAGGCATTTCTGGATGCGCTTTCGACGCACGTGGCGCTGGCGCTCGAGAAAGCGCAGTTCCACCGCGAGCGGATCGAAAAGGAAAAACTCGAGCGCGATTTGGCCCTGGCGCGGGAAATTCAGGCGGGCCTGCTGCCGGATGCGCCGCCGAATTTTCCGGGACTGGCGATCGGCGTTTCGCATAAGCCGTCGCAAATGGTTGGTGGAGACTACTACGATTTTCTTCCGCAACGGATCGGTGACAAGGAGAAGCTGCTGATTGTGGTAGCCGACGTGGAAGGAAAAGGAGCTGCTTCAGCGCTGGTGATGGCCAACGTGCAGGCCACGCTGCACGCGATCGCGGACCAGCCGGGACCCCTGGAGCGGCTGCCGGAGAAGATTAATCAGAAGATGATGAGGACCGTTTCGCTTTCCGGCGGGCGGCGGACGAAGTATCTGAGCATGTTCGTGGCCCTGGTGGAAGAACCCGGACGGAGCTTGCGGTATGTGAACGCCGGGCATGTTCCGCCCGTGGTAGTGCGAGGCGACGGGCGGATCGAATGGCTGGAAACGGGAGGAATGATCGTGGGCTTGCTGCCGGATGTGGCCTACGAAAGCGCGGAAGTGCGGTTGCAACCGGGCGATCTTCTGGTTGCATGTACGGACGGGATTACCGAGGCGATGGACGCTGCGGGAAATGAATTCGGACGGCCGAGGCTGGCGGAAATGGTGGCGCGGCTCCGCGGCAGGACCGCGAACGAGATACTTCAGGGAGTGATCGAGGAAGTGGAGAAGCACGCGCGCGGCGGAACCTACGAGGATGATCGGGTCCTGCTGATCCTCAAAGCGGTGTAGCCGGGCACGTCGCTGCGCCGCTTAGCCAGAGCGATATTTCTCAAGAAATTCGAGGACTCTTCGGCGGAATTCCCGGGGTTGTTCGCCCAGGGCGCCGGTGTGGATGGCGCCCGGAACTCTCCAGAATTCCTTCGGCCCCCTTGCGGCATTGAAGATCATTTCCGAATGACGGCAGGGCAGGGCGTGGTCGTTGCCGTCGCAAATCAGGAAAACAGGAAAGGCGCGCGCGGCGACCGCTTTTTCCGGAGAAATTTCCGCGCCGGGGAACCCCGCGAGCCGCTCGCCGCGATAGATAAGCATCCACGCACCCGGGGCAAAAAGCGTTCTTCCGAGCCAGGGATACTCGCGCAGTCCCGCATAGTCATAAGCCGCCTCGAGGAGGTTCGCAAAAGGCGCTTCGGCGACGACTGCTTCGATACGCGGATCGGCGCCCGCGGACTGCAAGGCGATGCCCGCACCCATGGATTCTCCAAGAGCAAAAATGTGAGCGGGCTTTTCCGACGCAAGAAGCGCATCGAGCACCGCGCTGGTGTCCTTGCGCTCCAGCCAACCGTACGTGGCGATGGGGCCCTCGCTTGCCCCATGAGCACGCGAGTCCATCATGACGACACCGTAACCGGCCAACAACAAAATGCGAGCGTGCTCGAGCACTCCCATGCGATTGTCCGCAACGCCGTGATACACGAGAACCCATGAACCAGTCGGATGAGCGGGCCGGACTTTCCACCCGCGAAGCAGAACGCCGTCGGGGGCGCGCACGTCGAATTCGTCGCAGTACGCCCCGATCTGCGCGAAGGTGATCTGCGCGTCGCGAATCTGATCCGCGGTCAGTTGCTTCCGCAACGGATGGAGAAAGGCAGGCGCCAGCATCCAGCCGGCGACGGCGGCCAAAGCGGGGGGAAAAAGGGCGAAGACCAGAAGAATTCGAATCATCCATCGCATCTGCAACCTGATACGAATAATCGCCTCGAAGTGTTTCGCGCAAGACCGGGAAGCGCACCGCAAATGACTCTAGACTTGCATCTATGGGTAGGCGTCGCCGGGTCCTAACCGGCGCAGATGCAAACAGATTCAGGAGCGGAAGAGGACGGATTCGCGCTGAAACATTTTGACCGCCAGGAAAAGAGCGACCGCCGCGTAGGCGCAAGTGGATGTAAAAATGATCGCAATGTAATTCCAATGGTATGTGCCGATGACCAGCTCCTTGCAAAGGAGACTGACATTGAGGATCGGCACGAGAGCAAGCTTTGGCGTCAGGTCCACCCCGGGAAGCATCGCGGCGATTGCCGGAATGATCACCAGAAACATCAGGGGCATGATGTAGGTTTGCGCTTCCTTGTTGGTCTTGGCGAAGGAAGCGATGGTGATCAGAACGGCGGCGAAAAGTACGGCGAGCGGAATGGCCATGATGAACACGGAAAGCGCAGCGCCGAAGCCGATGTGAAAATTCATGCCTGAATCTCCGGCCTGAATCGGCTTTGCATGGAAGCTGTTGGCGATCGCAAACGAGACGGCCATAGAAATCACGGAGAGCGCTGCGGTGGCCAGTGCCGTGGTGAAGACCAGAAGAAACTTGCCCAGAACCAAGTGCGCGCGCGAAACCGGGCTCGAGAGGATGGTTTCCATAGTGCCGCGTTCTTTTTCGCCCGCGGTAAGATCCGTGGCGGGATGCATGCCGCCGTTCAAGCAGAGAAAAACAACGATGTAAGCGATAAAGCCGCCGAAGAATAGCGCTCCTCCGGACTTTTCGGGAGGCGCAACGTTTTGCTGCTTGACGTCGAAAGGCTTGACCAGCGCCACAGGCAGATTCTTTGCCACGAGGCGATCCTTGATGACGCTATCGCGGTAATCGTCAAAGAACTTTTCAATCTTTCCTCGCGCCACTTCTGACTTCAGGTCTCCCGAGTAGTCGTAGATCGTTACCGTCGCGCCCTTCTGTGCGGCAAGGTCTTTTTCAAAGTCCGCAGGAATCTCGATCACCACGGGAACCTGTTTGTTGATGATCTCGTCTTTCCAGTCGGGGGCGAGGGGAACGATGTTCACTTTCTCCAGCTTTCTCAGGCCGGCGACGACGGAGGGCGAATCTTGCCCGCCAATGATCATGATTTTGGGCACTTCCTCCTGGGCCTTTCCGATAATGGAGGCAACCAGTGCGCCGAACCCCACGCTGAGCAGGGGGAAAAGCAGCAAAGGCACGACGAGAGTGGTGATCAATGTGCGGCGGTCGCGGAGCGCCTCGGTGAGTTCCTTCTTGTAGACGATGCCGACGTTGCGGATAGACATGTTAGACGGCCTCCGACTGCGCGTAATGGGGAGCGACAATCTTGACGAAGATTTCTTCCAGGTCCCGCTCGGAATATTTTTCGCGAAGCTCGGGGAGCGTGCCTTCGGCGAGGAGCTTACCGTTCTGAATGATGCCGATAACGTCGCAGAGCTTCTCGACTTCGCTCATCACGTGGGTCGAGAAGATAACCGTTTTGCCGCAGTCTCGGCATTCCCGAATGAAGGCGATAATCGAGCGTGCGGCCATGATATCGAGTCCCAGCGTCGGCTCATCGAAAATCATGACCGGCGGATCGTGAACGAGCGTGCGGGCAATCGAGGTTTTCTGCTTCATGCCCGTGGAGAGTTTGTCGCAGCGCCGGTCCCGGAAGCCATTCATGTCCAGGCGGTTGAACATTTCGTCCACGCGCTTCTCAATGGTGGCGTTGTCCAGTCCGTTCAAACGGCCGAAGTATTCGACCATTTCCTGGGCGGTCAGCCGCGGATAGAGGGCCGTTGCCGTGGACAGAAATCCCACGCAGGCGCGTACTTTTTCGGGTTCTTCGATCACATCGTGGCCACAAATGATCGCGGTCCCGTCGGTAGGTTCGAGGATGGTAGCCAGCAGCCGGAGGGTGGTCGTTTTGCCGGCGCCGTTGGCGCCGAGGAGGCCATAAATCTGCCCCGGACGGCAGACAAAGCTCACATGATCCACGGCACGGACCTCGCCGCGCTTCTTGTCCTGAAAGGTCTTGCACAGACCACGCGCTTCAATCACGAGAATCGTCTCCACTTGAGAATTTAAACCCGGCGCAACCGTTCCTAATCGTATTACGAAAAGGCGCCACCAAAGATTACAGCACGAGCAGGCGGAAGTCTCGGTCACCGGGCTGTCCCCGCACGAAATTCGGGTAATGAATCTGCATGTTGCGGCCTTCGGCCAGCATCCAATCAAAAGGAGGCGGCATCTGGCTTACTTCATGGGCAGAGTGCCCGAGATTGGTTGGTGCATGCCAGCGCGCTCTTGCTAATATGTTTTTGTTGGGGCCCGCCGGGCAGGGAAGTAAGCCAAGGAAAAGCAGCCAATGAGGGAAGTGGCGCTGCAGCGCTTGGGCGCGAACTCTGTGCCGGGCTGACGGAGGCGGAAAAAGAAGGGGATGGACAGGAAACTCCGCAATCGGATCGTGTTCTTTCTGCTGGGGGCAGGTCTCGTGGCGTTTGTCCTGGTGAAACTGAGCGGGCGGCAACCCGTGGCCAAAATCTCCGCAGTTACACCGGTCCGCGAGAATCTTGTCTCGTCAATCACCAGCAACGGCAAGGTAGAGCCGATTTCTCCCTTTGTGATTCGCGCGCAGCTCGATACGTTTGTCCTGCAGGTTCATGCAACCGAGGGACAAAAAGTGAAGAAAGGCCAGCTTCTGCTGGATCTTGATGTGAAGGATGCGGCCGCGCAATTGGCGCAAGCCCGGCAGAAGCTCTTGAGCGCCCAGAACGATCTGCGAACCGCAAAAATGGGCGGGCCGGCGGATCAGGTCGCAAAGGTGAAAGCGGATCTCGCGGATGCCTTGGCCGCGCGCGACAAAGCGCAGCGCGATCAAGCCGCGCTCGAGAAATTGGTCAAGGAACAAGCGGCCACGACGGATGAGCTGGCTGCAAACGAACTGAAATTGGCGAAAGCCCAGGCGGATGTGACCCGGTTGCAGGCTGTAAAACAGCAATTCGACCATAACGTGGGATTCGATGCCGATCGGAGCGCTTTGCAGGTCCAGCAAGCCCAGAGCGAAGTGGCTTCGCTCGAGGAAAAGGTTGGGGACGGGCGAATCATTGCCCCCGCCGACGGAACGCTCTATTCCTTGCCTGTCAAAAGAGGTGATTTCGTGAAGGTCGGCGATCTGCTCGCGGAGATGGCCGATCTCCACAAAGTTCGCGTGCGCGCCTTTATTGACGAACCTGACCTGGGCTCCCTCGAGCCAAATGAACCGGTGCGCATTACCTGGGATGCGCTTCCAAGCCGAAGCTGGCAAGGAGTTACCGAAGTGATTCCGAAACAAGTGGTGCAGAGAGGGATGCGGAGCGTGGGCGAACTCTTGTGCTCGGTGGACAACGACAAGCTAGAACTCCTGCCGAACATTAATGTCAATGTCCGCATCAACTCCCGGGAGAGAATCAACGTGCTGACCATCCCGCGAGGGGCCGTGGAGGCTGACGGAACAAAACGGTATGTATTCGTGGTGAAAGGCGGCGATCTGGGTGTTGGCAAAAGCACTCTGGAGAGGCGGGAGATCAAGGTGGGAATCGCGGATGCGACGAGCTACGAAGTCATCAGCGGGCTGAGCGAAAGCGACGTGGTGGCCCTGCCCGGAGACGTGGATTTGCGTGACGGAATGCCGGTGAAAATCGTGAACATGGAGGCGAGCAATTTCCAGGGACAAGGGAATGACAACTAGGCACGGCTGGCTCGTTCTGGCGGCGCTTTGCGCGGCGTTTGCCGGCGCAGCGACCGCGCAACAGAGCGAGGCTGCCGAAGAGGCGAAGCGCGCGTATGAAACGGGAGACTATCCGAAAACTGTGGAGATCCTAAAGTCCCAGGCTTCTCAGAATCCACAGAATGGCGAAATCTACCTGTGGCTTGCGAAAGCCTATTTCCAGATGCAGGACCGCGACCTGGCAGTGCAGAGCGCGGAAAAGGCCGTGGCGCTCGATCCGGACAACTCCGAGGTTCACGAATGGCTAGGGCGCGCTTACGGAGAAAAGGCGAGTCATGCCTTCTGGTTTTCCGCGCTTTCGCTTGCGAAAAAGTCGCGACACGAATTCGAAACCGCGGTGCAATTGGACGGGCGGAATTTTTCCGCATTGCAAGCCCTGATTGAATACGATTGCAGCGCTCCCGGAATCGCCGGCGGAGGCGAGGACAAAGCTCTGCCTGAGATCGAGCAAATTGCCAAGCTCGATGCGGCCGAAGGCCACTATGCGAGGGGGAATTGCCGCAGGCATAAAAACGATTTCGCGACTGCGGATTTGGAATTCAACAAAGCTCTGGAAAGCGATCCCAAGTCTGCCGACATGATCTATGACATTGGGGACTATGCGATGAAGCGAGTCGATCCGGACATGCTGGTGAGAGTGGCTGATGCGGGCGAAAAAGCGGCCGCGGGGGATCCCAGGGGAGAATTTTACCGGGCAGTTTCATTCATTTTGAGGAAAGAAAAGCTGGCAGCTGCGGAGGCAAAGCTGCGGAAATATCTGGAAACGGCTCCGGTCCGCGACAACTATCCAAGTCCTTCGTGGGCGCATTTGTGGCTGGGCCGCGCGCTCGAAGAACAGAATCAGCCCGAAGCAGCGAATAGGGAACGTGAGACGGCAGTCAGATTGGATCCCAAGAACAAGGCGGCGAGCGAGCAGCTCAAGCACTTGCCGAAGCATTGACATGCCATGATGGACCTTCACGAAACCTTCAGCGTAGCCGTGGATGCGTTGCGCGCGAATAAACTGCGCGCGGTGCTGACCTGTCTCGGCGTCGTGATCGGCAGCGCTTCGATCGTACTGGTGGTCACGGTCGCTCTAACGGGCAGGAAATTTGTCATCTCCCAGATCGAAAGCGTGGGATCAAATCTAGTCTGGGTGGAAATGGTCAGGACCCAGGACAAGACCCAACCGCTGAACTATCAATTGACCCTGGCTGACATGGAAGCAATTAAGGATTCGATTCCCGAGGTGGAACGAGTCGCGGGGACAAGCGATCTTCAACTGTCCGTTATAGCTCAAGGAGTGGAACGCGCCGTGACTCTGCTTGGCGTGACTCCGGGATATCAGGAAATCCGCCGCCTCGTGGTGCTCCGCGGAAGATATTTCGACGAGTTGGACATGGACGAACGAAGCAAAAACTGCCTGATCACTCAGCAGCTGGCCGCAAGGCTGTTCGGCCAGGACAATCCCGTGGGCCGCGATCTGCGGATGGGAGAGCTTACCTTCACGATCATCGGCGTGTTCAAGGAGCGCGTGGAGACGTTTGGGCTTTCGGATATTCAGACGGAGACGGTGCTTGTCCCGTTCGGCCTGATCAAATATTACACCGGGATCAGTACGCTCAAGGTGTTGGATGCGCAGGCGGCGACCGCGGAAGATGTGCCGAGCGTGCGCCGTCAGGTGGCGCAATTGCTCAAAAGCCGTCATCCGCCCGAAGCCGAATATGACGTCCAGACTCTGACCGCAATCCTCAGCGCCGCGCGGAACATTTCGATGGCGCTGACGATTGTACTGATCGTGATTGCCGCAATCGCGCTGCTCATCAGCGGAATCGGCATCATGAACATCATGCTGGTGACGGTCAAGGAGCGTACACGCGAGATTGGCATTCGCAAGGCAATCGGAGCATCGCGCCGGGAAGTCCTGTATCAATTTTTGATCGAAGCCTTTCTCATCAGCGGAGGCGGGGCGGTCATTGGAATTCTGATCGGGCTGGCGATCCCGGTGGGGGCGCAGTTTTTTCTCCCGGGAAACCTGCGTGTGCCGGTCTCTGAAGCGAGCGTCATTATCGCGTTCGTGGTCTCCTGCTCCACCGGCTTATTTTTCGGCTATCTGCCGGCGAATCAGGCGGCGCGGCTACAGCCCGTGGACTCGCTGCGATACGAGTAACTGGACGCGCAGGATGCAGGTTCGAGGGGGACGGATCCCCTCTAATGATTTCAGGGATGCCTCAGTTGCCTGCTCGAGGTAAATGAAGGAGCAAGAGAATGCGCGCATTCAGCAAAGTTGCAGGATCAATCTTGGCACTGGGCTTGTTCGGCATACCTGCCGTAGCCCAGGAAGTTGCGTCTCCCGCGGCCTCGCAGTCGGGCGGTCCAGCGCCTGTCGCCTTAACCCTGAAAAAAACGATTGATCTGGCGCTGGAAAACAGCAAGGACATTCAATTGGCCAACATTCAGGAGAGGCTTGCGGATCATTCCGCCTTGATATCAAGAGCCGCGTTTCTACCAAATCTCTACGCAGGATCCGGAGCGGGATATACCTACGGAATTCCTGAGACGCCAGGCGGCCGTGCTCCTTCCATTTTCAGCGTTACGTATAACGAACAAATCTTTAACGAACCGCTTCGAGGACAAGCCAGGGAACTGCAGGAACAGGCTCACGCCCAAAAAATCAATCTGGAGGATGTGCGCAATACGGTGATTGCGCAAACTGCCAGCGCTTACTTGGAATTGGTGAAGGTGAGGCACTCGCGGGACTTGTTGGAAAAGGAGAAAGAGAGCGCGGAAAGAATTTTGGCGATCACTCAGGAACGCGAAGGCCAGGGATTTGAATTGCCGATGGAAGTGACGCGGGCCGAATTGACGCAAGCCCAGATCGCACAGCGAATCTTGCAACTCGAGGATCGCGACGACGAGCTAAGCACATTTCTGCGCAACCAGGCGGGGCTTGGCGCGGACCAGCCGATCGATTTGGCGGCCGATGATCTTCCTGGAGCAGCCGAGCAGGAGGGCGACAACCTTCTGGCCCTGGCCCTGGAAAACAATTCGGAGATTCGCATAGCGGAATCCGACGTGAGGGCCAAAGAGTTCAGGCTGAAGGGCGAAAAGCGCGGTTACTGGCCAACGCTGGCGCTTGTCAGCATCTACAGCAGGCTCGCGACTTTCAACAACTACGAGAAATATTTTCAGCCAAACACATTCCAGCCCAACAATTACAATGCGGGCGTGGACGTGCAAGTTCCCATTTTCAGCCCGGCGGTGAAGGCCAACGTCGGCGTGGCGGAGGTCAACCTGCAGGCCGCCCAGGCTGCGCTTGCCAACAAGAAAAACCAGGTCGGCGCCGACGTGCGAAAAATGACCAGGCAAGTGCGTGAAAAGGATGCGGCAAAAGAAGTGGCGCGCCTGGAACTGCAGCTGGCGCAGCAGAACGTGGCTATGCTTCAGGCGAAATTCGATGAGGGAAAAGTGAACTTGCGTGACATGGAAAAAGCGCGGCTGGATGAAAACGACAAATGGCTGGCCTATCTGGACGCCAATTTTGACCGGCAGCGGGCACAATTGGAGTTGCTCCGGACTGCGGGGCAGCTCGACAAGGTAATGGAGTAAAACGGGCCCCACATTGTTGACGGACGTTCCGTGGAATTCGAACAGGAACCACTAAAAGCATTCCGGGCCGCGCTGGCGAAGCTGCATGATGGATTCGCATCGCTTCCGGCATACGACACGCCACCGCCCGGATCAGCGCAGCTCGAGGAAATTCTCCTCGCCACTGCCGAGCGCCTCCGCGATAACTATCCCTACTTTCATCCCCTGTACGCTGGACAAATGCTGAAGCCCCCTCATCCAGTGGCGCGGCTCGCGTACGCCTTGGCGATGCACATCAACCCGAATAATCACGCGCTCGATGGCGGACGCGCCACTTCCGCAATGGAAAAGGAAGCAGTCGCGGGAATCGCCGGGATGTTTGGCTGGAAGGAGTATCTCGGCCATCTCTGCGGCGGCGGCACTATGGCAAATCTCGAAGCGCTGTGGGTGGCTGGCCAATTGCGCCCCGGAAAGAAAATCCTCGCAAGCGAGCAAGCGCACTATACCCACAAGCGCATCAGCGGAGTGCTCGGTCTGACGTTCGAATCCGTCCGCTGCGATTCACGCGGGCGGATGGACCTCGAAGATCTCGCCCGCCGCGGCGCGCGCGGAGACGTCGGCACCGTTGTCGCCACCATGGGAACCACCGCGACCGGCTCCGTGGATCCCTTGCCGGGCATTCTCGCGTTGAGCGCCACGCATGGTTTTCGCGTTCATGCCGACGCCGCTTATGGCGGATATTTTGTTTTGGCGCGTAACCTTCGCGCAGAAACGCAGCTCGCCTTCGCGCAAATCGGCGAATCCGATTCCATCGTCATTGATCCACACAAGCACGGCTTGCAGCCGTATGGCTGTGGCTGCGTGCTCTTCCGCGATCCCAGCGTTGGCCGGTTTTACAAGCATGATTCGCCGTACACCTATTTCAGTTCCGCCGAGCTTCACCTGGGAGAAATCAGCCTGGAATGTTCGCGCCCGGGAGCGGCCGCGGCCGCGCTTTGGGCGACACAAAAACTGCTTCCTCTTGTGCCGGGTGGAGAGTTCGCCTCAGGATTGGAGAAAGGGCGCGAAGCAGCGCTGAAGCTTCACGAGAACCTGTCAGGAGATGGAAGGCTCATCCCCGCGTTCGAACCTGAATTGGACATTGTGGTGTTCGCCCCGAAGGCTGCGACCTGGGAGGAAACGTCGGAAAGGTCCAAAAGCATCTTTGCCGCGGCCGCACGGCGCGACCTCCACCTGGCTCTTGCCGATTTGCCGGCGCGCTTCTGGGAAGCCCGAGGTCTCGGGGGAAGGGAATCGAAAAACACACTTACCTGCCTGCGTTCCGTGCTGATGAAGCCGGAGCATCTGTCTTGGATGGACCGAATTTGGGAGCGGCTCGGACAGGCCTATTTGGATACAGAGTCTTTGAAATAACTACAACGGATAGTCCCACTTAGGCATCGTATGGGGGGGTACAGTTCGTGGAAAAACAGGGTTGGGAGCGAGCAGTATCTCAGGTACACTATTTGGGTAGAATCGGGGCCCGATACGCCCGGTGCCGCAGCCGGGAAGTGTACCCACACGGTCAATGGTAAGCAAAGAGAGATTGCTGAGGGTGAAGAATGCCTGAAGTATTGAAAACCTTGTTGTTGAACCCGCCGAGCTTCGAAAATTTCGATGGCGGAGCAAGTTCGCGGTGGCCCGCGACGCGTGAGATTGAATCCTATTGGTATCCGGTTTGGCTGACCTACCCGGCCGGCCTCATCCCGGGCAGCCGGCTTCTGGACGCATCTCCCCACAAGATCAATTGGCAGCAAACCGTCGAGATCTGCAAGGACTACGAATTTCTCGTCCTGTACACTTCCACCGTCGGTTTTCACAGCGACATCAAGCTGATCCGCAAGATCAAGGAAGCTAATCCGAGCCTGAAAATTGCTTTTGTGGGGCCTCACGGCCACATTCGGCCGGATGAAACCCTGCAAGCCAGCGAGGACATTGATTTCCTGGTCCGCGGCGAGTTCGACCACCCTGTTGCGGAATATGCCCATGGAAAGCCGCTCGAGCAGATCCTCGGCGCCAGTTACCGCAAGGACGGGAAGATTATTCACAACGCCGTGCGGCCCCAGTTGCACACGGCGGAGCTCGACGCGCTTCCCTTTGCCTCGGACGTCTACAAGCGCGATCTGCAGATTGAGCGCTACAACGTCCCGTTCCTCCTGCACCCATTTGTATCTTTTTACACTTCGCGCGGATGCCCCGCGTTGTGCACCTTCTGTATGTGGCCGCAGACGATCTCGGGACACGCGTGGCGCACTCGTTCCACGGAAAACGTCGAGCAGGAAGTGCGGAGAACTCTCGAGCACTTCCCGCAGATGAAGGAAATTTTCTTCGACGACGATACTTTCAACATTCGCAAAGACCGCGTGTTGGACCTGAGCGCGCGCTTCAAGAAATTGAAGTTTCGCTGGTCCTCCACCGCGCGCGTCCATAGCGATTACGAAACG
>Ga0335079_10000497_pt1 | contig 44828 bp, 37 predicted proteins | sample Lox_Sample_33_FD_206719 | JGI IMG/M metagenome (GOLD analysis project Ga0335079, IMG submission 206719) | Soil microbial communities from Loxahatchee National Wildlife Refuge, Florida, United States - Lox_Sample_3.3 | ecosystem: Environmental > Terrestrial > Soil > Wetlands | place: USA...
CCTCGTCCCTCTCCAGCTTTTCCTTCTCACGGTCTTGCAGAAACGCCTCAACGGCGAACCGAATCAAACGACTTCATTTCATCGACCACTCGCGGGCAGCACGCTGAGTCTCCTCGTACAGCGGCAAAGGAAAATCCGCGACCACTTTCTTCACGCTCCGAGAGTTGGTTGGTCGTCCGGCCATGGCGGCCACGCCTCGTCTCCTTCGCTTCATACCATTCAAATTACACTCTCTGACACTAGCTAATACATCACTTGAGAATCGTTGTTCTATGCACATTGGCTATATGCGGAATCCACCGAAGAAGACGCGAGCACATCCTCCCCTGTCTATGCCGGCGAATACCCTTCCAGGAGCCCGATGCCGCGATTTACAATGGAGGTGTCAGGTGCAGTGCCAATGACGGAACCGGATAAAGAAAGAGTAGAAACCGCGGCGGTGACGGGCGTCGGCGCGGGTGTCGGGGGCGCCGGAGGCGCTACCGTGGGTGTGCTCGAACTTGCGGCCACTCAGGGGACGGTGACCGGACTGAGCGCGGGATTTGCCATCGGGTTGGGCGCCGTGGCTGGAGGCGTCGCCTTCTTCCTGGGATACAAGGCGTATCGTCGTCTCACAAAACCAAAGGACTGAGCCGCTCGGGCCGTCCTTTTCGTCTGTGTTACTCTGAAATTTCCACGTGTGCCAGCGCGTGTCAGTGAAGCTCTCGTTCTGCGTACCTACCCGCTGAAAGAAGCAGACCTTGTAGTCAGCTTTCTCACCAGGGAGCAGGGCAAATTGCGGGGTGTGGCCAAGCGGGCGCGGCGTCCGAAAAGTGCCTTCGGCAGCGGGCTGGAGCGGCTGTCGCATGTGCACATGGCGTATTTCCAGCGCGAAAATCGCGAGCTGGTCAATCTCGATTCCTGCGAGCTGATCCAGTCGCAGTTTGGCCTGGTAGCCGACTATTCGGCGAGCGTCGCGCTGGATTATCTCGCGGAAGTGAGCGAGCAGTTGCTGCCCTCCGCGGAGCCGAGCGAGAAGTTTTTTCGCCTCCTCCTGGCAGTCCTGGATTCGCTCCGGGCGCCGGGAGGGGTGTGGCGCGGAGTGACGTATTTTTCGCTGTGGGCGGTGCGGCTCTCGGGCTGGCTGCCGGAGTTGCACGTTTGTCTGAGTTGCGGCAGCGTGCTGGACGATCCGGAGTACCAGGAGCGCGCCTTCTTCAGCCGCGGACAGACCGGGCTGATTTGCAACCCGTGCCGCCGCGCGTTAAGTGTTGGGAATAGCTGGGAATTGAGCCGGGAATCCAGGGACATCGCAGCGGAGATGCTGCGGCAACCGGTAGCCAGTCTCTCGACAACGAACTGGTCGCAGGCGACGGCTGCGGACCTGCGGCGGTTCCTGGTTCAGCAGATCGAGGTGCACGCGGAGCGGCGGCTGGTGACGGTTCCGATGCTGGAAGGATTGGAAGACAGGAAGTCAGAAGTCAGAATTCAGAAGTCAGAATGAGAGGCCGATGCAGTCGTTTCAGGAAATTATCCTCAAGCTGAAGCAATATTGGGCGGAACGGGGATGCGTCATCCAGGAGCCCTACGATACCGAGGTCGGGGCCGGCACCATGTGTCCGGAGACGTTCTTGCGCGTACTCGGGCCGGAGCCGTATCGCGTGGCTTATGTGCAGCCCAGCCGGCGGCCGGCCGACGGCCGCTATGGAGACAATCCCAACCGCCTCTACAAGCACCAGCAATTGCAGGTGATCTTGAAACCGGCGCCGGTGGACGTGATCGAACAGTACCTGGGAAGCCTGGAGGCCATCGGGATCGATCTGAAGCAACACGATCTCAAGCTCGAAGAAGACAACTGGGAGGCGCCGACACTGGGCGCCTGGGGGATCGGCTGGCAGGTGATGCTCGACGGGTTGGAGATTTCGCAGTTCACTTATTTTCAGCAGTGCGGCGGCATCGATCTCGACCTGGTGCCGGCGGAGCTGACCTACGGGCTGGAGCGGCTTACGGCATTTCTCCAGGTGAAGGACAGCGTCTACGACATCGAGTGGGCGCCGGGATTCAGCTACGGATTTGTGCGGCATGCCGACGAACTCCAATACTCGGTCTACAACTTCGAGATGGCGGACATCGAGATGCTGTGGAAGCTCTTCGATCTGTACGAAGGCGAAGCCGCGAGGCTGCTCAAGCTGTACAATCCCAAGGCCCCGGACAAGAAACGCTTTCCACTGCTGCCCGCGTACGACCAGGTGCTGAAGTGCTCCAACCTGTTCAACACCCTGGACGCGCGAGGTGCGATCAGCGTGACGGAGCGCGTTGGTGTGATCCAGCGGGTGCGCAGGATGGCGGTGGGCGTCGCGAAGGCTTGGGCCGATCAACAGAGCGCCGCAACGGCGGCGGAGGCGGCGCAATGAAGTCCCCGATGGTTGACGACGCCGCCGGGACGGCCGCGGCGGATCCGGTTACGTCCACACAGCAGCGGCGATCGGACGTGGAGACGGCGGCGGAAGCCAGCGGCCTGGCGCAGCGCTTCCTGCTGGAGATCGGCACCGAGGAAATTCCGGATTGGATGATCCCGGCGGCACTCGAAAACCTCCGGCTACTGTTTGAGAAGCTCGACTTGCCCCACGACTCGCTCCGCCTGGACGCCACGCCCCGCCGCCTGGTGCTCCGTGCGTACGGTCTCCCGCTGCGGCTGAGGGATCGCGAAGAGCGCGTGCAGGGTCCGGCGAAGTCCGCGCCGGCGCAGGCGGTCGCGGGTTTTGCGCGCAAACAGGGCGTGCTGCCCGAGGATCTCGTCCTGGAAGTCACCGCCAAAGGCGAGTATTACAGCTTCAGGAAGAAGGTGCCGGGACTGGCCGTGAAGGAGATCCTGGCCGAGGCGCTGCCCAGCGTAATTCTGGGTATTTACTTCCCCAAGACCATGTACTGGACCGGCAAGGGCGGCGCGCGATTCATCCGGCCCATTCGCTGGATCGTGGCGCTGCTCGGGGAAGATATCGTCCCATTCGAAGTGGCCGGAGTGCGCAGTGGAGCGTTAACCGCAGGACACCGGAGGCTCGGCGCGCCGGAGATCGCCGTGACGGTAGGAGACTACGAGGAGCGGCTGCGCAATCACTACGTGATCCTCTCGGCCGAAGAACGCCGCGAAAAGATTGTGGGCGAGATGGCCGGCATCCGTGTGAAGCGCGATCCCGCGCTGCTGGAGACGTTGGTTTACCTTACCGAATGGCCCAAGCCGATCAAGGGCAGTTTCGATCCGCAGTTTCTACAGTTACCCGAGGAAGTGCTGGTCACCGTGATGCGCCACCACCAGAAATATTTTTCGGTGGAGGACGCCTCGGGGAAGCTGGCGCCGCAATTCGTCGCGATTATGAACACGGATAGCGATCCGGAGGGCTTCATCCGGCGCGGAAACGAGCGTGTACTGCAGGCGCGGTTCAACGACGCCCGCTTCTTCTGGGATTCGGACCAGAAGAAGAAGCTGGCCGACCGCAAGCCGGACCTTGCTCATGTGACTTTCCAGGCCGAGTTGGGCAGCTACCTGGAAAAGACGGATCGCATGATCAAGCTGGCCGCGGAATTGGGCGGCGACGCCCACGCGGTGCGCGCGGCGGCGCTTTCCAAATGCGATCTCACCACCGAACTGGTCAAGGAATTTACGGAGTTGCAGGGCGTAGTCGGCGGGCTGTATGCTCGCGCGCAGGGCGAGCCGGAGCCGGTCTGGCAGTCAGTTTACGATCACTACAAGCCGGAGAGCATGGACGACGCGCTGCCGCGGCACCGGACGGCGCGGATCGTTGCCCTGGCCGATAAGCTGGACACCCTGCGCGGCAGTTTCGCCGTTGGTCTGATTCCCACAGGCTCCAAGGATCCCTTCGCGCTGCGCCGCGCCGCGCAGGGGGTGGTGCGCATCTGGGCCGAAGGCAAATTCGACCTCGCGCTGCTGGACCTGGTCGGCGCGGACACGAATCTGAGGGCCTTCTTCGAAGAGCGGGTACGGTACTACTTCAAGGACATTCGAGGCTTCAAGTACGACGAAATCAATGCCTGCATGGCTGCGGGTTGGAGCAACCTGGTGGACCTGGAAGCCCGCCTGGAGCGTGTGCAGGCGTTGCGCCCAACGCCGGATTTCGAGCCGCTTGCGGCCAGCTTCAAGCGCATCCGCAACATTCTGGAGCAGGCGAAATTCACGGGCGGAGCGACGCTCGATCCCACCCTGCTCGAGTCGGGACCCGAGGCGCAGCTCCACGACGAATATCTGCGCATCGCCGGCCAGCCGATCGAAGGCACGATCGCCAGGCTGCGGCCCAAGATCGATTTGTTTTTCGACAAGGTTCTGGTGAATGCGCCGGACGAGCGCATTCGCCGGAATCGTTTGATGCTGCTGCACACGCTACGCGAGGAGTTTTCCAAGGTAGCCGACTTTTCAGAAATAGTCACTAATTCATAGGAGCTAACTCAGCATGACGAAGTATGTCTACTTGTTCGGCAACGGAACCGCCGACGGTGATGGAAAGATGAAGGATGTGCTCGGCGGCAAAGGCGCCGGGCTGGCCGAGATGTCCCGGGCCAAACTGCCGGTGCCGCCCGGCTTCACGATCTCGACGCAGGTCTGCAATATCTATTTCCAGAACGGGAATTCCGTGCCGGATAACATCAACGGGGAGATGCTGGAGGCCCTGAAGACGCTGGAAGAGCGCATGGGACAGAAGCTCGGCGACGCACAGAATCCCCTGCTAGTCAGCGTGCGCTCGGGCGCGAAGTTCTCCATGCCCGGCATGATGGACACGATCCTGAATCTGGGTCTGAACGACGAGACCGTGAAGGCGCTGGAAGCCAAGAGCAACAATCCGCGCTTCGCCTACGATTGCTATCGCCGCTTCATCCAGATGTACGGCAACGTGGTGCAGGACATCGAGAAGCATGATTTCGACGCCATCTTCGAGGGCCAGAAGAAGAGGGCTGGGGCGAAGCTGGATACCGACCTTACCGCCGCCGATCTGCAGGAAGTGATCAAAGGCTACAAGGCCCTGGTGCAGAAGAAGACCGGCAAACCGTTCCCGCAGGAGGCCATGGCCCAGCTCGATGGCGCGCGCGATGCCGTGTTCCGGTCCTGGTTCAACGATCGCGCCAACCACTACCGCAAGATGAACGGCATCCCGGACGACCTGGGTACCGCGGTCAACGTGCAAGCGATGGTCTTCGGCAATCTGGGCGAGACCTCGGCGACGGGCGTGGGCTTCACCCGCAATCCGGCCACGGGCGAGAAGGTGTTCTACGGCGAGTTCCTGGAGAACGCGCAGGGCGAAGACGTGGTGGCCGGCATCCGCACTCCGCACCCCATCAGCGAGCTTGAAAAGTGGAATCCCGAGGTTTACAAACAGCTCCACGAGATCACCACCATGCTCGAGAAGCACTATCGCGACGTGCAGGATTTCGAGTACACCATTCAGGACGGCAAGCTCTACATGCTGCAGACCCGCAACGGCAAGCGCACGGGGCCGGCGGCCGTGCGGATCGCGGTCGAGATGGTGGAAGAGGGCCTCATTTCCAAGGAAGAGGCGGTACTGCGCGTGGATCCGCAGCAGCTCGATCAGCTTCTGCACCCGGTGCTCGATCCCAAGCAGATCAAGACGCTCACGAAGCTGGCCAAGGGTCTGCCGGCATCGCCGGGCGCCGCGGTGGGGACCATCGTGTTCACGGCGGATGAGGCGGTGGAAGCCTCCAGGAAGGCTCCGGTCATCCTGGTGCGCAAGGAGACGGTGCCGGACGACATTCACGGCATGGAAGTCGCCAAGGGCATTCTGACTTCGCGTGGAGGTATGACCAGCCACGCGGCCGTGGTCTGCCGCGGCATGGGCACTCCGTGCGTGGCGGGCGCGGAAGCCGTCGACGTGAACGAACACAAGAAGGAAGTCACTGTCACGGTAGACGGCAAGGTGGTGACACTTAAGGAAGGCGACTGGCTGTCGCTCGACGGCTCGACCGGCGACGTCTACCAGGGCAAGGCCAACACCATCGAAGCCGACCCGACCTCCGGCATCCTGGCCAGCTTCATGGGCTGGGCCGACCAGTTCCGTGGCGACTTTGGCGTGCGCGCCAATGCCGACATTCCGCGCGACGCGAAGGTGGCCCGCAAGTTCGGCGCCCAGGGCATCGGGTTGTGCCGTACCGAGCACATGTTCTTCGCCGAAGACCGCATCGAGCACATGCAGGCCATGATCCTGGCACGCGACGAGAAGAGCCGCCGCAAGGCGCTCGCCAAGCTGCTGCCATTCCAGAGGAAGGACTTCGCCGGCCTGTTCGAAGCCATGAACGGCTTCCCGGTGGTGATCCGCACGCTCGATCCGCCGCTGCACGAGTTCCTGCCGAAACGCGAGGACCTGATGGTGGACATCGCGCTGCTGCCCTACGCCGACATCAAAAAGAAGAAGGAGCTCGTGGCCAAGTACGTCCGCTTCGGGGTCGAGGTGAAGAACCTGAAGACTGTGCTGCCCGAGCTGCTGCACCGGGTGGAAGAGCTGCACGAGTTCAACCCGATGCTCGGCCATCGCGGCTGCCGCCTGGGGATCACGTATCCCGAGATTACCGAGATGCAGGCACGGGCCATCTTCGAAGCCGCCGTCCAGGTAGCCAAGAAGGGTGTGAAGGTGATCCCGGAAGTCATGATTCCCCTGATCGGCGGCGTCAAGGAGCTGGAGAACCAGAAGAAGATCGTGGTCAAGGTGGCCGAAGAAGTTCTGGCCAAGGCGGGCATGAAGGACCTGAAGTACATGGTCGGGACCATGATCGAGATTCCGCGCGCCGCCCTCACCGCGGACGGCGTGGCCAAGGAAGCGGAATTCTTCAGCTTCGGAACCAACGACCTGACCCAGACCACGATGGGTCTCTCACGCGACGACTACACGAAGTTCCAGAAGGACTACCAGGATCGCAAGATCTTCGCCAACGACCCGTTCGCCGTTCTCGACCAGGAGGGTGTGGGCCAGTTGGTGAAGATTGCGGTCGACAACGGGCGCAAGACCCGGTCCGATCTGGAAGTCGGAATCTGCGGCGAGCACGGCGGCGAGCCGAACTCGGTGCAGTTCTGCTACCGCGTCGGCATGGATTACGTGTCGTGCTCCCCGTACCGTGTGCCGATCGCCCGTCTGGCTGCCGCGCAGGCGGCCATCAGCGGGGACAAGGCTGAGACGATGCGGACAGCGTAGTTTTGGAGTGGGGCGGACTCGCATGCGAGGGTCCGCCCCACACTTTATTTGCGGCGGCGCAGCAATCCGAGAGCAACCAGGCCGGAACCGAGAAGGGCCATGGTCACGGGTTCGGGAGTACTTTCGGAAAAGCCTTCGCGGAAGCTGGTGATGGTCGCCGTGCCGCTAAATGTTCCGCTGCTCGGCGCCGGAATAATCACAATCAGGTCTTTGTTGACTTTGAGTCCCGAGACGTTCGGCAAGCTACCAACTGAAGTAAAGGGGCCCAAGTTGGAGTCGACTTCGAGGGCCAATGAACCGCCGGTATAGGTGATGGTTTCGCCAATATCCGCAACGGCCTGCCCGACGATGTTGAAACTGCCGGCGATGTTCAGGCTGGCATCGGTGATCAACGGAAGGTTGCCGATCACCGCGACATTGAAGCTGATATTGGAGTCGATGTAAATCGGACTTCCAGGGGTAGCCGTACCGGTCACCGTCCATCCGCCGGTGGACGGGCTGGTAAAGATCAGGCCGGGCTCGTTAGGATCGCTGCCGTCGCCATTGACCATGACCTGACTGTTGGTGGGCGCGGTAGCGTGGTTGCCGGTTCCGGAATAGCCGAAGCCGTAGAACAGCTTGTCTCCCACCTGGCAGGCGGTCGCCAGGGTGCCGTAGTTTGCTATGTAGTTGGCAATCGTGTCGTTCAAGCACAGAGGATTGGCCGAACTGATGCCGGCAAGAGCGGTCAGCGTAAGCGAGATGAAAAGAATGCGCCTCATTTGTCTCAATCCTCCGACTCAACCGCGGCGAAACTGTTTCCGGCGCGCCACCCCGAAGAGCAACAGGCCGGACCCGATAAGGACCGTTGACAGCGGCTCCGGAAGAGACACATTCTCGGAGAAGTCATTCTCAACCACCGAGATGTGGGACAGACCGGCGAATCCCGCCCCGCCCACCAAATGGATCTCGTTCACGACTTGCAGGGTGGTAACCGTGCTGGTGCTGAAATCGATGTGATTGGAAGTATTGCCGGGCAAGGTGTCGGTGATCGGGCTTCCGGCGACTGCCGGTGTCAAGGTTTCGATTACGGTACCCGATCCGCCGCTGCCGGTCAAAGTACCCACGATAGTCAGAGTGGCATCTTCGATGAGCGGCTGGCCGGACAAGGTAGTCACCGTATATCCCAGGAAGGCGTCGATGACGTTGCCGGCGACGACCGCCCAACCGCCCGTGTTGAAGCTGATGCCCACCTCGGTGATGCCGTCCAAGCCGGCGGGAGAGTTCACTTGAACGCCGGTTGCGCTGGTACCACCGCCCGGAACGAAACTAAAGCCGTAGAACAATTTGTCACCGATCTGGCAGGCGGTTGCCAGGCTGGTGTAGGTGTCGATGTAGCTCTGCAAAGTGCCGTCCGGCACGCAAACCGGATTCGCCACGGAGACCGAAGACACCGCAATCGCGAGAACCAATATTACAAGCAGTCGTCTCACACCCAGCCTCCGTTCCATTCCGTGGTGTCACCCATAACGATCCTGTGGAGACAGCGTAGGCTACGGGACGCAACTGGACGTGGTTCGTCCGTTAGACTACGTATCAAAGCCAATACTACGTTAGAAAACGGGCCAAACGCAAGTTGAAGCCTCAGCGTTCGATCAACCCGAAGTACTAGAAATACTTTATTACTCGGTGGTAGTAGCCGAGTATTATCAAAGGATTACGGTGGCGCTATCGCACATGTGGCCGGCTCTGATAAAGCTTGGCTGCTCAGAAGTTTACTAGCAGACCAAGTCCTCGCGCGTGATGCGGAAGTCTTCCAGGTTGCCGAGAACGGTCAGGGCGATCTGCCGGGTATCGAAGAATGTGCATGCGATGCGCCGGACATCTTCGTCGGCAACACTCTCGATGCTGGAGACGAGTTCGTCCAGGGTGAAGAAGCGGCCGAAGTACATCTCCTGCCGGGCCAGGTTGGACATACGGCTGGAGGTCGATTCCAGGCTGAGCATCAGCGAGCCCTTGAGGTGATCTTTGGCGCGGCGCAACTCCTCAGCGGGAACCGGCTCCTCCTTGAGCTGCCGGAACTCCTTGGTGATTGAATCGACCACCTTTTTCGCGGATTCCACGCTGGTTCCGGCGTAGATCGAGAGGCAACCGGTATCGCGATAGGGACTGAGCTCGCTGAAGACCGCGTAGGCCAAGCCCTGGCGCTCGCGGATGTTCTGGAACAGGCGCGAGCTCATACCGCCGCCGAGCAGAGTATTGAGCACGTAGCAGGCGAATCGGTCCTGGTGGGGCAGAGGGTAGGACGGCACACCGAGGCAGAGGTGCGCCTGCTCCAGGGACTTCTTATTGCGCAGGGCGATCCGCGCGTGGGTTCCGGGCACACGATCGGACGGCGCGCCTTCCCCCGGCCGCACGCTCTCGAAGTGCTGCGCGACCAGGTCCGCCAGTTGCCGGTGGGTGAGGTTTCCGGCGGCGGTGACCAGGATGTTCGACGGGGCGTACACGGCGCGGTAATAGTCGCGCATCATGGTGCTGTCGAAGCGCCGCACTGTCTGGGGCGTGCCCAGGATGGGCTTGCCCAGGGCGTGGCCCTGCCAGAAATTCGAGGAGAAGATCTCGTGGACCAGGTAGTCGGGCGAGTCCTCTTCCATCTTGATTTCCTCCAGGATGACGCCCTTCTCCTTCTCGATGTCCTCATCGCGGAACAGGGGATGGAGCACCAGATCGGCGAGCACGTCGAAGGCGAGGGGCAGGTGTTCGTCCAGAACCTTGGTGTTGAAGCAGACCAGCTCTTTGGCTGTGAAGGCATCAAGGTTGCCGCCGACGGAGTCCACGCTGCGGGCGATGTCCTCGGCTGAACGGTTGGTCGTGCCTTTGAACAGCATGTGCTCAATAAAATGCGAGATGCCGTTCTGGTCCGTGGTCTCGCGTCGCGAGCCGGAACAGACCCAGACCCCTACGCTGACGCTTCGAACGTGCGGCATCACTTCAGTGATCACGCGGACGCCGTTGGCCAACGTGCTGGTCTCGATATTGCGAAATGGCTGATCTGACGAACTCATGCAAAATAGGGAGGGGATAGGCCTCCTTCCTTTGTAGCACAGGTCCCGGTGGGCCAGATTCAGGGCCGGGTCCAGCTACAATGATCTTGGAATGTCCCAACCCCTGGTAGGCATGGATTTGGCCGATCTGCGCGAGGCCCTCGGCCCCGGGCAGCCCAGCTACCGGGCGCGCCAGGTCTACGAAGCCATTTATCGTAAACAAGTTACAGAGCTGTTGCAAATTTCAACGCTGCCGGCGCGACTACGGGACGATCTGGCTGAGAGTCACGCCGTCGGCTTGCCCACGGTAGTCCGCCGCTTCGATTCCGTCGACGGGACGCGCCGGTACCTGTTGGGGCTGGAAGACGGCCGGACGGTCGAAACCGTGCTGATGCCGGAGGGCGAGCGCGACACCATCTGCATCTCGACGCAGGTGGGATGCCCGGTCGACTGCAAGTTCTGCATGACGGCGCTGTTGGGGCTGGAGCGCTGCCTGTCGGCGGGGGAAATTGTCGGTCAGGTTCTGCTGGTGGCGCATGAGAACCGGTTGAGGCAGGACGGCGGACGTCTGAACATTGTGATGATGGGTCAGGGCGAGCCCCTGCTCAACCTGCCGAACGTGATCAAGGCGACCCGGATCCTGTTGGATCCGGCCGGGTTCGGCCTGTCGCCACGGCGGATCACGGTTTCGACGGCGGGAATCATCCCCAAAATTGCGGACCTCGGGGCCGAACCGGTTCGGCCCAAGCTAGCGATCTCGCTCAACGCGTCGACCGAGGAGATGCGGCGGGAACTGATGCCGATCACGCGCAAGTATCACCTCAAGGACCTGATGGACGCGTGCAAGGCCTACCCGCTCCGGCCGTGGGAGAAGCTAACGTTCGAGTATGTGCTGCTGAAGGGCGTCAACGACACGGATGCCGACGCACGGCGCGTGGTAAAGCTACTGGCCAACCTGAACGCGAAGGTGAACCTGATCGCGCTCAATCCCGGGCCGGAGATTCCGTTCGAAAGGCCAGAGCCAGTGCGCGTGACGGCATTTCAGGCGATCGTGCGGCGGTCGCTCCCGTGCTTTGTGCGCAAGCCGCGGGGGCTGGATATCTTTGCGGCATGCGGGCAGTTGAAGAGAAGCTCTTAACCGGTCTTACATCTTCTGTACGCGCCGGAGGGTAAACAGCTCCGGCTTCATGTTTTCCTGCTCGAACTTCTTCCAGTCGTCGTTGACGTGAATGAGTTTGCCGCTGATGTGATTGCTGCGCTCGGAGGCCAGAAACAGCGCGAGGGCGATCTGCTTCTCGGCGGACACGCCGCCTGTGACCCGCACCTTTTCCGCGTCGTCGATTTCCTTGCGGCCGGCCCGCTCCTCGCCCGCGCTCAAAATTTCGTCGGTCATGTGCGAATAGGCCGCGCCGGGCGCGATCACGTTGACCTGGACGTTGTGGTCGCGCACCTCTTCCGCCAGGGTTTCCCCCAGGCGCACCACCGCGGTCTTGGCCGCGGAGTACGCGCTGAAATTAGGACGCGCATAGGCACTGCCGCCGCCGGAAATCAGCAGGATCTTGCCGGAGCGTTTGTCGATCATGGCGGGCAGTACGGCCCGGCAGGCATTGGCGGCACCTATCAGGTTAATCTCGATAGTCTCATTCCAAGCTTTGGGTTTGGCACTGACGAACGGGCCGATGGGACCTTGAACGCCCGCCGCGGCGATGAGTACGCTCAATCCGCCGAAGCTTTCGCGCATGCGGTCGACGGCGTGAGCCACAGCGTCAACGTCGCGTACGTCAGCGCGCAGGCGCATGGCGGTGCCGCCTGCCTGTTCGATTTCCAGCTTGGCGAGATCTAGTTCGGCCTGGCTGCGCGCCAGCAGCCCGACCTTGGCGCCCTCCGCCGCAAAACCCAGCGCCAGGCGCTTGCCGATGCCACGGCCCGCCCCGGTGATCAAGACACTCTTCCCTCGGATGCTGTTCAAGGAATCAATTCTCCACGTGTAGGCTGAATGCACCGGTCAATATCTCGCCGGCGCGTTTCATCTGGACGAAGATGCGGTAGGGCCCGGGCTTGGGGAAGCCATATGGAAAGGTAACCTCGGCGGGGATTCCGTCGGAATTCATCATCATTCGATGTGCGGCGTGCGGGTCGGCCGGCTGCGTGAGGCTGAGCGCCGGCATGGGCACGGAGCCGCTGGGATGCACGTGCGCGAAGACGCTGCCGTCGGGCGCCAAAAATGCGGCATGGCCCTGCATTCCCATATAGAGCTCCACCTGCCGGGCCGGCTGCCCGTGGGCGTCCACCAGGCGGAAACGAAACTCATATGGACGGCGTGCGCGTACCGGTGTGCTGGGGCGATCCCAGATCATCTGGTAGCCGCCGGACAACGTGGTCACATTGCGATTGTAGTCCGCTTCGCTGAGCGGCGGGACGATGCCGGCGGCATCGTCGCCGCGCAACGGATCACCGTGGATCTCAGGTAAATCCAGTGTGGCAGTGGCCGTTTCACCGATGCCGTTGGCGTGCACCACGTCAGCATAGAGCGCGTACCGGCCGGCGGGCATGTCGCCGAGCTGTTGCACGAAGCCGTCTCTGGCGGGTTCCGGATGGAGGTGCCAGACGTGCTCCATGGCGGGCACGCGGACGACATAGAGGTGCATCAGGTGGCCATGATCGGGCAGGAGGTCGTCGGTACGGCGATTCAGCCAGCCGGGATCCTGCAGGCTGAGCGCGAGCCGGTTGCCCGCTACCGACGTCTTAAGCTCGAGGGGCTTGTAGACGATGCGTGAGTAGCCTGCCGCTTCCGACCCCCACCATGCGTTAGCGGCCCAGACCACCCCGGCGAGAAGAACAAAGCCGACGACCATCACGATGCGCGAGCGGCTGATGCGCGCGGCATCGGGCATGGCTTCCGGCTCAAGCTGTGCTTCCCGAACGCTGGCTCCGACAATGGCGACCAAGCCGAAGACGAGCAGCAATCCGAGGGGAATCAGTACCGCCGCGATGGTGCTCTGCATCGAGAGCACGCGCGCAGAGAGCGCAGGCACGGGCACGGAAAGCGAAGCGGGCCCTTGCGCGCCCTCCACGTCGACACGCACCTTCCACGATCCGGTGGCCATCAGCCAGAGGGTGCCGGTATAGAACTGCGGATCTTCCCTGGCCGGCCGCGCGAGATCGGGCACCGGGGCGAACTGCTGTTGTGCCACCAGCCGGAGCGGCACGATGTGCACCTGCCGGACATCGGGCGAGAAACTGCGAACCTCGATCTCCGCCACACCGGGAATGACCTGCGGCGGGCGGATGGTGACCAGCAGGCGGTAAGGCCCGGCGGCGCCTTCGAAAAAGACGTCGGGAGACCCGACGTGAGCCGGCAGTGGCGCGGCCAGGGAGACGAAGAGGGCCGCGAGCGCACGCTTCGTCATCGGCGGATGCGCCTCATCCAGGAGCCAGCAGCGAGGCCCAATCGAGTGGTCAGAATCGCGGTGACGAATGCCCACGCGGATTCCCGCCAGAAGTCCGAGCCGGATTCGGTCGGGAAGAAGAGATAGCGCGCGTAGTAGGAAGTCGGCGAGATCGCGTAGTTGAAGTACTTGCTGCCGAACAGCCAGTTGCGCGCGAGGGGCGACATCAGGAAATCCGCGAAAGGCCACTGCACGGCCACGAGCGCAATCACGAAGATCACGCCCGAAACGGCGGCCAGCTTCCATTTGTTCCAGCCGGCGGTTCGCTGCCAGAGCAGGTCGAGCAGGAACGCCGGCACGATCACCAGCAGCGGGAACTCCGGCGGCACGAATTGAGTCACGTGCTGATACACCGGCCCCAGCTTCGGCTCGGCTGGAAACAGCGGAAGGATCCAGCTCATCAGAAGCAGGAATCCACTGTAAACTCCGGCGACGGCGGTGGCTCCCCAGCGCGATCCGCTGCCCAGCGCCGCCGCGGCAAGCACCGGGGGCGTGATCATCGCCACCAGGCGATACAGATGCACCTGGTGCATCGCGCTGCGAAAGACCATCTCCATCTGAAGGATGCTCAGACACACCAGGGTCATCCCGGCGACATAGAGATAGAGGATGCGCAGTCGGTCGCGGGCGGCGCTCTCGGCCCGGTTCATCTGTCCGAGGAGGAGAATGAGCGCGCCCACATGCACACCCAGAATGCCGGCGGCAAGCAGCATGTGCGGCGGGCTGAGAATCTTGACATCGAGGCCGTAGGCGTTGTGCCACCAGTCGTCAAAGGGTGCGGACGTCAGCATGGCCACGCCGCCCCAGGCGGCGATGAATGCGCCGAACGGCCCGCGGAATCCCCAAAGCGTGACACTGGCTTTGCGCAGCGGGGAGTCGCGCCGGAACGTGGTCGCCAGGATCAGGTAGCCACAGGAGATACCGGCCAACACACCGCAGAAGTAGATATCGATGTGAGCCGGAGTCCAGAAGGTGTCGCGGCCGATGGAGCGGTGCCAGGAGATATCCCAGTGCACACCGGTCATGGCGCAGGTGACGGCAGCCACCGCGCACCAGATGTACCAGCGCGGGCGGTCAGAAGACGCGGCGGAAATTTGAGCTGAAGCAGCCACAGCAGAATCCCCTACGCAGATTATAGAATGACGGTGATGTCTATCCGAAGCCAGAGCGAACTGGAAAACCTGCGAGCGATCGGGCGAATCGTGCGGCTGGCGCTGGAGCGCACGCGCGCGGCCGTTCGGCCCGGGGTGACTACGCGCGAACTGGACCGGATTGGCGCGCGGGTGCTCGCCGAGCACGGGGCGGAATCGGCGCCCCCCAAAGTGTACGGCTTTCCGGGCGCGCTGTGCATCAGCGTGAACGACGAGGCGATTCACGGCATCCCGGGCGATCGTGTGGTCCGGGAGGGCGACCTGGTCAAGCTCGACCTGGTAGCGGAGAAGGACGGCTTTTTCGCCGATGCCGCAGTGACCGTGATGGTAGGCGCGGTGAGTGCCGAGGCGGCGGCATTGGCACGCTGCGCGGAGACGGCGTTCCATCGGGCGGCCAGGGCCGCGGTGGCGGGCAATCGGGTGTACGACATCGGGCGCGCGGTGGAGCAGGAGACCCGCCGCTGCGGGTTCGAGGTGATTCGCGACCTGTGCGGGCACGGAGTGGGCCGCGCGATCCACGAAGCGCCCCAGGTGCCGAACTATCACGATCCGCGTCACCGGTCGCGTCTGACCGAGGGCCTGGTAATCACGATCGAGCCGATCATCGCGGCAGGTAGCGGGCGCGGCGAGCTGCAGCCGGACCGGTGGACCATCCGCACGGCGGATGGAAGCCTGGCGGCGCACTACGAGCACACGGTGGTGGTGGCGCGGGGCGAGCCGCTGGTGCTGACGGCCTAGAACACAGGCGCAGATCGACCGGCTGAAGCCGGTCCCACAAAAGTGCCAGGTTGTACAATTCTAAGCGATGGCGAAACTTCTGGTTGTGCTGCCGCTCCTGCTGTTCGCCGCAGGTTGTGGCAAAGATCCTTCCAAGCAGCTTGCCGCACTTTCCGAACAATTTGTGTACGAATCGCTGGCGTTTTCTCCGTCGGCTGCCACTGCCACCGGATTACACGAATATCAGGGTCAAAAACTGGACGAAATGCTGGACGACCTGAGTCCGGCCGCGATGGCGAAACAGCGCCGTTTCTACGAGAAGTTTCAAAGCGACTTGGCCGCCCTCAAAAGCGATCAGCTCGCACCCGAAGAGCGCGCCGACCTGCAGATCATGCAGGACCAGGTGGCGCTGGCCCTGCTCGATCTCAACGAGATCCAGACCGCTCTGCACAGTCCGCAATCCTACGTGGAAACTCTGGGAAATGCGCTCTTCAGCCCTTACGTGCTGGAATACGCGCCCAAGAACGATCGCATCCGGCACCTCATCGAGCGGCTGAAAAAGGTGCCCCTGTTTCTCGATCAGGCGGCCACGAACCTGGTCTCCGCTCCAGATATCTGGACCAAGGTGGCGATCGAGGAGAACGAGGGCAACATCGCGCTGGTCGATAAGGAACTCCGGACATGGGTACCCTCCGATATGAGCAGCGACTATGCCCGCGCGGCCCGGCCGGCGCTGGAGGCAATGAACAAGTTCAAGAGCTATCTGCAAGGGAGCCTGTCGAGCCGTGCCAGTGCGAACTGGCGCCTGGGCGCGAGCATTTACCAGCGCAAGTTCCGCTATGTTCTGGAGAGCGGTGTGGAAGCCGACGACACGCTGCAGCGTGCCGAGCGCGAGCTTCCTGCGGTCCGGGCACGGATGCTGGAACTGGCGCAGCCGTTACATGCCGCGCTCGCACCGGCACACAAGGACCATCCCGAGCTGACCGGCGTCGAGCGGGAAAACGCGATCATCGGCGAGGTGCTGGACCACATCGCACAAAAACACTCGACGCGCGAATCATACATGGACGACGCGCGCAAGGATCTGGAAGAGGCACGAACGTTCGTCCGCGACCGGCACGTGCTCACTTTGCCTCCGCGTGCAAACCTCCAGGTGATTCCCACGCCCGTGTTCCAGCGCGGAATATACGCGGTGGGCGGTTTCAGCCCGGCGCCGGCACTACAGCCCGAGCTGGGTGCGTTCTACTGGGTCACGCCGATTCCGGAGTCGTGGCCGAAAGATCGCGTCGAATCCAAGCTGCGGGAATACAATTTTTACAAGCTTAAACTGCTTACCATTCACGAGGCCATGCCCGGCCACTACGTCCAGTTCGAGTACGCGAACGACGTTCAACCCAAGACGCGGCGTCTGCTCCGCTCGATCTACGGCAACGGACCATACATCGAAGGCTGGGGCCAGTACGCGACGCAAGTCATGCTGAACGAGGGTTTTCTGGATCATTCGCCTGAACTGGCGTTGACCTTTGCCAAAGAGGAGCTGCGCGTGATCGCCAACGCGGTTCTCGACATCCGGCTGCAGATGCTCAACATGACCGAAGAAGAAGCGATGGACCTGATGCTGAAGCAGACATTTCAGGAACGCGAAGAAGCTACGGCGAAGCTGCAACGGGCCAAACTCTCGTCGGCCCAGTTGCCGACCTACTTTGTGGGTTGGCGCGGATGGCTCAAGGTCCGGGATGAATACCGGCAGTCGAGAGGCTCCTTCAGCCTTCCCGAGTTCAACGACCGGGCTTTGAAAGAGGGCGCCGTGCCCCTGCCGGTCCTGAACACGCTGCTGAAGTAGCAGTGGAACCGGTATCAGCGTGCCCACCGCGCGACCGTTTATAATGCGTAGCAGAGCAGGGATGCAGGAAGAAAACGGCTCTCCGATCATATCGCCGACCGAACTGCCGCCGGCGCACCCCGCCCGGCCGGCGCGGGCCGCCGTCCTGAACGCGCTTTCGTGGCTGCGCGACCTGGCGTTTTCGGTCTTGATCGCCGTCATTCTGATCGTGTTTATTTACCAGCCGGTCAAGGTGGAGGGCACCAGCATGATGCCGGCGCTCACCGATCAGGAGCGGATCTTCATCAACAAGTTCACGTATCACTTCGGGCTGGGCGACATCCAGCGCGGGGATATGGTGGTGTTCTGGTTTCCGCTGGATCAGTCGAAATCTTACATCAAACGAGTGATCGGGATTCCGGGAGACATCGTACGGATCGAGGCCGGCCAGGTTTTCCTGAACAGTCATGCGTTGGAGGAGCCGTACGTGCCGGAGGAATACCGCGATCGTGTCACTTACGAAGAGCACCGCGTGCCGCCGGACCAGTATTTCGTGCTGGGCGACCACCGCAGTTCCTCGAGCGACAGCCGCACCTGGGGGTTCGTACGGCGCGAGGCGATTTACGGAAAAGCGGTGTTTGTCTATTGGCCCCTGAAGAATATGGGCCGCATCCATTGAGAGCCGGCCTATCGGCGCAGGAGCCACATCACCAGCGAGACCACAGCGCTGATCAGTAGACAGGTGGTCAGAGGGAAATAGAAGCTCGAGTTCTTACCCTGAATGTAGATGTCGCCGGGGAGACGGCCCAGACGGATTGGAAGGCGGGCGAGCAGGGTTACGATGACACCGGCGGCGATGAGGACAATTCCCGCTATGATCAGGAGGCGTCCAGCAGGCATACTTTCAGTATGCGCCCGATATTCGCGATTGCCCTGCTCTTGAGCGCTGTGTGCGTCCGCGGCCAGAACGAGCCTCCCGCCGCCTGGAAGAAGCTCGATTTCCTGATTGGTAAGTGGGCCGGCGTGGCCGGCGAAAACGAGACGCCGCTCGGGCCCGGACAGGGAGCGTTCTCATTCGAAGCCGAGTTGAACCGGAAGATCATCATGCGCCGCAACACCGCCGCCTACGATTCCGGCGTGAAGCACGACGACCTGATGGTGATCTACCTGGATGCGCCCAATGACACGCCGCGCGCGATCTACTTCGATACGGAAGGACACGTGATCCGCTACAACCTGACGTTTCCCGCTGCCGGCCGGGTGTTATTCGAATCCGACGGTACGCAGGCGGGTCCCAGTTACCGGCTGACGTATTGGCTGGAGGACGGCATTTTGAAGGGCAGGTTCGAAGTCGGCTCTCCCGGCAGCGAATACAAGACCTACATGAGCTGGAGCTCGAAGCGGCGTTGAGGCGCGCCTTACTTGGGACGCAGGCGTCCTGCGTCCGCGTCCCATCGCCAAAGAACATCGTTGCCGGTAAGGTGCACGCCGCCCAGCCAGCGGTTGATGCCGTTGAGCCTGATGTGGTCGACGCTGCCGGGCAGCGCCTCGCGGCCGAGTCCGGTCACTCGATAGACGCCATTCTCGATGGCGAGAAGCGGATGACGGCACTCCACCAAGCCGTTAACCCAGCGGCGCAGGGTGGAATCTCCCATGAAGATGCGCTCTTCCATGCGCTGCTCGGCGGCGAAGAGTGAGTCGAACGTGTGCTGTCCTTCGGATGCCGCCCGCAGGATCTGCCGCTCCGTACGGGCGAGCCCGCTGCCGACGGCGGGGAACTGTTCGAGGTGACGGCGCAGGGCGCCCGCGAGGAACGGCAGAGCCGAAGTGTCGCGCCCCAGGAGGGCCTCGATGGCCATGGGATCGGGTGCGCGGAACGCGTGCCACGCGGCTACCGCGAGCTCGAATTCAGCGTCCGAGACCGCGTGCCGTGCCGGCCAGAGTGCGGCCAACTCCAGGGCGGTCATGGGCCCGAGATACCGGTCGGTGCAGATCAGGCTGACACGGGTGACGCCGCCGTGTATGCGGTCCAGAATCTGGATGAGCTGCAACTGATCGTAGAGGTCGTGCTCGAACCAGAGGGTGATTTCGTCGTATGAGTCCAGCACCGCATCGCGGCGGGCGAGCTCGAGCTCGGCAGGAGTGGAGGCGGGCAGCTCGGCATCGAGGAAGAGGCCGCGGACGCGCCGCAGGCCCGCGGCATCCAGACCGCCGGGCACGGGACCTTCGTGGAGGACGTCAAGCCACGCCAGCACATCGCCGGCGATACCGGGAGCGGGCAGCGAGACCGACGTTCCGTTGGTCACGTGGAGCATGACGGCCCTACTCTTATTGAAACACCCAACTTACAGGGCGGCAATCTGCTGGCAGATCGGTTTGAGGGCCGGATACATCGCCTGGTAGACGCGGTGCGCCTTTTCGTAGAAGGCCGCCTCACCGGCATCCGGCGAGATCGAATCGGTTTCCCGCACGGCCGCGCGGCAGACTTCGGGCACATTCGAGAACGCGCCCGTGCCCACCAGCGCCAACAATGCAGCGCCATAGGCTGAGCCTTCCTGGGTTTCCAGGGTGACCACGCGCTTGTGCAGAATGCCGGCCAGAAGCCGGCGCCAGAAGGCGCTCTGGGCACCACCGCCGGATGCGCGCACGCTGTTCACCGCGACGCCGAGATCCTCGATGATGTCCAGGCAATCTCGCTGGCTGTAGGAGACGCCCTCGATGACGGCGCGGATCAGGTCGGCGCGTTTGTGCCTGGCGGTGAGACCGATCCAGCCGCCGCGGATCGTGGCATCGAGGTGCGGCGTGCGCTCGCCCATGAGGTATGGCAGCCAGAAGAGTCCCTGAGCGCCGGTGGGCGAGTTCGCGGCCTCTGCGGTGAGCGCCTCGTAGTCAGTGCCGGGTGCAAGCTGATTGCGGAACCATTGGAGGCTGAGTCCGGCTCCCTGGGTTACGCCCATGACGTGCCACTTGTCGCGCACCGCGTGGCAGAACGTGTGGACGCGGCCGGCGGGATCGTAGGCCACCTTTTCCATGTGCGCGAAGACCACGCCGCTGGTGCCGAGGGTACACGAGACGATGCCTTCCTCGACGATGCCATTGCCGACCGCGCTGGAGGCCTGATCTCCGCCGCCGCCCACCACCGGCGTGCCGGTGGCAAGACCGGTGCGCGCCGCAGCCTCGGCGGTGATCATGCCGGTGATCTCGCTGGATTCGTAGCATCGCGGCAGAATCGACCGGTCGAGGCCAAGGGCGTCCATCATCTCGTATGACCAGCGCCGCTTCACCACGTCGAAAACGCTGGTGCCTGAGGCGTCGCTGACCTCGCTGGCGAATTCGCCGGTGAGCCTGAAGCGCACGTAGTCCTTGGGCAGGAGCATCTTCTTCACGCGCGCGAAATTGGCCGGCTCGTTGTCGCGCACCCAGAGCAGCTTGGGGAGCGTGAAACCCGTGAGGACGGGGTTGGCGGTGTATTCGAGCACTTTGTCGCGGCCGACCATGGCATTGACGAAATCCACCTGCGCCTGGCTGCGCTGATCGCACCAGATCAGCGAGGGACGGATCACCTGGTTGTCCGCATCGAGAATCACCAGGCCATGCATCTGGCCGGAGAGTCCAACGCCCTTGATATCGGCGCCGCTCACGCCGGCCTTGGCCAGCACGCCGCGGACCGCATCGGCGACCGCTTCCCACCAGTTCTCGGGCCGCTGCTCGGCCCAGAGCGGGCGCTCCATGTGCATCTCTTCGTGAGGCGACGTATAACCGGCGCGGACCGCGCCGCGTTCGTCCACCAGGAGGGCGCGCGAGCCTCCCGTGCCGACATCGATACCGAGCCACATATGGGTAGATGGTACCAGCGGGCGATGAGAGACGCGCGGCCGGTTGCGTGGACGCCGGGCGCTACAATAATCGTGCGCCGTGCAGCCAAGAATCCTTCGGCGGATAGCGATCGCTGTCATCGCGATTGCCGCCGGCCTGAGCGTTGCCGTTGGTTACTGGCAATGGGCAGGAACTCCTCTATCGCACGTAGACGTTTACGACGGCTTCGAATCGGGCAAGCTGAGCACGATCTGGGCTACCGACCGATTCGAACCGGGCGCCGTGACCATGCAATCGGAGATCGTTCGCGCCGGGCATGGCGCGGCCAAGGTGGTGGTTCATAGCCGTGACATGTTCGAGGGCGGAATCAACGGCAGCCGCGACTCCGAGCGCGCGGAGTTGCGCGAGGCCGACAAGCTGATATCGAGGGAAGACAAGACCTATCAGTTCTCGTTCAGCATGTTCATCCCCGCGGATTTTCCCATCGTGCCCACACGCCTGGTGATTGCACAATGGAAGCAGTACTGTAACGGCCACACTCCGTGCGCCGACGACAGCCCCGTGGTCGCGCTGCGGTACGTCTCGGGCGTGCTGAGAATCACTCACCAGACCGGCAGGCACCAGGTGTCTCTGTTCGAAACTTCCGGCGAGTTGCGGGGCCGTTGGACCGATTTTCGATTTCAGATCCGCTTCACCCCGCACGAAGAGGGGCTCCTCCGAGCGTGGGTGAACGGCCGCCAGGTGGTAGATTACCGCGGCGCAACCGCATACCCGGAAACCGCAGCGACCGGGTACGTCAATCCCAGCCTCTTCTATTTCAAGATGGGCCTCTATCGTGACGTGATGGCCGAGCCCATGACGATCTACATCGACGAGTACAGGAAGACCGAATTGCCGGACGCAAAATAGTCAGACGCCCGGCCGGATGTGCACGGCCTGTCCTCCGCCGGGCGCCATCTTTACGTGGATGCGTCCCGCGCGGTTCACCTTCTGCTGCCCGACTACCGTGTTCATCGGGTGCACATCGGCGTCGGGCGCGTCGGAGTAGATCTCGGCGGTGTAGTCGCCGGTGCCGAGAAACTCGAGCGGCAGGTCCAATTCCACGCCGTTCCTGCCGGCGATGCTGCCGATGAACCATTCGCGGCCCTTGCGGCGCGCGACGGCGATGTACTCGCCGACTCTGCCGGTGATGACGCGCGTCTCATCCCACGTGGCCGGGACGGCGCTGAGGAACTTCAACTCCTTCTGGCCCTGGTAGGCTTCGGGATGGTCGCTGACCATCTCGAACGGGCTGAGGTAGACGACAAACAGCGCAGTCTGATGCGCGCGGGTGCCCATCACCATGGGATGGAGGTTGCGCGGCTGGAACTCCTCGCGAGTCACGTTGAGGAAGCCGCCGGGAGTGTAGTCCATGGGACCGGCAATGAGCCGCGTGAACGCCAACATCACGTTGTGCTCCGGGGTGACGCGTCCGCTCCACTTGTTGTATTCGAGGCCGAGCACACCTTCGCGCGTGAGGACGTTGGGCCAGGTGCGCTCCAGGCCGTCGGGCTTGTAGGCGCCGTGGAAATCCACCATCAGGTGATGCTCGGCGGCGAACTTCGCCGTGCGCCGGTAGAAATCCACCATCTGCTGATCGTCCCGGTCCATGAAGTCGATCTTGACGCCGGCGATGCCCCACTTCTCGTACAGCGGGAAGGCGGCTTCCATCTGGCGGTCAACGTCGGTCCAGTGCGCCCACAGCCAGAGCTTTACGTTCTTCGATCTGGCGTAGTCGAGGACTTCGGGCATGTTGATTTCGGGACGCACCTTGGTCAGATCGACGCCGGAGTCGCTCGGGCCTCCGCGGACCACTACCGCCCAGCCGGCATCCAGCATGAAGTACTCGAATCCGGCCTGGGACGAGAAATCGACGTAGTGCTTGATGGTCTCCGTGTTCTTGCCGGGGCGGAAATTCACGCCCTCGTCGTACGGTCCGGACCACCAGTCCCACGATGCTTTCCCGGGCTTGATCCAGGACGTATCGGCGATGGCCGACGGAGGATTGAGATTCAGCACCATGTTCGATTCGATCAGCCGGCCGGGCTCGCTGCCGATCAGGATGACGCGCCAAGGGGTTGCGAGCGGAGTCTTGCCGGTCACCGACACTGCGGGATCGTCGATGCGCGGGGAGAGGCGGGCATTCAAGGCCAGGGCATTGCGCCCGTCGTGTTGAAGGTACATGCCCGAGTAGTTCTCGATGTTCGCCTCGGCGATGGCGACGTATGCGGTTCCCGGCAGTTCCATCAGCAGCGGCATGGCGATCAGGTACTCGGGATGGAGGCCGCTGATGGGGAGGGTGTGGTAGTTATCCTCCCAGGACGTGCGGTAGTTGCGGAGGATGAGCGGGTACGCGGTGCCTTCCCGGCCCATCAGGAATTGTGTGCGCTCGTTGGTAATCTTGAAGTCTGACAGGCCTTCCTGCTCGGGCAGCAGGTAGCGGAAAGCTACACCTTCGTTATACGCGCGCGCCTCGATGGTGAGACGACGGTTCGGTGTGGCCGTCTCGCGTGCCTCGACTGTCGCGGTGTTGCACTCATTGCGGATCGTGCTGGCTTTTCCCGCGGGCACGAGGTACTGTTCACTGATTTTGCCCGGGCTGCCTGGCGCGATGGTGATGTTCGGCCCGAGCGCCGCCTGGCCCTGGAACTCGAGCCCCATCAGGGACCGCGCGATCACGGGTACGCCGCGATACGTCACTTCATATGTGAGGTTCGATCCGCCGGATATCTGCATCGCGATCTGGCCATCGGGAGAACGCAATTCCATAACATAAAACAGGCCTGTCCGAGGCCCTGTCGGCTGCGCCGCAGCGATCATGCACAGCGCCGGAATGGTTGCGGCCAACCTGGTTGTCGCCATGTCCGTTTCGCCTTTCCAGCCTCTGTTCTACCACGCGTCGCCTCCAGTCGTTGCACAATCAGATTTATGTCAAGCCAACTGCCCCCTTTCCGTCTCGACAGCCGCAGAGCGCTGGTGACCGGCGGCGCCAGCGGCATCGGCGAAGCGACGTGCCGGGCGCTGACCGCGGCCGGCGCCACCGTGACCATCGTGGACCTCGACCGCGCGCGCGCGGAATCGCTTGCCGCGCAGCTTCCCGGGGCCGCCGCGCTGTCCTGCGATATCGCCGATGAGGCCGACGTCGCCTCCGCCCTGGGGGATATCGCGGCGTTGGACATCCTGGTGAACAATGCCGGCATCGGACTCGTGGGCGGCATCGAAGAGACCGAGGCCTGCGACTTCGACCGCCTCTATCGCGTGAACGTGGCGGGTACATTCCTGGTGACGCGCGCTCTGCTGCCGAACCTGCTCGCGTCCTCCGGCAGTGTGGTGAACATCGGTTCGGTGGCAGGCCTGGTGGGAATCAAGCGGCGCTTTGCTTATTGCACTACCAAGGGTGCGGTGGTGGCGATGACGCGCCAACTGGCTGTCGATTATGCCGGCCGGCTACGCGTGAACTGCATCTGCCCGGGCACGGTGGACACGCCGTTTGTCGAGGGCTACCTGGAGAAGTACCATGCGCACGAAAAGGACAAGGTGCGCGCGGAGCTGAACCAGCGGCAGCCGGTGGGACGCTTAGGGCGGCCCGACGAGATCGCGCACCTCGTGCTGTACCTGTGCTCCGCTGAGGCCGCGTTCGTGACGGGCTCGGTGATGACGATAGACGGCGGCTGGACCGCGGCTTGAGCATTCACCGATGCTACGCTGAAGTGTTGTCCCGTCATCCTCTCTTCAAGCCTTATCTAGCGCTGGTGGCGGTGTGTTTCTTCTGGGGCACCACCTACCTGGGGATTCGCATGTCGCTGGAAACGTTTCCGCCGATGACCCTGGTGTGCGTGCGCTACATCATTTCCGGGTCAATCATGCTGATCTTCTCGTGGACCCGCGGCATGTATGTGCCGCGGGGCCGGGAGCTGGCCTGGGCGTGTTTCAGCGGACTGCTGACGCTGGGCGTCGGTAACGGCTGCCTGGTGGTCTCGGAAACCATGATTCCCAGCGGTATCGCGGGTCTGATCGTCACCATCTCGCCCTTCTGGATGGTTGGCGTCGAAGCGCTTCTGCCCGGCGGCGAGCGTCTGCACGCGCCGTCCGTCGCGGGCATGGCGGTCGGCATGGCGGGCGCGGCGCTGTTGTTCACGCCCGACCCCGGCACGCACGGAATTTCGCGAGATCTGGTGGTCGGCTTCCTGGTGCTGCAATTCGGCATGGCTGGCTGGAGCTTCGGGTCCATTATCCAGAGGCGCAATGCGGGCAAGGCGCACCCGGTGATCGCCGGCGGCGTGCAGCAGTTGGCGGCGGGGCTCGCCATGATCCCGTGGGCGCTGTTCTATCCCCACGGACACATTCAATGGAGCACGCGCGGTGTGTGCGCAATTCTGTACCTGATCACCTTCGGCTCGCTGGTGGGCTACAGCGCGTTCGTTTATTGCATGGACCGACTGCCGGTGGCCATCGTTTCGATTTATCCGTACGTGAATGCGGTGGTCGCGGTAGCTCTCGGCTGGCTGTTTTATCGCGAGCCGTTCGGTCTGCGGGAGACGGCTGCGATGATCATCATCTTCGCTGGGGTGGCCGCAGTCAAGCGCTATTCGCACAAGCCGGCGGAGCAGGCGGCGCCCGCCGTTCGACGCTGATTGAGGGATTCAGACCACCGGTCCTTGGCCACGGCCGCTGAGTTTGGCCCCGAGCGCGCCTCCGGCCATGCTGAGCAGGGTGATGAACATGAACAACATCACCAACAGCTCCGCGATGGCCGGCCCGCTTTGCAGCGTTTTCATGGCTTCCTGAAACCTGGGATCGAGCGCGTTCCTCACCTCGGGAGGCAGCGCAGAAAAGCCCCCTGATGCCGTGACCAAGGCGACGGTCGCAGTCAGCAAAATGGTGACGATCACGAACATCAACACGCCGGTGATCCAACCCAAACGCACGCCCGATTCCAGGCTCAGCAGGTAACCGGTGCGGCGGCGGTAGAGCAGCGCGGCGAAGAAGCCCGCCGCCAGCCAGTTCAGGTAAGGCAGGAAGAATAGCAGGGTGGCCATTACGGCCATCAGGGCGGCCACTCGGACGGCCATCCGGTTATGGAAATTCACCGGCGGCGGCGCGGGCACCACGGTCACTATCGGCACCGAAGCAGTCGATTCCGGTTCCGCCGTTACGATTTCGCGTAAGGGTCTACCGCATTTGTGACAAAAGAGAGCGTCGGGGACGAGTTGTGCCCCGCAGGTGCAGAAGTCAGGCATCCGTCATTTCCAGTTTGCCATACTGCGCCGGTTGTGAACGTTCCCGGCCTGCTGCTAGGCTGACAGACTTGGACGCCAGGCGCCAGCTCGGAGTGTTCGACGCCACCATGATCGTCATGGGCGGGATCGTGGGCAGCGGCGTGTTCATGAATCCGAGCGTCGTGGCGCAGCGGGTGCACACGCCATTTCTGATTCTCGGGGTCTGGCTCGCGGGAGGAGTGCTGGCCATGCTGGGCGCGTTCATCTGGGCGGAGCTTGCCACGCGACTACCGGGCGCCGGCGGCCAGTATTTGTACCTGCGAGAGGCGTACCATCCCTCCGTGGCGTTCCTCTACGGCTGGGTCCTGATGCTGGTCACGCAGACCGGCGGGATGGCGGCGGTGGCGGTCACCTTCGCGCGCTACTGGCGGGAAATTACCGGCACGGCGTGGAGCGACAACGCCATTGCCGCTACGGCACTGCTTGGCCTGACCGTGATCAACTGCTTCGGCGCGCGCGCCGGCAGCAATGTTCAGAGCGCGCTCATGCTGACCAAAACCGCCGCCATCGCGGCAATGGTAGTGGCCGGACTTGCGCTCGGCGGAGGGACAATTCACCCGTTACCGCTCGTGGGCGCGCCGTTGTCGCTCGGGCTGGCAGTCGCGATCGGCGCGGCCGCCATTCCGGTCGCTTTCGCTTATGGCGGCTGGCAGACCGCAACGTTCGTGGCCGCAGAGATGCGGAATCCGCGGCGCGATCTCGCGCGCGGTCTCATCCTCGGTGTAAGCGGTGTGGTGGTGCTCTACCTCAGCGTCAATTTCGTGTGCGTCAAGGTGCTCGGGCCGGACGGGCTCGCCGCGACCCGGACGCCGGCGTCGGCGGTGATGCGTGCCGCGATGGGCGAGCGCGGCGCATGGTGGATCGCGATGGGTATCGCGGTTTCGACTCTCGGATTTCTGAGCCAGGGCATGCTCACCGCGCCGCGCGTCTACAATGCCATGGCCCGCGACGGCTTGTTCTTCGAGCGCGTGGGCCGGCTGCACCCGCGTACCGGCGCGCCCGTCACGGCGATCGTGCTACAAGGGGTCGCTTCCACCGCCATCGCCTGGTCCGGCGGGTACGAGCAGATTCTCAACTACGTGGTTAGCGTCGATTTCATTTCGTTCGGGCTGACCGCGGCCGGGCTGTTTCTGCTGAAAGGCAGCCGGGGCGGCAACCCGTCGCCGGGTCACCCCTACACCACCGCGGTCTTCGTGCTGGCGTGCGCGGGCATTGTGGCGAGCACCGTGGTCACCGATCCCGCCAACAGCGCCCGCGGATGGGGGATCATTCTGACAGGAGTTCCGGTCTATTTGCTATGGAGCAGGCGATTGCGAAGATGAGACACAAACATTCGGATTACATGCACTGGGCGAAGACCCAGAGCCGCGCCCGGTTCAATCTCGCGACCAGCGGCGTGGGATCGTTTCCTCTGGGAGAGCTCCCGTCGATACCGGCGCTGGAGATCAATGGCGACAACAGCTACGGCTACGGACCGCTGAAACAGGCCATCGCGGCGCGCCACGGCGTCGATCCCGAGTGCGTTGTCACGGCGGCCGGAACCTCCATGGCAAACTACCTGGCCTTCGCCACGCTGCTCGACCCCGGGGACGAGGTGCTGATCGAGCATCCCACCTACGGCCTGCTGATCGACGCTCTGGAGTATATCGGCGCGGAGGTAAAGCGCTTCTGCCGGCGGGAAGAAAACGGCTATGCCATCGACGTGGAGGAGGTTCGCCGCGCGCTCACTTCGAAGACGCGGCTGATCGTGGTGACGAACCTGCACAATCCGTCCAGCGCCCTGACTCCCGAAGCGACCCTCCGCGAGCTGGGAGCGCTCGGCCCGCGGGTGTTGGTGGACGAGGTCTACCTCGATGCGGTCTACGAGAATTCACCGCGCACGGCGTTTCACCTCGGCCCGCAATTCGTGATCACGAGCAGCTTGACGAAGGTCTGTGGCGTCAGCGGATTGCGCTGCGGGTGGGTGCTGGCGGATCCGGATCTCGCGCGCGCCATGTGGCGGTTGAACGACCTGTTCGCCGCCACGCCGGTACATCCCGGAGAACTGCTCAGCGTGGCGGTTTTCGAGCACCTGGATGTAGTGCGGGAGCGCGCCCGGAAGGTCGTCGAAGCCGACCGCATGGCGCTGGCAGAGTTCCTGGACCGTGAGACCCGCGTCTCGGCGGTGCGAACCGGCTATGGCACCACCTGCTTCCTGCGCCTCTTGCAGGGCGGCGTCGAGGAGTTCCTGGCCGGCCTGCGTGCCGAGCGGGAGACCTCAGCGGTGCCCGGGCGGTTCTTCGAGATGCCGGATCACTTCCGGGTCGGCATGGGCGTGGATTCCGCGATGTTTGCCGAGGGCCTGCGCAGGCTCTCTCTACACCTTCGCAACCACGTCGAGTAGCGATTTCAGGCTCTGCTCGCTCGAATACATCTTGCCCTTCGGATCGCGCCAGTGCGTCTCCAGGGTAAAGGTGCCCTTGTAGCCGTCTTTGAGCATGGCGCGAATCTGGCCCAGGTTGTCGAACTCGCCGTCGCCGACCCTGGTCCAGACGACCTTGCCGTCCTGATGCTTGTAATCGCGCAGGTGGACGTGGAAGATCCGCGCCGGATCGAGCTTGCGGTAGCCGTCGGGGAAGGACTGCTCGCCGCTCTCGCCGGCGTTATTCGGGTCCCAGGTGAGACCGACGTTTTCCGCCTTCACGTTCTTGAACAGCAGCGCCGCCTCCGCGCCTGTGGAAACGTACCCGCCGCCGATGTTCTCCACCGCCAGGCGAAAGCCCTTGGCGCGGCGCGCGGCCTCGTTGGTAAGTTCCCAGATGCGGCCGTACGCCTTCTCGGTCTTGGTCTCGCCGCGGCCGAGCATAAACGTGAACACCCTAATTTTGTCGGTGCCGAATGCCTTGGCGCGCTCCATGGAAGCGGCCAGCAGTTCCCATTGCTTATTCAGGATCTTTTGCCCTTCCGGACCTTCCGGCGGCAGCGGAATCTTGAAGAATCCGGTTCCTTCGATCGAGACCTTGATGCCGTGCTCGTCGAGGATGCGATTGGCCTCGCGGATCTTGTCCATCGGCTGCGAGGTATTGTACGGCCCCCAAATGTTGCGCACTTCCGCCCAATGCAGGTTGTACTGCTGGAGGAACTTAGCTACCTGCACAACGGGGAGCGAAATCCCGAAAAATCCGAGTATGTGGGTGCCGATGAAGATCGATACGACCATCAGCACGAGGCCGTTGATTGCGATGGCGCGCGCGAGCCGGGCGCGACCCGGCCCGGAAAGGCCGCGCGTGAGTGTCAGGAAGATGGGAGTGTTGCCGAGCGGGTTGACGATGGGAAACAAGGCGGCTACCACCAGGAACGTGGCTGCGGTGAGCTCGCCGAGCGTGCGGTTCACGGCCGGCACCTTCGGGACTGCCAGCGGCGATCGCGGTTGGGCGTGGCGTCTGGAGGCATGCTACGAACTATCCATGATACATAGTGCACAGGCATGGGAAGAGAGGGGGAAAGAACGCCAATCGACCACTGCATTTCTCGATTCGCGTCGTATACAATCTTATGATCCTGGCAGCCCAAAGGCAGTCCGGAGCCGCACGAGATCGTAATTCAGTCGTGTTAGCGAGGTGCACGGTGTGGAGGTTCCAGGCAGGAGCAGCGACGGCGAACCGGCAGGGTGAAGGAGGGCGCGAATGACCCGCCCTCCCTCAGTCACCCGATTGCTGATCGAGTGGAGCCAGGGCAACCATAGTGCTCTGGATCAACTTACGCCGCACGTCTACCGCGAGCTGCACGCACTGGCCCGAAGAAGCTTGCTGCGGGGCCGCCCGAACCAAACCCTGCAGCCCACGGCCCTGATCAACGAGTTGTACCTGCGTTTGATCGAACAGACGCAGACGATCGAATGGGAAAGCCGCTCGCATTTTTTCGGGATCGCGGCCCGCCTCATGCGCAATGTTCTGGTCGACTACTCCCGTGCACAAAGCGCCGCCAAGCGGGGCGGCGCGGCTGTGGCGGTGACGATCGAACAGGCGGAACCTCTGGCGTTCGACCGCACACCGGACGTGTTGGAACTGGACGAAGCACTGAGCCGCCTGGCGGAGCGAGATCAGCGAAAAGCGAACGTCATCGAGCTACGTTACTTCGGAGGCATGAGCCGCGAAGAGATCGCCGGGGCGCTCGATCTGACGGTTCCCACGGTAAAGCGCGACCTGCGCCTGGGTGAGGCATGGCTGCGCCGTCATCTGGCGGGCGGGGGATAGAGCGGCATGGAAGCCAGTGGATGGGATCGAGTCGAGGAACTGTTCCATCATGCCGCCGACCTCGCGCCCGCCGAACGGGCCGCTTTCCTGGACCGGGCTTGCGGGAGGGACGCCAAATTACGCCGCGAGGTTGAATCGCTGCTGGCCACCGATATCCCGCACGACCGGCTCTTTCAGGAAGTGATCAACCGAACCATCCACCGGCCTCCCGAGGAGCCGGAAGAAACCTGCTCGATGACCGGCCAACGGATCGGCCCGTACGCGATCACGGGATTGATCGGCAAGGGCGGCATGGGTGACGTCTATCATGCGGTACGGGAGGACGACTTCCGGATGCCCGTGGCGATCAAGCTGCTGAGGCGAGGGGCAGGAACCGAAACCGCACTTCGGCGGTTTCGCACGGAACGCCAGATCCTCGCGGGACTGCGACACCCCAACATCGCGCGTCTTCTGGATGGCGGCGCCACCGACGCCGGTTTGCCGTACCTCGTCATGGAATACGTGGAAGGCGCCCCGCTGCTCGAATATGCGGCCGCTCTTCCGGTACGCGAGCGGCTGGAGCTGTTCCGCGCGGTGTGCTCGGCGGTTCACTATGCTCATCAGCGGCAGATCGTGCACCGCGACATCAAGCCCGCGAACATCCTGGTGACCGCCGACGGAATTCCGAAGCTGCTGGATTTCGGTATTGCCAAGCTGCTCGATCCCCCTGGCGGGGCCGGCGGCACGGCGACCGCTACCGGCGCGCAGTTGATGACGCCGGACTACGCCAGCCCGGAGCAACTGCGGGGCGAAGCGGTGACTGTCGCCACGGATATATACTCCCTGGGTGCCGTGCTCTATGATCTGCTGACGGGGCAGAAAGTCAATCGTGTCACCCAGACGTGCTCTTCGGGCGGCGTGGAAGAGACGGACGGCGAGCGGCAGCAGCGGCGCCGCGCGGCTGAGCACCTCGACCCGGACCTGGACCGAATCGTTCTGAAGGCGCTCCACCGGGCTCCAGAACAGCGTTATGCGTCGGTCGAGGAGTTCTCCGAAGATCTGAGGCGGCTGCTCGAGGATCTGCCGGTTCAGGCGCGCCGGCAAAGCCTGCTGTACCGGGGCCGCAAGTTCTTGCGGCGGAACCGGCTACCGGTGGTTGCGGCCACGGCCATTGCCTTGCTTTCCCTGGCACTCGGGATGGGGCTGCGCCGCCTGGGCGCACCCGTCCCAGGCTTGGACGCCAACCTGCGGTCGATCGCGGTGTTGCCGTTGGAAAACCTGTCCGGCGATCCCGGGCAGGAGTACTTCGCCGACGGCATGACCGATGCGCTCATCGGGGAGCTGGCGCGGATTCGAGGCTTGCGCGTGATTTCACGCGCTTCCACCGTGGCGTACAAGGGCGCCCGCCGGCGGCTTCCGGAGATCGCGCACAGTCTGCGGGTAGGAACGATTGCGGAAGGGTCCGTACTGCGGTCCGGCGATCGCGTTCGAGTGGCTTTGCGGCTGTTTGATGCGGTCGGGGACCGGCCGGTGTGGAGCGGCAGCTATGAAGGGGAGCTGCGGGACGTTCTGGCCTTTCAGAGCCGGGTGGCCGCAGCCGTTGCCAGGGAAATCCGTGTCACGCTGACGGCAACAGACCGGGCGCGAGCCTCCAGCGATCCACGGGTGAATCTCGACGCCTATGACACCTACCTGAGAGGGCGGCAAGCCCTCTTTCGATCGACCGTGGAGGACATTCAGCGAGCGATTCAGTTGTTCCAACAGGCGCTCGGAATCGAGCCGAATTACGCCCTCGCATATTCCGGACTCGCCCAGAGCTACATTACACTTTCCGGCATGTATCTCAGACCACGCGAAGCCATGAGTAAGGCCAAAGCAGCGGCAGCGCGCGCTCTGGAAATCGACCCCGGCGTAGCGGAGGCCCACTTCTCCATGGGAGTGGTGCAAGGCTGGTATGAGTTCCAGTGGGAACAGGCCGATAGAGAATTCAAGCGAGCCATCGAGCTGAATCCGAACGATGCCATGGCACACTTGTGGTACGGCCAGAGCATGATCTCGACCGGCCGCGCAATGGAGGGGGTCGAACAGATGCGGATTGCCCACGATCTCGATCCCTTGTCCGCATTTGTAGAGACGGGCTTGGGACAGATGTATTTCCTTTCCCGCCAATATCCGCTGGCAATCCAGCAGTTGCGCAGCGTGACGGCTTCGGATGACACCTTTATTGAGGGCCATACGTGGTTGGGCGCTGCCTATCTATACACCAAGCAGTATGCGGAGGCCGTTGGTGAGTTGGAACGAGCCCGGCAATTGGATCCCCAGCAATCGCAGCCCATGGCATACCTTGCCTACGCGCATGCAAGGCTCGGTGCCCGTCAGGCAGCCGATCGTCTGCTGAGGCAATTGAAGGAGCTCAGCCACTCCCGGTACATTTCCGGATATCTGTTTGCGATTGTGTGCGTTGGCATGAATTCCGATGACGCCATCGACTGGCTCGAGAAGGCGTATGCAGAACGGGACGACATGCTGTCTTGGCTGAAGGTGGACGCGCTCTTCGATCCGCTTCGTGGCGAACCTCGTTTCCAGCAGCTCATACGGCAAGTGGGCCTCGATTCCGCGGCGCACCTCTAAAACGCGCCGTTGTAGCCGCGCCTGTGCTTCGGCAGGGGACTCTTAGAATTTTCTCCGGTACGCTAGCCGTTCCCTGGTGAAATTTCGAAGTTGCCTGATGGAAGGAGAAATTCCAATGAGAAGCACTTCGAACGTTCAAGGATTCCCCCTGGCAAAAACCGCATTCCTACTGCTTGCGGTTGCGGCGATGTCGGCAGGCAACAATGGCGGGAGCCAGTACACCTTCAAGACGATTGCCAAAACGGGGCAATCGGAGGAGCAGGTAACCTTCGACCAGTACTTTCAACCCGGGGGCATCAACAATCAGGGACAGATCTCGTTCGCTCCCAGCATCCAGACCGGGGGCGAGAGCGTTTTTCTGGCTGGAGGCCGGAACCTGATTAAAGTTCGAGCCGCCGGCGACTGGCTGCCGGGAGGCGCAAAGTTCGGGTATACCCTGGGCCCCGTTGGGATGACTGCGCAGGGCGACACCACGTTCATCTCGACCGGTCTGGATGTTCCGCTACCTCTTGGCCTGAACGCCGGCGTATATCGCACGGTCCTTGGAAGCGGCCTTCCTGTTTCGGTGATGCTGCCCGGCGTGACCGCGACGCCGGGCCGCGGCGTATTCTATGGCGCAGCTTTCAACTCCCAGATGAACGACCTTTACGAGACGGTGTTTCCGGGAATGGTCTGCTCCACCGTGCCTACGAAGGCCCCCAGTCCGGGGAACCCTACCTGCAAGACAGGCCAGCTCGAATTTGGCATCTATCACGCAAATCTCCTGGGGCAGATCAGCGCAGTGGTGGAACCAGGTTCGGTCGCCCCGGGCGGCAGCTATTTCGATTATGCGCAGGTCCCCTTCATCAATAACTTCGGCGACGTGGCCTTCGATGCCCATGTCTATAACGAGCCATGCACCGATTCTCACGGTCAGCAGGGCTTTCGCATTTTCTGCGGCGAGAGCGTCTACCTGAAGAAAGCCCATTCCGGTGGCACGATTTCGATCGCCCATCAAGGCCAACGATCGCCGATTGACGGGAATTTCTATTATGTTGCTTTCGGGCCGGTTCTCAACGATCTTGGCGATCTGGTATTTGTCGCCGAACTGTCTCACACCTCCGATTTGACGCAGAACAGCACCGGTAATACCGCGGTGTTCCTGTATTCCCACGGGACCACCACAACGGTGGCAAAGCCGGGCGATCCCATGCCTGGCGGCGGGAAACTGGTCACGGCCGGCGGGTCGCCAAACACCGCGTATTTGAACAACAACCTGGAGGTCGCGTTCGTGGGAACGCTCGATAACGGCGATCAGGGACTGTACCGTTGGAAGAATGGGACGGTAACGCTGGTTGCAAAGACCGGCACGGCGATCGACGGAGGCGCCGCGATCGCCAACCTGGATGACTTCGACTACGGCACGGGCGCGAGCAGCCAGGTCGCCATCAACGATCTGGGGCAGATCATCTTCGCCGCCAATCTCAAAGGTGGCGGCGGCGCTATGCTGCTCGCAACACCTCGCTAGCCTGGGGTTAGCGGCAGTCAGCACGTCGTCGTCGATTTCGTCGGTGGTGATGCCGAGCTTGAGATCGGCAAGGGGCAGCGCGCGGAGGCGGCGGGCGAGAAGAGCGGCTGCCGGTGCGGCCAGGAGTTGGCGGCGGGTGGGCGAAAACATGCCCAGTTTATAGCGCTAGGTCGCGCTAGGTCACGTCCAGCACGTCGAAATGGAAGCGGTCCGGCGGCAGCAGGGCGGGCACTTCCCGCACCAGGTGCGACCAGGTCTGGTAGGCGCTATCGGCCACGGGCGAATCCAAATAAAACAGAAACTGGCTGGAAAAACAGTCAATCGGCGGCGGCTGGCGAAACGTCAGCCGCAGCCCCACCGCCTTCTCGAGCGTAACGCCGCCTATTGGCAAGGCCTTCGCGCGCAATAGCTCGACAAAGCTGGCCCGGCTGGCGTGCGGCCAGACGTCGGGATGGAGCAGTTTGCGAAGCGTGTCTTCATTTTCGAAGGTGATCTCACACTGGCGGATCCATTCGAGAATGGAGTCGCCCCAAAGCCAGTTCGAAAGCAGCCCGCGATAGCGCTCGGCGAGCTGGCAGGCTAGGTCGAACTTGCGCTGTTCGACCACGTCCTCCGTCGCGTCGGTGTCGGCCAGCATTTCCTCGGCCTCCACCATCACCGAACTCAGATCCGCCGGCGATTCCCCTGCCGGGTGCACGAGCAAGGGCGGGAGCTCGTGCGTTTTGCTGCCGGGGATCTCAATATAGCGCTGGTCTCCCATAGGCTATCCCCCCATACAGTTCGACATCAATTGGGAGGCCCTTCGTTACTTGTTTGTAGCATAGGACACGCGATACACCGCTTAAAAAGAATTTATCAGCCCTATTTGGCAGCACCACCGCCAGGCTGCTAACGCGAGATGGCACGCTGAGGGTCGCGCGGCTGCGTGCTATCATTCCGCTTCTATGGCGGATTACACCATCGGGATGGACCTGGGCGGCACGAATCTGCGCGCGGCCGCGATCGACAAGAACGGCCGGATGCTGGACAAGATCTCGGGTTGTACGAATTTCGTCGAGGGGCGCGAAGCGGTTCTGAGCGACATCGTTGCCGCGATTGCGAAGCTGCGCGAGACGCATGGCTCCCCCGGGCTGGCCGGCATCGGCATCGGCGTCCCCGGGTTCATCCGCATGAAGGAGGGCTTGATCACCGGATCCAACAACCTGCCGTACCTGGAAGGGGTGCCGATCCGCGATGAGATCAGCCACCGTCTGGGCACGGCGGTGTTTCTGGAAAACGACGCCAATGCCGCAGCTCTCGGCGAGAAGTGGAAGGGCGCCGGGCAGAACGTGGACGACCTCGTTTTGCTCACGCTCGGCACCGGTATCGGCGGCGGGATCATTTCCGGCGGGCGTGTGCTGCGCGGCTTTGTCGGCATGGCCGGCGAGCTGGGCCATATGACCGTGGTCCCTAACGGTAATCCGTGCGGCTGCGGCAATCAGGGCTGCCTCGAAAAGCACGCATCGGCGACCGCCGTCACCGCCATGGCGCGCCTGATGCAACTCGGCGAGGAGCTTTCTTCGAAAGAGGTGGCGGACCTGGCTGCCCAACACGGCGAAGTCGGCGAGAAGGCGCGGACCATCTGGCGCATTGTCGGCGTATCGCTGGGGATTGCCCTGGCTACTCTGATCAACACGTTCAACTTTCCGCTCTACCTGTTGAGCGGTGGAATGCTTCCCGCCTGGGAGCTCTTTGCGCCTCACATGATGCGAGTGGCCAAGGAGCGATCGTTTACGTTCCGCGCTACCGCCCACGAAACCACGATCGCGCAAGCCACTCTGGGCAACGAGGCCGGATTGTACGGTGCCGCGTGTCTACCCTGGGTCGAGTAGCGTTCCTGCTGGTAGCGGCGTCGGCGAGTGACGCCGCGGCCGACTTCTTTCCTATGGCCGTCTGGTATGGCGGCGGCAAGGCACGAGCACCCATGCTCGAACCGGATGCCGGCGCGAAGAAAGAGCTTTGGCGCAAAGACGTCCGCCAAATCAAGGCGTTGGGTTTCAACACAATCCGCACCTGGATCGACTGGGCCACCGGGGAACCGCGACAGGGCGAATATCATTTCGAGAACCTTGACGTAATCCTGGAGCTGGCGCGCGAAGAGGGCCTCCACGTGTTCCTCCAGGTCTACATGGACTCCGCGCCGCGCTGGGTCGGCATACGTTATCCCGATTCTCTGTTCGTCTCATCGAACGGTGCGGTAGTAGTGCCGGAGTCATCGCCCGGCTACTGCATCGACCACCCCGGCGTGCGCCAGGCCGACCTCGCGTTCTACGCGGCCCTGGCCCGGCACGTGCGAGGCAACCCGGTCTTCGCGGGTTGGGACCTCTGGAGCGAGCCGCACGTCATCAACTGGGCCACCCCAAGCTATATCCCCAACCCGGAGTTTTGCTTCTGCAAGAACACCCTGGCCCGCTTCCGCGCCTGGCTGAGGAAGAAGTACGGCACCATCGACCGCCTGAACGCGGCCTGGTACCGGCAATTCGCGGACTGGAACGACGTCGAGCCCGGCCGCATGAGCACGATTCTTTCCTACACGGACTACATCGACTGGAAGACCTTTATCGCCGATAAGCTCGGCGAAGACCTGCGCGACCGCGGGCAATCGGTGAAGAGCGCCGCACCGGGAACGATCGTCACTAGCCACGCGGCGGGCGTCGGGCTGTTCGCGTCGCCGAACCACTGGGAGGGGCAGTCCGACGATTGGACCATGGCTCGCCAGGTGGACTATTACGGCACGTCGTTCTACCCCAAGCACTCCTCTTTCGTGGACCGCGACGTTCCCTGGCGCGCTGCGCTGCTCGATTTCACGCGCTCGTTCGGCTACGCGGACGGGCGCCAGGGATTCTACATCGGCGAACTGCAGGCCGGCTTCGGAACCATCGCGCTCAACGTGAGCCCCACAGTTACGGCTGACGATTTGCGCGTCTGGACCTGGAGCGCGCTCGCCCGCGGCGCCAAGGGCATCAACTACTACGCCTGGTACCCGATGAGCGCCGGCTACGAGAGCGGCGGGTTCGGCATGATCCAGCTCGATGGCACCGTGACCGAGCGCGCTCGTGCCGCTGGCGAGATCGCGCACTTCGTGGACAATAATCAGAAGCTCTTCCTGGCTGCGCATCCTCCCCGCGCCCAGGTAGCCGTCATCTACAATCCCCTGGTGCATTTTCTTGGCGGGCGGCAGCGCGCCACCTCGTACGGCGGGCCGCAGGGCGAGGTCGCCGGAATCGAGCGCGACTCGCTGCTGGGCGTGTATCGCGCCCTCTTCCCGCGCAATGTGCCCATCGACTACGTGCACGTGAATGAGCTGAGTGCGCTCGCGCAGTACAAGCTGGTGATTCTGCCGTATCCGGTGATGCTGCCCGAAGCTGCCGCCGCACCGCTGAAAGAGTACGTGCGCAACGGCGGTGCCTTAGTCGCCGAGGCTCGCCTGGGCTGGAGCAACGAGCGCGGAACCGCGTCCGAGCGTATCCCCGGCATGGGCTTGTGGGAACTCATGGGCTGCCGCGAAACCGCGGTCCAGACCGGCGAGCGTGGGCGAACCACGATCGAATGGCTGACTAACCACGACCGCATTCCGGCGCGATGGTTCGAGGAGACGCTGGAGCCCATCGGCGAACATGCTCGGGTGGTCGCGCGCTTCGCCAATGGCGATGCCGCTGGCGTCGAATCGGCATTCGGCAAGGGAAAAACGCTGGCGCTCGGGTCGTACGTCAGCGCAGCGTACGAGAATGCACCGAGCCGGGAAACCGAGCGCTTCTACGCCGGCTTACTGGATTGGGCCGGCATTGCGCTGCCCCTGACCGTTACCGGTGGCAGAATAGAAGCCCGACTCCTGGAAAGCGGTGCCGAGCGGCTGGTGTTCGTCTTCAATCACGACGGGCAAACAGTGGATGCCACGGTCAATCTGGCCGGGTCGGCACCCCTACAGAAGAGGATGTCACCTAACGAAGTCTGGTTCGTGCGCGTTCCGTGATCAGGCCACCGACCGCACCCGCTTCTCCACATCCGCGCGAAACAGATCTACCAGTCCCGCGACATACTTCGCTAAATCGAGGTCCGGATCCTCGATCAGTGGCGTCAGGTCCATCGCAAAATTCATCGCCGATTCCTGGTCCGTCCCATGGCTCGCGTAGTAAGTCGCGTGGGCCAGCCGCCGCCCCGCCGTCGCCAGGTCGTAGCGCTTGCCGCCGCTCACCTGCGAATCGAACACGCCCACCAACGCCGCCGCGATATTCGAGCGCGCCGACGCCGGAAGAACCTGCTTCACATCGTCCGGCAGCCAGTCGAGGTCACGCCAGACTTCGCAGCCGTAAACCTTCTTCGGCTTGAACTCGCCGCGCACTTGGCGCAGCGCCGCGATGGCCCGCGTCATGACCGCGATGTGCGTGTCGTGCTTGTCGGCCGGGTTATGCAGATAGACGTATTCCGGACGGGCTGCGCGCAGAATCTCCCCCAGGTCCTCTACCACGGCGGTCTCCTTCGGGTTCTTGACTTCCGCGCTGGTAAAGCCGAGCTGGATCTGGCAGGCGTATTCGCCGACATACGCCGCTTTGCGCTGCTCGATCAACCGCACTTTCTGCATCTCGTCGTCGCTGTAACGCCCGTAGATACCGCTGCGAGGACTGCCTGCTCCGTTAGTCACCACGACTCCCGTGAACGCCTTGTCGGGTTGCCCGAAGCATTCCGCGATGCCGTGGTACGCCATGATCTCGATATCGTCCTGGTGGGCCGCGATGCAGATATGCGTAGTGCGGGCCAGCGCGGCGTCGGGTGCTGCGCCATTGGGCACGAAGAAATCCGCGGTAGGTTTATGAAATTGCATCATTGTGTCTCCTGTTTCCGAAGTGCCGGCAGACTGGCCGCCGCAATGGCCTGGCCGTGCCGTTTTTCCTTCTCGTCCGGGATGTGATAGCGGATGCGCTCGGCGATCTCGGGGAACTCGGCCTTAAGCACGCGGTCGGCGGTGGCGAGGATGAGGTCGCCGCCCGCTCCGGTCATCACGCGGCCGAGCACGAGCAGGTTGCGCACATCGTAGAAATCGGTGTAAGTCGCGATGTTGTACCCGAAGTACACGCCGATCGTATCGTAGATCTTGCGCGCACGTTCGTCGCCGGCGGCCATCGCCTTTTGCACCTGCTCCAGTTTCACCGGCAGCGGCATGTCGGCGGGGAGGTCGATACCCGCGGGCTTGAGCAATCGCCCCACAGCCTGCTGCGAGAAATACTGCGCGCCCACGCCCGGATCGCCCGACCACTCGTCCGCCGGCGCGTCCTCGCGATAATCCACCGGCACGAAGGCCAGCTCGTTCAGCCAGGTGGTGATGTTGCCTTGCGGCGTCACGAACCCGGTGGCGAGCGAGCTGCCCATCGCCACGCCCAGCACGGCGTTGTCGTTCAGCGCCATCGAGCCGGACAGGGCGGTCACCTCGCCGTCGTTCACCACGTCGAAGGGTATGCCGCCCCATGCCGCCTGCAACTCGAAGAACAGGCGGTGCACCCGCGATGCGAACAGATCGCGGGGCACCCCGCGGTAAAGCGATCCGATGCGCACCTCGTTGGCGACATACACTCCCGCCGCGCTTCCTCCGATCGCATCTACGCGCGGCAGATGCGCGGCCGCGCGCTTCAGCGAATCGTGGATGCCGTCGAAGTGGTACTGCGGATCGCTCTGCACGCTCGGGCTCCAGGGCACTTCGTCGCTGAACACGACCTTCCCGTCAATCACCGCCGCGCACTTGCGGTCGCTCGCGCCCAGGTCGAACCCGATGCGGAAGCCCTCCAGGTGCCGGCCGAGCGGCGCCGCGGTCTCGCGCTCTTCGGGACACGGGCCGTGATCCACGATGAAGGTCTGTCCGTAGACACTCTCGCCCATGAAGTGATGGTCGAAAGCCCGCGTCCCGTTGGGCGAGTAGACTCCGCGCAGGTAATCCGCAATGGCGGGCGGCCCGTCGACCGTCACGCGGAAGCCGCCTTTCTGCCAGAGCAGGAACTTGAGCAGCCGCTCGACGTACCGCTGGTTGATCGCGACGTTGCCGCCTTCGTGAGGCAGCACGGCCGTCCGGCACACGCTGACTGACCCGCGCTCGCGTTCGAAAGCGAGTGCCAGGGGCACGCCGCCACCGGACGCCTTCACCGCCGTATGAAAAGCGCGATTCCACAACGAGGCCGGAACAAACTCAGGATCGAGGACTGGACGGAACTTGGGTGAGATCAAAATCGCCGAGGACATTTCCAGCCGGATTTTAGCATCCGGCTAGCGTGAGGCGGGCTGCCGGCCCGCTCGCGCCATGCCCTTCGCTATCATGGCCCTGAATGCTCCGACCCGTCGCCCTCTTCCTCGCCGCGCTCGCCGCCGCGCAGCCTCCCGCTCCCATCGACCCGCAACGCGTCCAGGACCAGGACACCATGACCTGGGCTGACTACCGTCCCATCCCCGGCGTGAATTGGGTCGACCCCTCGCTGGTCCCCTCCAAGAAGCAATTCAAGATCGCCCTCATCGCCGTCGATTTTCCCGACCAGCCGTTCGTCGTCACCCTTCCCAAGCACTCCGACCTGTTTGGCAATCCACAGATCGACGCCATCCCGCGCGAACAGGTTCCGCAGTTCTATGCCGACTTCTTCAATAAGCCCGGACCGTTGAATCACGGGCAGACGATCAACGGCTACTGGATGGAACAATCGCGCGGACAGGTCGGCATCGGCAAGATCGATGTTTTCGGCCCCTACCGCATGCCGAAGAACCTCTTCCAATACGGCCTCAACGAGTACGGCCAGCAGTCGGCCGTCCCTCCCGGCTTCAAAGCCGACGGCCGCATGGAGCCCGATGTAGACGCTCTGTGGCGCGCCGATGCGGGCAACATCCGCTCGCGATACGACATCATCCTTCGCATCTACGCCGGCTACGATGAAACCAGCGTCTGGCAGGAATTCGGCGAGATGAAGTTCCAGACGAAAGAGGACATTCCGGCCGAATGGGGCAACCCCGATCCGGTCAGGCAGCGATGGGTGGTCACCCGCTATGAGCCGTGGACGAGTTGGAAGGCCGGCCAGATGCAGTGGGGGCTTTCCAGCGTGCGTCAAGGCGAGAGCAGCGGCACCATCACCCACGAAATCGTGCACTTCGCTTTCCGCGTTGGCGACAACAACAATAACCCCTACGTGCAGCCGTACCATCGTGCCGGCTCGGGGCCCTGGGACATCATGGACCGCGGCTCCTTCAATGGGCCCGGCGGCCCGCATCGACGATGGGTCGTGCCCGCCGCCGAGGGAGCGTCCATGCCCGCCGGCCTCATGCTGCGCAGCCGGATCCGGTTCAACTTTCTCGGCGAGAACCAGGTGCTCAAGCTGACCCGCAGCGCGCTCACGGAGTTCGGAGTGGCTATCGCACAGGTCGTGGCGCGCGCGGTCGAACCTTGGGCCGGGACGGTCGCGGGCATCACCGTCGCTCTCGATGGACCGGCCCCGCAGGACCGCACGCCGCCCGGCGACATCAATTCAAACCCGCTCTCGCCGGGCAAACCCGTTTGGAACTTCTATTCGATCGAGGTGGTGCAGCGCATCGGCTACGATTCCTTCACGCCGGACAACGGGGTCCTGCTCGCCAGGAACAAGAACAACGAGGACCGCGAGAACACCTGCGGGTACGGCTGCTTCACCTGGGTGATCGACGCGCACCCCGAAGACATCCGCATGCTCGATTTCAAGCGGCCCAACGGCGAGCCTGTAATGCGTACCGTGGCCGACTATCGCCAGCTCAACGACGCGCTGTTCCACGCCGGGCTCAATTCCGGCAGCACTGACGAGTGGGAAGACTCGCCCAATCGGCTGCATTTCTACGTGGTCGATCGGTTCACCAACAAAGAAGGCATCATCTCCTACAAGCTCGCAGTGCGCGCGCTCGATGGATCAGGGCCGGGCAAGCGCGCCGTCGCGGTCGCCGCCTCGCCCGGCGGCGGGTGCCTCTTCACGGTTGTCAATACCGGCTCCCAGGCCTCCGACGTGTATCGCCTTTCTGCCGGCGGCGGCCAGCTTGCGAATGCGCTGGCCGCGCTCGGCCCCGGCCAGTCGCAGGCCATCCGAGTGTACGCCAGTGGTGCCGGCTCCGTAACACTCAAGGCGACCTCGGAGAGCGATCCGGCTGCAACCGCGAGCGCGACCGCATCGTGCACGCCGCGATAGAATCGTCACGTCATGACTAAGGCGCGGACGGGGGTCTTTATCACCGAAGACGGCCAGAACGTGGCATTCACGTTTGCGCTGGTGAGCACGCTTTTCTTCGCATGGGCACTGTGCAACGGAATGATCGACGTCATGGACAAGCACTTCCAGGAGGAATTGCACCTCAGCAAATCGCAGTCGGCATGGGTGCAGTTCGCGCATTACCTGGGATATTTTCTGATGTCGCTTCCGGCCGGCTGGCTGGCCACTAGGCTTGGCTACAAGAAGGGAATCATCGCAGGATTGCTGATCGTTGCCTTGGGCGGCTTCTGGTTCATCCCCGCGACACATATCAACAACATGGTCCACACGGGAGCGGTATCTCCGAACACGGCATTCGTGGGATTTCTGGCGGGAGTTTGTATCATCGCCACCGGACTTACGTTTCTGGAGACGATCGCCAATCCTTACACGACGGTGCTGGGCAACATGAAGTATGCGGCGGCGCGCATCAACCTGGCGCAATCCTGCAACGGGCTGGGATTGATCTTCGGACCGATCATCGGAAGCATGTACTTCTATTCCAAAGACGCGGCAGGGCACAGCACGGGCAGCCAGACACTGTACATCCCGTACACCGCGCTGGCGATAGGCGTGCTGGTGATTGCCGGCGTTTTCGCCGTGGCCAGGGTGCCGGATATCAAGATGGAAGACGATTACCACCTGGACGACTCCATGCCCGGTGTGTCGCACTCCATCTGGTCGCATCCGCATTTCGTGCTCGCCGTGGCGGCGCAATTCCTGTATGTGGCCGCGCAGGCGGGGATCTTCAGCTTCTTCATCAACTACATGACCGCCGAGACACCGCCAATCCCCGCATCCTGGGCCGCCAACACGAGCCTGGCGGGATGGTTCGAAACGTCTGCCGCCGGAGTGCTCGCGCTGAGCGATCAGGGCGCGGCCAAGCTGGCATCGGTCGCTTTCGCGTGTTTTCTCGCGGGACGTATCTCGGGAGCGGCCTTACTGAAAAAGTACTCGGCACATAAGGTGCTCGGCCTGTATGGAACGTTGAACGTCGCCGCGACGCTTCTGGTATTCCTGAAGCTGGGCTGGGTCTCCGTGGTGTGCGTCTTCCTGAGTTACTTCTTCATGTCGATCATGTTCCCGACCATCTTCGCGCTGGGCATTTTCGGACTGGGTGTACGGGCCAAGAAGGCATCGGCATTTATCGTGATGGCGATCATGGGCGGGGCGGTGCTGCCCAAGCTGATGGGATATGTCGCGGATAAGTTCGATATGTCCCGAGGATTCATCGTGCCGCTGTTCTGCTTCGCCTTCGTGGCCTTCTACGGGCTGAACTGGTCCAGGTTCAGCAAGGCCGAATCATTACGTGGAATGAAGGTCGGCAGCGGGCGCTGAGACGGTCATTCCTCGCGCAGGGCAACCAGGGGATCGACACGAAGAGTGCGCCGGGCAGGAATGTAGCATGCGAACATGGCGATGCCTGCCAAGCCGATGGCGACAGCGGCAAATGTCGGCGGATCCGCGGTGCTGACGGAAAACAGAAGCTTCGACATCAGGCGGGTGAGTGCAAGCGAAGCGAGAGTGCCGGCCGCGACGCCGGCCCCCGCGATCCGCGCGCCCTGGGAGAGGACCAATCGCATGACATCGGATCGCTGCGCTCCGAGCGCCACACGGATGCCGATTTCTCGCGTGCGCTGGGCCACGGAGTAGGAGATCACGCCGTAGATGCCGATCGCGGCCAGCAGCAAGGCCAGCGCGCCGAACAGGCACA
>Ga0335079_10000499_pt1 | contig 44705 bp, 34 predicted proteins | sample Lox_Sample_33_FD_206719 | JGI IMG/M metagenome (GOLD analysis project Ga0335079, IMG submission 206719) | Soil microbial communities from Loxahatchee National Wildlife Refuge, Florida, United States - Lox_Sample_3.3 | ecosystem: Environmental > Terrestrial > Soil > Wetlands | place: USA...
GTCGATGTCGCCGCTCTTGAGGGCGAGTGCCTTGCCGTCGAGACCGACCCCGGGCACCTCGGCGGGACCCGCCGCGAGCAGGCGCCGGCCCGGAATGGAGTACGCGGTGAGTGCGGCGAGGCCGGACGCGATTACGGTTCTTCTTTTCATGGCTCCCCCCGGAAACGTCGAGCGGTTGCGAGGGTGCGCCGGCGCCAAACCCAGGGTCAAGCTGCGCTGCAACCAGCGGATGCCCGCCGAAATTGCTTACTGCAATTTCGGCCAATTAGCTAATGCGAATTCGCAGTCCCCGCGCACAACTGGCAGCGGGGGTGACGCGCCGGGAAGCGCTCGGTCACGATGAGGCTGCCGCAGCCGGTGCAGCCACCGAGGCGCAGCTGGTCGCCGCGGGTCAGCGCGGTCGCGAGAAACACCGCGTGCTCGAACGAGATCTGCGCGGCGGGCACCAGCGCGCGGTAGGCCTCGAACGCCTCGCACAGCAGCGCGCCGCGCATCAAGCCGGGCAGTGCGGCACCCGCCGTCTGTGCCGGCACTACGCCGAGCAGCGACAGTACGCTGGCGAGCACCGCACTCTCCTGCTGCAGGCGCTGCGAGCGCGTGAAGTAGGCGACCTGATGAGGCGACTTGCCGCGGTGGCGCGGCAGCTGGCGGCGCGCCTGGCTGGTATAGGAGCGGTACAGCTTTCTGATGCGGTCGTCCGACAGCCCGGTCCAGGTGCGGATCGTCCGGGTGCGCGCCTCGTGCCGCAGGAAGCGCAGCGCCAGCTCCATGCGTAGCCGCTCGCGGCTGTAGCGATCGTCGGAAATGCGCATGCGGGCCTTATCCAGTCTGAGTGCCGCTTACATTTTGGGAATAATCCACCAAAACGCAACCGACCAAATTTGGTAAAAAATTCCCAAATTGAATCTGGCGTCGGCACGCGGCTCGGCTACCATGCGCGCTCGACCTGGAGGACGCGCCATGCTGTTGCAATGCGGGATGGACGGCGGTGCGGCGCGCGAGGAGGCGCAGCTGGCGGCGGCGTGCCTGCGCGCCGAGACGCTCGAGTCGGTCGCCGAGCTCAACGAGCTCGGCCTCGCGCTGCTCGGCGAGCAGGCGGCCGGAGCGGGATCGCAGGCAGCGCCCCTGCTGCACGAGGTGGGTGCATTGTGGCGGCGGCTCGATGCCGCGGCGCGCCGGCGTGCGGCTGCCTGTCCTTATCTGCTGCTCGATGGCGGCTTTGCCGACCGCGAGCGCTGGCGCGCGCCGCCCGCGGCGCAGGTGGCGGAGCCGGCGGGCGCGGCCGGGGCGCCGTTCTTCACCGTGCCGGGAACGGTCGAGGCTGCGCGGCTACTCTTTATCTATGCCTGGCATCTGGCGCGGGCCGAGAGCGCCGCCGCGCGGCTGCTGCTCGGGATGCCGCCGGGCTGCGCGGCCGCCATCGGCGCGTGCACGCTGCGCCACATCCACACGCTGGCGGAGCAGCATCCCGAGTGGCTGCGGCCGCGCTGGCTGGCGCATCCGGCACTGTGGCGCGAGCTGCTGTGCGCCGCAGACTCGGGTGAGACCCGCGCGCTCGAGCGCGCCCGCCTGCACGGCCTGACGATGCTGGCCGCCGAAGCGCGTCTCGGTGGCGCAGCGCCGCTCCCGCACGGCGGCGGCGCTGCACCCGCGTTGCAGGCACGGCGTCCACGCGCGACGCGACCGCCAGGGTATCGCCGGATGTAGGAAGCGCAGTCCGGGCGGAAGCCGGCGGCTTTCGCCGAGGCGAAGGCTAAGCTCTCACTGGTGCTGCAGCTGAGGGAACGCCCTGGCATCACCCGCCCGTCAAATCCGCACGGCGGATCTCGGGTATCATTTGCGCCCCAACCCTTCGATACCAGCGACGCCAACAAGAATCGGGGGAGAAGCGATGAAGATGGCCGCCACGTCACGCCGCGTCGGGTCCCGACACCTCGAAGTGCCAGATGAGCCCGCCGGTCATCGACGTGAAAGCGACGGACCGGCACGCCACGCTCGCCGGGCACGACGCCCGGCTCACCCAGATCGCCCTCACGCAGAGCTGCAAGAGCCGGGACACGGGCGATGAGTGCCAGTACAGCCTCGCGATGGATGCCTGGCTCACGCAGGATCAGATCGCCGGCGTCGAGGAGACCAAGGCGTTCCGGACGGCGTACTTCAGCAAGCTCGGCCTCGATCCGGGCAGCGAGATGGTGCAGCAGCAGATGAAGCAGTTCCTGGTGGCGTATCAGGACAGTCTGAAGCAGCTCGCCGCGAAGTCCTCGGACCTCAAGGGCTACCCGCTCAAGTCGACCGTGCGCATCCTGTTCGGCGGCGAGCATTGCGCTGCCGCCAGACAGCAGCAGGGTGCGGGCGGCGGCTCCGCCGTGGGCAACGCCAGCGACGCGGCCACCAGCGCAGCCGCCAGTGCCGGTGCGAGCGCCGCCGGTGCCGCCGCGGGCCAGGCCGCGAGCAGTGCCGCAGGCAACAGCGCGGCGAGCTCACTAGGTCCCGCGGCGAGCGCCTTCGGCTCGAACGTGGTCGGGAGCCTCTTCAAGAAGAAGTCCGCCCCGGCTCCGCCGGCCGCCGCGCCTGCCGACAGCGGCGTGCCCGCGCACATGGTGCAGGCCGCCTCGTTCACGGTGGAAACGACCTCGATCACCGTCGGCCCGGTGCCGGCGAGCCAGTTCGACGTTCCGGCGGACTGGAAGCTCATCGCTCCCAAGCCGCAGGAGGAAAAGGAGTTCACCTGCCCCGAGGGCGGCGGCTGAGCCTTACGGTCGGCACACGTGAAGCAGGCGCTGCTCGTCATCGATGTTCAGGAGTCATTCCGCCAGCGGCCGTACTTCCGCGCCGAGGAGCTGCCGGCGTTCCTCGCCAACCTGCAGTCGCTCGTCGATCTCAGCCGGGAGCGCGGTCTCGCGCTGGTGCAGGTATTTCATCGCGAGCCCGGGGAGGACCCCGCGAATCCCTTCAGCGCGGCCTCGGGTTTCGTACGGACGATGGGGGAGCTCGCGCTGCGCCCCGATGCCGTGTTCCACAAGCAGGTGCATTCGGCGATGTTCGCCGTCGACACTGCGGGCGCCACGCTCGAGCAGTGGCTGCGCGCGCGCGGCGTCGGTGAGCTCATCGTCACCGGCATCCGCACGGAGCAATGCTGCGAGACCACCGCCCGCCACGCCTCGGATCTGGGCTTCGGCGTGCGCTACGTGACGGACGCGACGCTGACCTTCCCGATGCGTACGCGCGCCGGACGCGAGGTCTCGGCGGCGGAGATCCGCGAGCGCACCGAGCTGGTACTCGACGGGCGCTTCGCCCGCATCGTCTCGAGCGCGCAGGCGCTTGGCTGACGGACCGGGTGGGACGCGCGCTCGCGCCGCTGTGGCGCGCTCTCAGTGCGCGCTGTCCTTGGCTACCAGAAAGCGTACCAGCGGGACCAGCTGGTCGGCCGAGCGGATGCTGTCGGCGATGCGGTAGCGGCCGTTGACGACGATGCAGGGCGTCCCGGGCACCTGCATGGCGAGGATCTGCTCGTCGGCGGCGCGCGTCTTGCCGTCGACCGTGAAGGAGGCGGCCATCGCCACGAAATCCTCGGCTTTGATCCCGGTCCAGCGCGCATAGGCGCGCGCGGCCTGCTCGATCGAGGGTTGCGGGTTCTTCAGACGGTGCGTCTCGCTGTCGGTGGTGGCGAGCTCGCCGCTCTTCCACACCGCGTCGAACATCAGCTGATGGGTGCGCTCGGCGATGCCGAGCGCCTGCGCGGCGAAGTAGGCGCGCTGGAACATCGGCCAGTCCTCGGCCTTGTTGAACGCCGCCGGCAGGTAGGCGAGCTGCGCATTGGGCGGCAGGCCCTTCCTGAGGAGCTCCATGGTCGGCTGGAAGGCGTTGCAGGCCGGACAGCCGTAGGAGAACACCTCGAGCACCTCGATCTTCCCCGGCGGCACGCTGGTGCGCTGTGCCTGGGCCAGCACAAAGTAGTCTTTGCCTTCGGTCCAGGGCGGCCCGGCCTCGGCGGACAGGGTGGCGAGCACCGCCAGCAGAGCGAACATGAGTCCACGATGAGTCTTCATGAGGCGATCCTCGGAGGCTGTGCGGTCAGTAGATGGCGATCTCGCGGCGGCCGGATGAGTCGCGCGCACCGCGGTACATGCCCTCGGTGCTGAAGTCCATCACGATCTGTCCGCTGCCGTCGACGCCGATGAGGCCGCCGTCGCCGCCGAGGCCGCGCAGGATCTCGTGCAACAGCTCGGCCATGGCGCGCTCGAGCGTGAGGCCGCGATACTCGACCGCCGCGCACACGTGATGTGCGGCTACGGCACGGATGAAGTATTCGCCGTGCCCGGTGGCCGACACGGCGCAGACGCCGTTCTTGGCATAGGTGCCGGCGCCGATGATGGGCGAGTCGCCGACGCGCCCGGGGCGCTTGTTGGTCATGCCGCCGGTGGAGGTGGCGGCCGCGAGGTTGCCGTCGCGGTCGCAGGCGACGGCGCCGACGGTGCCGTGCGCGGGAGGCACCAGATCCGAGACGCGCTCACCGCGCTGCTCGTGCTCGAGCTGGCTCTGCCGCTCGGGGGTGCGGAAGTAGAGGTTGGGGACGAGGCCGAAGCCCTCCTCGAGCGCGAATTCCTCGGCGCCGGCACCGACCAGCAGCACGTGGCGCGACTTCTCCATCACCCGCCGGGCGAGCTCCACGGGATTTCTGACGTGGCGCACCGAGGCGACCGCGCCGGCGCGCTGCCGGCAGCCGTCCATGATGGCGGCGTCGAGCTCGGCGGCGCCCTCGCGGGTGAGCGCCGCGCCGCGCCCGGCGTTGAACGAGGGATCGTCCTCGAGGATGCGCACCGCAGCGGTCACCGCATCGAGACTCGAGCCGCCGCGCTCGAGCAGCGCGTAGCCGCCCGCGAGCGCGGCTTCGAGCCCGGCGCGATAGCGCTGCTCGCGCTCGGGCGAGAGCGTGGCGCGCGGCACCGCGCCGGCGCCGCCGTGAATGGCGATGGAGTACATGTCGGCTCCTGCGGCCCTCAGTTGTTGTCGCGATACATGGCAATCTCGCGATGGCCGCGCGAGTCGCGCACGCCGCGATGCATGCCGGCGCTGTTGAAGTCCATGGCGAAGTTGCCGTCCTTGTCGAGGGCGATCACGCCGCCTTCGCCGCCGGTGCGTGCCAGCTTCTCGTGGATCACGCTGCGCACCGCGGCCTCGATCGTCAGGTGCTGATACTGCACCATGGCGCAGACGTCGTAGGCGACCACCTGGCGGATGTAGAACTCGCCCTGTCCGGTCCCGGACACCGCGCACGATTCGCTCGCATAAGTGCCGGCGCCGATGATCGGCGTGTCGCCCACCCGGCCGTAGAGCTTGTTGGTGATGCCGCCGGTCGAGGTGGCGGCGGCGAGCCGGCCGTCGCGGTCGAGCGCCAGGGCGCCGACGGTCCCGATGCCCTTCGGCGCGGCGGGCCTGATGGGCAGCGGGGTCGTGGGTGCCCGGGCGGGCGCGGCGCGCTTCTCCTCTTCGAGCTCGCGTACGCGCTGGGGCGTCACGAAGTAGCTCTCGGGTACCAGCGCCACGCCCTGCTCGAGCGCGAACTCCTCGGCGCCCTGACCGATGAGCAGCACGTGCGGGGACTTGTCCATGACCAGCCGGGCGAGATCGATCGGGTTCTTGACGTGGTGCACGCCGGCCACCGCACCGGCGCGCGGACCCGATCCGTCCATGATGGCGGCATCGAGCTCGCAGTAGCCGTCGTGGTTGAGCACCGCGCCGCGGCCGGCGTTGAACTGCGGGTCATCCTCCAGGGTGCGTACCGCCGCGCCCACCGCATCCAGCGCCGAGCCGCCGCGCTCGAGCACCGCGTAGCCGGCATCGAGCGCCGCCGCGAGCCCCGCCCGGTAGGACGCCTCGTGCTCGGCCGTCATGCGCGAGCGCTCGATGACGCCGGCGCCGCCGTGGATGACGATGACGAGGGGCCGCTCGGCGGCCGGCAGTGCCGCGGCCCGCAGCGCCGCGAGCGCGGCCAGAGCCAGCAGGGCGAGCGGCTGGGTGTGCGGTCGCGACATGATCATGATCTCTCCCAAAGCGGCTATGATCGATGCACTCCGCGGCGCCTGCCGCCGCGGCCCACTTCGTTCCTGCGGTAGATCTTAAGGTGAAAGCCGCCCCGTCGCAGCGGATACGCAGCATCCTGGTTGCCAACCGGGGCGAGATCGCCATCCGCGTCATGCGTGCGGCGAACGAGCTCGGCGTGCGCACCGTCGCGATCTATTCGCAGGAGGACCGTTTCTCGCTCCACCGCACCAAGGCGGACGAGGCTTACCTCGTCGGGCGGGAACTTAAGCCGGTGGAGGCCTACCTCGACATCGCGGACGTGCTGCGGATCGCGCGCGAGGCGCAGGTCGACGCCATCCACCCGGGTTACGGTCTCCTGTCGGAGAATCCCGAGCTGGCGCGCGCGTGCGCCGCGGCTGGCGTCATCTTCATCGGCCCGAGACCTGAGACCATGGACGCGCTCGGCAACAAGGTCACGGCGCGCGCGCTGGCCGTGTCGGCCGGCGTCGCGGTGATGCCGGCGAGCGCCCCGCTGCCCGCGGACTTCAGCGAGTGCGCCCGCGTGGCGCGCGACCTCGGCTACCCGCTGATGGTCAAGGCGAGCTGGGGTGGCGGCGGGCGCGGTACGCGCGCGGTGGACGACGAGGCGCAGCTCCGCGAGCTGCTGCCGCTCGCGCGCCGCGAGGCGCTCGCGGCCTTCGGCAACGACGAGGTCTACCTCGAGAAACGGGTGGTGCGCGCGCGGCATGTCGAGGTGCAGATCCTCGGCGACCATTACGGCAACCTGGTGCATCTCCACGAGCGCGACTGCAGCATGCAGCGCCGCAACCAGAAGGTGGTGGAGCGCGCCCCGGCGGTGTTCCTCACCGAGGCGCAGCGTGCCGAGCTCAGCCGCGCGGCGCTCGCCATCGGCCGGGCGGCGCGCTACCGCAACGCCGGCACGGTCGAGTTCCTGCAGGACGCCGACAGCGGCCGCAGCTATTTCATCGAGGTCAACCCGCGCATCCAGGTCGAGCACACCGTGACCGAGGAGGTGACGGGAATCGACCTCGTCAAGGCGCAGATCCGCATCGCCGGCGGGGCGCGCATCGGTACGGCGGAGAGCGGCGTGCCGCCGCAGGAGGAGATCCGCGTCTCCGGTCACGCGCTCCAGTGCCGCATCACCACCGAGGACCCGGAGAACAACTTCGTTCCCGACTACGGCAAGATCGCCGCCTACCGCAGCCCGGCGGGTTTCGGCATCCGTCTCGACGCCGGAACCGCCTACACCGGCGCGATCATCACGCGCTCCTACGATTCGCTGCTCGTCAAGGTGACCGCGTGGGCGCCGACCCCCGAGGAGACCATCGCGCGCATGCACCGGGCGCTGGCGGAATTCCGCATCCGCGGCGTGGTCACGAACCTGCGCTTCCTCGACCAGCTGATCACCCATCCGCGCTTCGCGCGCGGCGAATACACCACCCGCTTCATCGACGAGACGCCGGAGCTGTACCGCTGGCCGCTGAAGCGCGACCGCGCCACGCGGCTGCTCGCCGGCATCGGCGCCACGATCGTCAACGGCAACAGCGAAGTTCAGGGCCGCCCGCGCCCGGCCCACTTTGCCGCGCCGCATCTGCCGCCCGGGCCGCTGCCGCCGCCCGCGCCGGGGACCAGGCAGAAGCTCGACGAGCTGGGAGCGGAGCGCTTCGCGCGCTGGATGCGCGCCGAGCAGCGGGTGCTGCTCACCGACACGGCGATGCGCGACGCACACCAGTCGCTGCTCGCCACACGTGTGCGCACCGTGGACCTGAGCGCCATCGCCCCCTGGTACGCCGGGCTCGCGCCGCAGCTCTTCTCGCTCGAATGCTGGGGAGGGGCGACCTTCGATGTGGCGCTGCGCTTTCTGCGCGAGGATCCCTGGGAGCGGCTGGCGCGTCTGCGCGAGCAGGTGCCCAACATCCTGCTGCAGATGCTGCTGCGCTCGGCGAACGCCGTCGGCTACGCCAACTATCCCGACAACGTGCTGCGCTTCTTCATCGCGCGCGCCGCTGCCCGCGGCATCGATGTGTTCCGCATATTCGATTGCCTCAACTGGGTCGAGAACATGCGCGTCGCGATCGACGCGGTGCTCGAGTCCGGGAAGCTGTGCGAGGCGGCGATCTGCTACACGGGGAACCTGAGCGACCCGCGTGAGAAGAAGTACACGCTCGACTACTACCTGAAGCTCGCGCGCGAGCTCGAGGCCGCCGGCGCCCACGTGCTGTGCATCAAGGACATGGGGGGCCTGTGCCGGCCGCGTGCCGCCTACGCGCTGGTGCAGGCGCTGCGCGCGGAGAGCGCTCTGCCGCTGCACTTCCATACCCACGACACGAGCGGCATCGGCGCGGCGAGCGTGCTGGCGGCCATCGAGGCGGGAGCGGACGCGGTCGACGGCGCGATCGATGCGCTCTCCGGGCTCACCTCGCAGCCGAACCTGGGCTCGATCGTCGAGGCGCTGCGCTTCGGGCCCCGGGATGCGGGGCTCGACCCCGGGGGGCTGCGCGCGCTGTCCGCTTACTGGGAGCAGGTGCGGCGCCTGTATGTCGCGTTCGAGAGCGATGTGCGGGCCGGGGCCTCCGAGGTCTACGTGCACGGCATGCCCGGCGGCCAGTACACCAATCTGCGCGAGCAGGCGCGCGCGCTCGGCATCAGCGAGGCGCGCTGGCCCGAGGTGGCGCGCGCCTACAGCGCGGTCAACGAGGCCTGCGGCGACATCATCAAGGTGACCCCGACCTCCAAGGCGGTCGGCGATCTCGCGCTGCTCATGGTGACGAGCGGCCTGAACGGTGAGCAGCTCACCGATCCCGCCGTCCCGGTGGCGTTCCCCGAGTCGGTGGTGCAGCTTTTCCGCGGCGAGCTCGGCCAGCCCTACGGCGGCTTCCCCGCGGCGCTGCAGCGCAAGGTATTGCAGGGCGCGCCGCCGCTCACGGAGCGCCCGGGCGCGCGGCTGCCCGCGGTGGACCTCGCTGCCGAGCGCGCCCGCCTCGCGGAGCTGGTGCCGGGGCCGGTGAGCGACGAGGATCTCGCCTCGTACCTCATGTACCCGCGGGTGTGGCAGGACTACGCACGCGAGCGGCTGCAGTACGGCGATCTCAGCCTGCTGCCGACACCGGTATTCTTCTACGGGATGCAGGCGGGCGAGGAGATCAGCGTCGATCTCGAGCGCGGCAAGACCCTCATCGTGCGTTACGTCGCGAGCAGCGCGCCGCACGAGGACGGTACTCGCACGGTGTTCTTCGAATTGAACGGCCAGCCGCGCTCGGTGCGCGTGCGCGATCTCTCACAGGCCGCGCAGCGCCCGCCGCGAGCCAGGGTCGAGCCCGGCAACCCGCGTCATGTCGGCGCGCCCATGCCGGGCACGGTCGCGACGGTCGCGACCCGTGCGGGCGCGCAGGTCGCGCGCGGCGACGTGCTGCTGACGCTCGAGGCGATGAAGATGGAGACCGCGGTGCGCGCCGAGAGGGAGGGCGAGGTGGCCGAGGTGCTGGTGAAGCCGGGCGAGGCGGTGGATCTGAAGGATCTGCTGATCGTGTTGCGCTGAAGCTGTGACGCTGCTCACGGTTGTGCACGTGTCGGTGCCTGGCGTCATCGGTCGATGCCAACACCCTTGTTGTATGCTTCCGGCAGTCGACACCTGAGGGAGTGACAGCCGATGCGCGAGCGGCGCGCCGATGCGTGGCGAGCGAGATTGCCCGCGGCGCTCATGTGCGCCGCGCTGCTGAGCGGGGCGGCCGGCGGCGCGCGCGCGGACGACCTGCTCGGTCCCTATTTCGGCGCCGCCTTCGGCAAGGCGACGCTCGATGCCTCGACCGGACTGGTCACCGGCTTCGGCGTGCACAGCTCCGCCTACCAGATCATCGCCGGCTGGCGCCCGATCGCGGAGGTCGCCGGGGAGTTCCAGTACCTCGACTTCGGCCACTCGAGTGGAGCCTCGACCTACCCGAATTCCGACGTTCCGCTGATGAGCAGTGCGAGCCGCAAGGGCGTGGGGGTTTTCGGCATCCTCTATCTGCCGACGCCGATCGTCGACTTCTATCTGAAGGGCGGCTTCTCCAAGCTCCATACCAAGGCTGAGACGACCGTCGGCACCTGCCCCAAGGGTGGCGTGTGCCCGCCGCTCAGGAGTCCTCCGCCGCTCGACGAGAGCGGCGTCGGTGTCGCGGGCGGTGGCGGCGTCATGTACCGGTTCCGCAGGATCGAGCTGCGCGTGGAGTACGAGCGCTTCGCCGCCCAGGGCGGCAACCCCTACATGGTGACGGGCGGGCTCACCTGGACATTCTGAGCGCGCCCGCGGCGCGCGCCGGCATCACACCGTATCCTTGAGGGCGAGGCTGGCGTCCGCCAGCTTGTCCGGGTGCGGCCGCGCGTGCGCCGCGATCAGTTTGCGCGCCGCCATCTGGTCCCTGGGTTGATTGACGCTGTCGAGCGCGACGAGCTCTCCGGCACGCAGATAACAGGCGCTGAAGCTGCGGGTCGCGGGTGAGCCGCGCATCACCACGGTGTCGTAGCCCTGTGCCAGACCCACGATCACCAGCTTCAGGTCGAACTGATCCGACCAGAACCACGGCAGCTTGTCGTGCAGCGTCTCGTTGCCCATCAGGTTGAGAGCCACGGTGGTGCCCTGCTCGAACGCGTTGTCGACCGACTCGAGGCGCAGGTGCCGGCCGTACTGGCGGCTCAGGTGGCTGGCGCAATCGCCGGCGGCATAGATGGCTTCGTGCGAGGTGCGGCAATGCGCCTCGGTGAGGACGCCGTTCTCGCACTCGAGGCCGGCCGCCCGGGCGAGCTCATCGGCGGGGGCGACGCCGACGCCGACGATGACGAGGTCGGCCGGGTACTCTGCGCCCGACTCGGTCAGCACGCTCTTCACGCGGCCGGTGCGCGCGTCGGCGTGCAGCGCCCGCACCTGCTCGTGGCAGCGGATCCGTACGCCGTGGCGCTCGTGCTCGGCCTGATAGAACGCCGAGACCTCGGGGCAGGTGACCCGGTTCATGAGGCGCCCGTCCATCTCGAGCACCGTCACCTCCATCCCGAGCTCACGCGCGGTGGCCGCTGTCTCGAGCCCGATGTAGCCGCCGCCGACGACCACGAGCCGGCCGCCGGCCTTGCAATCCGCACGGATGCGGTCCGCGTCGGCGATGGTGCGCAGGTAGTACACCCCGGGGAGGTCGGCGCCCGGGACGGCGAGGCGGCGCGGGTGGCTGCCGGTGGCGAGCAGGAGCGCATCGAACGGTACCACCAGGCCGTCGTCGAGCCGCACGTGCCGCGCCTGGGGCGCGAGGTCGGTGACCCGGCGGCCGAAGTGGGTGGCGACGCCATGGTCGGCGTAAAAGCCCGGGGGCCGGATCAGCAGCCGCTCGCGCTCGAGCACTCCCGCGAGGTACTTCTTGGACAGGGGCGGGCGCTGGTAGGGGGCCCAGGGCTCCTCACCGATGAGCGTCAGCTTCCCTGCGAAGCCCCTGCGGCGTAGTGTATCGACGGCCTGCACGGCTGCCTGGCCTGCCCCGACGATCACGATCCGCTCGAACATCGGTGTCAAGAATATCCCAGGAGCGGCGCGTGAGCCCGGCGCACCAGCACGGGGCGCTGATCGCGAGTGGCTGCTCCGCCGTGGTGCAGCGCAGGTGCGGCGCGGCACCCGGCCGGTGCGGGCCAGCCGATTTCGCGCATGGCATGAAAGCTGCACAATCCACGGCACCGCATTCCGTGGCGACGGAGACTGAGGCCTCATGAAACTCATCACCGCGATCATCAAGCCGTTCAAGCTCGACGACGTGCGCGCGGCGCTCTCGGACATCGGCGTCTCGGGCATGACGGTCACCGAGGTGAAGGGCTTCGGCCGCCAGCGCGGGCATACGGAGTTGTATCGGGGCGCGGAGTACGTGGTCGACTTCGTGCCCAAGACGCGCATCGAGGTTGCGGTGCGCAGCGAGCTCGCCGATCAGGTCATCGAGGCGATCATGAAGGCGGCCAAGACCGGCAAGGTCGGCGACGGCAAGATCTTCATCACCGACATCGGCCGCGTCATCCGCATCCGCACCGGCGAGACCGACGACTCGGCGTTGTAGGGTCCATGCCTACCGCGATCCGCTTCTACGAGCACGGGGGGCCTGAGGTCCTGCGCGTCGAGGACCTCGATCCCGGCAAACCCGGCCCGGGCGAGGCGCAGGTGCGCCACCACGCCATCGGCCTCAACTACATCGACGTCTACGACCGCACCGGGCTCTATCCCGTCGCCTCGCTCCCGAGCGGCCTCGGCCGTGAGGCGGCCGGAGTCGTCACCGCGCTCGGCCGCGGAGTGCGCGGCTTCAAGGTCGGCGAGCGCGTCGCCTACGTCTGGCCGAGCCCCGGCGCCTACTGCGAGCTGCGCAACGTACCCGCCGAGCGGCTGGTCAGGGTGCCGCGCGGCATCTCCGACGAGCAGGCCGCGGCGCTCATGCTGAAGGGTCTGACTGCACAGTTCCTCATCCGCCGCACCTACCGCGTCCAGCGCGGGGATCCGCTCCTGGTGCACGCCGCGGCGGGCGGGGTCGGGCTGATCCTGTGCCAGTGGGCGCGCTCACTCGGCGCCAGGGTGATCGGTGTCGTCGGCAGCGAGGCGAAGGCCGAGATCGCCAGGCGCCACGGTTGCCAGCACGTGCTCATCTCGGGGCGCGACGAGCTGGTGGCCGGGGTAAAGGCGCTCACCCGGGGCGAGGGTGTCGCCGTGGTGTACGACGCCGTCGGCGGCGACACCTTCATGGACTCGCTCGACTGTCTGCGCCGCCGCGGCATGATGGTCACCTTCGGCAACGCCTCCGGCCCCGTGCCGCCGATCGCACCGCTCGAGCTCGCCAAGCGCGGCTCGCTCTACCTCACGCGTCCGACGCTCTTCAATTACATCGCCACGCGCGCCGAGCTCGAGTCCGCAGCGCGCGAGCTGTTTGCCGTGGTGCGCGCGCGCAAAGTGCGGGTCGTCATCGGCCAGAAATACCCGCTCGCCAAGGCGGCGGACGCGCACCGCGACCTCGAGGGCCGCCGCACCACGGGGTCGACGGTGCTGGTGCCGTAGTTCCTGTCAGCGAAGGGCTTGCTCGAGCGTCGTGCGCATCGAGTCGCCGACCGCGGCGCGCAACGCGCTGCAGTTCTCGATGCTCTCGAGCGCGCGGGACACCGCGATCTCTCCACCGTTCAGCGTGCGGAGCTTATTCCCGAGTCCGGTCTCGAACGACTGCCGCTCGGCTGAGCTGCAGAAGCTCTCGCCAAGCTGGGCATAGAAGCTCTGGAACATCGCCGGCATGCGCGCCAGGCTCGCGTCCCGGTGCGCGACCAGCCAGCTCCACGCCTGCGCCCGCGTGGCCGGACTCGCCATCTGCTGAAAGATGATGCGTGCTCCGCCCCCCGGATCGAGCGACGGGTCGAGCGTGAAATCGAGCGCCTGCCCGGAGAGTGGCGACTCCGCCCAACCCAGGGCGTTCCAGGCGTCGGAGCGCGCCTGGGCCTCCTGACCGGTCGCGAGCGTCTTCAGGTGCGCAAAGACCGGCGTGCCGTGCTCCTGCAGTCCGACCGCCCAGACGCGCCAGCGCAGCAGCGATTCCACCTGCGCCGGATCGACCACCGACCGCTCGGCGAACGGCACCAGCGCCGCGCGCACCTCCGGGTCGCGTCCGGTGAGTGCGACGAGCCCGAGGAGCTGGCGCCGCAGCAGTTGCTGCTCGGGCGGCTCCGCGGCATAGCGTCCGGGAGTTGCGTCGTACCCGAGCTTGCGCAGCTGTCCGCCGTAGAGCGCGACCAGCGCGCGCTCGAGCAGCGGCCGCTCGGCCGGGTCTGCCATGCGGTCGTGGATCGCCTCGAGCCGGTAGCCGAGGCTGAGCGCGGTCGTGCGATCGGGGTGATGGGCCAGCACCTGCGCGGCCTGATAGAGGCCGGCAAACGGCAGGCGCCCGGCATCGAAGGCAGCCGAGGCGCTGTCGGCGAGAGTCACTGACTCGCGCGCCGGCAGCCGCGTGGCCATCGCGAGCAGCGACTGCCAGAGCGTCGCATCGACCGTGAAGCGGTAGTAGCCGGCGCCGCCGGCGTTGGGATGCACGGTCGCCCGCTTGAGCGATGCCGCAACGGTGAGCGAGCCGGTGGGCGCGGTGAGCATCGTGCATTGCTTCGCCGGCGGTGCGCCGGGCAGGTAGAAATCGGCGCAGAACGGAATCTTCCAGGTGAGTGGCGCAGAGCTGCCGGCCGGCCCCAGCGGCCGATAGCGCGACTGCGCGAGCTCGAGCGTGCCGTCGGCGGCCTGCGTGACGCTGACGAGCGGCACGCCCGGCTGGTTGACGAAGGACTCGAAGGCATCGATCACGGCCTTATCGCCGCTGCCCTCGGCCATGGAGCGGAAGAAGTCATCGGCGGTCGCCGTGCCGTAGGCATGACGGGTCAGATGCAGCCGCACACCGCGCTGGAAGCGCTCCGCTCCCAGGTACGACTCGACCATGCCGATGACGCCGGCGCCCTTCTGGTAGGTGATGTCGTCGAAGGTGGATGAGATCTGCAGGTTGGTATCGACCGGCTGATGGATCGGCCGGCCGGCGCGCAGCGCGTCCGTGTTCATGGCCCGCAACGTGTTATCGAGCTGCTCCTGATCGATGCCGAGCTGCGGGCGCCACTCGGCGGCAATCTTGCTTCCCATCCATTCCGCAAAGGACTCATTCAGCCAGATGTCGTCCCACCACGCCGGCGTCACCAGGTCGCCGAACCACTGGTGCGCGAGCTCGTGGGCCGCCACGCCACCGAACGCTATCTGCTGCCGCGGCGTGGGCGTGCCTTCGAAGGCGAGCAGATCCTCCGCGAAGATGATCGCGCCGGCGTTCTCCATCGCGCCCCCATGCGTGGGCGAGGCGATCAGATCGATCTTGGGATAGGGGAAGGGAATGCCGAAATACGCCTCCAGGCGGCGGATCAGCTCGGGCGTCTGTGCGAGCGCAAACTGCAGGCGCTGGGCGTCGCCGCGCGGACCGATCAGCCGCAGCGGCAGCGGCTCGCGGCGCACCTCGTTCGGCGGCACCGACGCCTCGGCGACCTCGAGGGGACCGACGGCGAAGGCGATGAGATAGGTCGGCAGCGGCCTGGTGGTCTGGTACCGGTGCAGCGTCCCGCCCCCGGCGGCTGCGGCGCTCAGCTCGGGCGCGTTGGTGATCGCCCGGTCGCCACCGGAGGTCGTGACCGACACGTCATAGGGAGTCTTGAAGCGCGGCTCATCGAAGCCCGGGAACACGCGCCGCGCATCGATCGCCTCGAACTGCGAGAACGCGTACCAGTCCTGGCCGACGCGCGCGCGGTACAGGCCCTGCGGCGAGTCCTGAAACGGCGCCCGGTAGCTGAAGTGGAGCACCGCCTTGCCCGCGGGCAGCACGCTCGCGGCGGTGAGGCGCGCGACGCCCGTGTCGTGATCGACCTCCTCGTAGCGGGCTGCGACGGTGCGGCCGTTCGCGCTGACGGAGGCGCTCGCGACCTTGAGCCCGAGGCCGTGCAGCCAGAGGGCCGACGACGGCTCACGGATCTCGACGTCGATCGTGGTCTCACCGGAGAACTCCGGCAGGCGTGGGTCGATCGTGAGTGCCAGCCGATAGTGGGTGGGTTGCACGGTGTCGGGCAGCCGCCCGACGGGCGCCCGAGTCTCCGCGCCACGCGCCAGGGTGGCCGACATCGCCAGCACGGCAATGGTGAGGCAGCATCTCATGGGAGCTCTCCTTATGCGTCCGCGGTCGCCGGCGGCGCGGCCCGCAGCGCGCGCGCCGTGCGTGGAATGCCGAGCGCGCCGCTGCGCACCACCTCGAGGAGCTGTGCCCCCCGGGCCAGTTCCGCGATGAAAGTGTTGATCTCGGCCTCGCTCGCGGTGAGCTCGACGATGAAGCCCTCCGTGGCCGGGTCGAGCACGCGGCCGCCGCTGCGCACGACGAGTCCGCGCACCGTGTCGGTGTGACGCGGGTCGACGCGCAGCTTGAGCAGCACCAGCTCCCGCTCGAGGTGCTGGCCGCGGGTCATGTCGAGCACGTTCACGACGTCCACGAGCTTGTTCAGCTGATTGACGATCTGCTGGATGACCGCGTCCGAGCCGCGCGTGACCAGGGTGAGGCGCGAGACCGTGGGATCGTCCGTGGGGGCGACGGACAGCGATTCGATGTTATAGCCGCGGGTGGAGAACAGCCCCGCCACGCGGGTGAGGGCCCCCGCCTCGTTCTGCAGCAGTATCGCGATGATGTGGCGCATGTGGGAAGCGGCGCGGCGGGCGGCGCGCTCGCAGCGGACGGCCTCGGTGACTGAAAAATCCTCGTCAGAATAGAGGGATCGGCGCGAGTTTGCACGACGAACCCAAGCTGTTACGCTCAAAAGTTCTGTCGCTGTCCCACGCCCAAGAGGTTTCGCAAAACCCCTCCATGAGCTCGCCGTCCGTGAGCGACTCGAGTCCTCCGCCACGCCCCGCGGCCCATCCGCTCGCAGGGACCCGCATGAGCGGCGCGCGCATGATCATGCAGGTGCTCGCCGACGAGGGGGTCACGGCGATCTTCGGCTACAGCGGAGGAGCCATCCTCCCGACCTACGACGCCGTCTTTCTCTACAACGAGGAGTGCGCGAAAGCCGGCCGGCCGCAGCTGCCGCTGATCGTCCCGGCGAACGAGCAGGGGGCCGGTTTCATGGCCGCGGGCTACGCCCGGGCGAGCGGACGAGTGGGAGTATGCCTCGTGACTTCGGGGCCCGGCGCAACGAACACTGTTACACCAGTGCGCGATTGCATGGCGGATTCGGTGCCGATTGTTGTGATTTGTGGGCAAGTTCCCCGCGCTGCCATCGGCACCGATGCCTTCCAGGAGGCGCCCGTACCCGCGGTCATGGGTGCCGTCGCCAAGCACATTTTTCTCGTGACGGAGCCGGAGAAGCTCGAGGCGACGGTGCGGACGGCCTTCGAGATCGCCCGAACGGGACGCCCCGGGCCCGTCGTGGTCGATATCCCGAAGGACGTCCAGAACTGGGAGGGCACCTTCCACGGTGCGGGACAGCTCCCGATCCCGGGCTACCGGCGGCGGCTCGATGAGCTCACCCGCTCCTGCCTCGATGCGGCTTCGGCCGCGCGCTTCTTCGCCATGCTCGGGGAGGCGCAGCGCCCGCTGATCTATGCCGGCGGCGGAGTCATCAACGGCAACGCCGCGGCGCGGCTCAGCGAGTTCGCGACCGCCTTTGGGGTGCCGGTGGTCACGACCCTCATGGGCATCGGCTCGCTCGATACGCGTGCGGCGCTCGCGATGCGGATGCTCGGGATGCACGGTGCGGCGTTTGCCAACTACGCCGTCGACGACTGCGACTTCCTCATCGCCGTGGGCGCACGCTTCGACGACCGGGTGGCGGGTGTGCCCGAGAAGTTCGCACGCGGCGCGCAGCGGATCGCGCATCTCGACGTGGATCGCGCCGAGGTCAACAAGGTGAAGCGGGCGCACTGGAGCCACGTGGGCCTGGTGGCGGAGGCGCTCGCGGCGCTCACCGCGCACGGGCGCCAGAGCGGGTTCCAACGCGACTTCGCTCCCTGGCACGCCGAGCTCGCCGAGCTCAAGCGCCGCTACGCCATGAACTACGATCGTGCGAGCCCGCTGATCCAGCCTTACTACGTTCTCGAGGAGCTCAACCGCCACACGCACGGCGAGGCGATCATCTCGACCGGCGTCGGCCAGCATCAGATGTGGGCCGCGCAGTACTGCGACTTCGCGGGCCCGCGCCTGTGGCTCACCTCGGGCAGCATGGGAACCATGGGCTTCGGTCTGCCGGCGGCCATCGGCGCGCAGATTGCGCAGCCGGGCAGGCTGGTGATCGACATCGACGGCGACTCTAGCATCCGCATGAACGTCGGCGAGCTCGAGACCGCGACCACCTATGACCTGCCGGTCAAAGTGATGGTGCTCAACAACTTCGGCGACGGCATGGTCAAGCAGTGGCAGAAACTGTTCTTCAAGGGACGGCTGTCGGCGAGCGACAAGTCGCTGCACAAGAAGGACTTCATCCGCGCGGCCCAGGCCGACGGTTTCCGTTACGCCGTGCGCCTCGAGCGCAAGGCCGACGTGCCGCGCGTCATCGCCGAGTTCGTCGCGTACCGGGGGCCCGCTTTCCTCGAGGTGATGATCGATCCGGACGCCGGCGTCTACCCGATGGTCGGCCCCGGACAGAGCTACGAGGAGATGATCACCGGCGAGCACATTCCGTCACGTACCAAGGTCGACATCAAGACCCCAGGCCCTTCGGAGATGTTCTGATGAGACCGATGCCGGTGCGCGCCTCGGCTCTGGCCGCAGTGCTGGTCGCGGCGGCGGCTGCAGCGTTCGCCGCCGCGCCCGATCCCGGTAACGCGCGCCGGGATGAGATCGTGATGCTCGGCAACCTCGCCGGCGAGCAGGCGGTGAGCACCGGCAGTGATGGCGTGACGCGCGCCGAGTACTCCTTCAACGACCGCGGGCGCGGCGACCACATCACTGCCACCTGGAAGCTCGATGCGGCCGGCGTCCTCGCCGAGTACCAGGGCAGCGGCAACGACTATATGAAGGCGCCGGTGAGCGAGACCTTCCGGCTCGCCGGTGGCAAGGCTTCCTGGAGCAGCCGCTCCGAGCACGGCAGCGCGGCGGTCAGCGGCGAGGCGTTCTACGTGCCGGTGAATGCGCCTCCCGAGATCTTCGGCGTACTCGCGCGTGCGCTCCTCAAGGCTCCGGGGCATCGGCTCGCGCTGCTGCCCGCGGGCGAGGCCACGCTCGAGAAGGTCGATCTGCCGGCGCAGGACGCGGCGTCGGCGACGGGTGCGCACGGTCCGATGACGCTCTACGCAGTGGGCGGGCTCGACTTCTCTCCGAGTCTCATCTGGCTCGAGAGCGACGGTACGACGGCAGCCTCCCTGTCCGACTGGTTTTCGGTGCTGGCGCCCGCGCTGCGTGCCCGGCTGCCGCAGCTGCTTCAGGTGCAGGCGCACTGGAACGCGGCCCGCTCGGCGCGTCTGGCGCGTCAGCTGACGCGGGTGCCCACGGGTGAGGTCGTCATCCGCAACGCGCGGCTCTTCGACCCGCGCGATCTGAGCGTGACGCCCGGCACCAGTGTGCTGGTGCGCGGCGGGCACATCGTGCAGGTCGCCGCGGACGCCGAGGTAACGGCGGACGCCAGGGCCGAGGTGATCGACGCCCATGGCCGCTTCCTCATGCCGGGACTGTGGGACAACCATCAGCACTTCGGCGACAACACCGGGGCGCTCGACCTCGCCAACGGCGTGACCAGCGCCCGCGACATGGGCAACGACACCGACGAGTTCCTCGAGCGCGTCGCGCGCTTCGATGCCGGCACCGAACTCGGCCCGCGGGTGTGGAAGTCGGGGATCATCGACGGTACGGGCCCCTACGCCGGGCCGACGAAGATGCGCATCGACACCGCGGCGCAGGCGGTCGCGGATGTCGACTGGTACGCCGACCACGGCTACGGACAGATCAAGATCTACTCTTCGGTCCCGCCGCCCATCGTGCCGGTGATGGCGGCCGAGGCGCATGCGCGCGGGCTGCGCGTCAGCGGCCACGTGCCGGCGTTCATGAGCGCCGAGCAGTTCGTCGCCGCCGGCGCCGACGAGATCCAGCACGAGAACTTCATCGTGCTCGACTTCCTCTGGCCCGGGGTGCAGGAGACGCGCAACATGAACCGCTTCACCGCGGTCGCCGCGCACGCCCGCGACTTTCCGCCCGACAGGCCGCCGGCGCGGGATTTCATCGCCTATCTCGCCCGTCACCACACCGTGCTCGATCCGACGCTGAACGTGTTCGAAGGACTGTTCTGCGGCGACCCCTCCGCCGTGACTCCCGGTCTCGAGGCGGTGGCGCCGCGCATGCCGCCGCAGGTGCGGCGGGGACTGCTCTCCGGGGCGCTGGTACCGCCGCAGGGCGAGGAAGCCGCCTACCGCGCAGCGATGCCGGCGATGCTGACGCTGCTGAAGGCGCTGCATGAGGCCGGCGTGACGATCATTCCCGGCACCGACTCCCTGGCCGGCTACGAGCTGCACCACGAGCTCGCGCTATACGTGCGCGCCGGCATCCCGCCGGCCGAGGTGCTGCGCATGGCGACGCTCACCTCGGCGCTGGTCATCGGCGCGAACGGCGAGCGCGGCGTGCTCGCTCCCGGCAAGCTCGCCGACCTGATACTCGTCGACGGCGATCCGAGCGTGGCTCTCGCCGACATCGACCGCATCGACCTGGTGATGAAGGGGGGTGCGCTCTACGAGCCGGCGCGCATCGAGGCCTCGCTCGGCATCATGCCCGCCGGACGCGGGTCTCGGTGAGCATCCGACTTCTCACGCAAGGGACAAGACCATGAAATACCTCCATACGATGGTGCGCGTCACCGACATCGACGCCTCCCTCAGGTTCTACTGCGACGCGCTGGGACTCAAGGAGCTGTCGCGCAAGGATTACCCGCAGGGGCGCTACACGCTGGTGTTCCTCTGCGCCCCGGGGGATGAGAGCGCGCAGATCGAGCTCACCCACAACTGGGACCCCGAGGCCTACGGCGGCGGGCGCAACTTCGGGCATCTCGCCTATCAGGTGGAGGACATCTACGCCACCTGCCGGCGGCTCACCGAGCACGGCGTGACCATCCTGCGGCCGCCGCGCGACGGGCGCATGGCCTTCGTGCGCTCGCCGGACAACATCTCCATCGAGCTGCTGCAGAAGGGCAGCGCGCTCGCGCCCGCCGAGCCCTGGAAGTCGATGGCCAATACCGGCAGCTGGTAGCGCCGCCGCACCGCCTGCCTCCATGAAGACGATCCCGAGCCTCATCATCGCGGCGGTGTTCGCCACGCTGACGTTCGCGGTGTGGGCGTATCTCAATCGCCCGACGCGCGAGCCGCCCTGGCCGGCGCGCATCCAGGGGTTCGCCTTCTCGCCGTTCCGCGCCAACGAGGACCCGACTCACTTCGAGATGCCCACCGACGCGGAGATCGACGCCGATCTCGCGCTGCTCGAGGGCAAGGTCAACGCGGTACGCACCTACTCGGTGGGCTCGACGCTCGCCGACGTCCCCGAGCTCGCCGAGCGCCACGGGATCAACGTCTCGCTCGGCGCCTGGCTCGACAGCCACCTCGACAAGAACGAAGAGCAGATGAAGACCGTCATCGAGCTTGCCGACACGCACCAGAACGTGGTGCGCGTCGTGATCGGCAACGAGGTGCTGCTGCGCGGCGATCTGAAGCTCGAGCAGCTGGAGAAGTACCTCGACCGGGCGCGCGCCGCCATCGGCCAGCCGGTCGGCACCGCGGAGACCTGGCACACCTGGCTCGCCCACCCCGAGCTCGCGCAGCACGTCGACTACATCGGCGTGCACCTGCTGCCGTACTGGGAAGGCGTCCCGGTGGATGCCGCGGTCGACTACTCCTTCGCCCAGTTCAAGCGGCTGCAGCAGACCTTCCCGCACAAGCCGATCGTCATCGCCGAGATCGGCTGGCCGAGCCGCGGGCGCACGCGCGAGTCGGCGGTGGCCTCGGTGGCCAACGAGGCGCTGTTCCTGCGGCGCTTCCTGGCGCGCGCCGAGCACGAGCGGATCAAGTACTACGTCATGGAGGCCTTCGATCAGCCGTGGAAGGCCTACATGGAGGGTGCGGTCGGCTCCTACTGGGGCGTGTACGACGTCAACCGGCAGCCGAAGTTCGCCTTCACCGAGCCGATCGTGCGCGTGCCGGAGTGGCACATCCTCGCGGCCATCTCGGTCGCCGCGGCGCTGCTGGTGCTCGGAGTCCTCTATCTCGGCAGCGATGCGCTGCGCAACCGCGGCCGCAGTTTCCTCGCGGTCGTGGTGTACGCCGCCACCACCCTCGCGGTGTGGGTCATCTACGACTTCACGCAGCAGTACATGACGGTCTCGAGCGTGATCGCGGGCGTGCTGTTGCTGCTCGGGATGCTCGGCGTGCTGCTGGTACTGCTGGCGGAGGCGCACGAATGGGCCGAGGCACACTGGGTGGCGTACCGCCGCCGCCTGGACGCCCCGGCGCTCATCGCCAACGGCCCCCCGCCCAAGGTCTCGATCCACGTGCCCGCCTACAACGAGCCGCCGGCGATGCTCATCGAGACGCTCGACGCGCTGGCGCGGCTCGATTATCCGGACTTCGAAGTGCTGGTGATCGACAACAACACGCGCGACGAGAGCGTCTGGCGCCCGGTCGAGGCGCACTGCGCGCAGCTCGGCCCGCGTTTCCGCTTCTTCCACGTCGCCCCGCTCGCGGGCTTCAAGGCGGGCGCGCTCAACTATGCGCTCGAGCGCATGGCGCCCGACGCCGCCATCGTCGCCGTCATCGACAGCGACTACGTGGTGGAGCCGGCCTGGCTGCGCCAGCTGACGCCGGCCTTTCAGGACCTGCGCGTCGCCATCATGCAGGCGCCGCAGGACTACCGCGACGCCGACCAGAGCTTCTTCAAGGCCATGTGCTACGCGGAATACCGGGGCTTCTTCCACATCGGCATGATCACGCGCAACGAGCGCAACGCCATCATCCAGCACGGCACCATGACCATGGTGCGGCGCGCTCAGCTCGAGCGCTGCCGCTGGGCGGAGTGGTGCATCACCGAGGATGCGGAGCTCGGTCTGCGCATCTTCGAGGCGGGCTACGATGCGATGTACGTGCCGGCGAGCTATGGGCGCGGCCTCATGCCCGACACCTTCATCGATTTCAAGAAGCAGCGCTTCCGCTGGGCCTACGGTGCGATGCAGATCCTCAAGGCGCACGCCCGCGCGCTGTTCCTCGAGGGCGGACCGCTCTCGCCGGGCCAGCGCTACCACTTCGTCGCCGGGTGGCTCCCGTGGGTGGCCGACGGCTGCAACCTGCTGTTCAACCTCGCCGCTCTCGGCTGGTCGGCCGCGATGGTCTGGGCTCCGGGCAAGGTCGACCCGCCGCTCGTCATGTACTCGGTGCTGCCGCTGTCGCTGTTCACGTTCAAGCTCGCGAAGCTCGTGCACCTGTACCACGTCCGCGTCGGCGCCAACGTCCGCCAGACCGTCGCGGCGGCGGTTGCGGGACTCGCGCTCACGCACACGATCGGCACCGCGGCGATCAAGGGGCTCATCACCCGCAGCGAGCCGTTCTTCCGCACGCCGAAGCAGGCCAGCACCTCGGGTCTGAGGCGTGCGCTCGGCGCGGCGCGCGAGGAGACCCTGATGGTGATCGGGCTCGTGCTGTCGGCGTGGGGTGTCGCCTACACCGGCACGCGCGAGACCGCAGGCCCCGACCGCCTGGCGTGGATCGTCGTGCTCCTGATCCAGTCGGTCCCCTACGCCTCCTCGCTCATCGTGTCGCTCGTCAGCGCCTTTCCGTTGCCGGCGCGGTGGCTCGGCACGAGCTACCGCGCGATCCCCGGCGCCGGCCGCGAGGCGCACACCGGACGCGCGGCCTGACCCGTGCGCCAGGGGAGGATGCGGGCAATCGCGACCATGATCGCGGCGGTCGCAGTGTTCTCGCTCATGGACGGGATCCTGAAGCTACTCACTGCGCGCTATCCGCCGCTGCAGGTCGCGGCGCTGCGCGGCGCCACCTCGCTCCCCTTCACGCTCGCGCCGGTGCTCATCGCCGGCAAGCTCCGTGACCTCGTTCCGCGCCGCTGGCCGATGCATCTGCTGCGCGGGGTCCTCATGACGGTCGTCATCGCGGGCTTCATCTACGCAGTACGCGAGCTGTCGCTCGCCAACACTTATTCGGTGTTCCTGTCGGCGCCGCTGATCGTCGCCGCGCTCTCGGTGCCCCTGCTGCGGGAACGGGTCAACTGGCGCAACTGGCTGGCGATCGTGGTGGGCTTCGCCGGCGTCCTGGTCATGCTGCGGCCCAGCACCAGCGGCCTGGCCGGCTTCGGCGCCCTCGCGGCGCTCCTCGGTGCGACCGCCTACGCGCTGAGCGCCATCGCGGTGCGGGTCCTGACGCGTACCGACACGACCGTGAGCGTCGTGTTCTGGACGGTGGGGCTGATGACCGTGTTTGCCGGCGCCATCGCCGCCCCCGGCTGGGTGTCGATCGCGCCGGCGGACTGGAAATGGCTGCTGGCGCTCGGGGTGTTGGCGGCCGTCGCCCAGTACCTGCTCACCGAGGCCTTCCGCTCCGCGCCCCCCTCGGTGGTATCGCCGTTCGAGTACACCGCGCTCCTGTGGGGCGTCGGCATCGACCGCCTGGTATGGCACGTGCTGCCCTCGCTGCGGGTCTGCCTGGGCGGCGGCATCGTGATCGGCAGCGGGCTCTACCTGCTGTGGCGCGAGCGTGGCGCGCCGCCGCATTCGGGCCCGCAACAGTCATGGCAGTGAAAGACGCATCGAGGCAGAATGCGGGGCCAATCCTCGACGGCGCGTATCGTCGGCAGCCCGGGCCGGCGGGCAGCGTCGTCGGCGGTCGCAGGTCATTCGCTGACAGGTCGTTTGCAAACAAGAGGAACAGGCCATGAGCAATGCCGATATTCGCGGACGTTTCGTCTGGCACGAGTTGTTGACGACGGACACGGCCGCCGCCGCCGCCTTCTATCCGAAGGTCATACCGTGGCGCACCCAGGCCTCGAGCATGCCGGGCTATGCGCTGTGGATGGCCGGCCAGGCCCAGGTCGGCGGGCTCATGGCGTTGCCCCCCGAGGCGGCGGGAACGCCGCCGCACTGGCTCGTCTACATCGGCACCCCGAACGTGGATGCCACGGCCGAGCACGGCGTGCGCCTCGGCGCCCGCGTCGTGAAGCCGGCGGCGGATATTCCCAACGTCGGCCGCTTCGCCGTGCTTGCAGATCCGCAGGGCGCGACTTTTGCGGTCTTCACCCCGGGCCCGGGCGGCGGCAGCACCCCCGCGCCCGGAGCCGGCGTGTTCTCGTGGCACGAGCTGGCGACGACCGACGTCGCCGCCGCACTGCGTTTCTACGGCGAGCTGTTCGGGTGGACCAAGGGGCCGGGGCACGACATGGGCGCGATGGGCGTCTATCAGATCTTCGAGCGCTTCGGCGTGCAGGTCGGCGGGATGGCCAACGTGCAGGGGCCGGCAACGCCGCCCTCCTGGCTCTCCTACGTGCAGGTGGCGGACTCGAGCCGCGCGGTCGCGGCCGCCAAGGCGGCCGGCGGGCGCCTGATGCACGGGCCGGTCGAGGTGCCGGGCGGCAGCTGGATTGCGCTCTTCATGGATCCGCAGGGCGGAGCGTTCGCGGTGCACGAGATGCCGCGCGCCGCGGCCGCGAAGCCCGCCGCGCCGCCGCCCAAGCCGGCTGCGGCTCCCGCGCCGAAGCCCGCGGCAGCTCCCGCGCCGAAGCCCGCGGCAGCTCCCGCGCCGAAGCCCGCGGCAGCTCCTGCGCCGGCGGCGCCTGCGGCTGCCAAGCCGGCGGCCAGACCGAAGAAGGCGGCCCGGAAGGTGGCGCGCAAGGCACGCCGCGCCGGGCGCAAGGTCGCACGCAAGGTGAGGCGGACGGCCCGCAAAGTGGCGCGCAAAGTCCGGCGCGTCGCCGGCCGCAGGAAAGCACGCACCGTCCGGCGCGCGGCGCGCAAGGTGGCGCGCAAGGCACGCCGCGCCGGACGCAAGGTGGCGCGCAAGGCACGCCGCGCCGGACGCCGCGTGGCGCGCGCACGCCGCAGGCGCTGAGGATCGGGGACCCCGCCGCTCGCCGGCGGGGCCTTCCGCGCTCAGACTTTCACGAGCGGGCGGCCGAAGTTGCCGCCGCGCATCGCGAGCAGCAGATGCTCGGGCGCGTTGGCGAGGCCCTCGACCACGTCCTCCTTGAGGGCGATCCGCCCGGCGCCGTGCCAGGCGATGGCCTCGCGCAGGAACTCGCCGCGGCGATGCTCGTAGTCGCGCACCCGCGCACGCAGCACCTGAATCCCGTCCTTCTCGGCGAGGTAACCGGCCCGCAGCAGCGCCGGCCCCGGGTCGGAGTCGGTCAGGCTGTTCTGCACGATGCGCGCGCCGCGCGCGAGGTGCCGCTCCGCGATGATGGTCTCGAGGAGCTCGCCACCGGTGTTGTCGAAGTACACGTCCACGCCGTGCGGAGCGAGCTGCCGCAGGCGGCTGCTCAGGGGCTCGGAGCGGTAATTGATGCAGGCCGCGAAGCGCGCGTGCCGCGTCACCCACTCGCACTTCTCGCGGGTGCCAGCGACGCCGATCGCGCGTGCGCCCTTCAGCCCCGCGATCTGTCCGGCCATGGAGCCCGCGGCGTTCGAGGCGGCCGACACCAGCACAGTCTCCCCGCGGCGCAGCCGGGCGAGATCGAGGAGCCCGAAGTAGGCGGCCATCCCGGGAGCGCCGAGGATGCCGAGCGCCGTCGAGGCCGGAGTCTGACCCGGATGCACGAAGCGCGCGTACTCGCCGTCCGACACGGCGAACTGCTGCAGACCGGCATCCAGCACCACGACACTGCCGACGCCGAACACATCGTGACGCGACTCGATGACCTCGCCGACGCCGCGCGCCGGCACGACGTCGCCCGGCTTCGCTGCGGGGGCAGCGCCGTTGGCAGGCTGCGCCACGTGGAACGGATCGAGCGCCAGCCACAGCGCGCGGCACATAAACGAGCCGTTAGTGAGTGTGGGGCGCGCGGCCTCGATCACCTCGAAATCGCTCGGCCTGGACGGCGGGCGTCTGATCCGGATCTGGACGTTCTGCACGGGCGCGGCTCGGGCGAGTGCGGGCTAGCGGGTGGCGGCGTCCACGGCGGCCCGCGCGCGCTCCGCTGCCTCCTGGTTGGCCGTCGCGACCTGCGCTCGCACGCGTTCCTCCGTCCGCCGGGCTCCGGCGGCCTGCTGTGCCTCGACGGTGCCGCCGTTCGCTGCGGCCGCACCCGTCTCCGTGAGCCCGCAACCTGCGAGCAGGGCACTCACGACGACCGGCAGCCACGCACTTTTCATGGCCGCCAATTTACGCGCCCGTCCTGCTTACGCAAGGGGAGTGGCGAACGTGGCACTATGGCACGCATGGTCAGGAGTTCCCTCAAACCGCCGGCCGCGGAAACGGAGCCGCGAGTGCGGCGCGGCTACTTCGAATGCCGCTACGGACAGCTGCACGTGCATAACGCGATTCCCCCCGGAGGCGGGTTCGAGGAGGGAACGGCGCTCGTCTGTCTGCACGGCGCGGCGGGCACGGGACGGGTCTTCAGCGGGTTTCTCGCGCTGATCGGGCGGGACCGCTCGGCCTACGCGCCGGATCTTCCGGGTTGTGGCGAATCGGACGGACCGGCGCACGGACTCGGCGCGGCAGAGTACGCCGCGGCGGTCGGCGACTTCCTCGACAGCATGCGGCTGCGGCAGGTCGATCTGCTCGCGCACGGCGCCGCAGCGGCGGTCGCTACGGAGCTTGCGCTGACGCGCGCGCGCGAAGTGCGCCGTCTGGTGCTCGTCTCGGTTCCGCTCGCCGCCGCGATCGCGGGGTATGCGCTGCGCGAGCGGCTGGCGCGGGTCTCGCAGCCGCTCCTGGTCCTGCGGCCCCGGGACGAGTCGTGGGATGCTGCCGGCCGGGTGCGCGAGGTGCAGCCGTCGGCCCGGGTCCTCGACCTTCCGGACCAGGGACCGGACCTGATCCAGTCGGCTCCGGAGACGGTGGCGGAGGCGGCGCGCGCGTTCCTGCGGGCCTGAAGCGCGCTGCGGCGATTTCGGGGCGATTTTTGCGACCCGGCTCACATAATTACGCCAGGTGAGGCGGACCGGGCGCCCTTGCGGGGCTAGAATTTCCTCATAACGCTAAGAGGGAGCCCATCCCGATGGATCCGCGCCTGAGGGCACCCCCGAGAGGAACACCACTCCCGGGCGCCGACCTCGACAGTACCGACCAGCTCCCGGTTTTCGACCCGCAGGCCTATGAGGCCGCCGAACGCGAGCGGCTCGCGGACACCTGGCAGCAGCCCGTGCTGAAGCCGGCGGAGACCTCGGCCGAGCCGCGCGCGGCCGCCGAAGCCGCCGAGGGAGCCGAGGACCCGCTGCAGACCGCGGTCGCCAACCTGCACGAGGCGCAGGCGCTGCTCACGAGCCGCGGCGCACGCCTCGCCGAAATCGAACGAACGCTCGAGGAGGCGCGCGCCGCGCAGGCCGCCGCGGAGCGGCGTGCACAGCAGCTGACCGAGGAGCTCACGGCGGCGCGCGCCGCGGCTGCCCAGCGCGACAGCGAGCACGCCGCCGCCGCGAGCGAGGCGCGCGCCGCGGCGGAGCGGCGCGACGCGCAGCACGCCAGCGAGCTCGCCGAGGTCCGCAGCGCCGCAGAGCAGCGCGCGGCCGAGCTCGGCGCTGAGCTCGCCCGGGCGCGAGCCGCCGCGGGACGGCAGGCGAGCGATCTTGCCGAGGAGCTGGCCCGAGCCGCGCGTGCCGCCGAGGAGCGCGAGACGCAGCACGCGCGGGCGCTCGGCGAGGAGCGTCTCGCCGGCGAACAGCGGCTGCTCGCCGAGCGCGAAGCGGCCGCCGAAGTGCAGCGCAGCCGCGATCTCGAGCGCGATCACGCCCTCGCCGAGCGCGAGCGGGCGCAGACGGCGCTGCAGGGCGAGCTGCAGGAAATGCGCGTTCGCGCGACCAGCTACTTCGAGTCTTTCCAGTCCGCCGAGCGGCGCCGCTCGCTGTTCGAGGGACTGCTGTCGGATCTGCAGGACGAGGTCGACGCCCACGAGACCGGCCGCGCCCGCCTGGCGCGCGAGCTGGCCGGACGCGACCTGCGTGCCGGGGAGCTCGAGTCGGACCTGAGCCAGCGCGCGGCGCGCATCGCCGACCTCGACAGTCAGGTGGCGGCGCTCGGCGCCGCCCTCCAGCAGCGCGACGTCGAGCTCGCGCGGCTGCGAGCCGTGGAAGCGAGCCTCGGCGCGGCGCTCGAAGCGTCGCGCGCCGCGACCGCGGTCGCCAGCACCCGCGCCGGCGAGCAGGAGAGCGCGGCCAACGAGGCGCGCACCCGCGGCGCGACCCTCGAGGCGGAGCTCGCCGCCGAGCGCAGGCGCGGCGCCGAGCGCGAGGAGGAGCTTGGCAAGGTGCGCGGCGAGATGGAGGACTGGGCCGGCGCGCTGCGCAGTGCGCAGCTCGAGCGCAGCGGGCATCTGGCCAGCATCAGCGCCGGCGAGGCGCGCGTGAAGCAGCTCGAGGAGCGGGTCGCGGAGCAGGTTGACATGCTGCGCACGCTGCAGAGCGCCTCGGAGGCCGCCATCGAGCGCACCCGCGAGCTCGAGGGGGACCTGCGGGCGGCCGAGGACGCCATCGCGCGGCTCGAGTCGCAGCTGCGCGGCCGCAACGCGCGTGTCGCTGAGCTCGAGAAGGCCAACCAGCAATGGCGCCACACGCTCGATGAGACGCGCGCGGCGCACATCGACACCGACACCCATCTGGCGCTGCGCGAGGCGGCGCACGCCGCCGCCGACGAGAGCCCGGTGCGCGAGCCGGCGCCGGAAGGCGCGGCGCGCCTGCTGATCAGGAGCGATGGCGAGCGCGAGGTGGTGCACGTGCTCGCCCGCAAGACCAGTGTCGGCCGCACGCCGGACAACGATCTGCAGATCGACGCCAAGTACATCAGCCGCCACCACGCCGTGATCCTGGCCGGTCCTGCCCACACCATCATCGAGGACCTGAACAGCACCAACGGCGTTGCGGTCAACGGACGCCGCATCACGCGCCAGGCGCTGCAGGACGGCGACCTGGTGATGATCGGACGCGCGGAATACCGCTTCGCCCTGCGCCGCACGGACAAGCGCTGACAGGGACGGGCCGCGTTCGCTAAGCTCGCCCCGGTGGCGAGTCCCTACATCGAGAAGATCCTCAAGGCGCGCGTCTACGACGTGGCGATCGAGTCGCCGCTCGAGGCGGCCGCGCGCCTCTCGCGCCGGCTCGGCAACGAGGTGCTGCTGAAGCGCGAGGACCTGCAGCCGGTGTTCTCCTTCAAGCTGCGCGGAGCCTACAACCGCATCGCGCACCTGGGCGCGGCGGCTGCCAGAGGCGGCGTGGTGTGCGCCTCGGCCGGCAATCACGCGCAGGGTGTGGCGCTCGCGGCACGCCGCCGGGGCATTCCGGCGGTGGTCGTCATGCCGGAGACGACCCCCCTCATCAAGGTCCAGGCGGTCATCGATCTCGGCGGCGAGGTGGTGCTGCACGGCGACGACTACGACGCCGCGCTCGAGCGCGCCCTCACGCTGGCGCGCGAGCGCAGTCTGGTTTTCGTCCATCCGTTCGACGACCCGGACGTCATCGCCGGGCAGGGCACCATCGGGATGGAGCTCGTGCGCCAGAGCGGCGGCAAGCTCGACGCGATCTTCGTGCCGGTGGGGGGCGGTGGACTCGCGGCCGGCATCGCCGTGTACGTGAAGTACCTGTATCCCGGCGTGAAGGTGATCGGCGTCGAGCCGCGCGACGCTGCCTCGATGTACGAGTCGCTGCGCGCAGGAAGGCGCGTCACGCTCGAGCGCGTCGGCATCTTCGCCGACGGCGTGGCGGTGCGCCGCGTCGGCGAGGAGACCTTCGCGCTGTGCCGCAGCCACGTCGACGAGATCGTGCTCACCGACACCGACGAGATCTGTGCCGCGATCCAGGACGTATTCGAGGACACCCGCTCGATCGTCGAGCCCGCCGGCGCGCTCGCAGTCGCGGGGCTCAAGCAGTACGTGGCGCGCGAGGGCTGGCGCGACAAGCGCCTGGTGGCGATCAACAGCGGCGCCAACATGAACTTCGACCGGCTGCGGCACGTCGCCGAGCGCGCCGACCTGGGCGGGCAGCGCGAGGCGCTGCTCGCGGTCGTGATCCCGGAGCAGCCGGGCAGCTTCCTGCGCTTCTGCGAGGCTCTCGGCAAGCGCAGCGTCACGGAGTTCAACTACCGCTATGCGGGACCTGAGGCCGCGCAGATATTCGTCGGCCTGGCGCTGTCGGAAGGGCGCGCGGAGAAGGACGCGGTGTCAGGGCAGCTGCGTGCCGCCGGTTTCGCGGTCACCGACATGACCGACGACGAGATGGCGAAGCTGCACGTGCGCTACATGGTCGGGGGGCACGCGCGCGGCCTCGAGCACGAGGTGCTCTATCGGTTCGAGTTCCCCGAGCGGCCCGGGGCGCTGCTGCGGTTCCTGCAGGCGATCGGCTCGCGCTGGAACATCAGCCTGTTCCACTATCGCAATCACGGCTCCGACTACGGGCGGGTGCTCGCCGGCATCCAGGTGCCGCCCGCCGACCGCGGCGACTTTCTCGGGCATCTGCGCGAGCTGCGCTACGCCTACGTCGAGGAGAGCGCTAACCCGGCCTACCGGATGTTCCTGTCGTCGTGACCTCGTGCTGCCATTCGCGCCAGATCGCCAGCAACACCGCGAGGATCACCGGCCCGACAAAGAGTCCCACCAGCCCGAACGCGGCCAGCCCGCCCAGCACGCCGAATAGCACCACCAGGAAGGGGATCTGCGCCTCGCGGCTGATGAGGAACGGGCGCACGATGTGATCCGTCCAGCCCATGACGACACCGCCCCAGATGAGCAGTCCCACGCCCGCCACCGTGTTGCCCCCGATCAGCAGCCATGCCGTGACGCACACCCAGATGGTCGGAGCGGCGAACGGGATGAGGCCGCACACCGTGGTGAGCGCGGCGAGAAACACCGGCGCGCCGACACCGGCCACCCAGTAGCCGATACCGACCAGTACACCCTGTACCAGCGCCGCCAGCACCAGCCCGTAGACCACCGCCTTGACCGTCTGGCCGATCGCCCGCAGATAGTTGCGCACGCGCGGCCCGAGCACCTGCTCGAGCGCGGCGGCGAGCTGCCCGGCGACGCGCGCTCCGTCGCGGTACACGAAGAACAGGCTCACCACCGTCAGCAGCAGCTTGGCGGCCTCGCGGCTCACACCGCCGGCGAGGTGGGCGATCTGCTCGAAGGAACGATCGGCGACCCTGCGCAGCGCCGCGCCGAGCGCGTGCGGGTCCTCGGCCACGCGCGCCGACAGGTCGCGCAGCGCATCGCCGACCCAGGGGAGCTTGAGGAGCGCGGGCGGCAGCTCGCCGCCGGCGAGCACCCGCTGCGTCTCGCCGTAGGCGTGCACCAGCTCGAGCCGCACCACCACCGCGAGCCACGCGAGCGGCACGATGACCGCAGCGCTCACCACGATCGTCATGGCGAGGGCGGCCAGCACACTGCCGCCGCCCCACTTGCGGCGCAGCCACTCGTAGCCGGGCCAGGTCACGAAGCCGAGGATCGCGGCCCACACCACCGGGACGATGAAGGGATCGAGCACGAGGGCGCCGAGGATCACCAGCCCGGCGAGCATGACGAGCGCGATCAGGCGGCGCAGCCAGGCCGCGGAGATCAGCTCGTCCATCAGAGGAGGCCCCCCGCCTGGGAGGCGATCATGGTGAGCGCCAGCAACGTGGTTATCGCGAGACTCAGGTTGCGCCGTAAGCCGAGATACGCCGGCGGCAGTACGCCGCCGAGCGAGCGGTGCTCGTAGAGCCAGAAGACCCCGAAGCCGACCACGAGCAGCGCCAGCCCGCGCTGCCCGTCGATGAGAACCGCCGCGGCCGCCGCCACGGCGGGTGCCGCCGCCGCAGCCATGCGTGCCGCGCCCGAGGGCAGCCGCCCGGCGAGCGCGAGTCCCCAGTGGACCGCCCCGGTGAAGGCGAGCAGGGCCGCGCCCCAGGCGATCGCGGCGCGCTGGGCCAGCTCGCGGCCCGCGTAGCCGGGGTGCAGCGCCACGCCGGCGAGGCACACGAGCAGCGGTACCAGCGCCAGATAGCCGGCAAGCTCGGCGGCGCTGCCGAGCCCGATGGGGGCGGTGTCGTTCCCGAGGCGCTTCACGGCCCGCGATCATGCCATGCGGCGCGCCGCCGTGACGTCTTGACGGGAGGCGCGCGGCGCAGGCAACCTTCGCGCGGCGTGAGGTGCTCGTCCCGCGAGAGCGGGACGGAGTAAACGGGAAGTCCGGTGAGGATTCGTCCAAGCCCGGCGCTGCCCCCGCAACGGTAATCGAGATCAGGCGGATCAAGAGCCACTGCACCTGAGTAAGAAAGGGGTGCGGGAAGGCGATCCATCCGGAAGGCGCAGGCCTTCGCTCGAGAGCCCGGAGACCGGCCTCGCGGATCACCGTGGGACGTCGCGGCGGGCGACGCTGGTCGAGCGGTGTGCGCCCTGGCCGTTGGCCCGCACCTGCACCAGCTCCTGACACGACGTGCACGGGCACGGGTGTGTGCTGTCTCGGGAGCTTCGCCATGTCTCAAGGTCTCAGCGCGCGCTGCGCGTCGTTCTGCGCGGCCGTGGTGTCGGTTTGGTGCGCACCGGGAGCGTGGTGCCAGCAGCTGCCGCCTTACTCCCAGCCGTCCGCCGGGGAGCTGCAGCAGGTGATCGTCACCGCGGCGCGCGCCCCCGAGCCGGCGGACCAGTCGCTCTTCTCGGTGACGGTGCTGACGCGCGCCGACATCGAGGCACGCCAGGTACTGTCGGTCCCGGATCTGCTCGCGGATCTGGCCGGCATCAACATCGACCAGTCGGGCGGCCTCGGTCAGCAGAGCTCGGTATTCATCCGCGGCGCGGACTCGGACCACACGCTGCTGCTGGTCGATGGTGTGCGGGTCGGCTCGGCCACGCTCGGCACCGCGCCCTTCGAGATCATTCCGCTCGAGCAGATCGACCACATCGAGGTGGTGCGCGGGCCGCGCTCGACGCTCTATGGGTCGGATGCGGTCGGGGGCGTCATCCAGATCTTCACCCGCCAGGCGGGTGAGCCGGGCGCGACTTTCGGGGGCAGCGCCATGACCGGCAGCTACGACACCCATGAGTTCGCCGGCTATGGCGCGGCGCGCGGCCGCGAGGCCTGGGGCAGCATCTCGGGCGATGTGCTCACCACGGCCGGCATCCCCGCCTGCCTGCCCTCGGCCGTCGCCGGCTGCTTCGACCCCGCCGCACCGCAGGTGCCCGACGGCCATCAGAACCGCTCCGCCTCGGCGAGCGGCGGGCTGCGACTCTCCGATCAGCTCACGGCCTCGGCCGACGTCCTCTACACCCACGGCTGGACGGCCTTCGACGGCGACGGGTTCGACGACCGGCTGGATTTCGAGGAGAAGGTGTTCAGCGCGCGCCTCGAGCAGTCGCTCGGCAGCAGCTGGCACGTGAAGCTCCTGGCCGGACGCGACGAGGATGACGAGCGCGATTTTCTCGATTCAACGCCGGTCGGCACCTTCGACACGGTCCGCAATAGCCTGGGACTCCAGGCCGACGGCAAGCTCGGCTCGGCCGTGCGCCTCGTGAGCGGTGTCGATTACGAGGACGTACACATCGACAGCGATACGCCCTACGAGGTGACCTCGCGCACCACCAAGGCGGTGTTCGCCGAGCTGCACGCGGACCTTGCCGACTGGACGGCGCTCGCGGGCGCGCGCTTCGAGGACAACGAGCAGTTCGGCGACCACTGGACGGAGAACCTCGGACTGACGCGCACGCTCGCGCCGGGCCTGCGTCTGGTGCTCACCTGGGGCACGGCGTTCCGCGCTCCCACGCTCGATGAGCTCTACTTCCCGGGCTTCGGCAATCCGGACCTCAAGCCCGAGACCTCGCAGTCCTACGAGGCCGGGCTCGACGGCGAGCAGGGGGCGCTGCGCTGGTCGCTGCATGCGTACCAGACCACCATCGACGACGAGATCTCGATCGACCCCCTGACCTTCCTCCCGGTCAACATCAACCAGTCGCGCATCCGCGGGGTCGAGCTGCAGGGCGACTGGCACAGCGCCGACTGGGTGCTCGGAGGACAAGCCACCGCGCTTCAGCCGCTCAACCTGACCCCGGGCCCCGAGTACGGCAACCTGCTGCCGCGCCGCCCCGAGCAGAGTGCCAGCGTGAATGTGCGCCGCCTGCTGCGCAGCGCGCCATCCGCCCGCGCGGATGGCTCGGTCGGTGTCGTGGCCCGCTGGGAAGGGCGGCGCTATGACGACCTCGCGAATGCGCTCCCCATGGGCGGCTACCTGACGGTCGACTTGCTCGGCGAGTGCAATCTCGGTGCCGGCTGGACGCTCCAGGGGAGGGTGGCCAACGTCTTCGACCGCAGCTACCAGACGGCTGCATACTATGAGCAGCCAGGCCGCAGCTACGGCGTCACGTTGCGCTACCGCTCCGACCTGCACTAGGGAGGGTCCACATGAGCGAGCCCGGCACGGCTCCGGCGCCCACCGAGAACGAGCGCACCTGGGGAATGCTGGCGCATCTCGCGGCGTTCGCCGGGCTCGTGCTGCCTTTGATCGGCAACGTGGTCGGGCCGCTGCTCGTGCGGCACAGCTGGCGCGAGCGCTCGGCGTTCGTCGGCGAACAGGCGCTCGAGAGCCTCAACTTCAACATCTCGGTGTCGCTCGGCGCGCTGGTGTGCTGGATTCTGATGTGGGTGTTCATCGGTTTCCTGCTCGGCCTCGCGCTCTTCATCACCTGGCTCGCACTCACCCTCATCGCCGCGATCAAGGCGAGCGAGGGCGTGGATTACCGCTATCCCTTCTCGCTGCGACTGGTGAAGTAGCGCGCCCGCACGCGGCACTCCCAGCCGCCTGACTCGCGGATAATCTATTCGTATTCATTGAGTTACGATGCGTTGACTTTCGCATACTGTATGCGTTTACAGTAGGCGTATGGCCCGCATGAACGACCGTCCCCGCGCCCGCAAGGGCCGCGGGGCCCTCACCAATCCGCCGGGGCGCTTCGACGCGCAGCAGATCACCGCGGTCGATGACGGCTGGTACCTGGAGGAGGAGAGCGACTCCATTCCAACGACGCTGGAGCAGGACAAGGCGCACGGGATCATCACGACCAACGACTCGCCGGATGTTGGATTTGAGCGCTCGATCAATCCTTACAGAGGTTGTTCCACAGGATGTGTATTTTGCTTCGCGCGCCCGACGCACGCTTACCTCGGTCTCTCGCCGGGACTCGACTTCGAGACGCGTCTCTTCTACAAGGCCGACGCCGCCAAACTCCTGGAAGCGGAGCTGTCGCGTCCGGGCTATGTGTGCAAGCCCATCATGCTCGGCATAAACACCGATGCGTACCAGCCGGATGAGCGCCGCATGCGAGTGACGCGCTCGATCCTCGAGGTCCTCGAGCGAACGCGCCACCCGGTGTCCATTCTCAGCAAGCACTCGCTGGTGCTGCGCGATCTCGACCTGCTGACTTCGCTCGCGCGCGACAATCTGGTCACCGTCTCCCTCACGGTCACGACCCTCGATGACGACCTGAAGCGCCGGCTCGAGCCGCGGGCGGCTTCGCCGGCCGCGCGGATCCGCACCCTCGCGGCGCTCGCCGCTGCGGGCGTGCCCTGCGGCGTGATGATCGCGCCCGTGATCCCCGCGCTCACCGACCACGAGATGGAGGCGATTCTCGAGGCCTGTGCGGCCGCCGGGGTACGCTCAGCCGGATACGTGCTGCTGCGCCTGCCCTATGAGATCAAGGACCTCTTCAGGGAGTGGCTCGCCGAGCACTACCCCGAGCGGGCCGCGCGCGTCATGTCCATCATCCGCGAGCTGCGCGGCGGGTACGACAACGACCCGAGGTTCGGCACGCGCATGCGCGGCACGGGGCCCTACGCCGAGCTGCTCAGGAATCGCTTCGCGCTCGCCTGCCGGCGGCTCGGACTCAATTCCACCGAGCGCGGCTCGCTCGATACGACGCGGTTTCATCCGCCCGGTCCCGCCGGCGCGCAGCTGCGGCTCCCCCTGTAACAAACCGTCAGTTTCTTGCCGCAGCGGCCGCGCAGTCGCTAAGCTGCGACGGGAACGCTTGCCCGGTACGGGGGATACCGATGTCAAACGGCACGACCAAGGTCGCGCTGCTCGCGGGCGCGAGCGGCCTCACGGGCGGCTATGTGCTCGAGGCGCTGCTCAGCGCGCCGGACTTCAGCCGGGTGATCGCCGTGACCCGTCGGCCGCTCGCGCGTGAGCACGCGCGCCTCGCCAACCGCATCGTGCAGTTCGACCGCCTGGAAGCGCAACTGCAGGGCGTGACCGCCGACGTCGCGCTGTGCTGCCTCGGCACCACCATCGCGCGGGCCGGCTCGCGCGAGAGCTTCCGCGAAGTCGACGTCGACTACGTGCTGGCTTTCGCCCGCACGGCGCGCGCGGCGCGCGTGCAGCGCTTCGTCGTCATGTCGAGCGTCGGCGCCGCTTCCCGCTCGCGCAACTTCTACCTGCGCACCAAGGGCGAGATGGAGGAGGAGCTGGAGGCGGTCGGCTTCCCCGCGCTCGACATCCTGCAACCGGGGCTGCTGCTCGGCTGGCGCCACGAGATGCGCCCGCTCGAGCTCGTCGCGATGGCGTTCATGCCGCTCGTGAATCCCTTCCTGGTCGGCAAGCGCGCCGCCGCGCGCGCGATCTCCGCGCGGACCGTGGCGGCGGCGATGGTCGGCGCGACCCGCTCGGGACGCAAGGGCGTGCAGCGTCACGTGAATCCCGGTATCCACGCGCTCGCGCGCCTCGCGCCGCCGCGCGGCCCGCCGGCGGCGCCCGAGCGCAAGACGGCGCGCGCGCGCTGAGACTCGCGTGCCCCGCGCGACGGTCGCGGGTGTCCTCGCCCTCGCGGCGCTGGCGCTCGCCGGCTGCGCGAGCCACGCACATCGCACCGGCCCGAATACCGCCACCGGCTCGGCAATTGCCGCGCTCGCGGCCTCGCTGGTCGGGACCCCGTATCAGTTCGGCGGCGCCGACGCGGCGGGCTTCGACTGCAGCGGTCTCGCGCGCTACGTGCACGATCGCTTCGGTCTCGCGATTCCGCGCACGGCGAGCGAGCAGCAGCGTGCGGCGCACGCCGTGCCTCTCGATGAGCTCGCCCCCGGCGATCTCCTCTTCTTTCACATCCGCGCACGCGGCGTCGATCACGTCGGCGTCTACACGGGCGCCGGGCGTTTCGTGCATGCGCCGCGCGCCGGAGGCGCGGTCACCTGGGGCGAGTTGAGCGAGGGCTATTACCGCGCGCGCCTCGTGAGCGCGGGCCGCTTCTGGGACACTTTTCCAGCCGCGGTAACGCCGCGGTGAGACATAAGCTGCGCGCGCCGCAGCAACACACCATAAGTCGGCTGTTTCTTCGTCACTGTGCGCACGACGCCCTTGACTGCAAACGGCGACGCTTTGACACTTGCGCACGTGATCAGGGCAAACCCGTCGAAAGACGGGGACGCAAAGCCACCGGTCTAAGGGAACGTTGAGGTTCTACGACGGCGGGGCTGCCACGATCGCGCAGTTAAAAGCGCGACGCTCGCACTCCCTTCCCCGTCTCAAAACCCTAAAGTCCCTTACGTCGGGGACGTTATCAGGGATTGGTTGAGTTCCGGGGAAGTCATGACACCACAACCAGAGCTGGCATCCGATGCCATGTCGGACGCCACCGCAGCCGAGCCCGCGCCGTCCACGTCGGCGGCGGGTCCTTTCGTTCTCAATCTGTGCTCCTCGACCACGCCGCTGGCGCTGGCACAGACGGAGTTGCCGGAGCTCAAGCGCTTCAACTTCTTCGTGAGCCGCCGCTTCGAGGAAGGACGCGAGCGCTTTCGCCTCCACATGGGTTACTTCGCGACGCTCGCCGAGGCCGAGGAGTGGCTGAACGTCGTGCGCGAGATCTATCCCGGCGCGTGGGCCGGCGAAGCGCCGGGGCGCAAGCTCCGCGAGCGCGCCGCCGCCGCCGCTGCCGCCCAGGCACAGCACGCGGCCGGTCCGCAGCCGCGCGGTGTACCGGGCGCCCGGACGGCCGCCCGGGTGGCCGCTCCCGCGCCGCGTCCGCCTCAGCCCGGTCCGCCTCCCTCGGTTCGAGTGCCCGTGGTGCACGCCGCGCCGCAGGTCAGCATGCGTGCCGCACCCCGCCCGGTGCAGGCCGCTGCGCCCGCTGCGCGCCGGCCACCCCAGGTTCAGGCCGCCGCGCGTGTGGCGGTCCCGCCCGCGGCTGTGCGCAGAGCGCCCCCGGCCGCGCCCATCGCCGCGCGTCCCGCGCCGTCTGCCGCAGCGCCCGCGAGAGCCGTAGCGCCCGCGAGGCCCGCGGCGCCGGTCGCCCGGCCCCGGCTGCCAGCGGCACCCCGCCCGCAGGCGCAGGCTCCGGCCACCAACCCCCGCCCTCAGGGCCGGGCGCCGGTGAAGCCCGTACTGCAGGATTCAAACGTGCGTGAGGTCCTCGCCGCTCTCGGCGAGACCAGTGCGACCGGCGAGACGCGCCTGATGCAGCTGCCGCCGCCGCCGCGCAATGCCCCGCCCGCCGAGAGCACGCTGAGCGATACCCAGGTGCTCAGAGTCCTCGAGGAGCGGCGCCCGGATGACGGCGAGAGAGCGGGCGATGCCCCCGCGAGCAACATTCCGCTGCTCAAGCCCGACGACACGGGTACGCGCAAGGCACTCAAGGACGCCGTGGTCAACAATGCCCCGGTGTGGTTCGCGGTGCAGCTGCAGTGGTCGGTGCAGCCGGTGGAGCTCGCGAAGGTGCCGCCGCTCGCTATCTTCAGCGCCTACACGCTCTACACGGTGGAGGGCAGCCGCGACGGCCGTCGCTGGTATGGGCTGCGCCTCGGATTCTTCAGCGATGCGATCTCCGCCAAGCAGGTCGCTTACTACGTGCGCTCCGAGTTCGGCTCCGTGGCGGTCGTGCCGGTGAGCCCGCAGGAGCGTAGCCGTGCCAGCGATGACGAGCGCGCGGCGGCCCTGGTGGCGGCGCCCGACGCTGCGCCGCGCGCCGAAGCGGACGAGTTCAAGCTCATCGACGTCGACGAGAAGCTGCAGCTGCCGGCGGCGCGCCCGCTCGCCGCGCGCACCCCCACCAGGGCACCCGCCCCGCGGCCGGTGCCGGGTGAGGCCGCCAGGACGCCTGCCCGCCGCCCCGCCAGGGTCAGCATGCGCGAGCGGCGTACCGGACCCACGCTCGAGGAAACCCTGGAGATTCTCGGCGCGAGCGAGCTCACCATCGAGGACCCGAGCGGCGAGACCCTCAACGATACCGGCGTGCGGCACCTGCGCGTCGAAGTGCAGAAGAACTCGCCGTTCACCCGGCTGCTCGAGCGCCTGAGCGAGCGCGCCAAGAAATCCTGAGCGCTCAGCGCTTGCCGAACAGCCGCTCGAGCTCGGCGCGCGACTTGTCGACCTCGGCCGTATTGGGCGGGGTGTAGGCGCCGGGGCGCGGCTTGAAGTGGTCGCAGAAGTTGGCGCGCGTCTTGTCGCTCACCTCGTCCGCCGTCGGCTCCCGGCAGTGCTTGGCGACGCTCGTGTCGTAGTCGACGCACATGCGACACACGTGCAGCTCCGCGCGGCACTTCGGGCACTCGTCCAGCCGCCGCAGCGGCAGGCTGAGCTCGGCGAGCGGCGCGCCGCACTTCCAGCAGACCAGGTCGTGGGCCATGCGCTGCTAGGGTACTACTGCGCTGGCGCACGGGTGCGCTGACGCAGAAACGGCTCGAGCACGCGCCCGGTATGCGAGAAGCGCCGGCGGCGTGCGATCTGCGCCGGCGGACCCTGCGCGACGATGCGTCCGCCCCCGGCGCCGGCCTCGGGACCCAGGTCGATGATCCAGTCGGCCTCGGCCATCACGTCGAGGTTGTGCTCGACCACCACCGCGGTGTTTCCGGCCGCGACCAGCCGGTGCAGAACGTGCAGGAGTCTCTCGACGTCCGCCATGTGCAATCCGACGGTAGGCTCATCGAGCACGTAGAGAGTCTGGCGGGACGGCCCCTGCATGCCCGGCAGCTCGTCGTCACGCACCTTGGAGAGCTCCGCGACCAGCTTGATGCGTTGCGCCTCGCCGCCCGAGAGCGTCGGGCTCGGCTGTCCGAGCGTGAGGTAGCCGAGGCCCACGTCCTGCAGCAGCTTGAGCGCACGGTGCACGCGCGCGTGGGCGGCGAAGAAGCCGACTGCATCGTCGACATCCATCGCCAGCACGTCGCCGATGCTCTTCCCGCGCCACAGCACGCTCAGGGTCTCGGAATTGAAGCGGCGGCCGCCGCACACGTCGCACAGCACCTTGACGTCCGGGAGGAAGCTCATCTCGACCGTCTTCACTCCCTGGCCCGCGCACGCCTCGCAGCGCCCGCCGGCGGTGTTGAAGGAGAAGCGGCTCGCGGTGTAGCCGCGGATGCGCGCCTCGGTAGTGCCGGCGTAGATGCGCCGCACCTCGTCCCACAGGCCGATGTAGGTGGCCGGGCAGGAGCGCGGGGTCTTGCCGATCGGCGTCTGGTCCACCTCGAGCACGCGTCCCAGCTGCTCGACGCCGTGCACCGCGGCGCAGCCGACCGGCTGCGCGCCGCCGGCACGCCTGGCGCGCCCGTTGCCCGCGGCGGCCAGCAGCCGCTTCAAGCTCGCGTACAGCACGTCGCGTGCCACGGTCGACTTGCCCGAGCCCGACACCCCGGTGATCACCACCAGCCGCCCGAGCGGGATGTGCACGTCGCTGCCGCGCAGGTTGTGCAGCGTCACGCGCTCGAGCGTGAGGCGCGCGCTGTCGGCGGTGACGGCGCGGTGCGGCTGCCGCGGATGGAGCAGCGGCTCGCGCAGGAAGCGCCCGGTGGTCGAGCGCGGATTGGCGATGAGGTCGCGCACGGTACCGGCGCCGACCAGCTCTCCGCCGCGCACGCCCGCCTGGGGACCGAGATCGAGCACGTGGTCGGCGCGGCGGATCGTCTCCTCGTCGTGCTCGACCACGACCAGCGTATTGCGGTTACCGGCGAGTCCGGCGAGCGCATCGAGGAGAATGCCGTTGTCGCGCGGGTGCAGCCCGATGGTCGGCTCGTCGAGCACGTAGCACACACCCTGCAGATTCGAGCCGAGCTGCGCGGCGAGCCGGATGCGCTGCGCTTCGCCGCCCGACAGCGTCGGCGCGGAGCGGTCGAGCTCGAGATAGGCGAGCCCGACGCGGCTGAGGAACCTGAGCCGCGCGCGGATCTCCGCCAGCAGGTCGCGGGCGATCTCGCGCTCGCGGGGCTTGAGGCGCAGCTGCGCGAAGAACTCCGCGCACTCCGCCACCGACCGGGACGACAGCGCGGCGACCGAGCGCCCGCGGAAACGCACGTTCAGGGCGATTCTGTTCAGACGCTGCCCTTGACAGGAACCGCAGGCCGGTGCCTCGCGGTCATACCATTCGTTCCACCACACCTCCTCGCCCGACTGCTCCGCATCGAAGCCCGGCAGCTCGACTCCGGTGCCGTAACAGCTCTCGCACCAGCCGTGGCGGGAGTTGAAGGAGAACAGCCGCGGGTCGAGCTCGGCGAAGCTCGTGCCGCAGGAGGGACAGGCGCGCTTGGTGGAGAAGACGGTGACCGTCCTGGACTTCCCGCTCGCGACGTGCGCCAGACCCTTGCCGAAGTCGAGCGTGCGCGCCAGCGCCTCGTGCAGTGCCGCGTCGGTCTTCGCGCCCACGGTGAGCTCCGCCACCGGCAGCTCGATCGTATGCTCGCGGAAGCGCGACAGACGCGGCCAGGGCGCGGTCGGAGTGAGCTCGCCGTCGACGCGCAGCGCCCTGAAGCCCTTCTTCGCGGCCCATTTGGCCAGGTCGGTGTAGTAGCCCTTGCGTGCCACGATGAGCGGCGCGAGCAGTGCGACCGACTTGCCGCGGTAGTCGCGCAGCAGCCGCGCGGCGATCGAGCCCGCGCTCTGCGGCTCGATGGCGACGTCGCAGTCCGGGCAGTACTGCGTGCCGAGCTTCACGTACAGCAGCCGCATGAAGTGGTAGATCTCGGTGAGCGTCGCCACGGTGCTCTTGCGGCCGCCGCGGCTGGTGCGCTGCTCGATGGCCACGGTCGGCGGAATGCCGAAGATCGCATCGACGTCGGGCCGCGCGGCCGGCTGCACGAACTGCCGTGCGTAGGCGTTGAGCGACTCGAGGTAGCGGCGCTGCCCCTCGTTGAAGAGGATGTCGAAGGCGAGAGTCGACTTGCCGGAACCCGAGACACCGGTGATGACGGTGAAGCGGTCGCGCGGAATCTCGACGTCGATATTCTTCAGGTTGTGCTCGCGCGCCTTGTGGATGACGATCGACTGGCGCGCGTGCCCGTTGCCGCCATAGGTCGTGCGCGGCTCGGCGACGGCCGGCGCGCGCTCCGGGACTCCGGGCACGGCCGGCTGGTGCGCGGCGAGCGCCGCCCGGTAGGCGGCGAGTGCCCGCCCGGTGTGCGAGGTGCCCGAGGCGCACAGCTCGGCGGGCGTTCCCGTGCAGACGATCTCGCCGCCGCGCTCCCCGCCCTCGGGACCCAGGTCGATGATCCAGTCGGCCGCGCCGATGACGTCGAGGTTGTGCTCGATCACGAGCAGCGAATGCCCGGCGGCGAGCAGCTTCCTGAACGCCCTGAGGAGCTTCGCCACGTCCTCGAAGTGCAGTCCCGTGGTCGGCTCGTCGAACAGGAACAGCTTGCCCTTGTGGGTGGTGCTCGAGAGCACCGAGCCGGCCTCGGCGAGATGGCCGGCGAGCTTCAGGCGCTGCGCTTCTCCGCCCGAGAGCGTCGGCACCGGCTGGCCGAGCTTCAGATACTCGAGCCCGACATCCGCGAGCGGCGCCAGGCGGGCGGCCACCTCGGCGGCATCGGCGAAGAAGGCGCCCGCCTCGGACACGGTCATCTCGAGCACTTCGGCGATGTTGGCGCGGCGGCCGCCGGCGCCCTCGCGGCGGATGTCGAGCACCTCGTTGCGGTAGCGCCGGCCGTTGCAGTCCGGGCAACGCAGATAGACATCCGAGAGGAACTGCATCTCGACGTGCTCGAAGCCGTTGCCGCTGCAGGTGGGGCAGCGGCCGTTGCCGGAGTTGAAGCTGAAGGTGCCGGGGGTGTACTTGCGCTCCTGCGCGGCGGGCTCGGCGGCAAACAGCGCGCGGATCGCATCGAAGGCGCCGACGTAGCTCGCCGGATTCGAGCGCGTGGTGCGGCCGATAGCGCTCTGATCGACCATCACCACATCGTCGATGAGCTCGGCGCCGGAGAGACCGGCGAACTGCCCCGGGGCCTCGGTGGGCCGGCCGCGGTACTTGAGGAGCGCCGGGTAGAGCACGTCCTCGATCAGCGTCGACTTGCCGGAGCCCGAGACGCCGGTGACGCATACCAGCCGTTTGAGCGGAATGCGCACGTCGAGGTTCTTCAGGTTGTGCTCGGTGGCGCCCTTGAGCTCGAGCCAGCGGTTCGAGCGCGCCTCGGCCACGACGCCGCCGTCGCCGGCGATTGCAGAGGGGCGCGGCGCCGCGGCGCGCGCCGCCGCCGGGCCCGGCAGCGGCGCTACCGCCTTGCGGCCGCTCAGGTACTCACCGGTGAGCGAGCCGCGGCTCGCACGCAGCTCCGCGGGGCTGCCGTAGAAGACGATCTGCCCGCCGCGCTCGCCGGCGCCCGGGCCAAGATCGAGAATGCGGTCGGCCTCGAGCATGATCTGCGGGTCGTGCTCGACCACGACGAGCGAGTTGCCGGCATCGCGCAGCCGCTTCATGACGCCGATGATCCGCTGCATGTCGCGCGGGTGCAGGCCGATCGAGGGCTCGTCCAGCACGAACAGCGTGTTGACGAGCGAGGTACCGAGCGCGGTAGTGAGATTGATCCGCTGCACCTCGCCGCCCGAGAGCGTGCGCGACTGGCGGTCGAGCGTGAGGTAGCCGAGGCCGACGTCGACCAGATAGCGGAAGCGGCCGCGGATCTCGCCGAGCAGCAGATCGGTCGCCTCATCGAGCGGCTGCGGGAGCCTGAGCGCGCGGAAGAACTCGCAGGAGCGCTCGATCGGCAGCAGCATCACGTCGTGAATCGAAAGCCCCGGGAGC
>Ga0335079_10000500_pt1 | contig 44692 bp, 35 predicted proteins | sample Lox_Sample_33_FD_206719 | JGI IMG/M metagenome (GOLD analysis project Ga0335079, IMG submission 206719) | Soil microbial communities from Loxahatchee National Wildlife Refuge, Florida, United States - Lox_Sample_3.3 | ecosystem: Environmental > Terrestrial > Soil > Wetlands | place: USA...
TCACCCTGATGTAGGGCGCATACGCCTGAGGAACGCTGGTGTACACACGCAGAGGATCGACGCGCGCAATATCAAATAACTCCCGCCCCGCTGCGCCGGCCCCCGCATTGATGAGTGCGCCAGGATCGACATTGCGTTTCGTGATCACTCCTCCAAATGGGGCATACACGCGCTTGAAACTCTCAAGCTGCTCGAGGCGCCGCACATTCGCATCGGACGCGGCGAGATTCGCTTGCGCTTGCTTGTACCCGCTGGTCTGCTGGTCAGCTTCTTGCGCTGACACCGAATCTGTCTTGCGCAGATTTTCCCATCGGTCGGCGCTTATCTTGGCCAGCTGCAATTGCGCGACGATCTGTTCGCGCGCTGCTCGCGCCTGATTCAGTTCCTGATCGATCTCTGGAGTATCAATTGTGGCAAGCAGTTCGCCTGCCTGCACTCGGGTTCCGATGTCCTTGTACCACTTGACGAGATAACCGCTCGTCCTTGCATAAATCGGAGATTCCTCGAATGCCAGAAGCGATCCGGGCAGCACCAGTTCCTCATCCGGTTTTTCCGCAACAGGATGAACGACGGCCACGGTCGGAACCGTTTCACGTTCTGTCTCTTTGGCAAGCGCGCGCTCATGGCTCGCGTGATCGAGCAGAGTGATGATTCCAGCAACCAAGAGGGCGAGCAATACGAGACCGACAATTAGAAGAGCTTTGCGCGGGGGGGCGGGCGGAAGCTCAGGAGGCGGCGCAACCGTTGCTTGCTGATGCTTCGAGCGCTGCTGCAACTGAGCGATCTCATTATCCACCTCGCTCCGAGTGTGATGGCGCTGTGACTGATCTCGGTCTACAGGCTGGCTCCTCCGCTCCTCGGCGGTACCTTGCCTGACATCGTTCTCTGTGCTCATGCTCGACTCCGGTCCTCTACAAAACCTTGAAGTTCGTTCTCTCTTACTACTATTGTTCCAACTCGCGCCCTCTTTCCCGCCGCCCGTGGAAGATGGCGAAAACGCTGGGCACGAAGAACAGGGTTGCTACTGTGGCAAACAGCAACCCGCCAATCACGGCGCGTCCCAACGGGGCATTCTGTTCGCCGCCCTCGCCGAAGCCGAGTGCCATCGGCACCATCCCGATAATCATCGCCAGAGCGGTCATCAGCACTGGACGTACACGGGTGTAGCCCGCAGATACAGCTGCTTTGAACGCCGGCATTCCTTCATCCATCTGCTCGCGCGCGAAACTCACCATCAGGATCGAGTTCGCGGTGGCAACTCCCATGCACATGACCGCCCCCGTCAGCGATGGAACATTCAACGTCGTGTGCGTAAGCAATAGGAACCAGCAGATTCCCGCAAGTGCGCCGGGCAAGGCTGTAATGATGATGAATGGATCCAGCCAGGATTGGAAGTTGATGACGATCAACAGGTAAACCAGCAGGATCGCGCCTGCCAGTCCAATTCCCAGCCCAATAAACGAAGAGTGCATGGTTGCGACCTGGCCACGCACAACGATGTGCGTTCCGCGCGGCAGATTGTTTTGGAATTCTTTCAACATTTTGTTCGTGTCGGCTGCCACCGCCCCCAGATCACGGTCTTGTGTGCTGGCATAGACGTCGATAACCGGTTGAACGTTGTAGTGATTCACTGTCGCCGGGCGTACCGAGGGAGAAACCTGCACGAGATTTCCCATCAATTGCGGGCCTTGCTGCGAGATTACGGGAATATTCATCAGGTCCCGCAGGTCGGTCATGCGATATTGGGGAGCCTGAACAGCAATCTGATAAGTGACACCATTCTTCGGATTCAGCCAAAAGTTGGGCGACGTCTGGAAACTTCCGCTGAGAGAGACCAGAGCGCTCTGCGCGACCTCACGTGTGGTTAAGCCGACCTGAGTGACCCTTGTGCGTTCAATATCCATCTGGAGCGTCGGCAGCGACAGCATCTGCTGCACATGGACGTCGGCGGCACCAGGAATATGCCGCATCCTGTTTGCGATGTTCTGCGCGATCTCGTAATTCTGTTGCATATTGGTGCCGACGACTTGTACGTCAATCGGCGCAGGCAATCCGAAATTCAGGATCTGCGTGACGATATCCGCCGGCTGAAAGAAAAATTCCACGCCTGGAAACCGTTTCGGCAAAAGGTCGCGCAGTTTTCGCGTCAATTGCGCCGTCGGCGGATGGTGTTCCGGATCCAGAGCGATCAGGATCTCGGAGTCACTCGAACCGATCGTGCCATTCGAACTGTACGACTGGTTGATGCCCGAATTCGGAAGCCCGATGTTGTCCAGAATTGTCTGCAACTGTCCGGGTGGAATCTGCTCGCGCAGTGTTCTCTCGATTTCGTCACATAGCCTCGCTGTCTCCTCAACTCTCAGGCCAGGACGTGCGCGCACGTGAAGCCGTAATAGTCCGGCGTCGACTTGGGGGAAGAAGTCCTGTCCCAGGAACGTGAATAGTCCTAGAGACAGCACGCAGAACAAGAGAAAGCAGACTACGAACACTGCGCGATGCTGCAGGGTTGTTTCAAGTAGTGCTTCGTAGCCGCGCCGGAAATCCTCAAATTTGCGTTCGAACCCTCGCTGGAACCGTCCCAGGAAACTTCGCGGAGCCTCGGCGCGATGCTCGTGTCCGCGCATGATGTACATCACCAGCGTCGGGATCAGCGTTCGCGAAAGCAAGTAGCTGGCCAGCATGGCGAAGCTTACGGCTTCGGCCAGAGGTACGAATAGAAACTTGGCGACGCCGGTCAGGAAAAACATCGGTACGAATACGATGCAGATGCTAAGTGTAGAAACGAACGCAGGTACGGCGATCTGTTGTGCGCCGTCCAGAATTGCCTGCCGCATCTCCTTGCCCATCGCAAGATTGCGCTCTATGTTTTCGATCTCGACCGTCGCATCATCAACCAGAATGCCGACCGCAAGCGCCAATCCCCCGAGCGTCATGATGTTGATGGTTTGTCCAATGGCTCCCAGCAGAATGATCGAGACAAAAATCGACAAGGGAATCGAAATGGAAATGACGATGGTCGGGCGCCAGTCGCCGAGGAAGATAAGAATCATCACGGCCGTCAATGCCGCAGCGATCAGGCCTTCACGTAACACCCCGTAAATGGAGGCGCGCACGAATAAGGACTGATCGAACAGAGACTTGATCGTCAGCTGAGGCGGTAACGCTTGCGCTGCCTGCTGCACGATGCCTTTGATTCCATCGACAATTTGCAAAGTCGAAGCTGAGCCGTTCTTGTAAATCGACATCAGCGCGCCGCGGTTGCCGTCCTGGCGAACGATATTTGTTTGGGGCGCAAATCCGTCACGGATGTGCGCCACGTCCCGCATGTATAGCGTCGATCCGTTAGTCGTCCGCACGGGCAGATCGTTCAGTTCGGCAATCGTCTGCGGCGTCCCATTCATCTCGACGTCATATTCCAGCGGCCCCATCTTCATGGTACCGGCCGGCAGAATGATGTTCTGGGCATTCACCGCGTTCACAATGTCATTCGGCGAAAGTCCGTACGCTTGCAGTTTGGGAAGGTCAAGGTCCACCTGAATCTGACGAATCTTTCCGCCATAGGGAAATGGGGTAGCTGCGCCAGGGACCGTCGCCAGATAGGTCCGCAGAAAGTTCTGTCCCAAGTCGAACAGGTCCTGCTCTGGAAGAGTCCTACTGCTCAATCCGAGTTGGATAATTGGCGTAGTGGACGCGCTGTAGGAAATGACCAGCGGAGGAGTTGTTCCTGGTGGCAAGCCGCGCACCGTGGTCTGCGAGATTGCCGTGATCTGGGAGACCGCTCCTTGTACGTTTGTCCCCGGGTGGAAGAAGACCTTGATGACTCCTAACCCGTACACGGATTGAGATTCCATGTGTTCAATGTCGTTGACCGTCGTGGTTATGCCGCGCTCGGAGTTGGACACGATGCGGTTTGCCATGTCCTCAGGGGACATGCCGGTGTAGAACCAAACGACAGAGACGACAGGGATATTAATTTCGGGGAAAATGTCGGTCGGAGTGCGCAGGATGGTGAGCGGGGTCAGGATAATAATGACCAGCGCCATTACGATGAACGTATAGGGGCGCCGCAATGCTAAGGCAACGATCCACATTGGTTAGATCCGTACTCCTAAGCTCGTACCAGACAGGAACCCGCTGCCCCATGCAGACTCCACTTTGAACCGAATAGATTCGATACTATCCGTATCGGATTCTAAATACTTTCGTTTGATTATATGTTAGGTTAAAGCAATGCGCCAACGCTCCTCTGTGCCTTACGTTGCCAACGGCAATGGAAAGCGCCCGCCAGGCCGCCCCCGGAGCGAAGAGGCTCGTTTGGCTATCCTGCGCAGCACGTTGGATGTTCTGAAGGAAAGCGGTTTTTCTGATTTCACAATTGAATCCGTGGCTGACCGCGCCGGGGTTGGCAAAGCGACGGTCTACCGCTGGTGGCCCAACCGCGGCGCACTCATTGCGGATGCTTTTGCCAGCAGCACCACTACCAAGCTTCGCTTTCCCGATACCGGCTCCCTAATGACAGACATGAGCAGGCAGATGCGGCAGCTGATCAAGGTCTTTTCCAGCCCGCAAGGGCGGATCGTTTCCGCCATTCTTGCCGCAGGCCAGGAAGATAAGGAGCTGATCGCAGCTTTTCGTGAGCGTTTCCTCATGCCTCGCCGTCGCGAAGCATATGCCACGTTACATCGCGGCGTACGGCGCGGCGAGTTGCGGAAGGATGTGGATCCGAATCTTCTGTTGGATTCCCTCTACGGCCCCATCTACATGCGTTTCCTGATTCAGCACGATCAACTGACGCCCCAGTTCGTGGATCAGCTTTGCGGACTGGTTCTGGGCGGTGCCCGCCCTCGCCGTAAATTTCCCCGCAGCGGTTCGCGCCGATAGGCCTTGCCGTAAGCGATTGCTTGTCGCTTTCGTCGTTATTCCATAAGCGCCGGATCTTCTTCACCCCGTAAAATGACTCCTCAGCTTCCAGTCAGGTTCAACGAGAAAGGGCTTCATGCGACTCGTAACATTTAAGGCACCTTCCGCAATGCCGCAGGTGGGTGTTATTTCGGATGGAGAAATCATCGGCCTCGATCCGAAAAAATATCCAGACATGTCCGCGTTCCTTTCTGCAGGAACGAACGCTCTATCCGAAGCGAAATCGGTAAGCCACGCCCCCGGACAGCGCGACCATGCCCCGAAGGATGCAAGGCTACTCCCTCCTGTTCCGAGTCCTGGCAAAATCATCGCCGTCGGTTTGAACTATATGGACCACGCGATCGAGACGAAGATGGAAATTCCCAAAGCACCGGTGATCTTTGCGAAGTTTACTTCCAGCATCAGCGGCCCGGATTCCCCGGTGATCCTGCCAAAAGACGACCCGCAAGGCGACTATGAGGCCGAGCTGGCAGTCGTCATTGGCCGGACTGCGAAGACTGTTTCCGAATCTGAAGCAATGAACTATGTTGCTGGATACATGCCGCTCAATGATGTCTCGGCGCGACGCTGGCAGTTCGCCGACAAGCAGTGGGTCCGCGGAAAATCGTGCGATACATTTTGTCCGACCGGACCTTGGCTGACCACACGCGACGAAATCGCAGACCCGCATTCGCTCTACATACGCATGCGCGTCAACGGCAATACCGTTCAGAATTCGAACACATCCAACCTTATTTTTCGGATTCCGAAGCTGATTGAATTCATCTCTGAAGCAATTACGCTGGAACCTGGCGACATCATCGCGACAGGCACACCGGACGGCGTTGGTGTATTCCGCAAGCCGCCGGTATTCCTCAAATCTGGTGATGTGATGGAAGTCGAAATCGAAGGATTGGGCATCCTCCGCAACGAAGTGGTCTAGTAGCGCCGGCTGAGCCTCGCGGGGCCGGCTCACCCCCGCAGGGAATGCACTAAGACTGAGAGACCAGTTCTTCTTTGTGCGACTTCTGAGCGAGCAGTGCGTTCAGCTTCGCTATCACCTCGAATGCATCCGCCACATATAGAACATCAGCCTTTCCTCGTGCCCATCCGCAATTCGGATCGAGGTTGATGGCACGCCGCTCATTGATAAACCGCCACCCGACGACGTGCGGCTCCTCTCCGTGGCAGCAGGTTGAAAGGCCCTTGGGATGCCTCGGTGTCGATCCAGTTTGTCCAACCTGATTCAGATGCGTCATGAATCCCAGCACTGCCTGATTTTCGCCCGACTGATCCACTAGCGATTTGCTTCCCCCTAGAGAAGCGCCTGAGTTTTTCAGAAAGGTCAAGATCGTCTCTTCCGCGTCAGGTAGATGTGTCTTGCCGTCGGCTTGCTTCTTGCACCAGCCGGCACCCGCGACGAAAAGCAGCTTCGCATCTGGACGGATCGTTTGCGCGTCGGAGTTGGGAGTGTTTATTCCGGAATACTCGGTGCGACTGGTGAACTCCGGTACGTCTAAATATTGAACCTCTGCTTTTCCCACTGCTCCACTCCATGGCTGATGGCAGCCCGAATCCATGACGAGCAACCATGGCCGCGAATCGCGTTGGATCACCGCCTCCAACCGTTGCCGATAGAACCACCGCCTAGCCGACATCTTTCCATCGATCGTCTCAACTCCCGTGATGTGCGTGTCGACGTAGCCGCCAATTCGCTGAGACACCCCGGCCATAACACGTTGGAGACGCGACGTGGCAGGCGCAATCACAAGATCAGGCGCTGCATGCCTGCAAATCGCCTCGACTGCGGCCGCATCGCTCGCGTAACGCGGATGCGCGAACTCGGCGCCGGACACGCCTACGATTCGCAGCTTCGCGGAAGCCAGTGTGTCGGCGGCTTCCTGAACTCTCTCGCCGATGATCCCGATCGTCAGAGTTGCCTGACACGCTGCGGCTACTTCGATCGCAGCGCCCAAAACTTCGTACGCCACTTTCGGCAGCCCGGTGCCCGATTCAACCACATGTGCGAGAAACAAGATGTTCTTTGCCATAGATTTCTCAGTCCCGTCTACTGCTCGATCCATTCGAGAAGTTCGGCGGCAATCTCAGCCGCTGGGCGATCTTTGACGACTCGTGTCTGCCGCTGCTGCTTCGGAGGCGTCACGCTCAAGTACTTCAACTCATTCGGTGGCAGCGCTCCGGCTTTCCCTTTCTGCAGCGCAGGCATGACGGTCCGCATGTTCGTCATTCCAATCTGCGGATTATTCTTGGGCTCGGGCAGATTCCCGGTCGCCCAGCCGAGCAGCGCCGGAGGCCCCTGACAAGTCGAGACAAGGTGCCGTCCTCCTTCAATCCTCTCGAGAATCTCGAAGGATCCATCCGCTTGGATTGTTAGCTGGTCTACGCCCTGAAACTGTTCGAAGATGCCCAGTTTCTCGCCAATAATCTGCATGGTTACACCGGCGCCGCGAGAAGCCGATTCCCATCCTCCAAACAACAGCAGCTTTGAGCGATCGAGCCCGGGAATCGACTCGATTGCTCCCGCGAGCAGCTTTGCCACCTCATGCGCGTCGGCGAAGCCATTCGCCTCTGCATCCACCGGAATCAGTTCGAAGCAGGCTTTCTGCGCGACATTCATCATCACCTGCTGCAACTTCGCTTTCGGCGCAGCGCAAACCAGCCATACTTTGCTTCCGGAAGCATGCGCCGCCAGGTTTGCAGCCTCATACAACGCGTGGCTCGCCCACGGATCGAGCACCGCCGGCAGCATCATCTCGTTCTTGAGGCCGGGGCCCGCCGGTGCTATCACGGGCTCCAGTGTTTGCAGCGGATCTGGCACAATCCCAGCACATACAACAATGTGATAAGCGTTACTCATCAAGATTTTCCTTCGTGTGACTTCGTGTCCTTTGTGGTTAAGGGTTTTATGTAGCGGGACTTATCTAATTCAACGAGGAGTGCAATCCTCCCGCCCCAGCTCGAAACTCGATGTTTCTCTTGCCGCCGGGAAGCGCCGTTCCACAGTTCCAGAGGCATGCCCCGCAATAGACGCACTTCTCTCGATCGAATGTCGGCACTCTGTTCTCGCCTCGTGTGATGGCCTGTCCGGAGCACATCTCCACGCACAACTTCGGGTCGCAATCACAGCACAACTCCGGATGCACGAAAGCGATGTGATTCGCGTATCCCGGCGGAGCCTGCACTCCTCCGCCCATCAGCAACGCATCCTGATGCGTGATTAGAAGCTGGCCATCCAACGGAATCTGCGGCCACCCACAGCGATCCATGATCGCGTCGTGCAGGGAACTGCCCTGTGCAGCGCACGTCTCGCGAATCTTCGTCAACTCAGACACTGGAATCCGTGATTCATAAAGCTCCTCGAGGGAGGACACAGGCCTGCTCGCGCGGGGAACGCTCGGCACAAACGAAAATGCACCGTGGGTAAATCCGGCGATCGCCATCCCGATGAGGCCGCCGATCACTCCTTGCTCGAAACCGTCCCTGGAGTGTACGGCGATCCTTGCTTCTTCATCGACCCAGCTATTCCGCCGGCGCCGTACATAGGCTTCTTCCAGATTCTCCCGTGTGAAGGGCTTCTTGCGCTCCACCAGTTCGATGACTGCCTGTGCCAGTTGCACGCCGGTTGTCCAGGCTTCATCGACGCCAGATCCCGCCAGCACATTGGTGCTCCCCGATCCCTCGCCGATCCGGGCATAACCATTTCCGGCAAGAAGCGGTTCGCCCCGCCGTCCCGATTCCTGAAGAGATTTCGCTCCCCATGACTTCAACGTCCCGCCCCGTAAGTGCTTCCACAAGTAAGGATGAAGAATGAAATGCTGCAAATACCGATAGGCTGTGCGAATTGGACTGCGCATCCACGAAGGGACAAAAATTCCGACAGACGCCATTCGGTCCGGATGCACATACAGAAATCCAAAAATCTCCGGCTCCGGGAATCCGATTGTGTGCAGCACCGTTCCCGGCTGCAATCCCGAGTCCTCGCGCAGTTCGATCACCATCTTCATGCCCAGCGCCCACTCGCGCTGTTCATGGCCCTCCGGCACACCGAAATGCTCGTCAAGCTGGCGCCCGACTGCTCCCACTGGACCATCCGCCACTACTGTAAGCGCTGCCCGGACGTCCATTCCGGGCATGAACCCGTCGGCGGGAGTGCCGTCGACATTGACACCCTGATCTGCCAGCCTCACGCCCGACACGCAGCCGCCGTGGATCAGCGGCTCGCTGACCGGCATGCCCGGCCAGATCTGCACCAAGCCCGTATTCGATACCTGCTCGCTCACCCACTGATTGAACTGTCCCAAGGAGAAGATCATGCCGCCGTGTTTCCGCATGAACTTGGGACTATACGGTGCCTCGACTGCGTGGTCCTTTAGTCGGAAGATTGGTCGGAACCTCCGGATAACACGGTCAGCGATTCGAAATGTTGCCGATCGCCGGCTTGCCCCGATCGGATCCAGCAGGTAAACGAGCTTTTCTTTGCGGACAGGCGCCGCCATCGGAATCTGAGTAAGCTCGGCATCCGAGAAGCTTGAGCGAATCCCCCGCGCCCGCGTTACCGCACCCGACACTCCGAATCCCAGTCCGTCTGCGCGCTCGTAGCAGATCACCTGCAGGGGCATCCCAGGTGATACCGAGCTCTCGAGCCGCGGCGTTCCGTCTTCATTCAACAGATTGCGCGAGAGCGTAGTGAGAAAGCCGCCCATCGCCGGGCCGAATCCCACACCGACGATGTCCGCGGACAATTGCTGGCGTTCGACAGCTGTCATCGAAGATGGATCAGCAGCGCTCATGCGGGATAGTCCAGCGCCTCGGGAATCATCAGCTTCGAAATCGCCTCAGCCGCGCGGTCTTTCGACAGCCGCGACCCTGTCAAGCACCCGCTTAGTTTGGCCTGAAGCGACAGAAACGGACGCTGCCCGGAGCAATCCACGCACGGCCCCGCCTTTTTCGGGTGGGAACCGTCAATAGAAATCACATCCAGCCCATATGAATTAATTCCCGGCATGATGCCTTCGAGAGCGTCGAGCTCGTCTTCGTGCCAGCATCCCCGTGTTCCCGCCTCATCCCATTTCGGATGCCGGTTGTACCCAAACACCAGTTCCGTGCAGATACGACTTACTTCGCCGCTAGCGCGAGCCGACTGCACGTGACAAAGATCAGTCAGGAAGTTCACCAGCCCTGGCAGTCCTTCCGCGATCGACGCATCTTCCGCGCCTTGTTTCTCCAGCCGCAACACGTCAAGGATCTGGCATCGCGCCGCTACCAACCAGCACAGCGCGTCGGCCAACGGGAACGTTACACCCTGCCTCGCGCTCTGATACAGCTTGCCGCCATCAGCGTCCTTGTTGCTCTGCAGATGCTCCAGCGACCAGAGCCACATCGACATCGCAGTCGCGAGAGCACACGCTCCGGTCCCCGGATGATCGGACGCGATCTTCCGCATCTCGCGTATCCATCCCCGGAACTGCGCCAGGAACACCGGATGTGTCATCGTCACCGAAAGCTGCCGCCGCTGTACCGCCTCGGGACCTTCGTAGGTCGCTTCCAGTTGCGCATCCATCCACTTGTTACCCAGAAATCCCGGACAGTCTTCCGTGATTCCGTATCCGCCCATAAGGCTGACCGCCTCGCGCATCATCTGCGCTCCCCAACCCGTGTTCCACAACTTGGCGGCAGGGCAGAGAACGTCAGCAAGCGAGTCCAACGCAACAAAGCGCAACAGCAGATCGGAATTCAGTTCTTCTCGTCGAGAATCATCGACTGGCAACTGCATCAACGAGACGGCACGGTCCGATGTGTCCCGAATCAGCTTCATCTTTGCTTTTGCCCCGCTGATTCCGCGCTCGGCGTAGAACTTGTCCATCTCTCTTTCGAGCGGATCGAGCTCATCAAACGCACGCGCTGCGGCAAAGCCGAGAGAAGCGCTGGACTCTCCGGTCGCCCAGACATCCACCAGTCGGTGCAGGGAATCCTCGCGTGCCTGCAACCCCAATTCGTAACGTACGGAACCCGGTGTAGCCGTCTCTGCGCCGCGGAATCTCCCGCGCTGATACCGCACGATCGGTTCAACCGCCGATAACAATTTGGCCGACGTCATCACCCCTACCGTGACGCGCGTCCGTCGGAACACCGCCTCGATCACTTCGCTGTGGTTGTACCTGGGAACAATGACGCCGTCTTTTACTTCATAACCGCCGACGATTCGGCTCGCTGGTACGCGCAGATTGAAGATCGGATCCCCCGTCGATGACAGCTGATGCACCATCTTCCTGGTCGGAGTTCCGCGATCGAATATGCCCGGATCGCCTTCCTCCAGGATGACCATGCAGCTACCCTTGATTCTCTCGTCGTCGGAATCGACCGCCGCCGTCACGAAATTCGCGAACCCGATGTTGGTGATGAACCGTCCCCGCTTCTCGATCTGCACCACGGGTTCCTCACCCGGCTTCCACTCAACGATTCGGATCTTTCCGTTGAGCATCCCCGTATCGACGCCCACATACGGTATCGGCTCTGTCAGGCAGAATGCTCCACGCCACGGCTTGCGATCCTCCCCCGGCTGCGCCGGAGCTGCCAGCTTCATGTAATGTCGAACCTGCTCTTCGGTCCCACGCTCATGAATCGGAGCCAGTGCCAAGCACCCGGCCAGACTCGCCGTTGCAGCCCCGCCATCCACCCAAGCCAGCTCGAATGCCACCAATGCCAGTGCAAGATTCTTCGGCCCGGCGAACAATCCTCCTTCGTCCGGCTCCATGAAGACTGCCGTTATACCGGCACCGTCAAAGGCTTCGAGCAGGGCAGCCTTTTCTGAAGTCCACTCGTGCGAGTTCCGGCCGCCATTTGCCACGAGTCGCGCCACTGGTCCGCGCGCCACCGCCCGCGTGGACTGCAGCAGCATCTGCAGGTCATAGCGGTCGGCAAATCCCCACTGCACCTGCCGCACAGCATCCGAAGGCAGGGTCCGCAACGTCTCCGGGGGTTGAATGGAACTCGCAGTCGCCATGACGGCCTCCTCACAAACACAAAGGGTTCGCCAGCGATTCTGCAATTGGACTTCGGAAGGGTCTGTGACTCAGATCACACGCATTTATGATTCAGACCAAAATGAGCCCGTCCGAGTTCAGCATTGCCCGGGCAGACGAGGGCGGGAAGGGGGCTGCTTCGTATTTACCCTCGTATGCCGCTTTGGGGAGCAGGTTTGCGAGATTGATTTACGAGCGTAAGCCTCTCGGAAAGAACCACTTAGCGATTGAGACGCTCTTTACCGGCCATGCATTGCAGATCTTGTTGGTGAGCGCTAAAAGGGACCTAAGGGTGGAAGCTTTCCACTTCGAGGAACCCCAATGAGACTTCCCTTAACCTTGGCCGCAGGTCTGATCGCTGTGGCGATCCCGGTTTGCGCACAGTCACAGCAGACTTACAACCCGACAAACGAATCGTTCGGTGCCATACCTCAGAGTGTTGAGGCTCTCCGCCAGATCGCATCCTCCAAAACGGAGTTTTCCCTGGATCACTCGATGCTTGTGCTCGCGTCAAAGCTCGATTCGGGAAATGAGGATCTGATCCGCGTCATCGCCGGGGTCAGCGGGATCTCCGTCCATCGCTACCACTTCCCCGAGCCGTGGACCTATGACCCCGAGACCGTTCACGTGGTGAGCGATCAGTACCACGCCTCAGGCTGGATGCAACTCGTGAACAAGCACGACAAGGAAGGCACTCCCGGAGCGACCGACTTGTGGGTTCATTTCCAGAACGAAGCGATCAGCAACATCGCCATCCTGCTCGCCCGGCCGAACGAGGTCACCTTCATCGAAGTGACCGGATCCATTAGCCCACTCGATCTCTCCCACCTCGGCGGACATTTTGGCATCCCAAAAATCGAAGGAGGAGTGAGAGTTCCGAATCCACGCCGCTAAGACGAGTTTCGTCGACGTCTGCGATCATTACTGCCGAATCAGTTCGACTCGTCGGTTGCGCGCCCGTCCCTCCAGAGTGTCATTGGTGTCCACGGGATTCGCTGCTCCGGACCCGCCAGTCGTCATCCTGGTTCCCGCGATTCCATAGTGCTCGACAAGTTCCTTCTTCACCGCTGCTGATCGCCTCTGCGACAACTCGAGATTGTATCGATCGCCTCCGATATTGTCGGTATATCCGTTCACGGTCAGCACCCAATCCGGATTGTTCTTCATGGCGTCGGCAATCTCCTTCAAAACCGGCTGGGATTCTTTCTTGATCGTCGCCTCGTTGAAATCGAAATAGATTCCGTAAATCACGGCCTTCTTCTGCTTCTCAAGCTGCTGTTCAATTTGCGGTTTGGGTTTGTCCTCGGGGAAGGAAATGCTCGTCACTCGTATCTGGAACACAGGACCAAATCCAAACTGCAGCATCATCGGATTCGCTGGATCATCCAGCACGAACACATCGCCGTCACCGCTGAGAACGGAAGGATCCGTATAGACATTTTTGACCTTCTCCGCACCGGTGAATTCAAAGCGCCCGCGGGCGTGAATCACGGCAAGGTTGGTCGGTTGTCCATTCAGAATTACGGGATAATTCACATCCTCAGGTTCCACCCGCTTCAACTCCGCAGTTCTTGGGGTCGGCACCATCCGTGCGAAAACCTGGATGAACTGTTGATAGGCAATCGTTACGCTTCCGGTTTTCTTCAGCGTCTCAAACGAATTCCGCGACATGGAAAATGTGGTGGTATTTGGAATGATGTGCGGAAGTGCCGCCCTGTTCTCGGTGTAATACTCGGTAGCTTTTTCCAGATCCGCTCGGCAGACCTCGCGCCTTGTCCCAAGTTGATTTCCCTTGACCTCTTTATCGCCCGTGAATGCCAAGCCCGAACTCGATGTTTCCACTCCGTTTGGTCTAATGCCTTCCACCTTGTTGATGACCTCGACGTCTCCATTGAATCGTCGCCACGCGTTCACCCAAATCAATCCCTCGCGTATCGGAATCTTGGCGGCTGCGCTGTCGGCCAAAGTACCCGCCTCGGGGCAGGCCTGTTCCAGGACTGCGCCCGGCGCGAAGTTTCCTGGCACGTCGCTCATGTCCACATACCTGTTTGTGTTGTTGGGCAGCGCCAGCGAATCATGCAACTGTTTTGCTTCCTCCGTCGCGAACTGCTGCACTTTGTTCTTGACTTTGTGCGCTACGTAGATCATCCCAGCGATAATCGCGACAGCGATCACCGCGATCACGACCAGCGTGATGATGATCGCCATCAAGCAGCCTTTCCCGCCTTTCGTTGTTTGGATCTGAGTGGTCGTTGGCGGAACGTTTGCGGGAGGCGTCGGTACCTGAACGGGCATCATGGGAGGTGTTGCTGTCGGTGCCGGAATCACCACGGGTTGAAACGCTACCGGCTCGCTTGGCGCGGCTGACGCCACTTCCACGGGGATTGCAGGAGCTGTTATAGGTGCGTCAGCCGGAACCGGCCGGCTGGCTTCCAGTTCGCTCGGTGCGGTCTCGATGGGTGCCACCGGAGCCTGGGGTGCGGCCGGCGTCTGAGGTAGTGCAGCCGAAGGTTCATGAGCCGCGGGAGCTTGCGGTCGACTGCTTCCAGGTTGAACTGGCGCGCCGCAATTGTTGCAGAACGCGCTTCCGGGAGCGAGTGGCTTCCCGCAGCTGACACAAAATTTCGGCGCCGGACTTGCGGGACGGATTTGTGGCGCACCACACGCATTGCAGAACCGCTGCCCCTCAGCAACACCCGCTCCGCATTGATGACACGTTGTGCTCATTTGTATTTTTCCCCGTGACGATTCGCTGCCGGATGTCTCATCCCGTGCATATCTTTGCGTTAGGAATCGGCAAGTCTACATCTTTCTCAAACACCTTAAACGGCTTCTGGAATGGAACCTCGGGCAACTTCGGAACAGCGATTCCCAGTATTTTTGCATCCGCGCTCAGCTGTCCCTCTACGTGCATGGTGAATCTCTGACACGGAACCAAACTCAGGTTGCCGGAGTGCGACGCCGTCGTGGAGATGATGACCTGGAAGTTCGCTGCCGCCCCAGTCTCCAGCACGTTTTTCACCGCCTTGTGAATGTAGTGTCCAATCGTTGTCTTATCGAGCAACTGAGCCGCATAGTTTGCAACCGAATCCGGGACAACCTCCACAAATTCTTCCACGCCAGTTTTCAGCTCGAACCTCGGCAATGCGATCGCAACTACCAATCCAAAGGCCGCCAATGGAGAATTCGCCGTCGAAGTCTGAATTTTCGCCTCGTCGCTGGCCTGACTCTCATTCTCCGCGTTCGCTGCTCCGTTCCCCGAACTAACTTTTAGCCCGGTCACGCCGTTGTAGTCCACATGAAACGCACCCTTCGCGATCTGCAGCTTCGTTGTGAATGCGGGATGAAAAAGCAGAGCCTCGCCCACTTCAAGCGTGAAGGGAATGCCCCCGAGGATGAGTGGCGTCGTCATCAGGTTCGGCAGTTTGATTCGCTCTTCCCCCATTTCTCCCGGCTTATCGGGAACTCCAATCGTCCAGTTGAAGTCCACCGTGCCGTTGACGTTCTTGTTGGAGAAGTCGAACTTGCTCATATTGCCGTTGTCTACCGCCATCGACAGCGACGTTTCGAAATTCTGGATGTAGCCCGCGCCTGTGAGATCCGCGTCGATGTCCGCTACACCAAACAGTCCACCCTTTCTCTTGATATCCACCGTGAAGTCAAAGCGGTCCGGACTGTATTTCGGCGTGAACTTTGTATCCCACCCGTCTTCTTCCTTCTCCTCCGATTCGCCTTCTGACGCATAAACGGGCGGCTCGATCAGTTCCCAACCTCGCTTCGCCCATTCCCTCATTCGTGGCTGCGACGCCTGTGCGCGGGCAGCCTTCGCTTGCATCTTCTGATCATGCAGTTCCTGGAAGTGAATCGGCGCGTGCCACTCGATGTCGGCATCCTTGAGCAGGTCCGTCAAAGACGCATTTTCGGTTCCGACAATCAGCCGCGAACCATCCGTTGCCACCGCCTGAATGCGTTTGAAGGTGAAGCCTTCAAACAGCACCACTTTGCCCGGCACTATCTTGTCGCGCAGCGCCGGATCGTTGTCGAAGAAGTAGATATCGTGCGTTTTGTTGACACCCCGGGCCGTCCGCTTCACGGTATCCGCATCAATCCGCACGACGCCATCCTGGAACGTCGCCTTGAACCGCGTTCCTGGAAGCTTTGCGAGGTCGATTCCCCAAGAGCCGCTCATTGCCTTTCCCGGCGCTTCAGCATGGCTCGGTGCAGCCGGCGTTTGAGACCGATTGCAGGCAAGGCCGACGAGCAAAACCGGAAACAGCAAAAGAACTTTGGCTGCCTTGGATGCTGTCATTGAGAATCCTTTGCTTGTCCGGAGGTCGGGTGCACATTCCGTTTGAAACGCGCCCATTCTGCACGGCATAGCTCAGGGAGTCAAAGGAAGTTCACATGACTTGCGAGTAATCCGATAAGTGTCTAATTTAACGAGACTTACCGTGATTCATGTCTCACTCGATTTATTCGAAAGTGTATCGCCATGGAAGATCACAGGAGAGCGTCTAGCTAGGACCGCACCAAGGCGGCAGGCAGGCCTGTCGGAGCGCACGACCGAAAAAGGGTACGGAAGCCAGCGCTTCCGTACCCTTTGCACCCGCCGAATGAGGCTGGTCCTTACTGCAACAGGGCAAGCACGTTCTGTTCGGTAGCTGGCAGATTTTGGGCGCGCATCTCCGCCTCGGCTTTGCTTTCCGGAAGCTGATAGAGGATTTTGCTCCCTGCCAGCTTGATCCCGGCGAGGAAATAGTGATCCCCGTACCTGCGGAAGACCAACGCATTCTTCATCGAAGACTCTTTGGACTCATGCGGCGACACAGTCGTGAAAAGGCTTACCTTGCCAGTCCAATTGGAAATCGATAGCGTCCGAATATCCCCGGCTGCGCGCTGTACGACGCATTTCCCCGCGGGGACAACTTTCTCGCCTGCCCGGAATTGGAAAGGTACATTCGCGGAGAGGGTGTGGCCGCGGGTGAGCTGCGCGGAAGCGAGTAAGGGTGCCATCATCAGCACCATCGCGAAAAATCGAGCTGCGTATTTCATAACAACCTCCAAGTCGTAGTTTGTTCATGCGGGGAAAGTTGAAGCGATCTTGCCCTGCAACCACTGAAACGTCCATGGAGGGCCCGTGAAGCTGTATGAATTTGTGTGTAGAATCCGGCCGTTCTCTTGACACTCGCTAAAACCCAGAGAAGAATTGTTGAATCTAAAGGCAGATTTCGCATGCCTGGAAAAAAAGTACGCTTCGACGAATTCGAGTTGGATTTTGGCCGGTTCCAGTTATGTCGAAACGGTCAGCCGCGGCGTCTCGAAGGCCTCCCTTTGCAACTGCTCATGTTCCTTCTCGAAAATCAGGGCCAGTTGGTCACTCGTGAGCAAATCGCCGACAAGTTATGGGGTAAGGACGTCTTTGTCGATGTCGACCAGGGCATCAACACGGCGATTCGCAAGGTTCGCGCGGTTCTCGAGGACGATTCGGAGCAGCCTCGTTACCTGCAGACCGTCGTTAATCGTGGCTATCGCTTCGTGGCCGAGGTTGTTGAAGACCCCGAAGCCAAGTCAGACTCTGAGAAAGTCTTTCCAGTTTCTCCGGAAGAATTCGGCCAAGCCCTCCTCGCGGCTGCTGGGCTCGACTCCTCCGATCCCAAGGCAGACAAGAACTCCCGCAAGCCCTGAGGGTTGGCTCAAACCCCAATTGGGAAAGTGCTACTCAAACTGCGACATTTTCTACCATTTTTGGTAACTCGCTCTCCATAAACGGCTTAGGGCATTTTGTACATACACTTATGTACTTTGAAATGTTCCTGCAGGAACACTTTGCACTTTGCGAACTTCTTTGTGGCGAAGAAATTTACAGAAAAGAGACGTGTGGTTAGAAACAATATCGGCAATCTCGAATCCACTAAAGCCGTAGGGATTGCGCCCGGTGAAACGCGTTCCCAGGTTGCTGCGGCGTCCGGGCTCGGTTCTTCTTCGAGATTCCAACGAAAAAGGACAGGCATGTCTAAGAGGAAGTTTGCGTGCTCGACTCTGATTTTGATTCTGCTCACTGTGCTTCTCGTAGCCTGTGGCTATTCTGCGCCTCAATCGACACCGCCACCTCCTCCGACTGGCACGGCGCGTTTCGCCTTAGTGTCCAACTTGCTTGATAACAGCATCTCCACCTATGCGATCGATTCCCAGACGGGCCAACTGACTGGACGATCTACGGTATCCACGAGGGGCACGAACTCCAAGGTCATCGCCGTGGAGCCTTCGGGTCGCTTCGCCTATGTAGCCAATGTCGTTTCCAACGACATCTCGGGATTCTCCATCGACCCGAACACCGGTAGCCTCTCCATGGTGGGCTCTCCAGTGCCCGCCGAAGACGGACCAGAATTCATCGCGATTGGACCCACCGGAAAACTGCTCTACGTTGTGAACCAAAACTCCAACCACATCACTGCTTTTTCTATCGACTCGAACACCGGTGCCTTAACGCCACTGCCGGGACAAGTTCCAACCGATGATGCTCCCGTCGCAATCAGCTTCGATCCCTCGGGCCAGTTCGCCTACGTCGCCAACTTCATCTCCGGTGACGTAACCGCATATCGGGTCGATAGTACGGGCGCCTTGGCACTGCTGGGCGCAATTCCGGCGGATGTGAATCCGTCTTCCATCACTATGCATCCGTCGGGAAAATTCGCCTACATTACGAGCTTGGCCTCAAATGAAATTACAGCCTTCCAGGTGAGTCAGGTCTCCGGCGGGTGGACGCCGCTTTCGCCGTCCGTTGCAACCGGCCAAGGACCGACTTCAGCGACCGTAGACCCGCAAGGACGGTTTGTATATGTCACCAATGCGATCGAAGGCACGATAACGACCTTTGCAGTGGATGGAGCTAACGGCGCTCTAACGCTCAGTTCCACCGTGCCAGCCGGTACCATTCCCGTCGCCCTAACCCTGGACTCTTCGGGCCGATTCGCCTATGTCGCAAACGAGGGTTCAAACAACGTCATCACCTTCACTGTTGATTCGAGCACTGGAGCATTGACGCCCTCTGGCCCCCCGGTTGATGCAGGAGCCGGCTCGTCCTGGGTGGCACTGATCGAGTGAGGGAGGACGTCATGAAAGATGGTCGGGCGATAGGATTTGAATTAACAACTTAACGTCGTTTGAACAACATGCAGGCCAGCGGATGACAAGCAAGACCACAGAAAACATTTTTGATCGGATGAAACCGACTAAATGCCTACGTCACAGTGTCGGCCACAAGCCTCAGAATCACTGCTAAGTGTGGTACACCTATTGGGGCGCAGTTTGATTGGAAACTCTACCGAACCCGGGTGCCAGCGCATCTCTCATTTGAAGGCGAGCTCGGGAGAGTCGCGTCTTCACATTCGCTTCGCTGATACCGAGCACCTGTGCCGTTTCCGCGATGCTGAGCTGCTGAACATCGCGAAACATCATTACGGTGCGGTACTTTTCTGGTAGAGAATTCAAGGCCGACGCCAATTCGTCACGAAGTTCCTTCCGCTCCAAAGCTTCGGACGGGATCTCGCGCCAGTCCGCAAAATCCTTCGGGATGTAATCGCCATCATCGGATGTCTGCGGTTCATCAATGGACTCGTACAGGTGGCGACGATTTTTGCGAATCTTCATTTTCGCCTCATTGATCGCGATCTGGATGAGCCAGGTGCTGAACTTGGCTTCGCGTCTGAAGCTTCCAATGTTCTTGAATGCCTTGAGCATTGCTTCTTGAGCGACTTCCTCGGCGTCTGCATCGTTTCTTGTGAGTGAAAGGGCGGATAAGAACACAGCTCGCTCATAAGGACGCACTAGTTCGTAAAATGCGTCGGCCTGGCCCGCCTGCACACGGGCGATGAGATCTTGTTCAAAGCTGCCGACCGGTGTTGCGGCAGAATTGGACTCTGCAACTTCCAGCTGCTTTTGGGTGAGCAGCACTCCAACTGCAGTCATGGTCGTCATCGCGTGAGCTCCTTCATTTGCTGCATGAGAAATTGCGAACAATTGCATTGGGACACCTGCCGCTCGGACAATTCCTGTAACAAAGCGATTCCGTTGTGATCGGCGAATCGAACTCCCTCAAGATCCAGCGTGAGCGTCTTGTTCTGCGCCATGGCTTCCTCGCCGATGCGGCGCAGTTCATTGACCCACGGGCCGACTAGCCGTCCTTCAAGGTGGCATGTGATTACTTGATCGGAGTCGTTGATGATCGAGATCCTGAGCACCGCTGTGATGTCCTCCAACTGACGCGTTGACTAATGCAGGAGTCGTGCCATTCATAGGGCATGCAGGCGAGAGATGTGATTCGTTGAAGGGGAAGGGTTTACGGAGTCGGAGCCGAATGAGCAGCATTCCTAAGCCACGAAAACTCGTGGATGGCCTCTCCGGCTCGCTCGTGGCCACCAAATATCGTAGGCGTGTTTCGTGGCGCAACCAGGAGTGAGCGCTGTGGCGCACCTTGGTCGATGAGCAAGACGGGAAGTACAACCGGGAATTGCTTTGGAATGGCGGGTCAGAGCGCCATTTGATTGGAATTGCTATGAAGCGCGTTCGGTAGAGCTGACTTGATCGCAGCTCGCTCGATGCCGAGTTTCTTCATGCGGCTGCGTAGCGTATTGGGATGAAGATCGAGAATCTTGGCAGCTCCGCGATCACCTTCGATCACCCACGATGTCTCTTCCAGCACACGCACAATATGGCGTTTCTCAACTTGTTCAAGCGTTGAGGATTCGTCGAGCAGTGACGCATTGCCAAATTTGTGTGCCTCATCCGACGCAGGAGCAGTGCGAGAAGGCAGCAGGTCTGTACCTAATCTGAGCACCGGAGTGCGCGACAAGACGACGGCACGTTCGATTACATTTTGCAGTTCACGAATGTTGCCGGGCCAGTCATACCGCGAGAGGGTGTCCATCGTATCCTGGGAAACTCCCGTGATCTGCTTCCCAAACTGACGGGCAAAACGCTCGACAAAAAATGTTGCAAGCAATGGGATATCAGCACGCCGTTCACGCAACGGAGGCACCGCGATTGGAAGCACGTTCAATCGGTAGTAGAGATCCGCCCGAAATCGGTCTTCCTGAACAGCTTTCTCCATGTCGCGATTACTGGCAGCAATGATGCGGACATTCACTTTGAGGGTGCGGCTGCTGCCCAATGGCTCGAATTCGTGTTCCTGCAACACACGCAGCAGTTTGACCTGCGTATCGAGAGGCAGTTCGCTGACCTCATCGAGGAACAGAGTTCCTCCATCTGCTAATTCAAAGCGGCCAGTCCGCCGTTCTAGGGCACCGGTGAAAGCGCCCTTCATGTGTCCGAAGAGTTCGCTTTCAACCAAACCTGTAGGAATTGCTCCGCAGTTCACCTTCACGAGCGGCCGGTGTTTGCGTGAACTGTGGCTGTGAATGGCTCTTGCAATAAGTTCTTTTCCGCAGCCCGTTTCACCCATGATAAGGACCGTGGAATCCGTGGGAGCGACTGTTTCTACCCGATCCAAAACCTCGAGTATGGATTGGCTGTTGCCAACAATTTCCTCGAAGTTGTGCTCTTTGCTGATTTCTTCCTGCAGATAGACGTTCTCGGCTTCAAGCTGCTTTTTCAGTGACTGTACTTGCGCCAGCGCAGATTTCAACCCGGTCTCCGCGCGCTGGCGGTTCAACTCGGCGGCGGCACGAGCGGCAAAAATCTTCACAAGATCAATGGATTTTTGACTCAAATCCATCGGTTGGTCGTGAAGGATCGCGATGTGTCCGACTACGCGACCATCAATGTCAAGCATGGGGACCCCGAGATAGCTGTTGGCATTGATCTCTTTCAGGAATTCCTCGTGAGGGAAAAGCTCCTGCAGGCCGTGGGCATAATGGCAGACTTCCCCGCGTACAACCTTCATGCATGGCGTTCCAGTCACGTCGAACTCCCAATAGGGGCCAAAATTGCTGCCGTCCCAGAAAGCCAAGCCCTTAGCTAGAAGGCCGTCGTCGCAGGACGTGGCATACGCATAATGCGCGCTGAGAGCTGAGGCGAGGCTGCGCACGAGCGTCGGGAAAAACTCGGATCCGAAGGTCGAAGCCGTACCTTCAACAATTGTGCGAAACGTTTCCTCCGCCATGTGGCGGTCCGTGATATCGCGAACCAATCCAATCACGCCTACGATCTGGCCTTTGGCGTCGCGATGCGGAGCGAAGGTGCAAGACTCCCACACGTCATGGCCATCGGCCGCGTGTGCAGGAACCAGGATGTCGGGGACCTGCACAATTTCGCCCGCAAGCGCACGCTTTAATGATGATTCAATTCCACTAGGGCCAAGCCGGGGAAAAACATCAACCGCACGCTTTCCCAAAAGCTCCGGAGCACGTACACCCGTGAGCCGCTCCATGAAAGGGTTGAAAACGAGGTACCGAAGCTCACGATCGTAAAGAATGATTCCTTCTGCGGCGCCATCGATGATTTCCCGATTCGTTTGCAGAGCTTCGCGCAAGGCATCGTCGACCTGCTTTTGTTCAGTAACGTCTCGCGAAACTGCCAAAAGCTGAACCGGAGTACCGTTACCGTCACGAATCGGATTCACCACGACATCCCACCACCTGGGTTCGCGATGAATTCTCGTTTCGAAGTAACCGGTGAACCTTCCGATGCCACCTTGCCGCGCTGTCTCGACCGCTGCGACGGCTTTCTCGCGATCGGCTCCCTCCCAAAATTCAGTCCAGCAACCGTTCAGGAAGGGAGTGACATCACAGATCTCAAGAACCTGCATCCCACCCTGGTTCATGAACAGGAGACGAGCATCAAGATCAAGCACCTTGATGCAGTCGCGGCTGCATGCAATGAGGCGACTCTTGAACTCTTCGCTGGAACGGAGTGCTTCGCTGAGTTGAGCCCGTTCCAGAGAAAGCTGATCTAGTTCCGCCCGAGCGCGCTGTAACTCGCTTTGGAGGGATTGAACGATCGTCTGTTCGTTTTCCGAAACGGTCGACACGAAGTATTTGCCCCAGTCGCAAGGTAAGACGGACTCCGTTTGCCGGAGATACAAAAAATGTTTCGGGTCGGTGGGTTAGGATTTTTGCCGCACGCGACCCATGACTTCTGAGACGATTGACTCGCCCAATGTATCGGGAAGGTGGAAGCAGTCGCTATCTGTCACAATTTGAATGGTTTTTCGGGTGCTGTCGACAATCACGCAGCAGGTTTTGCATTCATGGAGATGCTCTTCGAGTCGGGCTCGGAGGCCAGGCTCCGCCGCATCCTCGATGTAGTCGCCGAATTCAGCCAGGAACTCTGCGCAGCTAAGCATTCGGCTTCTCCGATGGCGTGAAGTGGGCCGCAAGGCTCTCCCTTAGCATCAGCCGGCCGCGCAACACTCGCGCCTTCAACGCCGGAACACTCAGGCCTAAGGTGGCGGCCGCATCTTCCGTCGAAAACTGGCTTATGTCGCGAAGGAGTATGGCGACACGATATTTGTATGGAAGCCGAAGAACGGCCTCACGAACCAGGAAATTTCGCTGCGTCGCCGAGAGGATCGCTTCAGGATCATTCGCCCACTGTGCCACTTGGCGCGGCCGAAAGTCTTCCTCGGTCACGAATTCGTCCAGGGATTCCGTGGGCTTTCGACGGCGAAGATTCTCGGTCGCAGTATTTACGGCAATACTGGTGAGCCACGTGGAAAACTTTGATCGGCGCTCAAAACGCCCGATGTGCTCGTACGCCTTCAAAAACGCCTCCTGCGTGGCATCGCGAGCGTCGTCAATGTCACCGAGAATGCCGGCCAAGGTGCCGAAAATACGGCGGTTGTGCCGCCGCACGAGTTCCTCGAAAGCATCTTTGTTGCCGGACTGCGCCTGGCAGACAAGGTCCGAGTCGGGATCGTCGGGCATAGCAACATCGGAGATAGGACGGGCCGTCGTTGCAAAGCGATACAAATCTTTTGCAGAAAAAATGCGTTCCGGCGTGAAATCGGGGACGCACCCCAAACCGAATTGCAAAGTGGCGAAGAAATTACCCAAAGCAGCCGTTGCGCAAGCCTCCAAAATCTGGGCGGACGAAAATCCCGCGTTGCGAAGCCGCTCAGCGGAGAACGTATAGCCTTTCACGGGCCAGGACAGCTTCTGCGTTTCTTCATAGAGTGCGAGATCGGAGTCTGGCAGGCCCCCGTGCCGAAAGTCTTTCGCAACTTGGCGAATCTCGTCCTCTGCAGTTCCGAGGGCGGCCAAGATTTGACTCTGAAGCGCGACGCAATACGTGTTTGCGTTTGCCGCCGCAAGAACTAGAAGAATGCCTTCCTTCTGAATGCGGCTGAGGTATTCCTCCGGGACCATGATCTGTTCGAACGCATGGACCTCGGCTTCGATCACATCGGTCCTGGAACCTTGCGCATGGAACAAGTTGGGGACGAATCCAAGATTGTCCCCCAGCGTCGCGTAGGGGGCAAAATCAAATCCGCGACGCGGCGGAGCCGTGACAAAGGGGCCGGCGTCAGTTTTGGCATCGAATTCTTGCTCGGGTAGCGGCAACGGATCTAGGACTGCGTCCGGCTCGAAATCGAGTTCGGGATTGAGGCCCTCAGCCAAGGTACAGAGCAGTTGCCCCAGAGCGACCGTAAGGATGACATCGAGCAGTGAATCGTCATTGAATCCCAACGTAAAAAGCGCGTTCACGTCGTGGGCACTGAACATACAACCAATACTCGCGAGCTTAACAGCAGCACGCTCAAGGTGCGGGGAGCAGTCACTCTGGTCGGTATCGCACCTCGCGTGCAAGGCCCAGCAGTAGTCGTTCTGGCGGGCACGAGCAACGGTCGAGAGCAGGCGCCGCTTGGTATCTCTTGGCAGTGGACCATCTTGCAGGAGAATTGTGTGAATCAGATGTTCTTCAGCTTGAACAACCTTCGGCAGTTCGTTCTGCAGCCGAAACAGGTTCGGCACTATGCCATACAGAAGCGCAAAGACGTCGTGTCCAGCCACAGCGTCACCGCGAGTTTTTGTCGCGTCCCTCACAAGATCGGCAGCCAGTATAGCCTGCGCTGAGTTCCTCGCCCGACACGGTTGACGCGAGGTTCGTAACAAGCTCACCAAACGCTTGTTGTAGACTAGGGCAACGCTTGGGGGCTCTATGGCATACATTCGCAACGAACCATACGACGAGAAGGATTTCCCTTCATTTGCCGCAATGCGGGAGCAAATCGGGTTCCTCCCAAATTTTTACGCTGCACAGGTAAGGCGGCCAGACCTGATCGAGTGTGAAGTCAACTTGATGGGCACAATCCTGCTTAAGGATGGCGCTCTCAGCAGAAAGCAGAAGGAATACATTTTCCTCGTATGCTCGGCAGCAAACCTGAGCACGTATTGCGTAACCGCCCACTGTGAGATGGTGCGCATGCTCAAGCTAGACGGCCCCGAGCCTGAGCAAATTGCAATCGACCATGCGCACGCCAAGATCGCGATGTCCGATAAGGCCCTTCTTAACTTCTGCTCAAAACTGAATGGCAACCCTCCCAAGATCGCCGCTGCCGATGTGGATGCTCTCCGCACCTACGGATTCACCGAGCAACAGATCATGGAGGCCGTGGTAATTGTCGGTTTTGCGCAATTTGCCAATACGGTTGCGTTCGGCTTGGGAACCGTCCCGGACTTCCACAATGCCAGAATCACCCAAGCGCTCGGGGCAGGCGAGGGACAGTCTGCACCCGGCGAGCCCGTTACACGCTGAACTCTGACCGCCTCATGGGCGAATTCCGGGAACGTTCAGCCGAATCCTGTAGAGTCCAGTCTTCGCACATAGGTACAAGGTCTTTCCGTCATCGTCGCCCCATGCGAAGTTGTGCGGATGCTCCGGACCGACAATCGTCCCGAGATGCTTGCCTTCCGGAGAAATGATCCACAGACCACCTGGCCCGGAGACGTAGAGATTTCCTTTTTGGTCGACCTTCATTCCATCCAGGGCGTCTTCTCCTTCAGCTGAGGTCATGTCGAAGAAGACACTTCCATTTGCCAAGCCGCCGTCGGGCGAAACTTCGTAGCGCATGATGATCTTTCGCTCAGGGTCCCAGTTGTCGACATAGAAGTATTTCTCATCCGGCGAAAAGACTAGGCCATTAGGACCCTTCAGTTCGGTGGTGAGAAGTCGGACCTGGGTCCCGTCGGTCGAGACTCGAAAGACACCGCTGTAAGGCAGCTCTTTACGTGGATCGTCAAAAAACTTCGGCAGACCGAACGGGGGATCGGTGAAATAGAGGGACCCGTCAGACTTATAAACAAGATCGTTCGGACTGTTAAGCCTCTTGCCTTCGTAGTTATCGGCTAACACGGTAAGTTGCCCGTTCTTCTCCATTCGAACCACCCGCCGGTTTCCATGCTGGTTGATGGTGAGGCGTGCCTGTTTATCGAGAGTGAGGCCGTTGGAACCGGGCTGGCCGTATTCGCCGATGTCGAATCCTCGGTAGCCGCTCTTCGTCATAAATATCGAGAGCTGACCATCCGGTGCCCAGCGGTAGATCACGTTATGGTTCGGGTCGCTAAATAGAAGATATCCGTCGGTCTCATCCGTACGCGGAACCCAAACCGGACCTTCCGTGAAAAGGAAGCCGCCAGCCAATTTCTCGATCATTGCTCCGGGAGAGATGATTTCGTCGAGCGAGGGATCTTTGCGGATGACTTGAGCCGGCGATTCACTCACTGCTACATGGGGTGAGTGATAAAAATCCAGCGTCGCAGACTTAATCCAAATAAAATTCTGCGGGCTGTAGGAGATCGGCCCATTGATCCCGAATACGGCGAGTTGGATGTGCTGGCCAGGTTGAGCGTTTCGAGTGAGGATCACACGGTTCGGGGCATTGAATCCCTTGATGAAGGGGCCTCCAGGCTGGCCGAGAACCCGAGGCAATTTTCCATCGACCCACACTTCCGCATAGTCATCAATCACGATCTCGAACGCGACAGTCGAACCAGTGGTATCAAACCCGCCAACTCTTGCGGGGATCGTGAGATTGATCCTGTACCAGTTGAAGCAAACTTTGGCGGTGGACCGCCGCTGATCGAGAGTCGTTGCGTCGATTGTCTCCCACGCAGAATCGTCAAAGTTGGCGAGTCCGGCGTGAGGAGAATAGTCATACGTTTTCGTCGGCGCACCGCTCGGCTTCAAATCCGGCCCCACCGAACGCGAATCGGCATCAATGATCTTGACGTCGTGATACCGCCATTGCCCTTGCACCAACTGCACTCCATCATGCGAAGCCAGGTCAACGATGGCATCAGGCCGCCCGAACGGCGGGTCTTGAACCGTCTGCGCAGAGCTCGCCGCAGCGGCGCAAAGCACCCCGGCAAGGATCAACTTCAAGCAGTGTGGTTGCATGGTCTTCTCTCGTTAACGAACCTTTACTACGTAGTAGAGAAATGGATCCGTCACCTGGGCGAACTGGTGCGGAACTCCGTTTGGAACCACGATGACGTCACCCTTGGCGATTTGGCGGGTCTGACCGTTCCGAATGCTCTCGCCGCGGAGCTCGTCCGCTGCCGTGGTCTTCGCATTGAGAGCTTCGCCGCCGGTGACGAACGTAGCGGTGCCGTCTAGGACATAGATCACGTCCGTATCCTTGGTGTGAATTTCAGCTTGGCCGGGCTTCTCGCGGCGGCTGGCGTGGACCATGTAGTTGCGGCCGTCGCTTCCGTCGAGAAGAATGGCGCCCTTCGAAAAGGCCTCGTCGACCTTGCTCCTTTCGAAATACGACACCGGACCTGCGGGATCGTTGGCAGCAGAAGTCCCAGGTGAGAACGCGCTGGCGCCAGCAATTGCGAGCTTCTCGTCTTGATCGGCCGTGGCTGCGCCACTCACGCCGACTCCTCCAACAATTTGACCGTCGACAGTGATCGGGATGCCTCCGATGAGCGGAGTGAAATTCTCGAGCGCCGTCATCACGGTGCGGCCTTTTCCGTTGGAATTGATCAGCTCTTCGAAGAAGCGCGTGGGCTTCTTGAACATGACCGCGGTGCGAGCCTTTCCAATGGAGATATTTGCGCCGGCAGAGAATGTTCCGTCGAGCCTTTCAAGCGCCATCAGGTTCCCGCCGTCATCGACAACGGCGATCACGCCTCCGGGAGCATTGAGCTTCTGCGCTTCCGCTTTGGCCGCTGCTATGACGGCTTCCGCTCCTTTGAGCGTCAGCGTCTTCTTGTCGGCTGTCTGTGCTGTGGTTATCGTTGCCAAAGCTGTCACCGCTATGGCGAGTTCTGCGAAACGCCGCACGTATTTCATAAGTCACCTCGCGTTTGAAAAAGGGGCGCTTCGTCCACTTCGGTACGGCGCCCCTTGTTGATCGGGCTAGTTGCTGACGGGGCTGGAGAACGAGGCTTCGCCCAGGTTGGCTTCGGCCCAGGCGCACCAGATGACCACCTTCGAGACGTTCTTCACGTAGCTAGGAAGAACGATTTCCTTCTGGTACTTGTCGCCGATGAACGCTTTCTTCTTCAGTTTGTCGAGTTCGTAGACGTTGCCGTTCGAGTCGACGACGCGCCAATGCGGATCTGGAGTATCAGGCACGACGAAGTCGTCAGACAGGGTCAGGACGTTCTTTCCGTCACGAACACTGTGCGTCACGGTCCCTTTGTTCGCTTTCGGTCCTTGGAACTGGCTGGAGGTGTGCATGTCTTGCGCAAAGGCGGAGATGCCGAACAACAGCGTCATCGCTGCCAGCGCGCGGAGTGAATAGCGGGCTGCCTTACTCATAGTGGGTCTATCCTCGCTAGATGTATTCGTGAACGTCGCGCAGCGGTGAATCGATAACGATTCGTTGCCCGAAAGGTCAGGCTCATTTGCTGCATGAGCCGTTCACGTGCCCGTCTGATTCGGAACTGGCGGGAATGTTTCAAAGCCCTTCTTGATCGGATTGGCCGACTCTTTTGTCACCTTTCTGCAGGTGTCGAATCCAACGATCGGGAAAAGCCGTGGACCGACAAGCACATCTCCTGGAAATGACGTGCCAAGAAGTCTGGCGAGAGCTCACGAACTATATGGAAGGTGACATGACCGCAGAAATGCGCGAAGCCATCGCCCAACACCTGAGCGGGTGTGCACACTGCCGGGCGGTCTATGATGGCTCGAGAAATGTCGTACAACTGTTGGGAAACGGGAAGACTTTTGAACTACCGTCGGGATTTAGCCGCCGTCTTTACGGCCGCTTGCAGACAGAGATGAGATCTGGACAGCCCCGTCTCAGTTGAATAACCCTCTTATCGTGGAACGATAAAGATAGACCAAAAGCGCTCCAGCGATCACAACTCCTGGTACACCTCTAACGAAGTCCTTCCTCATTAGGTTCACGACGTCACCCAAGACCTGGATCCCGATGATGCAAGTTGCAAGCCGCCATCCCCATCTCTTCTTCTGAAACCAGCCAATCGCCGCAGTTCCCAATGCCAGGGCTAACGCCAGAAATACCAACCCTACTCCTGGACCTGACGGTGCCAACTGGAGATGAGCCTTTGGATTGAGCAGCCAGATTCGATCGAGGGCCGTCCCCGGCCAGACGAGAGTTGTGCCTGCGAGGGCAGCCATTGCCATCCCGAAGAACAAGAAAATCCCAATCGCTAAGAAGGCAAATTTCGGCTGTCTGCGCAGATCACTAGAACATGACACGGCTCGAATATAGCTTGACTGCTCGCCTGTCTTGTCACTTTCTTAGTCGCCCCGAATCAGACCGCCCAGAGATATGAACGGCACCGAGAACATCCTGACGATTGACACGCCGAAACTGGCGATCAGCGAAATGCGTTCCTCCCTAGCGCCCCAACTGGGCGCAATCGATTCGCTTCGTCATCATTGGCCGGAATACGTAATGGAAGCCGGCCTGCTCGGTGCCTTCATGATCTCAGCGTGCATCTTCGGGGCCCTCTATGAATTTCCCCATTCACCTGTACATCAGGCGATTGCTTCAATGTCGCTTCGACGCCTCTTGATGGGCCTTTCGATGGGATGCACTGCAATCGCAATCATTTACTCCCCTTGGGGGAAGCAGTCCGGGGCCCACATTAATCCGTCCGTGACCCTTACCTTTTTGCGATTGGGAAAGATCAAGCGATGGGACGCGCTCTTTTATATGTGCGCGCAGTTTGCGGGTGCTGTGCTGGGAGTCTTGTTCGTGGGACGCATTTTGGGCATGGAGCTGTCTGACCCGGCAGTTCGCTACGTAGTTACTTTACCTGGAGACCATGGACTTGGCGTGGCTCTATTCGCAGAGTTCGTCATCGCCTTCGGAATGATGACGATCGTCCTGCATGCCTCGAACCATCATCGGCTGGCTGACTATACAGGACTCTTCGCCGGTTTGCTGGTGGCCACTTACATCACTCTAGAAGCGCCATTTTCAGGGATGAGCATGAATCCGGCACGCACGACGGGGTCAGCATATTCGGCCGAGCTGTGGACAGGAATCTGGATCTACTTCACCGCGCCGCCCCTGGGAATGCTGACTGCCGCAGAAATCTATCTCTGGCGTAAAGGCAGAAGCGCGGTGCAGTGTTGCAAGCTCCATCACAACAACGGCAAGCGGTGCATCTTTTGCGGAGCGAATGGAGGATTCGCATCATGAGCGATAACCGGTACGACGTAATCATCATTGGCACCGGGGCGGGCGGGGGAACGATGGCCTATCACCTGGCACCAACCGGCAAGAAGATCCTGATCCTTGAGCGTGGCGACTATGTTCCGCGTGAGAAAGCCAATTGGGACCCGCAAGTCGTCAACGTCGACGCTCACTACAACACGAAAGAATCGTGGCTCGACAAGGACGGCAAGGATCTGCATCCGCATACGAACTATTACGTTGGAGGCAACACGAAGTTTTACGGTGCCGCGCTGTTTCGGCTGCGCAAGCAAGACTTCGGCGAGTTGCGGCATCACGGTGGAATTTCGCCAGCATGGCCAATCACCTATGACGAACTCGAGCCGTACTACACCCAAGCCGAAAACCTTTATCAGGTGCATGGCAACCGTGGCGAGGATCCCACCGAGCCACCCGCCAGCTCGGCCTATCCCTGGCCAGCAGTGAGCCACGAGCCCCGTATCCAACAGCTCTCGGATGATTTTGCTCGTTCAGGGCTGAAGCCATTTCACGTTCCCATCGGTGTAATGCTCGACGAGCGCAATCCGACCAGGAGCCGGTGTATCCGATGCAATACCTGCGACGGATTTTCATGCCTCGTAGGCGCGAAGGCGGACGCGCAGGTGGTCTGTGTGGATGAGGCCATCAAATACCCCAACGTCACTTTGTTGACGAACGCTCTCGTACAGCGCCTCGACACGGACGCGAGCGGTCGCGAAATCAGAACAGTCACTGTGGAGCGGCAGGGCCTGATCGAGACCTACTCCGCAAACATCGTGGTGGTGTCGTGCGGCGCCATCAACTCCGCCGCATTACTCCTACGATCGAGAAATGAGAAGCACCCGCGGGGTCTTGGCAACAGTTCTGATGTGGTCGGACGGCATTACATGGGCCACACCAATTCAGTCCTGATGGCGATTTCGAAATGCCCCAATCCGACAATCTTCCAGAAGACGCTTGGCGTGAATGATTTTTACTTCGGTTCTGACGACTTTCCTTATCCGATGGGTCACATCTCGTTCGTAGGGAAGCTCGATGCGATCACGCTGAAGGCCGGAGCGCCGGCAATTGCCCCGAACTTCACCCTGGAATTGATGGCGAAACATTCACTGGATTTCTGGCTCACGTCCGAGGACCTTCCTGACCCGAACAACCGCGTCACTATCGGACAGGACGGCAAGATTGTTCTGAGCTATACGCCGAACAATCTTGAGGCCCATGCTCGGCTCCAGGCGAAACTCAAACAGGCCATGAAGCAGACGAATTGCCCGATCCATGGGCACGAGTGTCATCAGGGGCTTTTTGGACGCAGTTTATACGTGGGACAGCGAATCCCGCTGGCCGGTGTAGCGCATCAAAACGGCACGATTCGGTTTGGTGACGATCCGAAGACATCCGCACTCGACGTAAATTGCAAGGCTCACGATTTGGACAACCTCTACGTTGTCGATGGCAGCTTCTTCCCGTCGAGCGCTGCGGTCAATCCGGCACTGACAATCATGGCAAATGCGCTGCGCGTGGGAGATCACATCAAATCGCGATTGGGTGTGACAACGGAATCGCTGGAAGGGACCACGGAATACGCTCTCAGCAGGTAATCCATCAATGAAGTCGTTATTGAAGACAAACTTGAAACGACTCCTCGTGGTTTTGACGCTGGCATTCCTCTCTAAGCCGAGCTTGTTCGCTCAGAAGCCAGCGTTGATTGACGGAGTCGACGCAATCGGAATCACCGTTTCCGACATGGATCGCGCTATCGATTTTTACTCCCGCGTGCTCACATTCGAGAAGGTATCCGACACTGAGGTTACTGGAGAGAACTTCGAGCACCTCGAAGGTGTCTTTGGACTGCGCGTGCGTGTCGTGCGTATGCGACTCGGCGACGAGTCCATCGAACTCACGGAATACCTCGCTCCCAAGGGACGTCCCATTCCAGTCGATTCGCACAGTAACGACCGCTGGTTCCAGCACATCGCGATCATCGTCAGCGATATGGATAAGGCGTATTCGTGGCTGCGGCAGAACAAGGTCGAACACGCATCATCGGGACCACAGCGGCTGCCCGACTGGAACAAAAATGCAGCGGGGATCTCGGCGTTCTACTTCAAAGACCCAGATGGGCATCCGGTCGAGGTCCTGCAGTTCCCGCCGGATAAGGGATTGCCGAAGTGGCACCAAACCTCGGATAAGCTCTTTCTGGGGATCGATCACACGGCGATCGTCGTCGGCGATACCGATGCGAGCATCAAGTTCTATCGTGATCTTTTGGGAATGCACGTTGCGGGCGAAAGTGAAAACTACGGCACCGAGCAGGAACACTTGAACAACGTGTTCGGAGTGCATCTGCGCATCACCGCGCTGCGTGGCACGAGTGGTCCTGGTATCGAACTGCTGGACTATCTTGCGCCTCGAAATGGACGGCCATTTCCTGAAGACGAACACGCGAATGATGTCGTTCACCGGCAGACCGTGTTGATCACGAGGAGTGCCGATGAGGTTGCACGTGAGTTGACTATCGCGAAGGCGAATTTTGTTTCTTCCGGCTTGATCGCGAATCAGAACAGAGAGCTTGGTTTCAAGGCAGCATTCGTCGTCAGAGATCCTGATGGACATGCGATAGAGATCGAAGAAAAGTAAGAGGCATCCAATGAGCGGCATCATTCAAAGTGCGAAGTCAAAGAATCTCGGGCTGGAAATGCAAGAGTATTCGCAGGCTGCCGGAGAGACTTCCGAGTTGCCAACACTCGCAGATCTGCTCTTACCTGGAACTGGTTTCAAGTTCTCCGATGAATTCGCCTGCCTGTTAAGGCTCCTTGGCGAAGAAAGGAAACGTGCATGAGCCCGCGCACAACTGCAGAAGACAACCGGCTTGCCGAATCGGCGGCACGAACCAAACATTGGAAACGCTGGGGACCTTATCTATCCGAACGGGCGTGGGGAACCGTGCGCGAGGACTACAGCGCGTATGGAAATGCCTGGGAATATCTGCCGCATGACCATGCACGTTCGCGAGCTTATCGGTGGAATGAGGACGGCATCGCAGGCATAAGCGACCGCCGGCAGATGATCTGCTTCGCCGTAGCGCTGTGGAATGAACAAGACCCGATTCTCAAGGAGCGATTGTTCGGCCTGACTGGAAACGAGGGCAATCACGGCGAGGACGTGAAGGAGTACTACTTCTATCTCGATTCGACTCCCACACACTCTTACATGAAGTATTTGTACAAGTATCCCCAGTCAGAATTTCCGTACAGCCAACTGGTCGAAGAGAATCGGCGCCGAGGCAAGGATCAACCTGAGTTTGAGCTCCTCGATACCGGTGTTTTCGATGGCAACCGTTATTTTGATGTGTTCGTTGAGTATGCGAAGGGCGATGTAGAAGACATCCTAATCAAAGTTACTGTGGCGAACCGGGGTCCCGAAGCTGCGAATCTGCGCCTTCTTCCAACCGTCTGGTTCCGGAATACCTGGTCCTGGGGAAATTCGAAGCGGAAACCGTCACTCCGCCAGATTGGACCAGACCCGGTCGTTGAACTCAACCTGCATCAAGCCGGGAGCCGCCGTCTGTATTGCGAAGGCTCGCCTGAGCTTTTGTTCACCGAAAACGAGACAAATGCGAAGCGGCTTTTTGGAGCAGAGAACCGTTCTGCGTATGCGAAAGATGGCATCAATGACTACGTTGTGCACGGAGCCACGGATGCCGTAAACGAGGAGAAGGTCGGGACCAAAGCCGCGGCCCACTACAAGCTCACGGTCGGGGCAGGTGAGCGCATCGAAGTACGGTTGCGTCTCACTGACGCCGATTTCAAAACCAAGAGTGCGTTTGCTGACTTCGACAAGATCTTTGCGCGGAGAAAAGTCGAGGCCGATGAGTTCTACGCCACCGTGATTCCGTCAGACCTATCGCCGGATGCGAAAAACGTCATGCGCCAGGGCTTCGCCGGCATGCTCTGGTCGAAGCAGTTCTATCACTATGTGATCAAGGACTGGTTACAAGGAGATCCCGGCAATCCTCCTCCGCCGGCCGAGCGGCTCAAGGGCCGCAATTCTCAGTGGCCGCACCTCTATAACGCCGACATCATCTCGATGCCCGACAAATGGGAATACCCCTGGTATGCAGCTTGGGACTTAGCATTTCATTGCATCCCGCTGGCGCTGGTTGATCCGGACTTTGCAAAAGAACAGCTCACACTGATGTTGCGCGAGTGGTACATGCATCCGAACGGCCAGATTCCGGCGTATGAGTGGGCATTCGGAGATGTGAATCCACCGGTCCATGCATGGGCGGCCTGGCGCGTTTACAAGATCGACAAGAAACGCAAAGGCAAAGGAGATCGAGCATTTCTGCAGCGAATCTTCCACAAGCTGATGCTGAACTTCACCTGGTGGGTGAACCGCAAAGATGCAGAGGGAATGAACATTTTCCAGGGAGGATTCCTCGGTTTAGACAACATCGGCGTGTTCGATCGCAGCGCGCCTCTCCCGACCGGCGGATACATCGAACAATCTGACGGTACCAGTTGGATGGCGATGTACACGCTCAATCTGCTCGCGATCGCTCTGGAGTTGGCCGGCGAAGAGCCCTGTTACGAAGACGTAGCCAGCAAGTTCTGGGAACACTTCATCTACATCGCGAACGCCATGAGTCATCGCGGTCACGATGGTATGGGTTTGTGGAACGAGGACGATGGGTTTTTCTACGACGTCTTGCGCTTGCTCGATGGGAATCATTTTCCGATGAAGATCCGCTCGATGGTGGGGCTGATCCCATTGTTTGCGGTGGAAACCTTGGAACCGGAAGTTCTGGCAAAGCTTCCTGATTTCAAGCGACGGCTGGAATGGTTTATCGATAACCGTCCTGATTTGACCGAGAACCTGGCGTGCATGCGTACAGAGGGTATGGGTGAACGCCGGCTGCTCTCGATTGCAACCCAGGAGCAGCTGCGGCGAATTCTCAAATACATGCTCAGCGAGGAAGAGTTCCTTTCCCCGTTTGGTATCCGGGCGCTTTCCCGTTTCCATCGCGACAACCCGTACACTCTGCGCGTGAACGAGAACGAGCACCGGGTCGATTACGAGCCTGGCGAGTCTTCGACGGGGCTGTTCGGGGGGAATTCAAACTGGAGAGGACCGGTGTGGTTCCCGGTGAACTTCCTGTTGGTCGAATCGCTGCAGAAGTTCCACCACTACCTTGGAGACGACTTCAAGGTGGAATTCCCGACCGGATCGGGAAATCACTTGACGCTTTGGGAAGTCGCCGGAGAGCTGTCGCGGCGCATGACCAGCATCTTCCTGCAGGACGAGAACGGCCGCAGACCAGTATTCGGCAACCTCGAAAAGTTTCAAACGGACCCGCACTGGCGCGACCTTGTGCTGTTTCACGAGTACTTCCACGGGGATTCGGGAGCCGGAGTTGGAGCCTGTCATCAGACAGGCTGGACGGGCATCGTCACAAAGTTGATGCAGCAGAGCGGCGAGTCCCGCGAGCGCAAGCTGTCCGAACCGGTGGTCGCCGAAGTCGCTGCCGACTAATTCAAGGAGAAGAAGAAATGAAAGCCATCAGTGTGTTTCCGGGGAAGCCCAATAGCGTGCATGTTGCCGAGCTGCCGAAGCCGGCACTCGAGCAGGTTCCGAACGGGCGCGGCGTGCTGGTGAAAGTGCTGCGCGTCGGCGTGGACGGTACCGACAAGGAAATCAATGCCGCCGAATACGGCGCGGCGCCTCCGGGATATGAGTTTCTGGTCATTGGGCATGAAGGGTTCGGTCAGGTCGAAGCTGTTGGCCCGAACGTCACGGAATTGAAGCCCGGGGACTACGTTGTCGCCACCGTCCGCCGGCCTGGCAACAGCATTTACGATCTCATCGGCACCAATGACATGACGACCGACGATACGTATTTCGAGCGCGGGATCAACTTGCGGCACGGATACCTTACCGAGTATTACGTCGATGACGCCGAGTACATCGTGAAAGTGCCGAAGGGGTTGAAGCATGTTGGCGTTCTGCTCGAGCCGACAACTGTGGTGGAGAAAGGGATTCATCAGGCCTATGAGATCCAGCGCCGTCTGAAGGTGTGGCGTCCGAGGAAGGCGGCAGTCATGGGCGCCGGGACCATTGGACTACTGGCAACACTTGTACTGCGCTTGAGAGGGCTCGATGTGACTACGTTTGGCCGCACGCCCGCTCCTTATCTCAACTCAAACCTCATTGATGAACTGGGCGCGCGATATCTCTCGACGAGAGACACCAAAGTGGGCGACGCTGCCCAACAGTACGGGCCATTCGACCTGATCTTCGAAGGCACAGGAAATTCGTCGGTTGTGTTCGACAGCATGCAGGCTCTGGGAAAGAACGGTGTTTTGGTCCTCGCCAGCGTGACGGGTGGCGACAAGATGATCGAAATCCCCGCAGACCGGATCAATCTGGAGTTTGTGCTCGGCAACAAAGTGATGGTTGGAACAGTCAATGCGAACCGCGAGTACTTCGAAATGGGCGTCCGCGATATGGCTCAAGCCGAAGCGGAATACCCGGGTTGGCTTGGCAAACTGCTGACCGATCCGGTCCGCGGCCTGGACAACTACACCGAACTTTTCAAGAAACTGACTTCTCCCAACGGTGCGATCAAGGTGTTCTGCGAAGTGGCTTGATCGTCATTCTGCTCCTACCGGGCACGCGCCAGCGTGCCCTTTTTCTTTTGCTAAGACGATGGAAATTCTGTCACTTTCATACAGAAACAGCGTCTCAACGTGTGGAGAGAACCTGTGCAAGAGGGCAAACGATGATTCAGTTCAAAAAAGATGTCTGCGCCGACCTGGATGCGGCGCTCCGCCGCGAGTGGCTCGAAACGAACGGCCTGGGGGGATTCGCATCATCCACCATCGTGGGGCTGAACACGCGCCGTTACCATGGGCTGCTGGTCGCGGCCCTGAAGCCTCCCGTCGAACGTTTCGTTTTGCTTTCTAAATTGGAAGAGACATTCATCATCGACGGTCAGGCGTTTGAGCTGTCGGCGAATCGATACCCAGCAGTCGTCTATCCGCAGGGGTTCCGCTATCTCAAGCAGTTTCGACTCGATCCATTCCCCGTGTTTACATACGAGATCGAAGGCATCGAAATTGAGAAATCGGTGTTCATGCTTCATGGTGAGAACGCAACCGTCGTCCAATATCATCTGAAGAAGAACAACCATCCGGAGCGGCCGAGCAATTTGTCGCTCGAGATCCGCCCGCTGATCGCATTTCGCGACTATCACAGCACGACCCACGAAAATGGTGCGATCGATGGCAGTATCTACGAACAAACGCGAAACGTAAGCATCACTCCGTATCAGGGATTCCCGGCGCTATATCTCTCTCACAATGAGGCGAAAGTCACGAAGTCAGGCGACTGGTACCGCAATTTTGAATATGAAGCTGAGCAGGAGCGCGGTCTGGATTTCCATGAGGATCTTTTCAATCCACTGATATTACGATTCGATCTAAAGTTGCGGCGGCAAGCGGCAGTCATCGCCTCCACCAAGCCGCACGATGCTGATCGCGCCATGGAATACCGACAGGCAGAGATCACGCGCCGACGAAATATCCTCGCCTCGAGTCATTTGGAGGATTCGCTCGCACAGGACTTGGCCTCAGCAGCTGATCAGTACATCGTTTCCCGCGGTGATCAGAAGACGGTAATTGCAGGCTATCACTGGTTCAGCGACTGGGGCCGCGACACGATGATTGCGCTTCCCGGCCTCACTCTTCCAACCGGTAAGCACGAGGTTGCAAAGAGCATCCTGAGGACATTTGCCAAGCGCGTCGATCAGGGAATGCTCCCCAATCGTTTTCCCGATGCCGGAGAAACTCCTGAATACAACACCGTTGATGCCACCCTATGGTTCTTTGAATCGGCTCGTGCTTACCTGGCGTATTCAGGAGACCTCGATTTCGTTCGCGACGAACTCTACCCGGTCTTCACCGACATCATCAATTGGCACGTGCGCGGCACACGTTACGGCATCAAGGTTGATCCCAGCGGTTTGCTTTCATCCGGCGAGCAAGGAGTACAACTCACGTGGATGGATGCGAAGGTCGGCGATTGGGTAGTCACACCCCGACGAGGAAAGCCCGTTGAGATCCAGGCGCTCTGGTACAACACGCTTTGCGTCATGGAAAACCTAGCCCAGCACTTTCGCGACGATGCCGGCGCAAAACGTTACCGCAACATGGCTACGGTCGCCAGTTGGAGCTTCAACCGCCTCTTCTGGAACGAGAAGACTGGGTGTCTTTACGATGTCACGAATGGCGCGCCGCCAGATCCATCCATCCGTCCGAATCAGATATTTGCGGTCAGCCTTCCGTACAGCATGTTGTCGTCCGAACGTTCCAAGCGGGTCGTAGAAAAAGTTCAAGAGCATTTGCTTACTCCGTATGGCCTGCGCAGCCTTTCCCCTGACGATGCCCAGTATCACGGCCGATACACGGGCGGGCCGCACGAACGCGATGGGGCATATCACCAAGGGACGGTGTGGCCGTGGCTCATGGGACCATTCATCACGGCATACATGAAAGTGAACCAATACTCCGAAGCTGCACGGATTCAAGCTGCCGCGTGGTTAGAGCCGCTCAAAAGGCATCTGCAAGATGCCGGTCTCGGTCACATCTCTGAGATTTTCGAAGGAGACGCGCCGCATCGTCCTTGCGGTTGCGTAGCGCAGGCGTGGAGCGTTGCGGAAGTGCTCAGGGCTTATGTGGAAGATGTGAAAGCTCTCCCGAAAGCAGCAGAAAGCCAACCAGGTCGGCAACAGAGTGCAAGCGAGGTTCCCGCCGCAGTGGCTTCGTCAATCTAGAAAGCCACCGCGGCAACGATTAGTCTTTGTTCTCGACCCGTACCAGTTTCAAAGGCAAATCATCCAGGTTCTCCACCGAGTGAGGTCCCTCCGGAGGGGTCCATTCCACAAAAGGCACCTTTGGCCTCACCTTAAGCTGGCGAGAGTCGAAGAGAATCTTTCCGTTAGCGTCTCGGTCGATTGCGTCGCCCGCTTGCGTGACATAGAGCGTACCGGGCCAACAGTGCACATGGATTGGCTCTTTGCCGTGTGGTGCGATGGTTACTTCCAGCACTCGGACGTGCTCATTCTCAAAGATGACCTTGTGATTTTCAGGCGCTGCTTGTACGGCATCCAAGTCTGCTGGCCAAGGGCATGCCTCCTTGGAGCGCTTCGTTTCGTTCTGACTCTGGGCGACTGGACCGGCTATTAACAGTATGGCGAGAATCGATAGAAACGGGATCGTCTTCACGGCTTCCCTCCGTTTATGTTGAGTTCGCGAGTGTTCTCTATGGCGAACTGAGTTTAGGGAGATCACATGGAAGGCGCTAGTAAAAAAACGACATGCAGGTTTCGGACGGTATATATTTCTGGCACGCCATGTTCCCTATTCACTTCCAACTCCCAACGATAGCGTTGCGGCCCTTCATCCAGTTCTACACACAGGCAGAAGTGAGCCTTCGGGATCCTTTGGTGATCCGACCGATTCCTGCCCGCGCAAGCCCGATGATCGAGTTCATATTTGGTGATCGCTTCAAGGTTCGCTATGGAGAATCGAGAGACGAGTTGATCACGCCAGCCGTAGCCCTGGTCGGCATGTTGACGCGTCCGCACGCCACGCTCCTGCACCAGGGCACCTTTCACTCCTTCCTAATCATGTTTCAGGTTCATGGCCTCACAGATCTCTTTGGTGTTCCATCGAGTGAGATCGCCAATCGCACCTATGATGCTGACTCTGTCCTCGGAAAACCGCTCAGGGAATTGGAGCAGCGCCTCGGCAACTCCGAGACCTTCCAGGAGCGGGTTTCAGTTACAGATCACTTCTTGGCGGAACAATTAAAGTATGCGAAAGCTACTGATCGGATGGCGTTCGCCTCCGATCAGATTTTGAGCTCGAGTTGGGAAGCTGTCCAGCACGGAACTGGCGGAGCAGGCCGGGATTAGTGTCCGCCAGTTCCAACGCGAGTTTTCCGCGCGTTTCGGTGCAAGCCCGAAATTATTTTCACGCATCGTGCGATTCCAGAATGCGTTGGACACCAAAGCACGCAGTACAACGAAATCGTGGACCGATGTCGCCTATGAACTCGGGTACTTCGATCAGATGCACATGGTGCATGACTTTAACGAATTCACGGGCGAATCTCCCACCGAGACATTGCGACAGATGGAACTTATCTTTCGAGCACAGATTGACGCGGTTCACGCGGGCCGAGCAGCTGAGCGTTCTGATACGGTTCGCCGTTTTGTTATCTGAAATTTGGGTCAGTTTGAAGGCGTAAAGGCATCGCAGCTTCGTACAACCCTTGCACGAGCGACTGATCGCCAATTCTTAATCGAAGCAGATTCGCCTGCCGGAAGTTGGCAAACTCAACGGGAAGTGCCACCTGTGAGGATGAAGAGAGCCGGCCCAGTGCCATAGACGAGCTTCGATTTCCCACCGAAATCTGTGGCTAAGAAACCGCAGGGCTTGCTGACAGCGTTGCCCCAAATTCAAAGTAGTCGGATTGAACGAAGTGTAGGTAATACGTTGGGTAATAAGTCGGCCATTCCGTGAGCCATCACCAGCACAGCGAAGTTTCGGGTGCGCGCCCACAATACACCGAACAGGAATCCAGCACTGGACGTAATCACGATGGAGTAACCGATCGCCATTAGCAGCGAGGGGTGTGGGGGCAATCCTTCTTGCGTGAGGTTCGTTCTAAGGTAAAGTCCAGGAGCATGGATCAGCCCGAAGGCCAATGAAGTAAGCACGATCGCTCCCAGTTCAGATCTTATCGCGGACGAAATTCTTGTTTGCAGTAATACTCGAAAGAAGAACTCTTCCACTACCCCGGCCTCGATTGACACCCAGGCTAAAGTTAAAGGAACGCCAAGCCCTATCATCGTTACTGACAGGTGTGCCGCCGCTAGATCGCGCAATCCCCTTCCAAAGACACCTTGAAAGATCAGTAATAGTGCAGAGATTCCTGCCATCGCAAGTATGTGGCGGGCCGCACCAGACGCCGGTGCGAGTCTTCGGAATGAGTAGCCAAACCGTGTCGTCGTCACTGCTGCCGGTATGGCTACGAAGACCGCCAGCTTTGCCACCAAAACCACGATCGCATCCTGCGGCCCTGGGGTGGCAATCCTGTGAAGAAGACTGAACCCCCAGGTCACAAAAACGACAACGAACAATCCATACTGCACGATCGCCGCGAGTTCTCCCTTCGCATCTAAAACTACATACGACAGGGGCTTGACACCGATCGTGAGCAGCCACGCAAGCCCCGAGAAGCCTCCGGCCAGGATCGCGAGGGCAAAAAGCGGTTCGGTGACCTCGAAGCCGGTGGCGGCATGCATCGCAAATAGAGCACCGCCGTAAAGGAGGAGAAAACCAGCAAGAATGGCCCCTCCCAACGTTTTTCGCGGGAGAGATATTGGAGCGACTTGCGTTGCCGTAGTCATCAGGTACGAGGTGATACGGAAGGTTGTTGCGGTTTGTTCACAAGAAGGGCGGAGGATTGTGCCGGCGTCCGCTTGAATTGCAGTGAGACGCTCTGCCCAGTCATATCTGCCTTACATGGATTACCGGCAAAATAGTTGCACTTGATGTCCTCGCCCGTGCACACGAATTCGGTGTAGCTGACCGTTTCCACTCCCTCGCGGTGAACGCAATAGCTAAACGGGAGATGGCTGTCATCGTGCGAAGAATGCAATTGACGAAGCCAAGTCAATGAGACGCCATGGCACTCCCTTAACTTTTCTTCGAAGACTCGCGTTCGCGCAGAGGCAGCCGTCACGTCGGAGAGACTCGAAGAGCACCATTGCTTCATGGTCCAGGGCAATGTCCTCCCCTCGACCGACTTTTGATCCCAACGCCACGCAATTACGCTCTTCTCTGCTGGAAAGATCCCAATCAATCGAAATGGCAGAATGCCGTCCAGATCGAACCGGCCGAGCTCGGATTCTGCAGCACGACTGCAAGTGGAACTAAGGAGAGCTGGGATTACACGTCCGCGGGTAAGGCGCTTCTTGCGCAGCACAAGTGCGTCATTCCAATTCAAGAGCGCGAATGCAACGCCCATACTGTTCGCCGCTATCCATGTGCCTCCCTCGCAGTCGAGCGGATAGATGCTCGCAACACGTCCCTGTTCAAATATTGCCGGCGGGCTCGCAGATGCACGAGCGACCCGTTCATCCCGATTCATAGCAAAATAGAATCCATCGCTCCGCGGGATGAAGGTCACTGTGCACATAAATCAGTCCGCAGCGGGATACGTTTGTGAGATGGCCGCATATGTTCGGACATCTTTTAGCAGCCCGAGCGCGGAAGGCGTCCGATGGCCGCGATCGCAATTCGCCCTACCGATTCTGAAGACGAGTTCCCACTGTTTATACAGAGTTCGATATGCCGAAAACAGCGAGTTCCGTTCGTCATAGATATTCGTCGCTTCTGACGCGGCTCCGTTGAGTTCGATGATCTTGAACTTCCCAGACGCAAGGTCATCCTCGCTGGAGTAGCGGATGTCGTAACGGCCTATGAAGAATCCGGGTATGCGCCTGGAGATCTCATCGATGCGCTCATGCAGGCCTTTTGACATCAAGTCGCTGCCATCGCGAAAAATGCAACCTTGGCAGTGATTACCCGCTTCAACCAACCGAATCTGCTGCTCGGCTGGAAGCACCTGACCGCGGAGTGCAGAGAAACGATGCAGATATGTAGACGCGATCAGCGAAGCACGGTCATCGTTATTAACAAGTTCCTCAAAGGTACTCGTCCCGTCGCCAACTAGCGTTGGAAATACCTTTTTTGTCACAGAGAATATCTCTCCAGCCTGTTGTCCTGGGATTCTGTAATAGAAGACGCCGATCTCCTTCCTGTCGGGGACGTAGCGCTGCAGAATTACATCGGCCTTGACCTGGGCAAGGTAATCTTCCGCTTCCGCTTGAGACGAAATCAGCTTGAACCCAGCACCACGTTGGCCCACATTCGGTTTCAGTACAACCGGATACTCGATCGATTGGTCTTGGCAAATACGGCGAAACTGTTCGTTCCGCTCACGCTGCGGACCAGCGGATATCAGGTAGCCATCGGCAACGGAGTCCGGGGCAGTGCTCATCAGCAAACGCAAAATCTCGATCTTTGACTCACCTATCAGTCCACCATTCCGAAACGAGGGATTGGCGATGGTGGGAAGTAGCGGCCCGCGATGCTTCACCGAGAGCCATGCGTACATAGCTGCGACAGGCGGGTAAAACATCCACGCAGGCCAGAATTCCCAACGGCTGTACTTCCTCCAAATCAGGCCAAGCTTAGGGATCACCGGACGAAGAAGTTTGGCCAGCGCCCACGGCCCGAGAAGTAGACCAACCGCAAAAACCGCAAACAACCTGCCGGTACTTAAGTGGGAAATTGCGGTGAAACGTGAAGCCGCGAAGATTGCGCTGACCCAGACGACCGCGCAAATCCCTGTCACAGATGCGAAGAGTCGTGCGGGCTGTTTCAAGGCACCAGCGGCTACATAAAGAGGAAGACGGCTACCCGGAATGAATCGGCTCAGAACAATGCTGAAGGTGCCCCGGCGTTCGAACCATGAACGAGCCTTGCCGTATGCTTCAGGCGAAACCAGACGCTTTACCCATCTCGATTGCTCTAACCTGCTCCCGAGCGTCGCACCGACCCAGTACAGCCCAACGTCGCCGCCCCAAATTCCTAGAACCGCGCTGGCCAGCCCCAGCCGCGGATCCAGCCGTCCAGCCGTGCCCAGAGTTACGGCCAGGAGCGTCGCTCCGTCTTCGTAAGCGAAGGTAAGCAGGAATACGGACAATGCCAGTGCCGCTTGCGTGCTGAGAAACGGGAGATGGAAAGACATGATCAACTCGCCGCCTGCGCTTGTTGGAACTTCAGTGTGGATGGCGCGATCCCGAATTCATTTGGAAGTCCGACCGCACGCAGAGAGCACAAAAGCTTCATGATTGCGTAATGATGAATGGCGTGCCCGACACAAAACATCAACTCTCTCGCCACAGCTGAGGGAACATTCTGTGCAATGTTTTCGCCATAGCGAACGCTATAAACGACAGTGCAGTCGCGGCTCAAAACATCGTCGGTGATTGCTGCGAGCGCCTCAAACAGATCCTGTG
>Ga0335079_10000501_pt1 | contig 44590 bp, 32 predicted proteins | sample Lox_Sample_33_FD_206719 | JGI IMG/M metagenome (GOLD analysis project Ga0335079, IMG submission 206719) | Soil microbial communities from Loxahatchee National Wildlife Refuge, Florida, United States - Lox_Sample_3.3 | ecosystem: Environmental > Terrestrial > Soil > Wetlands | place: USA...
GCCCGCCCATAGCCTCGTCCCGGATCCCGTGTGACCTGTGTCCCGGACTGCCCGCTCTATAATTAAGGGATAGTCACAATTGGGGAAGAATCACGCCGAACGAAAGCCGCACCAGAAAGGAAAACGCACGCTGGAGAAGATCAGCTGCAGTTTCCATTGCGTCGGCTGGGCGTCGTGAAGCGCGCCGCTGGGAGGCAAGAACGGAGAATATTCAAGTTAAATTGTTTTGAATCAGTATTTTACTCATATTTTTAGATGACATACTTTAACCCTAAAGTACTGATCTAACAGACCAGTGGAGGGGAACCCCAACAGAATCACGTAATCTTGATAAAGAGCAAACATCCGTCCAAACAATATCTCCCTTGAGGTTGTCACTCATCCATCTCACTCGCCGCGAATCAGACTTCCTAATTTCCGCGTAGCAGATTTTTGAGATACTGATCCAACTTCACTGGAGAGGAATCTTGAACGACTACCTTTTGTCCGTTGTCCTTGGAATAGTTGAAGGTCTTACCGAGTTTCTTCCCGTCAGTTCCACCGCGCATCTGCGTTTGGCCGAAGAGCTCTTTCACGTTCCTCTTTCGAGCGGCTATTGGAAGATGTATTCCATCGTCATTCAACTCGGTGCAATCCTTGTTCTGCCTATCTATTTCCGCTCCCACATTGCCAAACTGATCGCAACCTGGCCCGGAGGCGAAAAGCGCGATTGCACCTACCTCACACATCCTTTGAGCCTGGTCATGATTGCCTTCGTCGTAACCGCCATTCCCGCGTTCCTGCTGACTAAGGTTATTGGCAAGAACCTCGAAAACCTTTACGTCATGGGAGTTGCGCTGTTGGTCGGCGGAATTGTCATGTGGATTGTTGATGCCATGAAAGCGCCCTGGGAAAAAGCCGGTCCCGGCGCTGCAGGTTCGCCCATTCACACCTGGAAAATGGATGATATTTACGGCGGTCAAGCGCTCTGGATCGGCGCCTGCCAGATTCTTTCCGCCGTCTTCCCCGGCACATCGCGCTCCATGTCGACCATCGCAGCCGGACAATTGGCAGGAATGTCGCGCGCCGCCGCGCTCGAATTCTCCTTCTTCCTCTCCATGCCGACCATGGCCGTCGCAACGCTCTACACACTGGCCAAGTCCCTTTCCGGCAAAGGCGACAACCCGATCGGCGTTGCCGATCTCAACCAGCACGATTGGGTGATTCTCGCCATTGGATTCGCGGTCTCTTTCATCGTCGCCTACGGCGCAGTCGCCTGGTTCATGGCGTGGGTCCGTAAACGTGGCTTCGCGCCCTTCGCCATCTATCGCCTCATCCTCGGAGCGCTGGTCATTGCTTGGGCTGCAGGCTACATCGGACAATAGCTCCCAGCGGAGCAAGCCAGGAAGCGACCCGACTCCGCTTCGCGATTGCCGCGTCCAATGTGTGTAGAATCTTGCTGACGCATGAGCCGCGCTCAATCGCTAGCTAACGCACCCGCTCGGGCGCGCAAAAGCCCGCAACTGAAGCGCTCTTCGGGAGCGCCGCCGATACTTACGGGAAACAGGCTGAATCTTGCTCTCTGCCTTCTGTTGTTCGCTGTCGTTATTGCGCTCTATAGTCCGGTCCTGGGCCATCAGTTCGTCATCGTTGACGATGACGTATATGTCAGCTCGAATCCGCACATCCAGGACGGTCTGAGCTGGGACACCATCAAATGGGCCTTCACCGCAGGATACGCGGCGAACTGGCATCCACTGACGTGGCTCTCCCATGCTCTCGACTATCAACTGTTTGGGCTGAATCCAATGGGTCACCATTTGAGCAGCGTGCTGCTGCACGCCCTCAACTCAGCTCTGCTGTTCTTGCTGGTGGTCCGGGTGACCGGGCGTTTGGGACCAAGCCTGCTGGTGGCGGGATTGTTTGCCTTGCATCCGCTCAATGTAGAGTCGGTCGCCTGGGTCGCTGAGCGGAAAAATGTACTGAGCACGCTTTTGTTTATCCTGACCATCGCTGCCTATGCGTGGTATGCGCAAAGGCCGTTCTGGCGCCGTTATCTGCTAGTGGTCGTGCTGTTCGCCGCCGGTTTGATGTCGAAGCCGATGGTCATCACACTGCCGTTTGTCCTGCTGCTGCTGGACTATTGGCCTCTGGAACGAGTGGCTCCGGCGGGAAGGGAAACAACAGAGATCAATCCGGACCCGTCGAAAAGGCTGCCACGCCTGGCAAACTCGGCTTTGCTTCTTGAAAAGGTGCCGCTTCTCCTTTTTTCGGCTGCCAGCGCATGGATAACCTTGAAGGCACAAGCGCAGGGCGAAGCGGTTCATGCCCTTAATGAATTTCCGATTTCCGTCCGGATCGAGAACGCTCTTGTCTCGTATGGTCTATACCTGTGGAAAATGCTCTGGCCGGCGCGACTGGCTGCCCTCTATCCCCATTCGGTGAACATGCTGCCATTGTGGGAGGTCGCTATCTCCACCGCGGCCTTGATCATGACCACAGTTCTGGTATTGGTTTTTCGCCAAAAACGCTACCTCCCGGTTGGATGGTTTTGGTTCCTGGGCACATTGGTTCCCGTCATCGGATTGGTCCAGGTGGGAGTCGCCGCCATGGCAGACCGTTATGCCTATATACCGCTGATCGGAATCTTCATAATGATCGCGTGGGGCCTGGATGATTGGGCAAATGCGAAAAAACTGAGAATGTCAAAACGGCTCATTCCCGCATTGAGCATTTTGCTGGCCCTCGCCATAGTCACCATACGGCAGATGAGGTACTGGGAGAACGAATACACGCTTTGGGAGCACGCCCTTGCAGTCACGGAGAACAATCCTTTTGCTCACTCCGCCTTGGCGGCCGCACTCATGAATACTAAAGTGGCTGCGCTCGTCAGCGAGTTGCCGGAGTTCGATACAGAACAAAAGCGACTGGAGGTAGCTCGCGAAAACTATGCGGACGCCGTCATGTCCTACCGCCAACGCGGGCGCAGCAGCAAAAATACGTTCCTGCCTGAAATGGCATCGACCATCAATAACCTGGCGTTCGTTACCCAACTCCAGAACCATCCGGACGAAGCACGCCAGCATTACCAGGAAGCCTTGGTGGTCTACCGCCAACTCTCGCTGGAGGGGATCGGGCAGTCCTCGCCCAATATGGCTGTGGCATTGAGCAATCTTGCTTCGCTTGATCGACAACAGGGCCTGATGGACGAAGCCCACGACCATTATGCGGAAGCGTCGCGGATCTACCGTGAGCTGACGCAAAAGGATCCCCGGAAACACATGCAAGAGCTGGCGTGGGCACTGAACAATCTTGGGAATGTCGAGAAAGACCAACAACGGATGGACGAAGCACGCCAACACTATGAGGAAGCATTAAAGATCTACCGCGAACTCGCCCCAGACGTCCGCGTTGAAGACACGGAACAGAGCGCGATCTGGTGGGAAACCTTCGGAATTGAAGCGAGCTCAATTCCACGCCTGGCGGACATCGCGGGGCTGTTGAACAACCTGGGACGGGTGGATGGGCTCCAGAACCGGCTTCCTGATGCTCACCAGCATTTCGCAGACGCCCTTAAGATTTACCGTCAACTGGCAGAGCAGGACCCCAACCGGTATTTACCGGACCTGGCATGGACGTTATACAGTCTCGGATTCGCCGATCAGCTACAGAAACGGTTCGACGAATCGCGCGGTTACTCGACCGAAGCCTTGACCATTTATCGCAAACTCGCTCAACAGGAACCGGGCAAATATGCCAACGACCTTGCAAGAGTCGAGACAAGTTTGCGTCAACTGGAAAAGAAAGTGTCTGTCCAGTAAGACCTTATTACATCTCCGCATCAGCCGCCTGCGGGGATCTCACCCTTTGATTGTCTCGATATCAATGTTTCTCTAATTTTCTATAGATGGCCGCCAGAAAATATTCCAGAGTTTGGATACTCGCCAGCGCGCCCGGACATCGGCTGCCTTGCAAATCAATGGCTTGACTCGGACCTCTTTGGAAGCGGGATTGCACGCTGGCGTGCAGTGTGGGATCCCTCGATTTGATTCCTCAGCGAGAGATTTGACATTCTCCGGCTCAGGGAAAACGATCCCAATGGAATCCGCTCTTGCGAAAGATAATCGGAAGAGAAAGGAAAACGGAGATGACACGGATACCAGTTTCACGCCGGAATGTGCTCAAGAATGGAGCCTGTGCCTTGATTGGAACGGCAGCCTTGACCGGGGCGACAAATGCGCTTGCGCAAACCGGGCTCAGCACGACGAACGAAGAAATCATCCGGAAGTGGTATGCGACGTGGGAGGTTGAGAAGCAAGACTGGGGCCCGTTTGACGCCCTGCTGGCCGATAACTTCACTTTCTCAAGCGCGGCCGGCGACGATCACATCAGTAAAAGTGCCTTCAAGGCGAATTGCTGGGAAACACAGGTCAAGTTTGTCGACCGAATCGACCTGGAGGCGGTCTTCGGGAAGGGCAACGAGGCAATTGTGAAGTATCTTTGCCACACAAAGAACGGTAAAGCATTCCGGAACGTCGAGTATATCCGGCTCAAGAACGGGAAATTGGAGACCATGGAGTGCTACTTCGGAGGAAAAGACACCTTCCCGTCAGCTGTCAGCAAGGCAACTTGACGTTGACAAGGGTGCAACCCATCGTTTCTTCCCGTTCAACGAGTCGACTGCGCGCCGTACCCAAGTCGTCACCTCTGCGCCTCTTCCCGCATTGTTTGGCCGAAGGCTTCCCTGTCATAATTGCTAAGCTCTGGCTTTGACGGCGAAGCGCCGGGGTTGTGCCTCCGCGCTGAGCTGAACACTGCCAAATGACATTTCTCTCGAAGATTTTCCTGCCTAGCAGGAACCGCCGGTTAAATGAGCTCGTCGGCTTCCTGCTGTGTATCTCCGCGCTCCTCCTTTTCCTCGCGCTCGCATCCTATTCGCCCCTCGATCCTTCCCTGAACAGCGCATCCGTTCTGACAGGATCGCGGGCTGCCCGCAACTGGATTGGTGTTCTCGGCGCGTATGTATCCGACATCGTTCTGCAGTTTCTCGGCATTGGCTCGTTTCTTCTGCCGGTCTTTCTCGGCATGCTCGGAATTCGCTGGTTCCGCTCCCGAGCCGTGCAGGCGCCGATTGCAAAAACGCTGGGCGCGATCTGGCTCCTCATGTTCGTCCCTGCGCTCTTGGCCATTTTGCCCGGTCATCTTCGCTGGCTCGGCGCAATCCCCATTGAAGGGCTCGCCGGACGCATCCTGGGCGATGTGCTGATTCGGTACCTGAATGTTGCGGGTGCCTATATCGTCTGCACCACGATTCTCGCGGTTGCGTTGTATCTCACTACCGCTTTCTCGTTCTCCGCCATTCAGGTTTGGGCTCCAACGCGCTTTGCCTTCTTACTCGCCCTAAGGGATCGCTGGCGGGATTGGCTCGACGAGCGCGAGCGAATGCGCCAACAGCGGGAACTGGAAAAACGCCGCGCCGAAAAGCCCGTCGTCACTGCGCAACTCGTGCCCGCTCGCGCACCCGCCCCGCGCGCTGAGCCGGGGCAGGCAGAAAAAGCCTCCGACCAAGAACTCCGCGGAGTGCAAGTCCCCGAACCAGTTCCCCAAACCGGCATCGAGCGCATGGCTGCCGAAGAAGAGCGAGGACTCGATCCACAACCGGTCCCAACGCCGCCCGCCGCTGCGGAAGCAGCCGGGGAGATCGAAGTTACCGAGCGCGCCGATACAGAACGCAAGCCCAGGACCACGATGCCGCGCATCGCTGGCAGCTACAAGCTGCCGCCGTCGAGCCTCCTTCACCGTCCCGACGAGCAGCAAGCCATCCACGAGGACGAACTCAAGCTGCTCGCCTCGGTCCTTACCGATCGCTATGCTGAGTTTGACGTGCACGGCCAGGTTACGCAGATCAATCCCGGGCCCGTCGTTACGACCTTCGAATATAAGCCCGAAGCCGGCATCAAATACAGCCGCATCGTCGGTCTCACGGATGACCTTTGTCTGGCTTTGCGGGCCGAGAGCATTCTAGTCGAACGCATGCCAGGAAAAAGTACCGTTGGCATCCAGGTTCCCAACCGTGAGCGGGAGATCATCTGGCTCCGTGAGAACATCGAATCCCCGGAATTCATCGGCTCAAAATCGAAGCTCACCCTGGCCATGGGGAAAGACATCAACGGCCGACTGGCGGTTGCTGACCTGGCTGGTATGCCGCACCTGCTTATCGCCGGCTCGACCGGAACCGGCAAGAGCGTGGCCATTAACGCCATGATCATGTCGATTCTCTATAAATCGACGCCCGATCAGGTGCGTCTCGTACTGGTCGATCCCAAACGGCTGGAGTTGGGCAATTACGAGGGCGTGCCGCATCTCTACACGCCGATCATCACGGAGCCCAAGCTTGCCGCCAACGCATTGCGCAATGCCGTGCGCGAAATGGAACGCCGCCTGAAACTGCTGGCCGCCAAAGGCGTCCGCAACATCGCCGGTTATAACGCCTTGTTCGACGATACGCCCAGCTTGTTCGCGAGCGAGGCATCCGAGGATGGTCCTATTCCCTATATCGTCATCATCATCGACGAATTGGCTGACCTGATGATGCTGGATGGCCACAATGTCGAGGAATCGATTACGCGCCTGGCGCAAATGGCACGCGCCGTCGGCATTCACCTTGTGCTTGCCACGCAGCGCCCCTCCGTCGACGTCATCACCGGCCTGATCAAAGCCAATTTCCCGGCCCGGGTTTCCTTCCGGGTGGCGACGAAAGTCGATTCGCGCACCATTCTCGACGCCAACGGCGCCGAATCACTCCTTGGGCGCGGCGACATGCTCTACCTCCCCTCCGGTTCGGCGCGCGTACACCGGCTGCATGCGCCCTTTGTCACTGAAAAGGAAATTGCCGCCGTCGTCGAGTTCTGGAAGTCACAAGGGATAGCGCAGTATCAGGAGAAGTTTCTCGAGGCTGCTCCCGAAGACCGCGAGGGCGGCCTCGCTGCCGATGGCGAACCCGGCGAACTCTCCGAGGACGAAAACGATCCACTCTTCAACGACGCCGTCCGTCTGGTGGTCGAGTTCGGCAAAGCCTCCACTTCCCTGCTCCAGCGCCGCCTGCGCATCGGCTATGGCCGCGCCGCTCACCTGATCGACCTGATGGAGCGCGATGGTATCGTGGGCGCCGCCGACGGCCCCAAACCGCGTGAGGTTCTCAAGCGGCCGGACTGGATCTCGGAAGTTGAAGAGTCAATGCGCTAGCAAAATCTTGTTCGCTTCGGGTCGATTTGTGCATAATGTTCGCAGCGTGATTTTGGGGTTTTCCGAAACAAATGTTGACTCCTCCCCCTGGTTGGACCACTCTGCAAGAACGTGCACGACGCACAAAAGATCCCAAAGAGCTCGCGCGCCTTGTCGATGAAATGAATCGGTTGCTCGTGGATGTTGAAAAAGCGGCGCAGGGCCTCCCAAGAAAGAAACCGCCGAAAGGCCGCGACTCCGGCAAGGAAGACTAGGTATCCGGTCTTCTGGTCCTCGCGTTTCTTGGGCTGGGCCCGTAGGTCTAGAACCCACCGCTGGCGTCCCTCGTAAGCGGTCCTTTCGTTTTCGGAACGATCTTCGAAGTTCCGGCCCTGACTGGCTTCCACCTGCCAATCGGGCAGGTCGCGCGCAATCTGCTCCAATCGAGTGGCATTCATCCACCAAGGCTTACAATAGGCGAGCGCGTCCCCTTGTGAGATCGGGCATGCGGCAGAGTAATATTTCTCACACGCTTTCGGGTCGAACAAGAATGAAATTTCATACTGAATACATCACCCTCCGCACCAAAACGAAGCGCGCTTATGTGCGCATCACACCCCAGGTCGAGGCTGCGCTCAAGAAGGCGGATATCAAGGACGGGATGATCCTGGTCTCCGCCATGCACATCACCGCCGGCGTCTACGTCAACGACAACGAGAGCGGTCTGATCGAAGATATCGATCAGTGGTTGGGAAGCCTCGCTCCCTTCAGGCGCGATTACAAACACCATCAGACAGGCGAGAATAATGGCGACGCCCATTTGAAATCGTTGCTCGTTCACCATGAGGTGGTCGTGCCGGTCACCAATGGACGGCTCGACTTCGGCACCTGGCAGCAAATCTTCTACGCCGAGTTCGATGGCCAGCGGGACAAGCGCATTCTGATCAAAGTGATGGGGGAATAACCTTTGCGTGCTTCCCCGCCTTGCAGGGAGCGCGCCGATTGGCCTCGCTCAGCCGGTTAGTTTATCCTCTTACCTCCAGCAAGAATGCACCGCCATTCGATCTGATGAGTCCATTCCAGGAGCGCGACGACATGAGCGAAGAAATCCACGAACTGCACGAACACGCCGAGCATGCGCGCGAACACCCCGAAACCGCGCCCGTCACCCTCACGATGGCCGTGTTGGCCGTGCTCGTGGCGACCGCGTCATTGCTCGGCCATCGCGCGCACACAGAAGAGGTAATCCTGCAGAACAAAGTCACCGACCAGTGGAACTACTATCAGGCCAAGAAACTGCGTCAGCATTTCGACGAACAGTTCGCAGGGCTGGCAGGCATCGTCACTTCGAAGGATGCCGAGGCGGCTGCCAAATTGCAGGAACAATCTCGTGGCGAGGCCGAGCGCTATAAGGAAGACCAAAAGGAACTGGAAGCCAAGGGACACGAGTTGGAGCAGGAGTTTTCCCGCACCCAGCGCAAGGCGGACCGCTTTGACCTGGGAGAAGTGTTCTTGGAGATCGCACTCGTCATCACCTCGATCACTCTGCTGTCAGGACGGCGTATTTACTGGCATCTGGGGCTTTTACTGGCGGCAGGAGGGATTGTAGTCGCCTGCTCGGCGTGGCTGCTGACGTAGTGTTCCACGTGTGAACATTGTGCGTATTTTATTGTATTTACATATCGCCTAAGTCAGCCACATTGGGTTGCGGATGACGAGGTTAAGCCAGAATGCAAGCCTTCAGGGTTTCGAAGGCTCAGGGTTTCGAAGGCTCAGGGGTTCGCTGTCAAGCCGGTCCCCGTGCTCCGCTCAGGATGACAAACGGGAGGAGCCAAAGGCAGCCTTGAGTGGAGCGCCGAGAAAGCAAGTTTAAGGTACAATTTCGGGCATCTTTGGGCGTCGTTCCGCGGTTGATCTCTGCGTTCGAAGCCCGGGGTCGCGGATGGCCCGGGCTCGCGGCGGGAGATTTGCGTGGAACCAATCTTCTCAACGAATTTTCTCTGTTCAACAATTGTGCAAGGAGAGCACCATGAAACCAACGGTTCGTTTGCCTCGAATTGCCCGCATCGCGATGGTGGTCGGTTTCGTTGCGGCCTCGTTTTCCATCACCTTCGCCGGAGAGCCCGTGAGCGACGCCGAAGCTCACAACCAGTCCGTTTGGCGCGATGCCATCGCGCGGACCGAGGTTCCGGCCGCGGGATGCTTTGAAGCATCGTATCCAAGCATGGCGTGGGCCAAGGTTGAATGTACGGTCGCGCCCAACATTCCGTATGTGCCGCGGCGCGGGGCCGTAAGTCAAACGGTGGGAGACGGCCATGATTATGCCGCCCAGGTCGCGTCGGGGCTGATTAATACCACTGTCGGATCCTTTCCCACGGTTACGGGAGTGAAGAAGGAAACGGGCCTGCTGGGCGCCAACGATTACTCCATTCAGCTCAACTCGAACTTCATGAACACGTCGACCTGCAAGGGCGCGAGCGATCCGGCGCAGTGCCTGGACTGGGAGCAATTCGTCTACTCGTCGGGGTACAAGGTCGCTTTCATGCAGTATTGGCTGATCAACTGGAATACAGCCTGCCCCGGCGGCTGGTTCAGTTTCCAAAACGATTGCTACACGAACAGCGACGGCGTGACCGTGCCGAAAGAAGGAATCGCGAAGCTGAAGACGCTGCAGCTATCGGGTGCAGCGAAGAAAGGCGGCATCGACACGCTGGTATTCACGGTGGGGACAAAAGCCTACAGCGTGACGGGGGAGGATAGCGTAGTTGGGCTGGCAACTGCGTGGAAGGAGTCGGAGTTCAATATTATTGGCGACGGCGACGGCTCGGAGGCCACCTTCAATGCGGGCTCGACGGTGACGGTGAAGGTCGCGGTATCGAATGGGAAGACGAAGGCACCGAAATGCGCGTCCAATGCGGGAACGACCGGCGAGACTAATAACTTGAACCTCGGAAGTTGCGCCGGTACGAGCGGTTCGGCGCCGTATATTGAGTTCAAGGAGTCGAATTAGAGTTAAGGCTAAGGGTGCAAGGAATCCCACCCTCCTAAACGCGGCCGCGGCGCCGCGTTTGGGATGGGGCATCCGGCCGGCTTTTTGCGCGCACAGGAGTGTCCGCGCCACACAGTCCTCGATCTTCGCGGGCGAGGCGCCCGCGCCACACAGTCCCCGATTTTCGCGGGCGAGGCGCCCGCGCCACACCTAACCCGCGCCACAATCAGCCAGCTCTTTTGCGCGGACAGGCGTGTCCCCGCCATATGTGCCCCACCGCCACACTAGTGGGTTGTCGCAACTGGCTCTTTCGCTTCCAACTCCTCCAGCAGGTCGCGGAGAGTTTCGAGGATGGCTTCGGCGCCTAAGACGGGGCGAAGCCCCGTCTCCACACTGGTTTTGACGGTGAATTTCAGCGTGCCGTCGGGCGAGAACTGCGCTTTGGGCTGGCTGGCCACGAAGCGGGCGAGTTTGCCGGGATCGATTGAGGCGGTTTGGCTGAACTTGATGTTCACGATTTCGCGCTTCCGCTCGATGGCGGTAGCTCCGACGCGCATGGCCTCCAGCTTGAGCGCCGCATAAGCGAGCAAGTTTCGGACCGCTGAGGGCGGCTCGCCGTAACGGTCGATGAGTTCGGCGCGGACATCGTGCAATTGTGATTCGGTTTCGACTCCAGCAACGCGCTTGTACATCCGCAGACGCTGGTTCTCTTCTTTTATGTACTCGGCGGGGATGCGGATGTTGAGGCCGAGATTGAGCTGGATTTCGGTGACGTCGATTCCCTTCTCACCCTTCATTTCCCGCACGGCGCGCTCGAGCATCTGGGTGTAGAGTTCGAAGCCGATGGCTTCGATGTGGCCGGATTGCTCCCCGCCGAGCAAATTCCCCGCCCCGCGCAACTCCAGATCCAAAGCCGCAATCTTGAAACCCGCACCCAGGTCGGAGAATTCCTTGAGGGCGGCGAGTCTCCGGCGAGCGACGGGCGTGAGTTCGATTTCGGCGGGAAGCAGGAGATAGGCGTAGGCGCGGCGATTCGAGCGGCCCACGCGCCCGCGGAGCTGGTAAAGCTCAGAGAGGCCGAAGCGATCGGCGCGGTTGATGATGATGGTGTTGCAGAGGGGAATGTCGAGACCGTTTTCGATGATCGTGGTGGAGACGAGGACGTCGGCTTCGTGGTGCATGAATTTCAGCATCACTTTTTCGAGTTCGCCTTCGCCCATTTGACCGTGGCCGACGATGATGCGCGCGTTGGGCGCCAGTTTTTGCAGCTTAGCGGCGATCTCCCAGATAGTCTCGACGCGATTGTGAACGAAATAGACCTGGCCCCCGCGATCTAACTCCTGCTCCATGGCGGACTGGATAAGCTTTTCATCCCAGTTGGCGACAACGGTTTGAATCGCCATGCGATCTTTGGGCGGACTTTCGATGACGCTCATGTCGCGCAGGCCGACAAGCGACATATGCAGCGTGCGCGGAATAGGAGTGGCCGACATCGTGAGGACGTCCACTTCGGTGCGCATCTGCTTGATGCGTTCTTTGTGGCGGACGCCAAAACGCTGTTCTTCATCGACGACAAGAAGGCCAAGGTCGGAGAACTTGACGTCTTTCGAGAGCAAGCGGTGTGTGCCAATGAGGATGTCGACTTTGCCCACCGCGACCTTCTCCAGGATTTCCTTGATCTGCTTCGCAGTGCGGAAGCGGCTGATCATTTCGACCTTCACCGGAAAAGCGGCGAAGCGCTGTTTGAACGTTTCGTAGTGCTGGAAAGCAAGAACGGTGGTGGGAGCAAGGACGGCGACCTGCTTATTGTCGCTGAGGGCTTTAAAAGCGGCGCGCATAGCGACTTCGGTTTTGCCGTAGCCGACGTCGCCGCAGAGCAGGCGATCCATGGGGAGTTGCGATTCCATGTCGCGCTTGACGTCGGCGATGGCCTGCGCCTGATCTTCGGTTTCGCTGTATTCGAAGGCGTCTTCGAATTCCTTCATCCATTCGGTATCGGCAGGAAAAGTGTGGCCCTGGGCGGACTGGCGCTGCGCGTAGAGCTTGAGCAGTTCGTCGGTCATGTCTTTCATGGCCTTGCGGACGCGGGCCTTGGTCTTTTCCCATTGACCAGTACCGAGACGATTGAGAGCCGGCTTGGCGCCTTCCTGGGAGCGATATTTCTGGACCAGATCGAGGCGGGTGAGCGGAACGTAGAGGCGAGCGGCCTCAGCGTACTCGAGCAGCATGAACTCGGAGGTGCCATCGCCCTGGTTGATTTCCTTGAGGCCGTGGTACTGGCCTATACCGTGCTCGACATGGACAACGTAGTCGCCGACCTGAAGATCGCGGAAGTCGGACAGGAACGCGGAGACCTTGGATTTCTGGCGGCCGGGGCGCGAGCTGACGAGATCAGACTCGTCGAAAAGATCGTGGGCTCCGAAGACGGTGAGATGCGCGTCGGGCAGGATGAAGCCGTCGGGGAGGTAAGCCTTGAGGAGCGTGGTGGTGAAAACTTCGCCGGCGAAGTAGGCGGTTTCATCGGCGTAGCTTTCGCCGCTGCGGGTGCGGCTTCCGAGACGATAGCCGGTGTTGTATTCGGTGAAGATGTCGGCGAGGCGCTCGACTTCTCCGGTGTTGGGGAGAGCGAGGACAACGCGGTTGCCGTCGGCGGTAAGCTTCTTAACCTCTTCGATCATGGCAGGGAGATTGCCGTGAAAGCGGGGAGCGGGCTGCGAGAGAAAGCTCACCTGTCGCTGTTCGCTGTTCGCTACCTGGATTTCGGTGGCTGCGGTCGCGGGCGAGGGCGGCGCCGCACGCGTGACGGCGAGGTATTCGAGGTCAGCGCCGGGAAGAGCATCGACTGTTTTGCGCCAGGATTCAGGGGTGAGGTAGAGATCGGCCGGGCGGACCAGATTGCCGATGCCGCTGCGCTCATGCGCCTCTTCGATGCGGGACCAGATCTTGTCCAGTTCCTGGGCCAGGGATTCGGGCTCGTCAAGAATGACGCGCACGTCAGGAAGCATCGAGAAGATTGTACGGTCAGCGCCCGCGACGGGCGCATAGAACTCCCAACCAGGAAAGACACCAGCGCCGGAATCGCGGGCGGCCTGCTCGACGGCTTCGATGGCGCCGGCGATGCGCTTGCCGGAAAGGCGCGCATTGACTGCACCCAGCAACTCATCGTTGATCGGCGTTTCGGTCAGCGGCAGCAGAAGAGCTTCGTCGACCGGGTTCGAGGAACGTTGGCTAGCCGGATCGAACTTGCGCATCGACTCGATTTCATCGCCGAAAAACTCAACGCGCACTGGGCGATCGGCCTCAGGAGAGTAAACATCGAGAATGCCTCCGCGCGCAGCATATTGTCCCGGCATCTCGACGGCATCGGTCGGCGTGTAGCCAACAGTATTAAGGTGTTGAAGAAGTGTCTCCAGGTCGAAGGTCTCTCCCCGTCGAAGAATGCGGGCGAGGTCGGCGTAATAGTCGGGAGCGCGGAGAAGTATCGTGGTTGCGCTGACCGGCGACAGGACGATGGAAATGCGACCGGTTGCAATCTTCCATAAGGCGGTGGCCCGTTCCTCCTGAATTTCCGGATGGGGGGAGAGATTCTGGAAGGGGAGCACGTCGCGGGCGGGCAGGGTGACGATGGATTCAGGATCGGCCGTTCCCGTGAGCTCGGCAAAGGCCCGTAAAACGGGAAGCAGGTCTTCGGCCGCGCGGTTATCAGCCACCACCATCACAAATGGGCGCTCCGTGCGGTGTTGCAGCAAGACGGCAATCAGGGCTTTGGCTGGGGCAGAAAGGCCGGTGACACGAATCCTCCACTCGTGCGGGCCCACACCAGGCTGGCTGGGGACTCCCCTGCGCCCCGCGCTCTCCCGGAGATGGGAGGTCACACGCCGGAAGCCCGGAAGTTGTTCCACCTCCGCGAAAATCTCGCGGACGAACGGGAGGAGCATGCTGATTTGATTCTATCAAGTCTGCCGTGGGGCCGAGGGGACCGAAAATGAACTATGGCCTTACCCGCGGTCCAAAATGGAGCTCCACGGTGGACGGGATTTGGCGTAATGGAAGTGAGGCTTCTGCCGTCGCCCTCGTTACGCCGCACATGAGGGTGCGTCTATCTAGATTTCTCTTGATTTCAAAATGCGCCACTACCCATTTTGGGATGTTGCTGACGGGCCAGCGCGACATCGGTAACCTCGGAATACATGACGGAAGTGCTTGTGTTCCATGAACATTGGACGGGGCGTCCGGGTCACGCTTGGACGTGACTAGCGTCACCGCAGCATTTCGCCACAATGTTGAAACTTGCATCAGCGTGACAAGAGCACGCGGCTGGCAAGAAGGCGTTTCAGGAGGTTACGGGTGGTGAAAAAAGCAACAGATGCTTTTGCCGCCGCTTGTCATTCTCTCAGTTCTGCGAGCAACTTGCACGCCAACTTAAATACCCCGAGAGGAAAGCAATCATGAAAACCACCAAAATCGCGGTGCTGGTACTGACGATCGCGGTCGCTCTGTTCGTTCTGATTCCGAGTCTGTCCTGGGCCGATGACGGCGCCACGCTGTATAAGGCGAAATGCGCCGCGTGCCATGGTGCAGATGGAGCTGGCAAACCGGCAGCCAAGATCCCCGCAATCGCCGGGAAAGCGGAAGCAGACACGACCAAGGGCATCACAGATACAGCGAAGCACCCGGCCCCGGTAAAAGGTCTGTCGGCTGACGACGTGAAAGCGATCGCCGCCTTCGTAAAAGGCCTGAAGTAGTTTGGGATTGCTGTTTCGTAGTTGCGTTGATGCCGGAAATGCCTTCCCCACCGGTTCTGCAACGCAGGAGAGGCGCGATGCCGGTATCCAGCAAAACTGGATGCACCAACGGGATTGCCGGCAGCTCCCCGAAATTGGGTGAGATCCGAAATCCGTACGCGCCAGAGTACGAAACAGCCCGCTCGGGTTCTGCAAAAACGTGCGGAACCCGGGCTTTTATCTGGCAAACGAGCCGGCCCGCGGTAAAGCCGACTCCTACTTGCCGCTTCGCCACAGCCCACGCATCCGCGCACTCCCATGCCGTGCACGCGCGGAGAGTCCTGTCCCGAAGTGGCCCGGAGATCAACTCATGAGCAAAGCCATCCTGTACGACGCAACAATGTGCATCGGCTGCAAGCAGTGCGAAGGCGCCTGCGCACAACAGAACAAACTGCCATACGACGACGCGGTCGCTGCAGAACCAGTGCAGTCGGCGCACAAATACACAGTCGTTCTCACGAAAGAAGACAAATTCATGCGGCGGCTGTGCATGCATTGCGAGAAGCCCGCTTGCGCATCGGTGTGTCCGGTTGGCGCCCTCCACAAGACTGCCGAGGGTCCCGTCGTGTACGACGTCTGGAAGTGCATTGGCTGCCGCTATTGCATGGTGGCTTGCGCCTTTGGGCAACCCAAGTACGAATGGCAGGCGCTGAATCCGCGGGTTCGGAAGTGCGTCATGTGCCCCGACCGCGTAATTGCGGGCAAACAGACGGCATGCGCGGAAATCTGTCCGACAGGAGCGACCAAGTTCGGAGAGCGCGAAGATCTGATTCGAGAGGCGAAGGATCGTATTCGTCAGAACCCGTCGAATTACAAGCCGCGCATTTATGGCATTGACGAAATTGGCGGAACGTCGGTGTTCATCATCGCAGCCACAGATGTTGAAGACTACGGGTATCCGGCTTCGGCAAAACTCGGCGAGACTCCACTGCCGGAATACACCGGGCGCGTCATGGAGAGAATCCCAGACTTCATTCCGGTATGGACGCTGGTGTTGGGAGGCATTTATTGGGTATCGCATCGCCGCGATGAGGTCGCCGCCGCGGAAGCACTGCACAAGAATGGGGGCAAGCAATGAAATTCAAATTGACCTTTTGGAGAGTCGTTTTCCTTGTCATCATGGTGCTGGGCCTCTATTCCTCATTTGTCCGCTATTTTCGCGGATTGGGAGCGGTTTCCAACATGACCGACCAGTTCCCATGGGGCTTGTGGATCGGCTTCGATTGCTTGTGCGGCGTGATGCTGGCGGCGGGCGGCTTTTGTATGGTAGGAGCCGTCTATCTGTTCAACGTCGAGCGGCTGCACCCGGTTGTCCGACCCGCCGTTCTGACTGCATTCCTGGGTTACCTGCTTTTTATCGTGGGTCTGCTGTTTGACCTCGGCCGCCCATGGTTCATCTGGCACCAGATGATCTACCGGAACCTGCATTCGGTGATGTTCGAAGTCGGCATGTGCGTGATGTTCTACACCACGGTACTGTTCTTCGAGTTTCTTCCGAATGTCTTTGAGCGGCTCCATTGGAAGACACCCATTAAGTACATCAACAAGATCTACCCGTTGCTGATCGTGGCCGGCATTTTGCTTTCCACGTTGCACCAGAGTTCGCTCGGATCCTTGTATCTGATCATGCCTACCAAGTTGCACCCATTTTGGTACACACCGGCTCTACCTTTCTTCTTCTTTGGCTCGGCGGTTGCGGTTGGCCTGGCCATGACGATCTTTGAATCGACGCAGAGCGCGAAAGCATTCGGCCGGCAACTTGAACTACCGGTCCTGGTGACGCTGGGCGGCGGCTTGCTGGTGGCACTATGGGTCAACCTGCTTCTGCGTGTGGAAGACTTTTTTCATCGCGGACTGCTCCGGCAGGTCTTTACCCCAAGTTACGAAGCGTACTTTCTGTGGCTGGAACTGGTGCTCACCTTCGCGGTTCCGATGACGATTCTCAGCTTCAAGAAGGCGCGCCTGTCGCCGCAGTGGCTATATCTGGCCTCGATCTTCACGGTACTGGGATTTATCACCAACCGGCTGAATATTGCGCTCATCGGATTTGAGACTTATGTCGGCCATCACTACGCGCCGAAGTGGACCGAGTTCTCGATCACTCTGATGATCATCGCAATTGGCTTTGCGCTCTTTGGATTGGCGGTGAAATATCTGCCGATCTTCGAGGCCGAAACCGAACACAAGCTCGAACAACCGGAACACATCCGTGTCGGAACCGGGGTTTTGAGCCATGCAGGAGACTGACAAAAATCCGACGGCTAGCTGGCTCGACCGCGTTCACTACGGGATTGGAACCAAGCTGATCGCGCTCCTGTTGAGCTCGATGCTGGCAATTTTTGCGATCCTCGGATACCTGACGATCCGATTGCAGCGCAAACATCTGGAAGCGGCGACACTGCTGAGTGCGGAACGAATCAGCGACGTGATTCGTCGCAACACCTCAGAGTACATGCTGCGCAACGACCAGCAGGGCCTGCACCATGCCATTGCGACGATGGCGAGCGAACCGGGCATGGTACGCGTCCGGGTATTCGATCGCGAAGGTCATATCAGCTATTCCTCCGATCCTTCAGAAACGGGCCGTGTGGTGGATAAGGATGGGGAGGCCTGCTATGGGTGCCACGCCCATGGCCAGGCCCTTGCGGCACTCAACCGTCCAGATCGCTTTCGCGTTTATCGGGCGCAGGGCGAGCGCGTGCTCGCCATCATTACGCCCATTGAGAACCAGGCCGATTGCTCGAACGCAGTCTGCCACGCGCATCCCGCCAGCCAGCAGATTCTGGGCGTGCTCGACACTCATCTGTCTCTGGCCCGGACCGACCAGCAACTGGCCCAGTTGTCCTGGAGGATCATCGCCTGCGATGTGCTGGCTATCCTCTGGATTGCAGGCCTGAGTTGGCTTTTTGTGGGGCGGGTTGTAGACCGGCCGCTCAAGCAACTACAGGCCGGAACCCGCAAGTTGAGCGCGGGCTCACTCGGTTACCAAATCGAATTGTCTTCGCGTGATGAAATCGGGGATCTTGCCGGATCCTTCAACTCTATGAGCCTGCAACTGCGGGGGGCTAATCAGCAGTTGGTCTCCTGGGCGCGCAATTTGGAGGAACGAGTCGAGGAAAAGACCAGCGAACTGCGGCGCGTGCACGAACAGGTTCTGCATAGCGAGACCATGGCCTCGGTCGGCAAGATGGCCGCCGTGGTCGCCCATGAAGTCAACAATCCCCTGTCGGGCATCCTCACCTACTCGAAGCTGCTGACGAAATGGGTGGACAGCGGTCAGGTCAGCAATGAGAAAAAGCAGGAAGCCCGGCAATGCCTTGAGCTGATTGCGTCGGAAAGCCGCCGCTGCGGGGAACTGGTAAAGAATCTGCTCACATTTTCGCGCCAGGCGCCGCCCATGAATGTACAGGCGACCGACGTAAACCGGGTTGCGGATCAGTGCTTGCTTCTGGTGCGGCACAATCTGCTGAATGCCGGCATCGAGCTGCACCCTTCGTTGGCCGAGGGGCTGCCGCGATTGCAATGCGATCCTTCGCAGATTGAGCAAGTGCTGCTGGCCATCATCGTGAACGCTGCCGACGCTATGCCCAGAGGCGGGAATCTCTGGGTCGAAAGCCGATTGGGCGAGCACGGCGATTTCATCGTCCTCAAGGTTCGCGACGACGGCGCGGGAATCCCTCCCGAAATCATGCCCAAGATTTTCGAGCCGTTTGTCACGACCAAGGACCTGAATCACGGGACCGGCCTCGGCCTCGCCGTCAGCCAGGGCATTGTGGAGCGTCATGGCGGCAAGATTTCGATTGAGTCGGAAGTTGGAAAAGGAACAACCGTAACCATTACATTGCCCGTTGCCAGCGCCTCTGGGCCAAAGCCTGAGGTCTCCCTTGCCGGCACGGACGCGAGAACGAGGTGACTGTCTTGACGCAACAAGCAAAACTGCTGATTGTGGACGACGAGTTGAGCGTGCGGGACTCGCTTGCCAAGTGGTTTCACGAAGAAGGATACGAGGTGGGAACCGCCGAAGATGCAAGCACCGCCCTGACCAAGCTGGCGGAAAAATCCTGGGACGCGGCGCTGTGCGACATCAAGATGCGCGGTACCGACGGCATCGAATTGCAACGGCGCATGCACGAGATCGATCCCAATCTCATCGTGATCATGATGACCGGATACGCCTCGGTGGAGACGGCCGTAACGGCTCTCAAGAATGGGGCGTACGATTACGTCACCAAGCCGCTCGATCCGGACGAGATCGCGCACCTGGTCAAGAAAGCGCTCGCGCACAAACACACCGAAGAGGAGAACGTGCGCCTGCGCGAGACGGTGGCCGAAGTTGCCCGCCCGGAGGAAATTATCGGCGAGAGCGAGGCGATGCAGAAGGTCTACCACGCCATCGAGACGGTGGGGCCGACCGACGCGACGGTTCTGGTCACCGGCGAAAGCGGCACCGGAAAAGAACTGGTGACGCGCGCCATCCACCATGCCAGCCCGCGGCGCTTCCATCCGCTGGTGGTGATTCATTGCGGAGCCCTCACCGAAACGTTGCTGGAAAGCGAACTCTTCGGGCACGAAAAGGGAGCCTTCACCGGAGCCCAATACCGCAAGAAAGGCAAGTTTGAGATTGCGGAGGGCGGGACTGTTTTTCTTGATGAAATCGGCGACATCAGTCTCAAGACCCAGACCGATCTCCTCCGGGTGCTGCAGGAACACGAAATCGTCCGTGTCGGGAGCACACAACAAATCAAGGTCGATTTTCGGTGTGTGGCGGCCACCAACAAGAATCTGGAGCAACTCATTGAAGAAGGCAAGTTCCGGCCCGACCTGTTCTATAGGCTCAATGTTTTTCATATCGAGCTTCCACCCCTGCGCGATCGCCGGGATGATATCCCCGCGCTCGTCAATCACTTCGTGCGCAAGTTCTCACTCCAGATGAACAAGAAGATCAACCGCGTGAACTCGGCCGCCATGGACCTGCTCCAACAGCAGCCCTGGCCTGGTAATATCCGTGAACTCGAGAACGCGGTTGAGAGAGCCATGGTAGTAGCACAGGAACCGGAGATCCGGGAGCAAGACTTCGCCTTTAAGTCTCATAACGGCACCACCCCGAACGGAGGCCCTAAATCCCTCGAGGACATGGAAAAGACGCACATCATGCGCGTACTCGAACAATGCGGCTGGAATCAAACTCGGGCTGCGGAAACACTTGAGATCGACCGCGTCACCTTGCATCACAAGTTGAAGAAGTACGGTTGGAGCCGGCCCCTCGAAACGCGATGAAGACGCTCGACCTGCTGCCGATCGGGGATCTTGACCCGCGACTGCTCGTGCGCCTGGCTCCCACGCTCGCGGATTCTTTTCGGGTCCCGTGCCGCATTCTTGATCGGGCTCTGGATCCACGTTTCGCGTTCCATCCGGAGCGAGGACAATTCCACTCCTCGGAACTGCTCCAAGCGATGCAGCGCTACGCGGCCGATGGGGCTTGGCGCGTACTCGGCGTCACTTCGGTCGACCTGTACATTCCGATCTTGACATTCGTTTTCGGCGAAGCCCAGATGGGTGGTCCCTGTGCAATCGTTTCTTTGCACCGGCTCAACCAACAACTCTACGGCCTTCCGGAGGACCCCAACCTGACGATGGAGCGACTCGTGAAGGAATCAGTCCATGAGGTTGGGCACACTTTTGATCTGACACACTGCGAAGACTTCTCCTGTGCAATGGCACCCTCGCATGCCGTGGAGTGGATTGACCTGAAAGAAGCGGCCCTTTGCCCGGTATGCCAGACGCGCGCGCTCGACGCGGCCGGATAGGCTCGGGGCAAACACAAAGCATCGACGCTTTCCCGACCCTATTTGAGATTCTGTTGGGGGCCGATTCCCGATTTGGTTCTTGCAGGGGTGTCAATCAGGACCCTTTACTTTCTCTCTGAAAGCCCGCTCTTGTTCCTCGATCACAGATCTTTTGTGCGATTGCCAAACACCCGTCGCACGGGACTGCTTTTCGTCAATGTTTTCTAATCCGTTTGTAAGCTTCACACTTATAACGTTTCTAAGTCGTTGTAATGTAGATAGAAAGGCCACAATAACTGGCGAGATTCGGCCAGACACGTGCAGGGTGGAAATTTCTCCCTGCCGGAAGTTATTCCGTGGAGAAGACTGGACCCAGCAATGTTACAAAAATGCGCCAACCCTGGATGTACCGTTCCCTTCCGATCCCTGCATGAAGGCAAACTATTCCTGGCGGAGACATTCGCGCCAGACTCCGATACCAATGTGGACGGCAGCCGGCGCCGAATTCGAAGGCGGGAACATTTCTGGCTATGCGCAGCCTGCTCAACGCATTTCACTTTGCACTTTGATTCGGCCAGCGGCATGCTGACCGTACCCATCCGTAACGCAGGAGGCCGTCGTTCCCTGGCGCAAACCGCATGCCCGAGCACAGCGTGAGGAACGCCATGGGTCGTGCCGCCACAAAACGCTTGCCCTGCTCCGTCTGTGGCCTGGACGCGGTGCGACGCGAGGGTTGGTATGTTGTCCTCGAGAACCGCTGGTTGGATCGGCTCAGTATCTTCACCTGGGATAGATCCCTGGCGTTACAACAGGGTTACAAGAGCGCATGCGGCCGTCAACATCTCAAGGTTCTGATCGGTTACTGGCTTGAGCAAGCCAGCTTCCGGAATCTTACCTGTGTGCAGGAACCCATACCGATTGCCGGCGATTATAGCCGCGAACCGCCTGAGCTTGGCCCGAAAGCCGCTGGGCACCTGATCGGAGATCTGTCGGTCTTCCGGGATTTCTTTTCACGCGTCTGGACGGGCTCGCCAGAAACTCTAGGAGCAATCGTTGACGCGCTTATTCCCAGCGAGGACGATGGCGATCCATCGCTGGCAAACAAGTTGCAGACTCTTCCGCACCAGCCCCGCTGGGGATTGTCCCTCCAAGAAAAGCGCTGGTAAATCCGGGCATTCACGCCGCCCGGTTTTGCCAGCGCTCCTTCCACACTTCCCAGTCCTTATCCAGTTTTTCGGCCATGGCTCGCGCGGCCCTGGGCAGCCAGTTCTTCTTGCGGCGGCGCAGATCTTTGAGAATCGCGCGCCGCTTCTCTTCCGTGCCCGCATGGACATTTGCCGTTTCTTGCCCCATCGCTTCCAGCAGGCGTAGCTCCCCGCGAGCGGTGCCGAGGGCCTCCAGTTCGATGCGCGAACAGTGGGGGGAAAGACGGCGTACAATCCAGTGGCCGCGCAACTGCACATAAGGATCGGGGCAGCGAATGGCCCGCCGCAAGATCGCGCCATAGAGGATCTCGCGAGGCGCGTGGGGATCCATCCAGTGCGAAGCCGCGGGCGCCAACGCCTTAGCCTCGCGAGCCACATATCCGCCTTTCCATTTCGCCAGGGCCACAATGCGCACCCGCCCCAGGCTTCCCAGCCCGGCGACCCGGCGCGCCAGCCGGTAGTCGATTCCGGGCGCAGGCAGCATGTGCTCGAGTGCCTCGCGCGCGCTCTCCGGGACTTCTCCGCGGATTGACGCCAGGCGATTTATCTTCTCCCAGAACATGACTGGATCCCGCAGCTTGCTTTCCGCGATCGCCCGCAGCCAAGCATGGTCTTCTTCCAGCACAAATGGGCGGCCGCCCTCGACCAGCCGTTTCTCATAGCCGGCCATGATCGCATCGGCCGAGTCCTCAAGCTTCATCGTAAGCCGGTTTTCCCGAGCTGCCAGGAGCGCGCTCGTGGCCAGCCTCACCAGATCGAGAGTGTAGGGATAAAGACAGGCCTCATCGAAATCATTGATGCCCCAAACGAGTCTGCCGTCGCTATCGCGCCAGGTACCAAAATTCTCCACGTGCAGGTCACCTACCGACAGAATCCTGGGAGCAAGATGAAGATCGGTGCAGATATCCTCCCAGAGCTGCAGCCAGCGATAAAAAGTTGCGCGAAGAAATGAAAAACCGGATTGCGCCATTCGCTCATGTTTCAACAGCAGGTCTTTTCCGACGAGTTGGAGATGCAGGCTGAGCCAGGACTCGTATCTTCGTGTGGCTTTGACGATATTCATGATTGGGTAGCAACGATAAGAAGGTGGGAATCGGCTGTCAAGGCAGAGGGAGGCGACTCCCGAATGGACAGGCCGCAGCCTGCAGGCAAAAAATAGACGCCCGCGCCCTCTACAAGGGCGCGGGTGAGAGGGAGAAGTACCCGATGAAGTGATTAGTTGTAATAGGCTGCGTTTGAATCCAGAAAAGCTTTCTTGTCTTCGGGCAGGTCCTCAGCCGCGAAGATTGCTTCCGAGGGGCAGACCGGTACGCAGGCGCCGCAATCGATGCAGCCGACCGGATCGACGTACAACTGCTTTACCTCCTCAACCTTCGACTCGTCAGTCTTGGGATGAATGCAATCGGTCGGGCAAACATCCACGCAAAGATGATCCTTGGTGCAACTATCCGTGATTACGTACGCCATATACTTGAGCGTCCTTTCATTGACATCCTCCTCAACTTAAGACCTGCAAGAAAGCGGCGCGGTGACCATGATCACAGGCCTGTGTGGCCCATCTGTCACTGCGGTCTGTGATCCACGTCACATCAGCGCGCCACCGCTGCCTGTACAACTACAACACTGACAGAAACAATGGGAAGTACATAGCATTGCCCGGCCCAACCCCACGACCCCACATGCCGCCACCTGGCGGCGGGCCGGGCATTCGCTAACCATCGATTTCCTTCCAACGCGCGTGCACTACCCATCGCAGTCCTGGACAAATCCTACCGCCTGCGCGTTTGCCTTGGTGTTATGATTCGCCGTTATGCAATTCATCATCAGAACTGCACGCTTTTTCTTCGCGTTCATCTTCTTTGCCGCTATTTCCGCCAACCTGAGTGCGTCCCCGGCGACGTCTCCCGTCGCGGCCGCAAAGTACACGGTTCACCTCGTCCAGCAATGGATCCCGATGCCGGATGGCGTTCGTCTTTCTGCCACGCTTTACATGCCCGAGAACGGCAAACCTGGCGAGAAATTCCCGGCCCTCCTCGAATACCTTCCTTACCGCAAGGATGACGCGACCGCAGCCCGCGACTATCCAATTCATACCTATTTCGCCGCTCGCGGATATGTGAGCGTGCGAGTCGATATCCGCGGCTTTGGCACGAGCGAAGGTGTGCCCACCGACCGGGAATACTCCCAGCAGGAACAACTGGATTGCGAAAAGGTCATCGCGTGGCTCGCCAGTCAATCGTGGTCCAACGGCAAAGTCGGCATGTTTGGAATTTCCTGGGGAGGGTTTAATGCCATTCAAATGGCCATGCGGCATCCACCAGCGCTGAAAGCGATCATGGCCGTCGATGCCACGGACGCTCTCTTCCACGACGACGTTCACTATATCGACGGCTTGATGCACTTTGACGAGTTTGAGCTCAATATGGACCTCGCGCCCGCGATGACGGGCGCCCCCGAGTACTCGCTGGACGACAAGATTCTCGGTCCGCGATTCGACTCGGCGCCCTGGTCACTGCTCTATCTCAAGCATCAGCGCGACGGCAATTTCTGGCATGCTCCGGTGGAACCGCTCAGCGAGATCAAGATTCCGTGCTTCCTGATTGGGGGACTGCTGGATGGTTACCGCGACTCTATCCCCAATATGCTGGAGCATGCGAAAGGGCCGGTCAAAGCCATCATCGGGCCCTGGAATCACAGTTTCCCCAATGATGCCGATTTCGGGCCGCAGATCGAATGGCGGGACCAGGCGATCCGATGGTGGGATTACTGGCTGAAGAATCGTAACACCGGGATCATGGATGGCGGCGGGCTCGCCATTTATATGAGGTCCTGGCATGCGCCTGATCCGCATCTTAAGGAAGTACCCGGAAAGTGGCGCACTGAACCCGGGTGGCCTCCGGCTAATGTTCACGACACCACGCTTTATCTTTATGACGCCCACGTGCTTTCGACTGAACCGGCCAAACCCGCCGAGCACGTGCTCCGCTACGTTCCGTCGGTTGGAGTCGAGGCGGGCTTCTGGTGGGGCGAACTCCTCCCGGATCAGCGTCCTGCAGATGCCTACAGTCTTACTTACGACTCGGTACCTCTGAACGAGGACCTCACGATTCTCGGGCGGCCGCACGCGCTGCTCCGCGCCAGTTCGACAGCGCCACTGGCCGATTGGTTCGCGCGTCTGTCCGACGTCGCTCCCGACGGCACCGTAACGCAGGTAACGGGAGCGGGACTGAGCGGGGCACAACGCGAATCCGCCGCTGACCCGAAGGACATGGAAGCCAATAAGACATATTCGCTAAATGTCGAAATGCACCTCACGAGCTGGACCTTCCCCAAGGGCCATCGCATACGCCTGGCAGTGTCGAATGCGCTGTGGCCGATGGCCTGGCCGACTCCGTATGCAATGACGACTACACTTCAACTGGGTACGAGCGAGGGATCGCGGCTGGTGCTGCCGCTTGTGCCGCCTTCTGTGTATGCTGCACCGGAATTTAATGCGCCGGCCCCTATGGAAGAACGCAAGGACATGAAGGCGGAGGGGTTTCCGTGGCCCGGGGAATGGAAAACGGAACGCGACGAGTTAAACGGGAAGACGAAAGTGCTTTGGAATGGAAAGTCGGAAGAGACTTATCCGTGGGGGAAAGAAACAGACACCGAAGCACTGACCTATGAGGCAGACGACAATCATTCAGAGATCAGTTCGGTGCGAGGAGAGGCAGAGATTGAAATGGCTCTGAAGGACCGCACGCTCACCTGGCGCGGCCATCTGACGCTGACGAGTGACGCGAAAAATTTTTATTACAAGTATGTTCGGGAACTTCTGCAGGATGGCAAACAGGTAAAAGAAAAGAAGTGGGAAGAGACCGTGCCGAGGGATCACCAGTAAGAAGTCAGCCAGCGCGACAACGGAGGGTTGGGCTCCCAGTTGAACGTGCGCTGGACGTTCAGGTGATGGTGGTTAGTGCCACAAGTTCACCTCGATAAATCTGCGGCAAGTAACTGATGGAATAAGTGTTCGCCGGCTTCGCGGCGGACGGAGAGACGTCCCGCGCCATAAGCGCGCGACTTGAGCCCGCGCTGCACGGCCTCGCAGATATCCAGATCCTCGTCCTGGACGCCGCTGCCGGCGGCCACGCTGCGCTCATTAAATTCGCGGTTCCCTTCGCTCACGTCACCGAAAGAAAATTCGAAGATCACGCGGCAGTGGTCAACATCGATGGGGATGACCAGGTTGGTATCCAGATAGCCCTCGTAATAATTGAGCATAAAGTTTGGATACTGCCAGAAATACCAGGCACGATCGCCCTTGCGGGTGCCGGCCTTGGCGGCGGCTTCATCGGCGTATGCCAGCGGAGCCGATTGCAGCGAATAACGGTCTTCGTTCTCGATGGTGTACTGCTTGTAATCCAAAACCGAGTTCAATCCTTTGTGCAGGTGCGGCACGTGATATCCGCCATCGAGATAGTTGTCGATGAAGACCTTCCAGTTGCAGTGAATGTCATAGACCTTGGTGGTGAAGTATTTGAGCTTGCTCAGGCCGAGAGGGGCCGTGCGCTTGATGAGTCCGCCAAGAAAATCGTTGAGCGGCGCGGCGTTCGCGTCGAGATTGACAAAAACGAATTGTTCCCACGTTTCAACCTTCACCGGAACGAGGGCATTGTCGTTGCGATCGAAGTTCTTTACGCCCTCGAACTCGGGCATGCCCTTGAGCGAACCATCCAGGCCATAATTCCATCCGTGGTAGGGACAGTGGAGCATGGCAACCTGCCCGCAGGGCTCGGTCGCGACCGCCGCGGCATGGTGCCGGCAAACGTTGTAAAACGCGCGTAAGATGCCATCGTTTCCGCGCACGGCGACAATCGGCTCGCCGGCGACGGTTGCGGTCACAAACTGGCCGGGCTTTTCTACCTGGTCGAGGCGCCCCAGCACCTGCCAAGTTCGGGAAAAGACCGTTTGCCGCTCCAGTTCGGCAATGCGCTCATCCACGTACCACGGCGCCGGGATCGTCGCGGCTTCGGCCAGCGGCGCATTCCTGTTGTAGCGCGCAACAATCTCATCCACGCCAATTTTTTTCATGATTACTTCCCCACAACCTGCAGTCTCTCGGTTCCAAGCTTCTCCAGGACTCTATCCTGAGCAATGTCCGCGCCCGTTTTTTCCGCACCCACGGCGCGGCGCAGGAGGGCCACAAATTGCTCGATGCGTGCTTCTTTCTTTTCCGGAACCGGGCCGCTTTTGCGGAATAAGCCGGGGTCTAATTCTTCGGTCAGCAATGCATCCTGAAAGCGGTCCATGGTCCACTCGAGAATGGAGCCGATCATGTCCACATCCAGATCTGTCCGCAACTCGCCGCGGCCGACACCGAAATTGACAAACTCGCGCCAGCCATAGGGATCCTTCTCGATCAGAAACCGGTTGATCTCGCGCCGCAAGGCGAGATCGGTGCCGTAATTTCCCACAAGATAGATTCGATAGGAGGCCCAGTTATCCCGGACCATGTTATCGGTGCGAGCCAGCCAGTAGCGCAGGACTTCGAAGAACCCGCCCGCCTGCGCATCCGCCGGAGCCTGAAGGTAGCGGGGAAAGGACTGTACGGCTTTCTTGTAGGCCTCGAAGAACAACCCATCTTTGCTTTTGAAATGCTGGAAGACCGACCCTTTGGCAATGCCGAGTTGTTTCGCAATGTCTTCCACGCGTGCCGCATTGTAGCCGCGCTCCGCAAAATGCCGGAGGGCGACTTCGACAATCCGTCCGCGCTTGGCTTCGGAGCGGGGCCGCGGTTTCAGGTCCCTCCTCATTTGAGGTGGTTTTGCCAGATTCGTAGTGATACCGCCCACAAGGCCCTCCTGGGATTTTGACCCTTAGTCAGCGCCCGGCATAACCGGATTAAACCGATTTTCTAAAGGAGTTTTTTAGAGCAGGCCCGGGTCGCAAAGCCAATTTAGTGAAATTCTGACCTTTGGTCAATGGGTTCGTGGGCTATGAACTTCCAATAGCAATGCCCGCGATGAATACGAGTACGCCGCCCACGACCACCTGAAAGGCTGCCGAGAGTAAAGGAGTATCCATGTACTTATTGCGGACCCACGCGATGACTCCGAGTTCGACGGCCACGACAATTACCGCGGCGACGAAAGCCACATGAAAGTTTGGAATCAGGAATGGAAGCGTATGACCGATTCCGCCGGTGGCGGTCATGAGTCCGGTAACCGCACCGCGGAGCACGGGTCGGCCTCGGCCGGTCAACGAGCCATCATCGGAGAGCGCTTCGGCAAAAGCCATAGAAATGCCGGCACCGATCGAAGCTGCCAGCCCGACGAGAAAGGCATCCTTGCTGCTGTGGGTGGCGAAGGCCGCAGCGAATACGGGAGCGAGCGTGGAAACCGAACCATCCATCAGGCCGGCCAGTCCCGGCTGAATGATCTGGAGCACAAACAGGCGGCGCTGCGCTTCGTCCTCGGCGGTCTTAACGTCCGGGGTGATGATGTTTTCCTGCAGCGCCTCCGCCGCCACCTGGTGCTTGCGTTCCACTTCTTCAAGGTCGCCGAGAAGCTTGCGTATACCGGCGTCGGTCACCTGAGTCATCGCCTTCTGGTAGAAGCGGCGAGTCTCCAGTTCCATCATCTCGGCCTGCTTACGGACTTCGGCAATCTTCAAGGGGCGCGTCAACCAGAATGGACGGCGCTGCACGAAACCTTGAACGTCCTGGCGGCGGATTAAGGGAATATGCTCGCCGAAGCGGGTACGGTAGGTTTGAATGAGGGCGGCGCGATGGCCAGATTCCTCTTCCCGCATGTCCTCGAACAGCTTTGCGGTGGCCGGATAGGTATCGCGCAGGCCGTCGGCGAAGTCTGAGTAGACTCGCCCGTCTTCTTCTTCAAGAGCGATAGCGAGAGCAAGAATCTCGCGCTCCGACAGATCCTTGAACTTTCGGGCCATCGAGCGAATCTCCTATCCCTTAACTGCCCAGCATGATGTCTGGCTGTGTAAAGCTGCCGGAAAAGCCTAACCCACCAGGGCCGTCCAGAGCTACGGCAGACTCAACCGAGCATCAAGACGACCATGATAGCTTGCGGCAACTGTTGCCTCCAGATGGGCAAGGGTTGCCCTATCCCGGAGTTTCCCCACGCTCCACGTAATATGCCACACGAACAAAGGGCCTGGAATCAACAAATCGCAAGGCCTTCGGCACTGGTAAGGTCCTGGGCAGTGGAACGAAGCGTGCTTTGTTGTGTGATCGTTCGGGATGTCGCATCCGCAAAAGCGCGGAAAGCGAGCCTATCTTCACGTCGAGGGATACTTATGTTTGTCTCAGGAGCTTCCAGCAGCCTCAACAACCAACAGACCAGTTCGAACTACCGTTTGTCGAATTCAGAATTCCAGCAGCTCGGCAAAGACCTCACGGCGGGCAATCTATCTTCCGCGCAGTCGGACTTTGCGGCTCTGCAGCAGGTATTTATGCAGCCAGCGACCACATCGTCCTCGCTCAATTCAACCCCGCTGGCACAGGAGTTCCAACAACTGTCGAGCGACCTCAAGTCGGGCGACCTTGCGGCGGCGCAGAAGGATTACACGACCATCCAGAATGAACTGCAAAGTCAATTCAAACTCCACACGCACTACATCCAGCACATAAAAGACGGGGGCACAGAAAACCTTCTCAACGACCTCAACCAGGGCGCACAGACGAACTCGAGCGCTTTGCAGGGGAACGGCACGGCGGTGCAACAGACCTACGCCGTCCTGGCTCAACAGCTGCAACAGTTCGCGCTCGGGGATGCATCCGGCGTGGCGGGTATCTCGGCAGCGAGCACCCCAATTTCATTTATGGCTTGAAGACGACAATTGGGCGGCCAATGAGGCGCTTTGCGAAAGGTGGAGAAACTGCTTCACTCATTCGGCACGCGCTGGATTCAGCCCAATAAATAAAGCGCGGGATAAAAACCCGCGCTTTATGTGGTTCCGACTGCTGTTCGACGAACTCGGCTTATCTCGCGGCCCTCGCTGCCTCAATTGCTTCATTCAGTTCGCGCTCGGCCTCGTGCAGATGATGTTCCGCCTTGGCTCCGTGACCTGCCATATCGTAATGGTTGGCAGCGCGTGCCCGATCCATTTCTTTGATGGCTTCCATGGTATGGGTGTGGGCATTTTCCAGATCCGCCCAATCACGCACTTTTTCCGCGAGCGCAACGCCGGCGGCGAACGACAGACACACAGACAAAATGGTTACGAGCATGCTCTTCTTCATAGTTTGTCCTCTCAAAGGTGATGAAATAATTTTTCTAAGACACTGAGTGCACGTTATTGTCACTGACCGCCGGAGTCCGTGTCAAAGGAAAGATCGTCGCCCCGGAAGGCCGAGTTTATCTTCGCGATTCCCCCGTAGGTGAGTCATCCATCGAGGGCTTTCGCCGTTCACGGTTTTCCGGCAGATCTCGAGACGCCCGTTGTAGGATAGCCTGAACTCGTAACTCGAGCCGCGGCCGTGCCCGAACTCCCCGACATCTCTATTTACGTCGAAGCGCTGGAAAAGCGAATCCTCGGTCAGACGCTCGAACAGGTTCGGATTGTCAGCCCTTTTCTTCTTCGCACTGCTGCCCCGCCCGTCGCGATCGTGGAAGGGCACCGCGCGCGGGAAGTAAGGAGAGTCGGCAAACGCATTGCGATTGGAATGGACAACGAGATCTGGCTAGTGTTGCATCTGATGATCGCCGGACGACTGCATTGGAAGAAACGGGGCGTCCGGGTGTCTGCGCCGCGCGGCCTGGCCGCTTTCGATTTTTCCGATGGAACGCTCCTCTGGACTGAGGCGAGCTCGAAGAAGCGGGCTTCGTTGCACGTGGTGGAAGGCGTGCAGGGACTTGCGGCGCTTGACCCCGGCGGGATGGAAATCTTCTCGGCCGATCTCCCTGCGTTTGCAAGAACGCTCAGGGCAGCCAATCACACGCTGAAGCGCGCGCTTACCGACCCGCGTCTCTTCAGTGGAATCGGGAATGCCTACTCGGACGAAATTCTGTTTGCAGCGCGGCTGTCTCCGCTTGCTTTGACACAAAAACTCAACCCGGAAGAGGTCGAGCGGCTGTTCGATGCTACACGAACCATGCTGACTCAATGGACTGACCGGTTGCGCCGGGAAGCTGCCGGCAGCTTTCCAGAAAGAGTTACGGCATTTCGAGAAGGGATGGCGGTTCACGGACGGTACAAAGAGTCGTGCCCGCGATGTGGAAGCAAGATCCAGCGAATTCGGTACGCGGCAAACGAGACCAACTATTGCCCTTCTTGCCAGACCGGAGGGCGATTGTTGGCGGACCGGTCGCTATCGCGGCTCTTGCGCGAAGACTGGCCGCGAACGCCAGAAGAATTGGAACTATTAACTAAGGAAACGGCGCAAGCATCAGGAACGACTTTCGGACGGAGGCAGATATGACCTTTCCGCAACCAGACTGGTTTCAGCCGGCGACTCTGCTGATGATGCGATTGATGGTGGCTGCCATATTTCTCACCAGCGGATGGAGTCATGTGACGAGGAGCGAGGAACGCGCCAAGAGCATCGGGATGAGCAGAGGCTTCACGCTTTTTCTCGGGACTGCCGAAGTGGCCGGCGCGTTGGGGATAGCTTTTGGGGTGCTCGCGCAACTTGCCGCCCTGGGTCTGATACTCGTCATGCTCGGAGCTATTCAGAAAAAAATTGCCATATGGCATACAGGATTCTGGGGCGAAAACTCATCGGGATGGCACTACGAATTGATGCTGGTGGTCATGAATCTCGTCATCATCGCCACAAACGGCGGGCGTTTCATCTTGCTGAAATAGGCCTGATCCGCCGCAAACCCCGGCAGTAACCCCGGCGTTTCGGCGCACGCGCTAGACGACGAAGTATTTTGCAGAGGGATGATGCACGACAATAGCGGATGTACTTTGCTCGGGTTCCAGCAGAAAGCCCGATGTTAACCGCACACCAACATTTTTTTCCGGGTCGAGCAACTTGAAAAGCTTGGCCTGATCCTCCAGATGGGGGCACGCGGGATAGCCGAAGGAATAACGCGATCCCTGATATTTCTGATGAAACAGGTCGCGGGTGTGGGGTGAATCGCTACCCGCAATGCCGAGTTCTTCGCGCATCTTCTTGTGGTGGAACTCGGCGAGGGCTTCTGCGGTTTCGACGCTCAGCCCATGGAGATAGAGGTAGCGTGTGTATTCTCCGGCCTCAAACAGGCGCTGGGTCTCCTGCGTGGCCTTGGGGCCGATGGTGACCAGGGCCACTCCGAGAACATCCATCGTGCTGGAGCTGGCGCGGGCAAAAAAATCGGCAATGGAGAGCTTGCGGCCCTCTTTTTGGCGCGGGAAGGTAAAGCGCAGGAATTCGTGGGTTCGCGACAGGGGGGGGCGCCCGTCGCTCCACAAGCTGGGATCGTAAACGATGACGTCGTTGCCGTCGGCTTGGGCGGGGAAATAGCCGTAGACGACTTTGGGTTCGAAAAGCCCAGCGCCCAGGATTTCTTCTTGCAGCTGGTTTTTGATCGGGCGATATTTTTCTTCCACGAGTCTGGCGTAATCTTCCTGTGACGCGGTCTTGAGCTGCCACTGGTTCTTGAACAACGCGGTGTCATTGATGTACCGGAAGATTTCGCGGAGGTCGTAAGGCCCATGGGCTGAAGCGTTCGAACCGGGCGCGGCATCGATCACGCGCACTCCCCAGAATGGCGGCTTGGGAATGGTGGGCGCGTCGGTCACGACGGCGCTCCGCTCGGCGAAAATGGGGCCGGTTTCTTCGTCTACGGCTGCGGCTTTCGAATATTCCTTTACGGTCTTACCTTCGGCGATGCGCACCGCTTTGTGGCCGTCATGGGCCGCCAGGTCTTCCATGACGTGCAGGCCCGCAAAAGCATCTTCCGCATAGAAAACGGGGTTCGAGTATTCGCGGCGAAGGTCGTCTTCGACGTACTTGCGCGTGAGCGCGGCTCCTCCGCAAATGACGGGAAAAGCGAGTTGCTGGCGCTCCAACTCCTGGATCACATACTTCATCTCGAGCGTCGACTTGACGAGCAGTCCGCTTAACCCAATGGCATCCGCGCGATGTTCAGCGGCGGCATGGATGATGCTATCTCCGGACTGCTTGATGCCAAGATTGACGACCTTGAATCCATTGTTAGAGAGAATGATGTCGACCAGGTTCTTCCCGATGTCGTGAACGTCGCCCTTCACGGTCGCCAGCACGATCGTTCCCTTCTGCTGAGCGCCGGCTTTTTTCTCCATCTTCGGTTCGAGGAAAGCAACCGCCTGCTTCATAACGCCGGCCGAGTCGAGCACTGAGGGCAGCTGCATTTTGCGCGATCCGAACAAGTCCCCGACCGTTTTCATGCCGTCGAGCAGGACGGTATTGATGAGATCGAGCGGCGAGTATTTTGCCATCGCCTCTTCAAGAAGTTCTTCAAGGGTGCGCTTGCCAGATCCTTCGCCCACCGACTTTTCGCCGTTGATGATTGCGTATTTCAGCTTGTCTTCGATGGCAAGGCTTTCCACATGCGCGGTGGTCTTCGCCTGCGGCTTTCCTTTGACCCCGGCGAAGTGGCGCATGTAGGCCTGAAGGGGATCGCCACTCGCGCTGTCGCGATAAATCAGCTTGCGAGCAAGCTCAACTTCTTCTTGAGGGATTTTATACAAAGGATAGATTTTAGTGTAGTTGACGATAGCAATGTCGAGGCCACTCTCGACCGCTTCGTGCAGGAAAACCGAGTTTAGAACGCGCCGCGGGTAGGCATCGAGCCCGAAGCTGATGTTGGAAACGCCGAGAACGGTCTTCACCTCGGGCAATTCCTGCCGGATCTGTTTCACTGCATTCAGCGTTTCAATTCCGGCCGTGCGGTACTCTTCCTGCCCGGTCGAAATGGGCAGGGTTAGGGCGTCGAAAATCAGATCAACTGGCCTAATGCCATACTTCTTGGTCGCTAAATCGAAAATGCGGTGCGCGATGGCAACTTTCTTCTGGGCAGTGAGTGCCATGCCTTCTTCGTCGATAGTGAGCGCAATGACGGCAGCGCCGTAGCGCTTGGCCATGGGCAGTACCTTCGAAGTGCGCTTTTCCCCATCTTCCAGATTGATCGAGTTGATGATGGCTTTACCGGGAATGCGCTTGAGCGCTTCCTCGACTACGTCGGCCTCCGTGGAATCTACGAGAATGGGCGCGGGAACGCGGGTGGCGATCTTCTGCAGGATTGCGGAGATGTACCCTTTTTCGTCCTCGCCAACGATGGCGCAGCAAAGGTCGAGCATATGAGAACCTTCGTTGGCCAACTTCTTTGCCAGGGCGAGAATGTCGTCGTATTTTTTTGCGCGCACCAGGTTGCGGAAATGTTCGACCCGAGTGGTCGTGTTCATCTCTTCGGCAACGATCAGCGGCTTGGGTTCGAGGTCGAGGGGAACCGAAGTGTAAGCACTCGATGCCGCCGCTACCGGCTTCACTTCCCTCTTTGCCGGCTCAAGACCTGAAACGGCCTCCACCACTGCTTTCAGATGTTCGGGACGCGTGCCGCAGCAGCCTCCGACAATGCGCACACCGTAATCGGCGACGAAATGCCTGTGGTACTTGGCCAGTTCGTCGGGGGTGAGCTTGTAAACCGCGTGGCCGCCTTCGTTTTGCGGCAGTCCGGCGTTAGGCAGAACCGAAACGTGCTTGGTGGAATTCAGGCAAAGATAGCGCACGGCCTCGTTCATTTCGGCAGGGCCGGTGGCGCAATTTAACCCGATCACATCTACGTCATAGGGTTCCAGTGCGGTCAGAGCTGCACCGATCTCAGTACCGAGCAGCATGGTGCCGCTTTCCTGCAGCGTGACCTGCACGGTGACTGGCAGGCGTTTGCCGGCTTTGCGCATCGCTTCCATGACGGCGACAATCGCAATCTTTGCTTGCAGTAGATCCTGAGCGGTCTCAATCAGCAGGACGTCGACGCCACCTTCGATCAGAGCCGCCGCCTGCTCCTCATAGGCTTCGGCCATGGCATCGAAGGTGATGTGGCCGAGCGAGGGCAGCTTGGTGGTGGGTCCGATAGAGCCGGCGACAAAGCGTGGCTTGGCTTTGGTGGAAAACTGGTCTGCGGCTTCGCGGGCTATTTTGACCGCGGCGAGGTTGATCTCCCGAACGCGGTCGGCAAGATCGAATTCCGCCAGAACAATGCGCGCGCCACCGAAGGTGTTGGTTTCGACAACGTCGCAGCCAACCTTAAGAAAATCGGCATGCACGTCGCGAATAATATCGGGACGGCTGAGAACGAGGACCTCGCTGCAATTTTCCTTGCCCCAGTAATCGTCAACCGTGGGCTGGCGCAACTGGATGTTGGTGCCCATGGCCCCGTCGTAAACCACGACGCGCTCGCAAACGGATTGGAGAAAGTCAGTCATTGCTTACAAGTCGTTGGTCGTCAGGAAACGCCGTTGTATCCGTTAGTCCCGACTCGTGAACAGCCAACGACCGATGGCCTTATGCAACAACGCCGGCCCTTTGGGACCGGCGTCGGAAAATCTCACAACACCGGTGATGTTAAGTCCCTGGCATCATCTCGGTGGGCGCGCCACCCTCGGTTTCGGCCGCGTTGAATACCGCGTTCGCGCCGAGATGCGCGGGCGCCCCTGCCAGTAACTGTTCCTTGCGATAGATCAGATTGCTGGCGCTGAAGGTCGCCAGCTCGAAACCGTGGCCGTGCGTGATGGCATCGGTAGGGCACGCCTCCACACAATATCCGCAGAAGATGCAGCGATTGTAGTCGATGTTGTAGACCTTGGCGTAGCGCTCCGCGCCCGAGATGCGATTCTCAGCGGTGTTTTCCGCCGCTTCAATATAGATGCAGTTCGAGGGGCACGCGGCGGCACAAAGGAAGCAGGCAACGCATTTCTCCAGCCCGTTTTCGTCCCGCTGCAAGACATGCTGGCCGCGGAAGCGCTCCTGGAATTTGGCGCCTTTCAGGGGACCGGGGCCGTCCGGATAGTTCTCCACGATGGACGGCTGGAACATTTCCTTTCCGGTAATGACCATGCCCTTGGCGATGGCACCGATGTTCTTGATGACGGACATTGCTTTTCTAGTATAGCGGAGAACCCGGTACCCAGCACTCGCTACGCAGTTTCGAGTTCTCAGATCCAAACTGCAAGCTCTGGGTACAAACCTCTCAGCTCTAAGCCGCACTCCAAGTTCCGGGAGCGGTCCGGGTAACGCCAATGGAGGGCTACTTCCGTTGGGGGCACTTTTGTAGACGGATGCTAGTGCCCGAAGTCACAGTTGATAGGTCGATAATTCAGTAACGTCCGGTCAGGGTGGTTCTCAGCCTTATGACTAACGGTTGTGTACGCTTTCTCTCCTTTTGTTCTTCTTGTATCCGCTGTTTCAACCGTTTTACTTTTAGATTTTGGTTGGTGCTTGCGTTGCTGTTCGGAGCGCATGGCCGTGTTCCAATGGCTTTCGGGCAACAGTTGCAGCCGGATTCTGTTGATGCAACCGTTCGAAAAATTGACGAGCGAAGCGCGCTTCGTGAACGCTGGCTGGCGCAGGGGCGGTCGGCTCCTGCAGGGCAGTCGGCGGCGGAGCTTCGGCGGCGGGCGTACCAGCGGAAAATGGCGATGCGGGCCGGAGCAGCGGCGGTGGCGGCACAAACGGGATCGGGAGGAATCGAGACATCGTCAGGTTCTCCAACTCCGTGGGTCGCTCTTGGACCGGCGCCTCTGATTTCGGATCAGGATGTTTATGGCCCCGTCGCGGGGCGCGTAACGGCAGTCGCCGTCGATCCGACCGATGCGACCGGCAATGCCGTCTATGTCGCGGCGGCATCGGGCGGGGTGTGGAAGTCTGCCAACGCAGCCACCGCGAGCGCTGCGAATGTGACTTGGACTGCGCTCACCGACCAGCAGGCATCGCTCGTCAACGGCGCGGTTTCCGTGAAGCCGGATGGCAGCGTGGTGCTGGTTGGAACAGGCGAACCCGATAGCGCGATTGACAGCTACTACGGCGTCGGCATTCTGCGCTCAACGAACCATGGCGCGAGTTGGACATTGATTCCAACCGCGTCCGGCAACAACCCGGCTTTTTCTTTTGCGGGGCTGGGATTCTCGAGGTTCGCCTGGAGCACTTCGTCCTCAACCACCGTTATCGCCGCTACAGGTACCACTACCGAAGGGTTCGATGACGGGGCAATCACCACAGGTACGAATCAAGGGCTCTACTATTCGGGGAACAGCGGACAAAGCTGGGCGTTCGAGGTTCCGCAGGATGCAGGCGTCGCAATCAGCCCGGTATCAATTTCTGCGACCGACGTGGTGTACAACGCAGCTGTAGGAAGGTTTTTTGCCGCGATCCGCTATCACGGCGTGTATTCGTCCTCGAATGGCCAGAGTTGGACTCGTCTGACCAACCAGCCGAACCCGGCACAGCTCAGCACGGCAAATTGCCCGCCGCAGATTTCGAGCGACGGTTCCAGTTGCCCCATCTATCGAGGACAATTCTCGGTCGTTCCAGGACGCAACGAAATGTACTTCTGGTTCGTGAATCTCGCATCCGGTCCCGATGGTGTCGAGACCCTCGACGAGGGAATCTGGCGGTCGACCGATGGTGGCAATAGCTGGGCACAGATCGATGAAACCGGAATCGCAAACTGTGGCGACCCAGGCAACAACGGCTGCGGCGTCGAGCAGGGTTATTACAATCTTGAGATCGCGGCCCTGCCGGACGGCGCGGCAACCGATCTATATGCTGGGGCGGTCAACCTGTATAAATGCGTGCTGACCAGCGGCGGCACAACCTGCTCGACGCTCGATTCAAACTTTCCCAATCAGTGGATCAATCTGACTCACGTCTATGGTTGCAGTTCGATTGCGAGCGTAAGCCCAAACGAACACGGGCTCGATCTCATGATCTCCGGGGGAAAAGCTATCCTCTACTTCGCCAACGATGGCGGGATCTATCGAACGCTCGACGGTTACGGCCGCCTTGTCAGCGGAACCTGCGGGACCACAAACGGTTTTGACAATCTGAACGCGTCCTCGGTGGCGAAGGGAGCCATCGGCTCGCTGGTGCAGTTTACGTCACTCTCGGTCGATCCTTCCGATCAAGGTGTCTTGCTTGGCGGGGCCGGCACCAATGGCTCGGGAGCAACTGCCGGGGCGGCCAGCAGCTCCCAATGGAGCACCGTAAACGGCGGAGAAGGCGGCTACACAGCGATCAATCCAAACACTCCGGCTGACTGGTATACCGCGAACCCGTACGTCAATATTTATAGCTGCAACGACGGGATCGATTGTTCGACCGGGACATTTTCGCTAACGGTGGGGAGCGAGGAAGTGGGGGGCGACACAGGGCCATTTTATACACCCTACATTCTCGATCCTCAGAACCCGGCGGAAATGGTGCTGGGAACGTGTCGCGTTTGGCGGGGAACGCCGACCGTGCCCCCGAGCTCCTTCGCCGCAATCAGCGTAGATTTAGACACCCTCGCTCCAGCGACGTGCACCGGCAACGAAATCAACCTGGTGCGGGGACTGGAAGCGGGCGGCCCGATGGCTGAAGGCCTCTCGACCACTGTATATGCAACGACCGAGGGGACAGGCCCAAATGCCACCTCGCCGTCGGGCGGCGAGGTCTGGATGACGACCAACGCCGGAGTCACGCCGATGGTCAATGTCACCGGAACGATCAATCCTTCGAACTACACGATTTCTTCGGTCGCGATGGATACAAGCGACTCAACCGGGGCAACCGCCTACGTGGCGATCATGGGATTCAACGTGTCCCACGTTTTCAAAACCACAAATGCCGGTTCAACCTGGAGTGACTGGTCTGGCACAGGTAACAGCGCTCTGCCGGATGCGCCTGTAAATTCGCTGCTCATCGATTCTTCTATAACCCCGTCCCAGGTCTACGCCGGAACTGACGTGGGCGTTTTTACGACGACGGCGAACAACGCGAGTTGGACCGAGGTGGGTACGCCCTCGCTCCCCGGCGCAGCTGGGTATCTGCCGAATGTGCCGGTGACCGCGATTCAGATGTTTAACTCGGGCGGCGTCAAGAAGCTGCGAGTTTCAACCTATGGACGCGGCATATGGGAGTACCTCCTGGCAACCACCGCAGATTTTACGAATGTTATTGCAAACACCCCGCAGACAATTTTTCCCGCCCAATCGGGGCGCTTTAATGGGACTTTGACCGCCTATGCGGGATACGCGAGTGCGGTTAATCTGAGTTGCCTAGCGCCCATCCTGCCTGCAACCTGCGCACTGAATCCAACCCAAGCGACGCCAGTTTCGTCCGGCACGGCCTACACATTGACCGCCAGCGGAGCGGTCGGCGACTACAGCTTCACTGTGCATGCGATCGGGACTGATCCCAAGTCCATTACGCACGATGCACCCGTCGCGCTGCACATTGTCGACTTTGGCCTCTCCACGCCCAGCCCCAATGTTCTTAGCGTGGCCCAGGGCGGCACCTCGAACGCCGCGACTCTCCAGGTCTCGGCGGCGGGATCCTTCTCAGGAACAGTGAACCTGAACTGTTCTACGGGGCTCCCGTCGGGTACAGCGTGCCAGTTCTCGCCTTCGAGCGCGGTCACGCCGACCGCGTCGAATCCGGTACTCGTGACGCTCACAGTCACCGCTGCTCCAAACTCGGCGGTAGGTGGACCCACCACGGTAAGCCTGGCGGCAAGTGTTGCAGGCGCCCCCGCTGCGAAAACACAGACGTTCTCCCTCACGGTTACGCCGCCTCCTCCCGACTTCGTGCTTAGCGTTGCTTCAACCCCGGCCGCAACCGTGGTGGAACAGAACGTTACCTGGCCGGGCATGCTGACAGCCGTCTCCGGCTACAGTGGCACCGTAAGATTGAGTTGCACCGGAACACCTCCCTCGACATGCCAGGTAAACCCCTCGTCGCTGGTCCCCACGCCGGGCGGCGCTGCATTTGTGGTAACCGCAGGCAACGCGACGACAGGAGCGTTTAGCTTTAACCTTCAAGGAACCGACGGGACGCTCACGCACACGCAGACTGCAATCCTCACGGTCGGAACGGATGTTACTTGGGCCGCCACAGGAAGCAGTTCGGCTGCCGTCGAAGCAGGAGAGAGTGCAAGCTATTGGTTCTCGGCCGTACCGGCAGGCGGGGACACATTCACCGGCCCCGTGAATTTTGCATGCGCGAACCTGCCCCCACTCACAAATTGCAGCTTCAATCCGCCGTCGATTGTTGCTGGAGCAGGAGTAGCGGCAGTCGAGCTGCAGATTACAACCACCGGGCCGAATAGCGGAGGGCAGATGCACCGGACGACCGGTGCCCATTCCCCGGTATTCATGGAAAAGCCACAACCGCCGGATGACAAAGCGACCATCCGTGCTTCTAGGGCCGCTCTCGCCGTGCTCTTCATGGCTCCAATTGCGGGCCTCCTGCTGATTGGAATTGGAAAAAGGAAAGTTCCGCGCGGCGTAGGACTGGCACTGTTCAGCGCAGCGATTATCGCACTCGCACTGCTTGCCGCCTGCGGAGGTCTGGGAGGCGGAGCCGGCGGGAGTGGGGTGATAGTCACGGTGAACCCGTCACGCATAAGTGTTCCACTCGGCAGCCAGCAGCAGTTCTCTGCAACGGTGATCAACGGAAGCAGTCAAACGGTTACATGGGCGGTGACAGGAGGATCGGCGAATGGTTCGATTGACTTGAATACCGGTCTTTATACCGCACCCGGAATCATGCCGAGCTCCGCGACCGTAACCGTGACGGCGACCTCTGCGCTGGCGACGTCTCCAGGCTCGGCCACAATCACACTGACGGGTCCGGTTGTCTCGGTTACAGTGAATCCTGCCAGCGCAACCCTGTTTGCTAACGAGCCCGGAAATGACTGGCCCACCACCGCGACGCAACAACAATTCTCTGCGACCGTAATTAACGGAACCAGCCAGAACGTAACGTGGGGCGTGACCGGGGGGATCGTCAACGGTACCGTTGACTCGACCGGCCTTTATACCGCTCCCGCGAATGTACCGAATCCCGCCGCGGTGAACGTCACAGCGATCTCCCCGCAGGCAACTTCCCCGGGATCGGCAACCGTGACGATTCAGAAACCAACCGCTGTCGGAATCTACCCGGCGATTCATGTGACAGCAACCGCCGCCGGAGGCCCGCCCCATACCGATCAGGTCTCGCTGACGGTTGACTGAGGCGCGCGTCATGAGCTGGTTGCGAGCCGCGACGGAATGTCCGCATGCAGTGTTTATGCGTCACATGCTCGAGACTCCCGGGTGAATTAGGATTCCTTCGTAAGGCCAGAGCCGTTTCTGCCTGACCCCGCGGTGGACACCGACGGCTGATAAGCGGAACGATTGACAATAATGGATTCCCCTTCTTATGACATTGCGGTAATTGGCGCCGGTATTGTAGGCATGTCGTTTGCCATGCAGGCTACGACCGCTTTTCCTGGGGCGCGGCTGATCGTGCTCGAGAAAGAAGATGGGCTCGCCCGGCACCAAACCGGGCATAACAGCGGCGTCATCCATAGCGGCGTCTATTACAAGGCCGGATCGCTGAAAGCGCAGCTCTGTGTCGCGGGCGCTCGCGAAATGGTTGAGTTTTGCGCCCGGCACGGCATCCCTCACGAAGTTTGCGGCAAGCTCATTGTGGCGACCAACAATGCCGAAGCCGCTCGCCTGAACGACCTGCTGGCCCGCGGACAAGCAAACGGCCTCACCGGCCTGCGGATTGTGGAAGGCGCGGCCATGCGTGAAATCGAGCCGTACGTTGGCGGAGTGCGCGCGCTTAAGGTTCCTGCCACGGGAATTACGGACTACCTGCTCGTAACCGAAAAGTATGCGGAGATAGCAGAGGCGCATGGCGTCGAAGTGAGGACAGGGGCAGGAGTGATCGGATTCGCTTGCGCCCCCAACCAGGTCGTTATAAGAACGGCGGCCGGAGAAATCGTAGCCCGGTACGTGGTTAATTGCGCCGGGCTTTACAGCGATCGCGTGGCCCAATTGGCCGGGCATGATCCGGAAATGATGCTGGTTCCGTTTCGCGGCGAATATTTTGACCTGGCGCCCGCGCGCGTCCATCTGGTGCGGTCGTTGATTTATCCCGTCCCTGATCCTGCATATCCGTTCCTTGGGGTGCATTTCACGCGGCGAATCCACGGAAACGTCGATGCCGGTCCGAACGCCGTGCTCGCCGGCCGACGTGAGGGATACCGGCGGACAGATTTCGATTTGCAAGAAACGATGGAAGTTTTTCAGTACGCCGGCTTCCGCGCGATGGCCCGCCGCCACTGGCAAAATGGTCTGCGCGAAATGCGGAGAAGCTGGTTGAAGCGGGATTTTGTCCGATCGTGCCAGTTGCTTGTGCCCGAGGTCCGCATGGCAGACATGACGCCTGGTGGTTCGGGGGTGCGTGCGCAAGCGGTCGCCTACGATGGCACGCTGGTGGATGATTTTCGTTTTCTCGCGCGCGGGCGCTTTCTGCATGTGCTGAATGTTCCGTCTCCGGCGGCTACCGCCTCGTTGCCCATCGGGCGCCGGATTGTGGAGATGGTAAGAAAAGCCGGAGTCGTGCTGTCATAGGGTCCTGGGGCAGCGGCGTCGCAGCTCGCACAGAAATATCGGACGCTGCTCGGCGAGCGGTGGCAGCCTCGGCATACTATCTGGTGTAGTCTGAGAGAAAATCGAAACCTGAGTATGCTCGGGAGAATTTCTCATGGCTCGAACTGCAAGCGGCAAGAGAGTTGCAATTCTCGGTGCTGGAAAAATCGGATCGATCCTGATGCAGGCATTTCTCCGCGATGGTTTGCTGAGGGCGGCCGATACCTGGTCCACCGTTGCGCATGCGGATCGCGCCGCCTCGTTACGGGAGAAGCTCAAAGTCCATGCGGGGACGGACAACGCCGAAGCCGTCCGCCATGCGGATATCATCTTTCTGTGCGTGAAGCCGCAGGTCGTGGCTGATGTCGTCCGCGAGATTCGCACGCATGTGCGGCGGGATCAGTTGCTGATTTCTGTGGCCGCGTCCGTGCCGACGGACATGATCGAGCGCGGCCTCGAAAAAGACTTGCCCGTAGTCCGTGCAATGCCCAACACTCCTTGCGTGCTCGGCGCGGGCATGACCGGGCTCTGCCGAGGGCAGTTTGCGCAGAAGCACCACCTGGAACTGGCAACCAGGTTTTTTGCCGCCGTGGGTCGTACCGTAACCGTGGACGAGAAACATATGGACGCCGTGACCGGCCTTTCCGCCAGCGGTCCGGCATACATCTACATCATCCTCGAATCGCTGGCCGAGGCGGGAGTGAAAGTCGGCTTGCCGCGCGATGTGGCTACCCTGCTGGCGGCGCAGACCACATTGGGCGCTGCCCGCGTCGTGCTCGAAACCGGAGACCATCCCGCTCTCTTGAAAGACGCGGTTACCACGCCAGCCGGCTGCACCATCGATGGCATTCTCGAACTTGAGGAGGGCAAGCTGCGCGTCACCCTAATCAAAGCGGTCGTCAAGGCGGTTCAGCGAGCCAAAGAGCTTGCCTACGCCTAGAGCTTTACCGCGGTGGTTACCCGTCACAGCGGGATTCCGGAAGCGGAGTTAGAATCTCTCCCGTGCTTGGGAGGTCCGGCGCCGGGAAAGGCTCGGGATCTCCGGCCCTCCTCAGCCAGTTACGAAGCGGCCCGGAAATAGCCGGCCGTGACAGAGAGGCGCACATGAACGGAATCCGTTGGACCGTAGTTCTCACCGCACTGTTGAGTTGCCTGCTGATCGCGATAATGATCGCGTGCAGTTCACCTACCTCGACATCGGCCGGTACCCAGACACCAACCACCACCGCCACCCCGAAGAAGGAACCTGTGCTCTACACCGGCAAATCCTGCTTCACTCAGATGACGGGTATGGCGGCCCGCTGGGCGCCCGATGCCGTCCCGTTTCACATGGAATCGGCTCTGAACAGCGAGAGCAACGGGCAAAACGGCAAGGCCACTATCTGGCGGGGTATGTTCGCATCGCCCACTCGACGCACCTACAAGGTCTTCACGTGCTCCGGAAGCCGTTTGCGCGATGAAGCGGCCATGGGAGTGACCTCGGGCGCGGAGGTAGCATACGGACCTACCGTTCCCGCGCTGATGTTTCAGGCGTTCCTACTCACCGCCGATTCCGACCAAGCCTACGCGACGGCGCAGGAAAAAGGCGGAGCTAAGCTGATGGAGAAAGACCCGCAGCAGCCCGTCTTGTATACCCTCGACTGGAATCCGAAGGACAAAGCGCTGCTCTGGGTGGTCTACTACGGCAGCTCGACCAGCCAGTCGAAAGGAATTGGCGTGATCGATGCGAGTACGGGGAAGTTCCTGCGCGCAGCGAAGTAGGCAAGAGAGGTGAGAGGCGCAAGCGAGTGAGTGGGAGGTAACGATTCAAATGACGGCCGAAAGGGTCAGCGCCCGCCTGTGGCCGCGTGGCGAATTTGAGCCTTGCCTGTTTCCCGCGCCGCCACAGTGAGTTCTTTCTCGATGGAAGAGAACCTCTGAAAGATCTCGTGCAAGCGCAGCGCCATGTTGCGGATGGTATCGGCTTGTTCCAGCACACCTGCAGGCAGGCCCGGCTCCAGCGTAAGTAACTCGGCATTGCCAAGTACGCCCGTCAGC
>Ga0335079_10000503_pt1 | contig 44587 bp, 34 predicted proteins | sample Lox_Sample_33_FD_206719 | JGI IMG/M metagenome (GOLD analysis project Ga0335079, IMG submission 206719) | Soil microbial communities from Loxahatchee National Wildlife Refuge, Florida, United States - Lox_Sample_3.3 | ecosystem: Environmental > Terrestrial > Soil > Wetlands | place: USA...
CCGAAGCAACCCAACCGTTCTTGACGGCGGTCGAAGACTACGCCGGCAGAGCGAACGAGCAACACTAAGGAATCAAGAGGAGCGCAGGCAACGTGATCCGAAAATTGAAGTCAGGGCAGTACCGGCTGTATTCACGCAAGAAGGACGCGAAAAGCGGGCGCCGCCGGAATCTCGGCACTTTCGGTAGCCGGAAGGCCGCCGAAGCTCATGAGCGTGCCGTGCAATATTACAAACACCGCTGAAGCTAGGCTTAACATCTCGAGGAGAGTGTTAGACCTGGCGATGAGGGATTGAAGACTTGGCGTCCCCGACGGGATTTGAACCCGTGTTACCGCCGTGAAAGGGCGATGTCCTAGGCCAGGCTAGACGACGGGGACGACGTGGCGATGGCAGGCGTCCTGAGCTGCGGTAGTTCGATGGTAGCAGCGGCCCTGCGGGCTGTCAAAATCTCGCGTAGATAGCCAGGACGGAAGGCCTCGCATTTACAATGAATGTACCGCCGTTCATCGGCGGCTTTCTTTGCCTATGGCCGATCCTCTTTATCTCAGCCTCTGGTTCCCCAGCTTTGAGGCCGAGGACATGCTGCCACATGCGCTCGCGGTCATGCGCCAGTTTCCGTTCTCGACGCAGCAGCCCGGCATCACGCATGTCGCGCTTCATCCCGTTTCGTGGGATGAAGCCACTATCCTGGAAAAACGCTTCCGCCCCGGGGTTACTCCTGAAGAGGCGGTGCTCACGGCTTCCGATCTGTTACATGATGATTATGCCTATGTCTTCGAGGGGCATTGGGATTTGTGGATTCTCTCAGAGAGTTCGCAGGAATGGCACCGGCAGCCGGCCCAGGTGAAGTTTCTGGTCCATGGTTCAGAGTTTGACGACGGAGCCTATGAGCAAGAGGGTCACATCCAGGTGGACTTTGGTCTGGACTCGCCCTTCCTGCAAGAGGATGTGCAGCTGACACCGGAAGCTGAAGAGAGGGTGCGGCAGAACGTTCAGAAGCTGGTGGAGTTCACTACCCGCGTGGAAAAGAGTTCCGGAGCCAGCGGACGGCTGCTCTGGTCGGAATCTGAGGAGAACCTGGCGCAGAAGCTGCTCGCCCGCCTGCAGAGAGTTCAGTAGCTGGATTCCAGCGCTATTTCGTTCTGCCGCCCTCCACTTTCAAGGTATCGCTGGCCGCGGCCTGAGCTGCTGCCAGGCGCGCGGTCAGAACACGGAATGGCGAGCAGGAAACATAGTTCAGCCCGACTTGATGGCAGAACTCTACCGAGGAGGGGTCGCCCCCATGCTCACCGCAAATGCCAACCTTGAGGTCGGGACGAGTCTTGCGCCCGCGCTCCGTCGCCATGCGGATCAACTGCCCGACACCTTCCCGGTCGAGCACCGCAAACGGATCCTGCTTAAGAATGCCCTCGGCAAGGTATGTGGGTAAGACCTTGTTGACGTCGTCACGGGAAAAACCAAACGTCGTCTGCGTGAGATCGTTGGTTCCAAAGGAGAAGAACTGCGCCTCGCGAGCGATTTCATCGGCGACCAGTGCGGCTCGCGGCAGCTCGATCATGGTACCGACCAGGTAGGGAACGGTGGTTTCCTTCTCGCCGAAGACTTCGCGGGCCACGCGGTGCACGATCTCGGCCTGGTTCGCCATTTCTTTCAATGTCGAAGTCAGGGGAATCATGACTTCGGGATGCACCTTGACGCCACTCCTGGAGACGGTCACCGCAGCCTCGAAGATTGCGCGCGCCTGCATTTCTGTGATTTCCGGGTAAGTGATTCCCAGGCGGCAACCGCGATGGCCGAGCATGGGATTGAATTCGTGGAGCTGTTCCACGCGGGACAGCAGCGCGGGCAGCGCCTTCTTCAGGTCGCCTGCTCCCTTCACGCCGTAGTCTTTGTACTTTGCGACGAGAGCTTTCTTTTCGGCGGCGCCGACCGTCGACAGCGTTGCGATGTCAACCATCAGTTCTTCCCGGCGCGGAAGAAATTCGTGCAGCGGCGGATCGAGCGTGCGGATCGTGACCGGCAGACCGTCCATGGCTTCGAAGACGCCGGCAAAGTCGGCGCGCTGCATGGGCAGTAGCTTCTTCAGCGCGGCACGGCGGTCTTTTTCGTTATCGGCCAGAATCATCGCCCGCATGTGGGGAATCTTCTTCTCCCCGAAGAACATGTGCTCGGTACGGCACAAGCCGATGCCTTCAGCGCCGAAGGCGCGTGCCTGTATCGCGTCGCGGGGAATGTCCGCGTTGGCGCGGACCTTCAACTTGCGAAAGGGCTCGGCCCAACCCATGAGCTTCAGCAGTTCCGGATCGTCAGGCTTCGCTTCCAGGGTCTTGAGCTTGCCCTTGATCACGCGGCCGGTAGTGCCGTCGAGCGAGATCCAGTCTCCTTCCGTGAAAACCTGACCACGGACGCGCATTTCGCGGGTCTTCTCATTTACTTCGATGTCTCCGGCTCCGGCCACGCAGCACTTTCCCATGCCTCGGGTTACAACGGCTGCGTGGCTGGTCATGCCGCCACGAGAGGTCAAGATGCCAACCGCGACTTCCATGCCGTGAATGTCTTCGGGGGTGGTTTCGGCGCGAACGAGGATGACAGGGTTCTTCTTTGCGCCGGAGCCGGCTTTATCCACGGCTTCGTCCGCGCTGAACACGATTTGACCCACCGCCGCGCCCGGAGATGCGGGCAAGCCTGTGGCCAGCACCTCGACTTTGGCACTCTTTTCGTCAAGTCCGGGCACCAGGAAGTCGTATAGCTGGTTGGGTTCAACGCGGAAGATAGCTTCTTCCTTCGTGATCAGACCTTCGTCCACCATTTGGATGGCGACGCGTACGGCGGCGCGGCCTGTGCGCTTGCCATTGCGGGTCTGCAGCATGTAGAGCTTGCCATCCTGGATGGTGAATTCAAAATCCTGCATGTCGCGATAATGCTTTTCGAGCCGAGTAGTGATTTCGCGCAACTGGTTGTACACCTGCGGCATGATCTTTTCGAGCTCGGAGATGTGGACGGGAGTACGGATGCCGGCAACGACATCTTCGCCTTGCGCGTTCATGAGAAACTCGCCGTAGAATTCTTTGGCGCCGGTTGCGGGATTGCGGGTGAAGCCCACGCCGGTGCCGCTAGTCTCGCCGAGATTGCCGAAGACCATAGCCTGCACGTTGACGGCTGTCCCCAGATCGTCCGAGATGTTGTTGATGCGCCGATAGTGTTTGGCGCGCTCGTTTTGCCAGGAGCGGAAGACCGCGTCCCGCGCCATCACCAGCTGCTCGTGCGGATCCTGCGGGAACTCACGCTTGGCATGTTTCCTGACTACTTTCTTATACTCCGCGATGACCTCGTCTAGAGCCCTGGCGTCGAGGTCGGTATCGAGCTTCGCTTTTTTCTGCTTCTTCTTGTGATCGAAAACCTCGTCAAATGCAGACTTGGGAATCTCCAGGACAACGCTACCGAACATCTGAATCAGGCGGCGATAGGAGTCGGCGGCAAAACGGGGATTCTTACTGCGCCTCGCAAGCTCCTCGACACTTTCGTCGTTCAACCCGAGGTTGAGGATGGTATCCATCATTCCCGGCATGGAGAACTTGGCGCCGGAGCGGACGCTGACCAGCAGCGGATTGTCGCCCTTGCCCAGCCCTTGCCCCTGTAACTCTTCCAGCCGTTGCAGAGCCTCATTCATCTCGCGATCGACTTCCTGCGAGATGCCGCCGTGTCGCATGTATTCCCGGCAGGCCTCTGTCTGAATGGTGAAACCAGGGGGGACGGGTAGGCCAGCGTTGGTCATCTCGGCCAGACCCGCGCCCTTGCCGCCGAGTTCGTCTTTCATCTTGCCGTTGCCGTCGGCCCTGCCTCCGCCAAAGAAGTACACGTACTTGGCAGCGGGTCTGTTTCTCATTGTGATCTCGGTCTCGGGTGCTGTCGTAGTTGCCATTGCGTGTCCTTTACGATTTGGAAAGATCTTTGCCTTCGGTCACTATCTCGGAAAAATCGGCAATGGTGGAAAATTCCTTGAGCAAGGTCTCGAGGAGAGCCAGGCGGTTTGCCCGTACCTTCTCATCCTCGACCATCACCATGACCTTGTCGAAAAATGCATCCACCCGCTCGCGAGCGGTCGAAAGCAGCAGAAGTGCGTCGCGGTAGTGTTTTTGCTGCCGGAAAGTCTCGATTTTCGGTGCATTGAGCTCAACGTAGGCAGACAGTTCTTTTTCTTCTGCGGCCGACTCCGGCAAATATTCGAATCTGGCCGCAGGTTTGAGGCCTTTATCGCGAGCCTGCCTCAAGAGGTTACGCGTGCGCTTGCAGGCCGCCGAGATGGCATGAAACTCCGGCATATCAAGTACGCTCGTGACCGCCTCGGCTCGCGCGATTGCATCCACTACGTCGTTCGCGTCCGCCGCGAGCACCGAGTTGACCACGTCGTATCGGAAGCCCTGCGCTTCCCGCAAGTAGAATTCCAGGCGCTCACGGAAAAATGCCGACAATGTCTCGGTAAGCTTCTCGCTGGGGATAAATTTCTTCTCAACCTCAGATCCGCGATACGCTTCGCGTGCGTAGCGGAGCAAGCGGTCGAGGGCAGCAGGCAACTTGTGTTCGGCAGTCGTCCTCACGATGCCATTCGCCTGGCGGCGCAAGGCAAAAGGATCCTTCGAGCTCGTAGGCTGCAACCCGAGAGCGAACATGCCTGTAATGGTGTCCGCCTTATCGGCAATCGAAAGCACGGCGCTCTCGACGGTGCGCGGAACCGGATCGTCCATTGATTCCGGCTTGTAGTGATCGTAAATAGCCTGGGCGATTAGTTGCCGCGTGGCATCCGGCAGGTCGGAATCCAGTTCCTGCACGGCGGCGTAAAGTCCGCCCACAATGCCCTGTAGTTCGGTAAATTCCTTGACCAGTTCAGTAGTGAGGTCGGTTTTCGCCAGATATGCCGCTTTGTGCACAATGCCCGGGCGAACCGCCAGCCCATTCTGGCGAATGAACTCGCAGAGCCAACTGCAGACCCGCTGCACGCGAAGAGTCTTGTCGTAGTAGCTGCCGAGGTCCTTCTGAAAAGTCACCTGCTTCAGCCACGTAGTCCGTTCGCGCAAAGGGTGTTTCTGGTCGGTCTGCCAGAAGAAGCGGGCATCATTGAAGCGGGCGCGAAGCACGCGCTCATGCCCATGGCGGATAATCCCTTGGGGATCGCCGTCGGTGTTCAGCACGGCGAGAAAGTGCGGCAACAGTCTGCCGCCGGCATCCTCAACGGCAAAATATTTCTGATGGTCGCGCATGACCGTGACCAGCACTTCTTCCGGCAGCTCCAGAAACTCATGGTCGAAGGTCCCCATGATGACCGATGGCCACTCAGTGAGGTTCACGACGGTATCGAGCAGGCTCTTGTCTTCCCGCCACCGCGCCCCGGCGATCGTCCGGGTAGCGGAGTCGAGGGCCTTGCGAATGTGTTGTTCCCGTTCAGCGCGGCCCAGAACTTTGGCGCTTCGAAGGTTCTCCACATAGTCGCGAGGGTTGGAAATCCGGACGGCGCCATCCGCCAAGATTCTGTGGCCCCTGGATTCGCTGCCCGAAGAAACTCCTCCGAACTCCAGCGGCAGGACGTTTGTATCCAGCATGGCGACGAGCCAGCGAACCGGGCGCACGAAGAGTTCCCCTCGCTTTCGCCAGTACATGTTCTTGGGCCAGTAGAGGCCGGCTATTTCTTTCGGCAGGTTCTCCAGCAATATTTCGGCCGCGCTGCGCCCTTTTCGCGCGACCTTGGCCGAAAGGTATTCCCCCTTCGGAGTGGTCACTCTTTCCAGTTGTCCAACATCCACACCCGCCTTCTTGGCAAAGGCCTGCGCTGCCGGGGTTGGATGCCCGTCTTTGAAAGCGACATGGACGGAAGGCCCGTTAAGTTGCTCGGTAACATCCGGCTGCGAGGAAGGGATATCGGACGCGACAATCGCCAGGCGCCGCGGCGTGTCGAGCGAAGTCACCTTCCCTGCAGGCAGCCGTTCCCGGTCCAACAGCGCAGACACGCGCTCCCGCAGCTCGTCCGAGGCGGCACCAATCATCCGCGCTGGAATCTCTTCGCAACCGATCTCTAGAAGAAAATCTGGCATTTGCTGAACCCTGCTGATGGCGGCAAACCTAGTTGACGACGGCAGCCGCGCTAAGTCGGAACTGGTGCAACTTTGTCTTTATCCCTTCGCGCCACTCTCCTGACCTTCTCATTTTCATCTTCTGATTCGGCCGGCGATTGATCGCGCTGGTCCACCCACGCTTTTGCGATCCCGACCGCCAGAGCGCGCACGCGCGCTATCACTCCAACACGCTCGGTGACCGAAATTGCTCCCCGCGCATCGAGAATGTTGAACAGATGGGAGCATTTCAGGCAGAGATCGTAAGCCGCGAGCAGGGGGAAACGCTCTTTCACGGAAGGGGTGGTCGCGTCTCCATTGCCGGGAGCGGCGGGGTCACTTCCCTTCCTGACCTGCGCGGCATAACCCTCCAAAAGCGCCCTGCATTCCGCTTCATATAGTTCGAAGTGCTTCCATGCTCTCTGGGTGTCGGCGGCCTCGAAGTTATAGACGGAGAACTGCAACTCGTCCGTCAGGCGCACATCCCCGTAGGTAAACACACTTCCCGTGCGCGGATCACGCGACCAAACGATGTCGTAGATCGAGTCCACATCCTGCAGAAACGCGGCGATGCGCTCGAGACCGTAGGTCAGTTCAGCGGAAATCGGGTCGAGATCCACACCACCACATTGCTGGAAATAGGTGAATTGAGTGATTTCCAGGCCATCGAGCATGACCTGCCATCCAATACCCCATGCGCCAAGCGTGGGCGATTCCCAGTTGTCTTCTTCAAACTTGATGTCATGCCGGCGCAAGTCAATGCCGATCGCCGCCAGCGACTCCAGGTATAGCTCCTGCACATTCTCCGGCGGAGGCTTCAGGATCACCTGCAACTGGGTGTGCTTGTAAAGCCGGTTCGGATTCTCACCATAACGTCCGTCGGCAGGCCGCCGGGAGGGCTGCACGTAGGCCACTTTGTATGGCTCTGGCCCCAGCACCCGCAGGAAGGTCTCGGGTGCCATGGTACCGGCGCCGACCTCGACGTCGTAGGGCTGCTGGAGCACGCATCCGCGAGCAGCCCAGAAGGTCTGCAGCCGCAGTATAAGCTCCTGAAAGGTCACCGAATTGGACTTAGATGGAGTCACCGTTGGTTGGCAGCCCGGGGTTAACCACTTGATTGTAAAGGAAGGGACGGGTAGACGTCAGCTAGGTGGTCAGCACTAGAACTTCCAATGGGCACGGAATTGCGGGGCCTAACTGAGCTTTTCCAGCATCGCAGCGGTGACCAGCTTCTTCTCAATATGCCGCTGCAGCGTCTGGATGAGGAATTTCCGCAGGTCAGCGGCCTGCGCCTTGGTCCATACCTGCCCGGAAAAGCTCTCGACCGGGGAGCGAAACATCTTTGCGGCCAGGGCGCGCGATTCGGCCGACATTTCCGAAGACGCCAGCCGCTTGTCCTCCGCACAGGTCAGCCCGTCGGCCAGCGCGTGGAAATAAGCACGAACACCGTTGAGACTGCGGCCGCAAGCGATGCACTCAGTCAGTTCCGGCAAGAAGCCTGCGAGCCGCGTAAGCCAGAGGTCAAAATATGTGACGGGCAGCCAGACGTCCGGCCCCCGAAGCGCCGACAGTACGGAAAGTGCGAGCCGGAAAATGGCATCGTTGGACTCGCGATCCGGAAGCAATTCGTCGAGCAGTTCGGCCACGTGACCGAGGGCCACTGCGCGCGGATAGCTCACTTCGGTTGCCAACGGTGACTCCAGCACCTCGCAGGAGTCCAACCTTGCAAGTTCCTGCCCTGCGCGGTCATCGTAGTAGACGCGGACGAAGGTCAGGGGCTCCAGGGCTCCGCCGAACCTGCGCTTCGATTTCTTGGCCGAGCGCGCCACTCCCCGGACCTTACCCTCAGCGCGGGTAAAGAGCGTGACCAGAAGATCGGCCTCCCGCAAGGGATAGGTGCGCAGAACGATCGCTTCAGACTCCTTCAGTGCCATGGAAACCAGCGGGGATGATTGTAGTGGAAGGCCAAAGTGTAGACGGATGCCGCCGGCGCGTTCTGTAAGCCCCAGCAATACGAAAGGCGCACGCCTGTGGAGAGACGCGCGCCTGCGGAAGTCGGCGGAAAGGGCTATCGGCCGTAGTACTTGGCGTTGCGCTCGGTGAAGTGTTTCCACTTCTCCGGCAGATCATCCAGCGCGAAAATCGCCGACACCGGGCAGACGGGCACACAGGCACCACAGTCGATGCATTCGACGGGGTCAATGTACAGCATTTCTTCCTCCCCGAACGCGGGCTCATCTTTCTTGGGATGAATGCAATCGACTGGACAGGCGTCCACGCAGGCGGTGTCCTTGGTGTTAATACAAGGTTCTGCAATCACGTAAGCCATAAAATGTCTGTCTCCCTCAGGTGTACGGAACTAAACGGAACCGCACATTCTAGCAAGAATGTCTGTCACGGTACAGCACGCAGCAGCAGGATGCGTGGCCCAGGCCATTGCCGTACCCCCGCGAAAAGGGCCGTCTCAAGCCGAAACCAGTTGCCGCTCTCCGCTGGTCTGATACTCCACAATGTATCCCGCGACCGCGCTCGCTGCCACAGTCAGTGGGCTGGCCAGGTACATCTGGCCGGGGCCGCTGCGGCCGGGGAAGTTCCGGTTCTGTGCGCTGATAACTACCTGCTCCGGACGGCTGCTTACGCCCGGCCCGGCATTGATGCAGGCGCCGCAACTGGGCTCGATAACATGCGCACCGGCCTTTTGGAATATGTCCAAATATCCCTTACGCAGGCAATAATCGCGCGTTTCCTGCGATCCGAACTGAATGTAGAACTGAACCGAATCGGCCACCCGCTTGCCCTGCTTCACCGCGTCGGCCAGCACAAGAGCATACATGTCCATGTCTTCGTTCTTACCCGCGGTGCAGGTTCCGCCATACGCGATCTCGACGGGTACCGGAGTATGCAGGTCGCGAACATATTTTCCATTGCCCGGATCACCAGGAGTCGCCACCATGGGCGTGATTTCAGCCGCGTCGAGTTCAATCACATGGGCGTATTCCGCATCCCGGTCGCTGTGCAGTCCCTTGATCAGGCCTTCGGCTTTTTGCCTGTCCATGCCACGGCGCTGGACAAGAAAATCGACAGCTTTCTGGTCTGGAGCGACAATCCCGGTGAAGCCGCCGATTTCCGCCGCCATGTTCGTCATGGTAGCGCGCTCGTCCACGCTCAGCTCTTCAATCGCCTCGCCGGCATATTCCATGACTTTCGCCAGGGCCTTGCCGCTCCGGACATAGTCAAGGCTGAGGATCTTGAGTATGAAATCCTTAGCCGTCACATTGGCGTGCCGCTTGCCGCGAACCACAATCTTCACGGACTCCGGCACCCGGACTCGCACGTCTTTGGTGATCCACGAATTGAACACGTCGGTTGTGCCAATGCCGAAAGCTATGCACCCGATCGCGCCGACGTGCGGCGTATGTGAGTCCGAGCCGACATTCAACTGCCCCGGCAGCGCGTAGCTTTCCAGCACGATAGAGTGGCAGATACCTTCGGATCCTTTTCGGTCGAGCAGCTCGCCATGAAGCTTGATTCCCTGCTTCGCTGCGAAATCCTGCTGCTTCAGTTTGAGCTGGGTCGCAAGATCCAGCAGACCGAGCTTCTTTTTCTCCTCGGAAATCACCTCATCGAGAAAGGTCAGGTGGTCGCGAAAGAAGAGAATCGTCGACGGATCATTGACTTTGGCATCTTTGCCGACGTATTGCTCGAAGAATATCGCTGCCATCGGGGTGACGTACTCGTGACTGAACCGCAGATCGGCTCGGGCAAAGCCGGTGTCCCCGGGCTTTACCGCGGGCACGCCGACGGTGCCGTCCGCACCGATCATGTGGCGGGCGAAAATCTTTTCCGCCAGCGTCGTGGGGCGTTTTCCAGTTTGAATGGCAGGCAGGAAGACTTTCTTCTGCATCCGCGCAACGTTGAAGGGAAATAGTCCACCATATTCGATTACCTGGCGCGTGATGTCGTCTTCGCCGGTGGTAAATTCGCTCAGTGCGATCTCTTCACCGCGGCGAATCTTGTCAATCAGCGAGAAATTGGTCGAAGTCAACAGGCCCAGGTTCTGGCAGTTCTGCTTGTAGATACGTTCGATGTTTTCTGCAATCACAACCCGAATGCCGGCGCACATTTCCGCATAAGGCGACTGTTCCCGGCTGGAGCCTTTCCCGCGCCGCTTGCCGCTAACCGCACATACGAAACCGCCACGTTTCACATCGCCGCGGCCGATGGGCAGCACGCTGCCGCATTTCAATCCCATATACGGGATCTCGCCCAGAGTCTGGTCAAAATAGAAGCAGTAATGGGCGGGAGTGATCTCGTCCGTCGATATGTCGTCGCGCAGTTTCGGATTGCGGTCGGGGTCCTTCGCGTCCCAGGGCAGATCTTCACCAGCCAGCTGTCGCTGGATGAGTTGCGGATCTTCGGTCAGGAAAAGAACTCGGCCCCGCAGCCGGACCTTATCCGGACGCTTTTCAATTTTTCGTTCGAGTAACGAACTGATCAAAGGTCTGCCTCTCCTGGTCTATAAGCCATTTCTGCACCGCAGGAAGTACCCCACTCATCTAATTGTATCGCGACCGCAGGCCGCATGGAGGCGAGCATGAAAGTCGGAGTACTGGGTTCGGGAATCGTGGGACAGGTTCTGGGGCAAGGTTTTGCCCGCTTTGGCCATCAGGTCATGATGGGCACGCGCGATCCAAGGGCGGAGAACATACGCGCCTGGGTGGCGAGCAACAATGGCGTTTCCGCCGGGACTTTCGGCGAAGCTGCGAAATTCGGGGACTTGCTTGTACTGGCTGTGCTGGGCCGCGTGGTAGCCGATGTCATTAAGCTAGCCGGCCCTGCCGCCTTCACCGGCAAGACCTTGATGGATACGACGAACCCCATAGCCGACGCGCCGCCAGCGGACGGAGTCTTGCAGTTTACAACCGGTCCCAACGAGTCGCTGGGAGAGTATATCCAGTCTCTGCTGCCCGAAGCGCACGTCGTGAAGGCATTTAATAGCGTGGGCAGCGCGCGCATGGTGACGCCAAAGTTCGACAAAGGCCCGCCGACAATGTTCTTATGTGGCAACCATGAGGCTGCCAAGAAACAGGTAGAAGACGTAATCCGCCAGTTCGGCTGGGAGCCTTTCGATTGTGGAGGCATCACCGCCGCGAGGGCACTGGAACCGCTCTGCATGTTGTGGTGCATCCCCGGCTTCCGGAACAACCAATGGACTCACGCATTCAAGCTTTTGATGCGGTAAAGCACTCGATTCTCAGTGGTGGCCGTGTGCGTGGTCGTATTTCTCGCCGGCGGGAATCGCGATTGCCAGCCGGTTCACGGACGGCGGTAACGGGCAGGTCGCGTACGGGGTCAGCGAGCAGGGCGGGTTGTAGGCATGGTTGAAATCGAGGACCACTTTTCCATCCGCGACCGGATCGGTATCGAGGAAACGACCCGCAGGATAAGTATCTGTCTTATTGGTTGGGTCAGCGAACACAATAAACAGCCCTTTCCCTGGGTCATCGCCTAAATCGGTCAGGTGATATTCCTGTCCGTTGAGTTCAAAGACAACCTCTCCTCCGACGGGTGTAGGCGTAACGTCGCCGAGCACGTTAGGCACATCCACAGTTTTCTTGTCTTGAGCGGGTTTCCATGTGGCCGTGACCCGGTAAGACAAGTCGAGCGGGAAAAATGCTGGTCCCGCGTAATTCTTGATTGCCGGGCTCTCGAGGTCCTTTAGCCGGATACCTATGCGCTTTCCACGCACCACCACCTTGAAACGCAGGCTTCCCAGTTCAACCACCGTAGCCTTTCCGGAAATATCCGGTTCAAGCTTGGCGCTTGCAACTGCTTTTCCATCGATCCTGGCCGAAACGCCGGGGGTGAATTGAACAGTCACATCATTTCCTTGCACCCGAAATACACCTGCATGTGCGGGTCCTTTGGGAAACACCACGGCGCCGTGCGTATCGCTGCCAAAAGTGTTCTCACCAGGCTTCAGCCAGAACAAGCCGGCCAGTGGCAACCAGTTCTGCTTACGGTCATCCACCAAGTCAGCTTTCCATTTCGTGAATGCCTGCAGGTAGGAAGCGTCCGGAGCGGACTTGGCGACCGTGTTTTCGGCCGTTGCCCCCGAGGAAAGTAACGCGGCAGAAAGTACGAAGAAAAAGGCTGATCGCGGCAGGAAATTGCTCATACGCACACCACCCAGTTAAGCTCAAGCCAATTCACTTCCTATACTCCCGCACATCCGGCAAAGGCTTGAGGTCTTGGCCGGCAAAGATATTCGCAAATTCTGTCACCAGAACCTCATGCACCAATCCGTTAGACGCCAGGGTTTCCCGGCTGTTGAGCTGGAACGGGCCACCATCAAAAGTCGTCACCCGGCCACCCGCCTCCTCCACCAGCAGCACTCCCGCCGCCGTGTCCCAAGGATTCAGGTTGAATTCCCAGAAACCGTCAAACCGCCCGCAGGCCACGCAGCAAAGATCGAGCGCCGCCGACCCGGCACGTCGTACGCCGTGAGTCTTCAAGGTGATCTGATGGTAGAAGTAAATATTCGGATTCTTGTGCCGCTTGTGACTGGGAAACCCGGTCGCCACAAGGCATTCGGCGAGGTTTGCAGTGCGCGACACAGCAATACTCTGGCCGTTCAGAGTCGCGCCGCTTCCCTTTTCGGCCGCGAATAACTCATCCCGCGTTGGATCGTAGATTACCCCGGCGATCCGGCCGCCCTTGTACTCCAGCGCAAGTGAAATGCAGAAGACAGGGAATCCGTGAGCGAAGTTCGTGGTGCCATCGAGCGGGTCCACGTACCAGCGATAATCACTGCCGGTGTCGGTTAACCCCTGCTCTTCGCCGAGAATGTCATGTCCCGGCCATCGCTCGCGAATCCGCTCTCGGATGAGAGCTTCCGATTTCCGGTCCGCTACCGTGACCAGGTCCGCTTCGCCCTTGTACTCCACATTCACACGCTGCCGGAAGAACTCCATGAGCAACGCGCCGGCCTCGCGGGCAATGTCGGCGGCGCCGGAAACAAACTCCCGTTTCTCGAGAGATCCAATCATCCAGTGTTTTGAGCTAAGTTACTTGCGGCAGGGTGGGAGACGAAGTCGGTGCGCAACGGCCGGGGATCGCGGTTGCACGCGCAATCCCGACATTACTTCCGTCGCATTCCATCCTCCGCAATGTACATGATCTCGTGCTTGAAGATGAAAAGGTTAGGCTGATCTGCCCGGGTCAACCGCACCATGTTCTTGTCATAGTATTCGATCCAACCGTGAACCACGTCCCCGTGGGCCAGCTTGATACTGACAGGTCTCTGTTTCTCGCCCAGAGATTTAAGATAGGCCGCCTCTTCTGAGGTGTCCTCAGGCGGCGTTGGCTTGGCTTTGCGCGCGAAACCGGGCGTTCCCTGACCATGAAAAGGCATAAAGGGCATTTTACACGCTGCCCGGCCGTGACGAAAAAGGCCAATGGTAATCATGCGGATGCCAGATTGAAAAACGAAACCCTAGAAGCTCAATTTCATGGAAAACTCGATCACGCGCGGCGCGCCCAGCGCGAACACGCCTGACCCGAGACCGAGGCGATTACTATTCGGTTGCTCCCCAGCCGTGCCGTTCACCGATCCCGGGGTCCCGCTCAACACGCCGCTAAGCGGGTTGACCGGTCCGTTGAAGTTCACAGTGTTAAGCACGTTGTAAAACGAGACCCCGGGCTCCAGCACTATCCGCTCCTTCACCCGGTAGACCCAGCTCAACTTGACGTCAACATCCTTTAGCCACCCCATGTCGGCCTGATTCTGTGGCGCCGTAGGCACCAGCGGCATGACGCCACCAAGAGCGCGCAGCTCCGTCAGGGTAAACAGTCCGGAATTGATCAACGTCTGCCCCGCAGGAGTGGCCTGCCCGGCAAAGGTATTGTTGTAGTTTGTGATCACGCTGTTGATGTTCGCCGCAGTAACGCCGCGCCCGAACGAGCCGATGTTGGTTCCGGGCAAAATGTCGCCAAATCCGCCATTTGAGACGATGCCGCTGCCGTCGCCCGTGCCGTCTCCGGTCACGTCAGTCACAAAAATGCCGCCGGCATTCCCGCTGGGATTGAGCGTCAGGTTCACAGGGAGCGCACTGTAGAAGTGAGCGATCAGGCCGAGGCGGAATGAGGCTGGAAGGTCGGCCGTTCCGCCCAGCGATATCTGGTGCCTGCGGTCCAACCCATCAGGACCGATGTATCGCAAAGGGTTATCGTTGTCGGTTGCGAAGTTGATGTAGTCGCTATCCTGCGCGGTCGAGACATACTTTGAAAGCGCGTAGGACACCTGCAGGTTCAGCGCCCGGATATCGCGGAATGGGTTCTTCAAATCCTGCCGCAGCGACAACTGCACTCCGCTGTATACCGAACGCCCGATCGGAAACAGCATCTGGTTAGTGCCAAAGTTGGAATTGATCCCGGGGAAAGCAGCTTGCGGACAAGGAGATCCGCCACAGAGCGAATTTCCGGAATCCAGCCCGTTGTTGGCGAAATCGGCGATGGTAGCGCCCTGGTTGTAATTCGGCGCTCCCGTAACCGGATTGTTCGGGCAATTGCTGATGGCAAGATCGATCGTGCCCACCCCACAATTCGCGAGGGTGGTCGCAATCGCTGCCTGGGCTGCGGTCTTGTTGAAGTAACGGGCAGCCCCTACATGGTTGGTGTCAATCGTCAGCAGGGTGTGCGTCGAGACGTTACGAACATAATCAGCTGTGAGAACCATCCCTTTGAAGATTTCGTGCTGGATGCCGAAATTCATCTGCACGGAACGCGGAGTTACAAAGTTCGGTGCGAACAGGTTCGTGCCCGTAGCATTCAATCCATCCGCCAGAGCATTGCCGAAAAACTCCGGGTTCACAGCGGGACCGGCGGCAATCGTGGCGGCCTGATATTGCTGTTGCAATGTCACGATCTGCGAGGCAACGCTGCCAATGGGCTGGCCACAAATCGAAGCTGGATCGATTGTGGTTGTGAAAGGCAACGCTTGCGGGGCGCCACCTTCGCAAACCGGAGTCGAAGCCAGGAAAAGCCCCGACGCCAGCCGGGCCGGACGGTCAAACAGTACGTTGTTCCAGATGGTGTTCTCATAGAACAAACCGATACCACCACGTAGAACAGTTTTGCCGCTCTTCTCCGGGTCCCAGGCAACGCCAATCTGGGGAGCAAAGTTGCGGTTCGGTTGATTGACGCGGTTTCCCAAGCCGGGTGCCAACTGGTTCAGTGCGCCAATCGGGCCGATGTCACTATCGGTTCGTCCGGTGTCGCGGACATAGCGCAGTCCGTACGTCAGCGTCAGGTTCGGCTTCAGTTTCCAGGAATCTCCGATGTACCAGGAAATCCGGTTATCCGGTCCCAGGCCACCGGCTGGCAGACCAAACGCCGCAATCTCAGACGAAAATCCCTGGCCGTTTCCGAGCGTCACGTCATTCGCCGGATAAAGCAGAGGATTCGAAGGTCCGTTCAGTTGGACCGGCGACCCGACCGAAGGCGCCGTTCCCAGGAACTGGGCAAAACCCCCGCCTGCGATACGGTTGTAGCCCGCTCCGTAACGAAAGATGTGTGACCGGTAGGCCTTCGAACCATCGTACTTAATTTGACGATCGGATTGGTAAGTCGCCTGGGGAGCCAGGTAATTCGGACCGGAGCAGAAAACATCCGCTCCGGGTTCGAGGCAATAGGGATCGGCCCCGATTGCCAGCTCGATGCCCGGCGCAGGATTGAAAATGCTTGAACCCGTCACGGCATCGGTGATTCCGTTGCGAAACTTCGTGTAGCCGAAGCGGATAGAGTGCGTGTAGCTGCCGGTGTTGAAATCCAGCCCCACCGCGTGTACGGGAGTGTGATTCACATTGGCGAAGGGTTGAAATGAGTTGGGCGTGTACGGCAGTACGCTGCGGTTCTGATCGTAGGAGAAACGGTAGAATAGCTTGTAATTGTTGGTGATCTGCCAGTCCAGACGCCCAACGCCTTCGGTCTCGCGGAAGGGAGAATCGAAGCTCCCGGCAAGTGACTCAAATGGCGGTCCGGGCACCACTGGATCCAGCAGGTCCTGCTTGTTACGTTCAGCATCCAGAAAGAAGAAGAGTTTGTCTCGAATGATTGGCCCACCGAAACTGCCGCCGTACTGATTTCTCTGAAACGGGTTCGTAGAAGCCCCCGGCAACGCGGCGTCGAGACTCTGGTCCCGGAAGTAATAGAAACCTTCCCCATGAAATTGATTCGTGCCCGAACGCGTGGCCACGTTCACCGACCCGGATGAGGTCAATTCGGTCGAAAGATCCAGCATGGACTGGCTGATCTGGAATTCCTGGATGGCGCCCTGGGGCACGTTTTGCGTGGTGGTACCGACGGTTTCATCGCTGATATCTACGCCATCCACCTCGATGCGGGCAGTCCGCCCGAAGCGGCCGGCGAACGAGATCGAGGAAAACCCGTTCTTGGTGGGATCGAAGTTTCCACCATCCTGGATTTGAACTCCCGGTTCCAACTGGGCCAGATCCAGAAAATTCCTACCATTTACCGGGAGATTTTCAATCTGCTCGGTGGTCAGAACTCCCTGCACAGTTACCTGCTCGGTGTTCACCTGCACGGCCTCAGCTTGCACCTGCACCACCTGGCTGGCCTCGCCCACCTGGAGCTTGAAATTGCCAGCGCTCGTGACCCCCACCCGAACTGTAACGCTTGCTTCAGAAGTCTTAAACCCGGCTGCCTCAACACGAACTACGTAGCTGCCCGGTGTCAGCGCCCCGGACGTGTAGGCACCGGCTGAATCGGTGCTTACGTTGATGATGCGTCCAGTGGCCTTATTGGTAATCGTGATGTGCGCGTTGCTCACCAGGGCGCCGCTGGGATCCATCACCGTACCCAGTATGCTGCCAGTCGCCACTGTGGTTTGTGCGCGCATTACGACCGGTGTGACACCCAGAATCACCACCAACAGCATGGCTGCTTGGGGAACGATGCAGTGTGAAATGCGGGAACCCGACGACATTCCGAACCTTCCTTTCGAGGTCTCACCCACCACGAATACCGTAAACACAGACTGCGATTCCAGCAAACAGGAACAGATGGGAGAGCGGTTGTTTTGCAGCCGCGCCCGAGAGAAGAAACATGAGGGAACCGGGCAGGCCTACGCCGCCCTCACGATTTGCCCCGCAGCCTTGTAAGTAACTCCACAAACACCAGGTATTTCGTCGCGATAGTTTAAGAATTCTACTCAACCTGTCAACCGTCTTTCAGTACATCGCTGCCGAGGTCACTCGTGTCAATGTGATTTTGAGGTGTAATATCCGGTCCGGTGCCGCACTTTGATTCCTCCGACCACAGATTGCCCGGTGACCGTCACCTGAATTCGCCGGAAATCGGAATCCGCCAGACGCTGCGACGGATAATACGCCAGAAGGTATTGAGTTCGCAGTTCGTCGCTGATCTGACGAAATGCTTCATCCAGTTGGGGGACCGAGGCAGCATAGAAATACTTGCCGCCAGTGTCCTCCGAGAGTTGGATCAGCGCATGTTCTCCACCGGTGTCCCGTCCGGCGCTAGCCTCAATCGGCACCACGATGATGCTGTACACAATTGCTTCCGCCTGCTGCGCTGCCCGCAGCGCTTCCTGGTAATCGACCTTGCTGACTGTGTCACCGCCATCTGTGATCACCACCATCACTTTTCTTCCTTGTCTCGACTCCAACGCCTCAGCTCCGAGATACAGCGCATCGTAAAGAGCAGTCGCCGAACCCGGGCGAATGCGGTCGATACCCCGGTCGATGGTTTTGAGGTCCGGGGTGAAAGGCACAACTTCGTCCACGATCTCGCTGAACTCGTAAAGCGAAAGCGCATCCACCGGCCGGAGAATGGCGTGCGCGAAACGGCGGGCTGAAACCAACTCCAGCGGCAGGTCTTTGCGGGTGCTCAGGCTGGTGTCAATATCCATAACGATGGACAGCGGCAGGGCGGACTCTTTGTCGAAAACTGAGATCTTCTGGGGTTTACCGTCTTCCAGCAACTCGAAGTTATCTTTGACCAGCCCGGCAACCGGTGCGCCCCGCTCGTCAGTAACCGTCACGAAGACGTTCACCAGCTTTACGTCCACCTTGAAAGTGGTGCCCGCTTGCTGCGCGTTCGCAGAGTCACCGCTGCGACTACCGCTGTCGTTTGCGCGCCTTCCGCTGCCGGAGGAGCTGGATGCCCACGGTGGCTTGGGTACCTGGGCATAGCAGGTCAACACTGCCAAGACAAGAATAGGGAACAAGCGGCGCATCGGGGAGACGTTCACTTAGATGCGGGCCTTTCAGAATGGCTGCCTTTCGTGCCCGGCAGCTCGGCCGGAAAGGGCTCGCCATCGGCCCAGATGGCGCCGTCCTCAAAGTACTCCTTTTTCCAGATGGGTACCGTGCGCTTGAGGGTATCAATCAACCAGCGACTGGCCTCGTATCCCGCGGCACGGTGGGCGGAAGCCACGACAATGAGCACACTTGTCTCGCCAATCTCCAGCCTTCCTAAGCGGTGGAGGATGGCAACTTCGCGAACACCGAACTGCGAGAGTGCCGTTCCTGCCAGCTCCCGCAGTTGCTTGAGCGCCATTTCTTCATACGCTTCGTAATCGAGATAGAGCGTGCGCCGCCCACGGCTGTTATTGCGAACCACACCCTCAAAGACCACCGTGGCGCCGTCTTCCGCCTGTTTTATCTGTCTCAGCACGTCGCTTGTGTTGATAGGCTCACGCACGATGCGAACGAATCGGTTCGTATTAGCCGCCGGACTCGGGCCATTGGCGATGCCCTCAGACCCTCCGCTCACCGGAGGCAACAGTGCGATCTCGTCGCCGTGTACCAAGGCGGCGTCTCGGCTGGCATATTCCTGATTAACCGCCATGGCAATGCTTGCCGTTAGAGCCTTGAGCTTTGGGACCTGCTCCTCATAATGACGCAGTACCTCGTCCAGCGTGGCGCTCTCCCGCATTGTGAGCACTTCGCTGCTTCGTCCCATTACTTCTTTCAACATGCCGAAGAACAAGACTCGAACCTGCATGAAACCTCAGCTTTGTGACGGCGTTCCTGCTGCCCAGTAGTCTACCGCGGCATAGCAGCGGAGGCATCCTGGAGCCGTGACGCAAAAATGCCAGCCCTGGGACAGGGCTGGCATTGAGGTTTGGTTTGATCCTCGGTTTAGTGAGGCTTGTCGGGATGAGGCTCCGGCTTTTCCTGGCGCGGAGGCGGCGCCTGATTCCGCTGCGGCTCCGGACGAGGAGGTACACTCTGGCGCTGTTGCTGCCATCTGTTGAACTTCGATTCCTCGTTCCTCTGCTGCTCAGGACGGTCCTGCACCGGAGGCGCGGTCTTCACATTCGGATAACCGCCGCTCGTGCCTGGCCGCGGCGTCGGACGAGCATCCGGCCGCTCCTGCTGAGGCTGACGCGACGGGGGCCCTCCTTGCTCCTGCGCGGTTCCAGGACGGGGGACTGGCCGTGAAGCTTCCGGCTGTGGTGTCGGCGTGCCCGAAGGCTGCGGCTTGCCAGCCTCATTGCCGCGGGGCGTTTCTTGCGGGTGGGCTGGCGTTTCTGTTCGAATGTTAGTCCCCTCGCCGAGGGAGGATTGGCGCGGACTTGGCATTCTCGTCGCCACCACCCCGCGATTAGCTACCGTCTCTGGGGGTCTTGCCGTGGTCGTCCGGCCGGCTCCGATCATGCTCGCTTTATCCGGTTGCACCGGAATAGTGTGTGCGATAGGGGCCTCCGCGATCTCCTTCTCATTTATGGGCGTCAGGTTTCTGGCGACCGGGCGCGCATTCGCGAACGTATCGCGTGAGACCGCGGTTACGGCATTGGCCACGTGCTGGTTGACGTAGGTCACGCGGGTCACGTTCCGGGTGTTGTTGTTGATGATCGTCGTGTTGTAGACGTTGGTCACCTGCGTGACGTTTACCCTCGTGTTGGTGATGTTCACGTTGTTTACGTACGCCGGACTGGTCCGATACCACGGCACGTACACCTCACGCGGCGCCAGCGGGAACCATGCGACCCCCGGGCCGCCAACCGCCACGCCGACGTGGAAGCCTGCTCCGCCGACAAAAGCCACGAGTGCGGGCGCATAAACCGGACGCACCACCACCGGCCCGGGAACCCAACACCAGCCGTTCTCCACATAGGCCCAGCGGCCGTAGTGGAAGGGTGCAAATCCCCAGGGCTCATCCTCTACCCAGGTCCAGCCCCAGGGAGCGATCCATACCCAATGTCCGAAACGATATGGTGCCCATCCCGCGGCGACTCCAACGGGAGTCCACACCGGGCCGTAGTCCGCGACGTAGTGCCAGTGCCCGTAATCGTCGAGGTCCTCGTAGCCCGTAACTTCCGGAGAAATGTAATTTGCCGATTCAGAATGATCTTCCCGGCGGTCGCGGTCCAGCGACCAGTTGTCGAAGTTGTCCGCGGGCGGAACCTGATCAATATCGTGATCCAACTGGTCGGTTCCTGTGAATCGGGCCCGCTGATCGGCCACCACGACGTAGGACGATCCTCCACCAGTGACCTCCCCGCGCCCGTGCCAAACGGTTACGTCAGTTTGATTGCCGTCGGAGTTCACGGTCAGGCGATATTCGCCCGGAGTCTGAATGGTGAACGCCAGATTAGGCGTGTCCACCTCGAAATGGTCTTCATCATCCAGGTGCCGCAAGCGCAGGATGATCGAACCCATCGACAATTTCAGCTGTGTGGCATGATCGTCCAGTCCCAGAAAGGTCACGCTGGTTTCCGAATCCATGCGAATTGCGGTCGAGCCAATATGCAGCTCGGCCCGGGAATCCTTGTCGGCCCACAGATTGTCACCAGCCGTCAGGGGACGGTTCGGGACCGCCGCTACCCAATCGCCCTCGCCCCCGGGCTGAAAGGATACGGAGCCATCGGAATAACTAAGCCGCGCCACCCGACCGGGCGGATCACTGTCCTGGGCCACGGCACGTGGAGGTCCCTGCAACAGCAGCATGGCCCCCGCCACGACAATTGCAAGTACCAGACCTTTGTTTGTTTTCATTGGATCATCTTCCTCGCTGCGTGTCGGTAAAAGCGCAGCCTTCACATTCAGTATTAACCCCTGATGGTGGGGGAAGTTCCCTTGGGTTTATAAGGGTAGACGTGGTTCCATTTAAGCTAGCGTTAAGCTTCGCAGAGCGCCGCCCGCGGCAGAACGACCAGGAAAAATCCAAGCGGTTTCGTTTTAGCTGACCGGTTGTGCGCTCAGCACTTTCTCCCGTTCCTCCGCGGCCTGTTTCTCTTCGCCAAGGGTCGAAGGCAGCGCCAAGTCCAGAACCTCGCCAATGTTCTTCACATAGTGAATATTGAGATTTTCCAGCTGTTCCGGCGTCAGATCCTCTTCCACGTTCAACTTATTCTCGGCGGGAAGGATCACATCATGCACCCCAGCCCGCTTGGCGGCCAGGACCTTTTCCTTCACTCCCCCGATCGGCAATACATTGCCGCTCAGGGTAATCTCGCCCGTCATAGCGGTCAGCGGACGTTCGGAGCGATTGGTCAACAGAGAAACCAGTGCGGTCACGATCGTCACGCCAGCCGACGGTCCATCTTTCGGAATCGCTCCCGCCGGCACATGGATGTGGATGTCGTGTCTCTCGAAGAAATCCTCCGCAACGCCGATCCGGTCAGCATTGGATCGCACCCAGCTCAGGGCCGCCTGCATGGACTCCCGCATAACGTCCTGGATCTGGCCGGTGATGGTGAGGTTGCCCTTCCCTTTCATGGTATTGACTTCGACGAAAAGTATGTCGCCGCCGGTCGGAGTCCAGGCCAGTCCAACCGCAACTCCCGGCCTCCGCGTCCGTTCTGCGATTTCGCCCTCCGAGCGGATTTTGATGCCGCCGAGAAATTGCTGCACGATTTCCGAAGTCACAACCAGCTTCTCGGTTTTGCCTTCCGCCAGGCGTCGAGCCTGCTTCCGGCAAATCGTGCCGATGTTGCGCTCCAGGTTTCGCACGCCCGCTTCCCGGGTGTAATGGCGGATCACATTGCTGATCGCTTCTTCGGGAAACTCGATTTGCTCAGCGGTAATGCCGTTCTCTTCGATCTGGCGCGGAATCAGGTACTGGAACGCAATCCGGATCTTCTCTTCCTCGGTATAACCCTGGAGCTCAATGATCTCCATGCGGTCGCGCAGTGGTTCGGCAATCGGATCCAGCATGTTCGCCGTAGTAATGAACAGCACCTTGGAGAGATCGAACGTGACATCCAGATAGTTGTCCCGGAATGTCGCATTCTGCTCGGGATCGAGAGCCTCGAGTAGCGCCGATGCCGGGTCGCCACGGAAATCGCGGCCTACCTTGTCAATCTCGTCCAACATGAACACGGGATCCTTGGTTTCAGCGCGGCGGATGCCCTGAATAACCTGCCCCGGCAACGCCCCGATGTAAGTGCGCCGGTGGCCGCGGATTTCGGCCTCGTCATGTACGCCGCCGAGGGACAGGCGCACGAACTTCCTTCCCAGCGCGCGAGCGATCGACTTGCCCAGTGAAGTTTTTCCCACGCCCGGAGGTCCGACGAAGCAAAGGATCGGCCCTTTCATCCCCGGTTTCAGGCGGCGCACCGAAAGATAGTCCAGGATGCGGTCTTTCACCTTCTGCAAATCGTAGTGGTCCGTGTCGAGAATTTCCTTGGCCTTCGGAATGTCAACCTCGACTCCAGAAGTTTTCGACCATGGCAACACTGCCAGCCATTCGATGTAGTTGCGCGTCACCGAGTAGTCCGCGGCCATCGGCGACATGCGCGAAAGCCGTCCGAGCTCCTTAAGCGCCTCTTTCTTCACGTCATCGGGCATGCCGGCGGACTCAATCTTCTGGCGCAGTTCTTCGGTGTCGCGGGCGCCTTCATCCTGCTCGCCCAACTCCTTCTGGATGGCCTTCATTTGCTCGCGCAGGTAGTATTCACGCTGCGTTTGCTGCACCCGGTCCTGCACCTCAGACTGGATCTTGTTCCGCAGTTGCTGCACTTCCAGTTCCTTGGCCAGGTGCTGGTTGATCTTTTCGAGCCGCACGCGCACATCAGTGGTCTCAAGCGTGTCCTGCTTGTCGGCAGTCGACAGTGAAGGCAGCGAAGACGCGATGAAATCCACCAGCCGGCCCGGCTCTTCAATGTTCATCGCCACCGTGGAAAGTTCATCCGACAACGTCGGCGAACCCGCCACGATCTGCTGAAACAGAGTCAGCACGTTGCGCTGCAGGGCCTCAACTTCAGAACTCTTGGGCGGAATGGCTTCCGGGACCGGCTGCACCCGCGCACGCATGAACGGCGTCAGTTGGGCGAACTCCGCCAACCGTACCCGCTCCAGTCCCTCGGCGAAAACAAACAGACTCTGGTTGGGCATCTTCACGACCTTGTGCACCACCGCCAGAGTTCCTACGGTATAAAGATCTGTGGGCTGCGGAGAATCTACGCGCGCTTCTCTCTGCGCGACCACCACGATGGTCTTGTCTTCGCCCAGCGAATTGATGAGTTGCACCGAGCTTTCACGACCCACCGTGAGGGGCAGCACCGCATGCGGGAAAAGTACCGTGTCACGCACTGGCAGGATGGGCAATGCGCGTTCATCCTGCGAAGTTTCTTTCGCGCGCTCCTTCGTCATGTTGTGCTCCGAATGCGATTCCTGCGTCATGTATCACCTTGAGTGTAGTGTGCTCAAGTTTTGATGACTCTCGCGTCCCGAAGGATGCAACCCATCCGTCTGGCCGCACAGTTCTATGGGAATTGTCGGATTCTAAATCGTTTGGAACGCGTTTGCACCCCACCAAAGTACCTGGCAGTGATTGTGTCGAAGGTGCCCCCTGGACCGGCCGTTGCGGGAATACGAGACGGCCGGCCCCTTCATAGGCAGCAGAACCAGGAATCGAGCAGTTCGGGATGGGGCTCGTGGTCAACCATCCCGACTTGACTAGAAGTTATGCTGTGCCCGGTCGCCCCGGAACACCAACGACTGCAGCACGCGTTCATGTTGCGCATTAATGGTGTAGGTCTGGCGGCCTTCTTGTGCCTTTACGGTCAGCGGAGTCAGCTGGCATTTCACCTTGGCGGTTGATGGATTCTTGACACCAGTCTGCTCGAACACCATGATGTGGTCACTGCCCTGCATTGTGTGCAGCACGCGGTAGTTTCCCTGAGGGAGCAGTGTTCCACCGACCCGAATCGGCGTGCTGAAAATGACTTCCCGCTCGTCCGCAACGCCAAACTGATTCTGCTTGGCATTGGCCAACACGCTCAGCGCGAATACGCACAGAGCCACGCCGGCAACGACTTTGAAGAAACGCATATGCTTAACCCCTTTCTTAGCGCCACATACGGGCGCTTAGACAGGCTACCGCCAGCGTAAGCCCGCAGCCGTGTGCTGGCTCACAACTCAAGGTGACAAAGCTATGTTACTGATTTGAGAAAACTTAGATCCCTTTTTCCATCACGAATGCATCCACGCCATTGGAGTAATAGCGGGGAACGGTTTTGATGACGTCGTAGCCGTGACGCTTATAAAAGGCGATGGCAGGAAGGTTGTCCACGGCGGTCTCCAGGTAGACGCGGCTGCAGCCGCTGAAACGCAGCCGTTCTTCGGCCGCAAGCAGCAACCTGGAGCCAAGGCCCGTGCGGCGCGAGTCGGGCAGGACATCGATCGTAATCACGTGCCCTACCTTACCGCGGGTAGATTCAGCGGTAATGAACCCGATAATCTGCTCGCCCGCAGGCGCTTCGGCCTGAGCGAGCAGGGTAAAAGCGCCCCGGCGCCGCATGTAAAAAGCAAGTTCTACACGAGAATAAGCAATGCCTGGAGCAAAGCACGCCTGGTCAATCTTCCACAAGCGGTCGAAGTCTGCCGTTCGGAATTCCCGCAGGGCTACTTGCACTCACGTATTGTAGCCGGGCATTCGGACCCATCCTCCTTAAGGTTAGACTCTAAGGGTTAGATCATCTGGAGACGATGAGAAACTCTTGCCTGCGTGCACCATTAGACGTACCATTCGCATCAGAGGGTGTGTGGGGCGGATACTAATTCTCGGAGGGTTGGGCGGCGTAGCTCTGGCCAGCCTGTGGTACTTTTGGTTTGCCTACGTTAATCGCCGCAAGGGTGCACAGGCGTTGCACTGGATGCAATCAGCCTGCGCCGGCGAGGGTCGCATACTCGACACCCGGTGGTTCGGTTCTTCTCAGGTACAACTTCACCTGCAGTTTGCCGCACATTGGTTTGAAAACGTTCGTGTGACCGTCCAGCTTCTTCCTCGCCCGCTTCCAGTGAATTGGCTGATAAGCAAGTGGCGGCATCAGAAGGAAACCCTGACCTTCGAAGCAGACCTGGGAGAAACCCCTGGGTTCCACCTGCAAGTCTTTCAATACCGTTGGCTCACGCAGAAACACGGTAAAATCACTGCGACCGACCGCGATTGGGAACTTGCCCGCCCCGGCCCCGTTGTATTGACCACGCGAACTCATTGGACCCAGGAACTGACGCCTGTGGTTAACACTCTCATGACCTCGCGCGGCCATAATCTGCTCAGTCTGCACTTCCGTCACGAGTCGCCCCATTTTGCGGCAACGGTCCCCTTGGAGTGCCTGGCAGACGAGGAAACGGCCGCAAGTTTCCTGCATGTCTTGCGCGAACTGGCCACTGGGGCCTCAACATCCATGCAGTGACGCGCGTCACTCTTTCTCGGGTTCGGCAACGAAGCGATATCCTACTCCCCGCACGGTCAGCAGATGCGCCGGCCGGGATGGGTTGTCCTCAATGTAGCGGCGCAGGCGGACAACGAAATTGTCGATGGCGCGAGTGTCCGTATCCTCATGCAGGCCCCAAACCTCTTCCAGGATTGACTTGCGGGAGACTACGCGCCCGCGGTTGCGAACCAGATGGCGCAACAGGTCGGCTTCCATCAAGGTCAATTGAATTGTGTTGCCGTTGACGCGCAATTCCAGTTTTCCGAAGTCGATCTTCCTGCCGTTGAAGGAGAAAACATCATATTCAGCCGGGGCGGCTTCAGAGTCAGGCGGCCTGGCCGTTGCTGGCTGCGGATTCACGGCGACGCTCTGCCGCGTCCACTCCCGGCGGCGAAGCAGGCCCTGCAGTCGAGCCAGCAGAATGGGCAGTTCGAAAGGTTTGGGAAGGTAATCGTCGGCGCCCGAGGCAAAGCCACGAAGGACATCTTCCGGGCGGCCACGCGCCGTCAACATGAGAACCGGCACGTAGTGCTTGGCAGCGCGCAATGCACTCGCCACCGCGAATCCATCTTTGCCGGGAAGCATGACGTCGAGCACGACCGCGTCGAACTCGCGCCGCTGGCCACTCGCCGTTCCGGATTTCGTATCCGAATGGTTGCGCTTGCCGAGGAGCAGTTCCAGTGCGCTCTCGCCATCGCCTACGACTTCTACCGTGTGGCCTTCCGCTTCCAGATTGAAGCGGAGGCCCCGGGCCAGGTGGGTTTCATCCTCCACAACCAAGACGCGGCTCATGACGAACTCCGCGGCAACTCGAGGACTATAGTGGTTCCCTGTCCCTCGCCCAGGCTCTGCGCGAACACCCGGCCGCCGTGTTTCTTGGCAATCGCCTGCACGATGAACAGGCCCAGCCCGGTGCCTTTGACGTGCGCCATGGAGCGGTTCGGGACGCGGTAGAAGCGCCTGAAAATCCGCTTCAACTCCTGCGCTGGAATCCCAACGCCGCTGTCCCGCACGCTCAAGGCGATGTGTTTTTCATCGGGCGCACTCAGTCGCGCAGCAACATCCACCCGCTCGCCCGAGTACTTGATGGCATTGTCGAGCACATTGAGAACCGCCGTGCGCAACTCCTCGGAATCGCCGGTGACATTGGTGCCGGTCGCGCTCGCTCCCTCGTATCGCAGGGCTTCGGCCGGCAGATGCTGCCGGGTGCGCGCCACCTCCACACACTCCCGCACCAGCCGGTCGAAATCCAGCGGCACACGCTGACCGGCATTCTTGTGACCGGCCTCTCCCGCTTTCAATACCTGGTCCACGGTTCCCAGTAAACGGTCCGTGTCGTCCAGCATCAGTCGGTAAAACTCTTCCCGCTGCTCCCCGCCCACATCACGCCGCTGCAAGGTCTGCAAATACAGACGTATGGAAGCAATCGGAGTCTTGAGCTCGTGGGTGACGGCATTGATGAAACTGTCATGCTGTTCATTGCGCCGGATTTCGCGCAGCAGGAAGGCGGTATTCAGAATGATTCCCGCGGTAATCGCGCCAAAAAACACCACGCCCAGAAAGACTTTAATGCCTTCCCGCCAGTTCAGGATGATCCAGCCGAAACCGACAGCCACGGCAACTGCGGCGAGTCCAACGCCCAGCACAAGAAAGGTGACGGTCGCCTTGCGCCGGCTGGTGATGCGCATGGCTGGATTTTACACGCAGGAGAGAACAAATCGTCGCGAGGCAGAGAAGTCGCGCTGATACTGAATGAGTTTCGCGGGTAGCGCTTAAACCGAAGCCAGTTCCGGCGCGGCCTCGGGTACGCTCGCCGGTCGCTGGTCGGCCTGCGGCAACTCCGAAAGTTTCACCCGGTACACATGCCGGGCAAGCCCCAGTTTCTTGAGTGCCCAGATGCCGTACCAGTTCATGTCAATCTCGTACCATTTCAACCCGTGACGTGCCGAGACCGGATGTGCGTGGTGGTTATTGTGCCAGCCCTCGCCGAACGTGAGCAGCGCGACCCACCAGCTGTTCGTCGAGAGATCGCGGGTCACGAACCGGCGCGAGCCCCAGGAGTGAGTAGCAGAATTGACCAGCCAGGTGGCATGCAGGCCGACCACCGTGCGCAGGAAGATTCCCCACATCAAGAACGGCAATCCGCCGATCGCCAATAAAACCACGGCCAGAACGATGATGGGCAGGTAGTGATACTTGGTAATCCAAACGTGGAACCTGTCTTTGGCAAGATCAGGGACATAACGCGCCAGCGTAGTAGTGTCGTGATGCATGGACTTGCCGGTGAGAATCCAGCCGGCGTGCGCCCACCACTTGCCGTCGCGCGGCGAATGCGGATCGCCATCCTGATCGGAAAATTGATGATGAATTCTGTGGGTCGCTACCCAGAAAATCGGACCGCCCTCCAGGGTAAGGGTCGCACACACGGTCAGGAAATATTCCACCCACTTCGGCGTCTTGTATCCGCGATGGGTCAATAGCCGGTGGTAGCCCATCCCAATGCCCCAACTGCCTGACACTAGCCACAGGAATAAGGCAACGAAAAATGCCTTCCAGGTAAAGAAGAAGAGTGCCGCAATCGCTCCGAGGTGGAAAAATGCCATGAAGCCGGCGGTTACCCAGTTGATTTCGTTGTCAGCAGCAGCTTTCCGATTCAGCGCCTCGAGTTCCATGATTGCGATCTTTTCCCCGTGTTCTTTGGCTGGAAACTTCTTCGGTTAAGCTACCAGCCCGCCTTACGCTTGTGTGTAATAGTTGTGTAATACCGCTGGAAGGCCTTAGTTACGAAAGTACGCGCCCCGAATGTGTGCCGCCAGAAACATCCGCGGATTCAGGCTGAAGCCCCTTTTACCTCTACTCCCGCCCACTTCTCCAGAAGAGTTAGAGTGGCTGCATAGTCGCGATTCTCATGGCCATCTTCTACGGCCATATCGTAAATCTCTTCCACCGTTTCAAGCCCCGGCAGTTTGACCCGCACTTCCCTGGCAGAATCCAGCGCCAGGCGCAGGTCCTTCAGCATCAGGCGCAGAGGGAAATTCGGGGAGAAATCACGCTTCAGCACAAACGGAGCCTTGTAGTCCACCACCCCGGAGCGAACCATGGAGGCTTCGATCAGCGGCAGCAGGGTCGGCGCATCTACTCCCAGCTTCGTAGCCAGGGTGAGCGCTTCGGCGAACCCCTCATAGATAAGTGCAATTTGCAGGTTCATCACCAGCTTGGCGGCTTGTCCCTTGCTTACTTCGCCCATGCGGAAGATCTTCTTGCCGGTCGCGGCGAATAACGGCTTCAACTTCTCGATCGCGCGCTCCTCGCCACCGACAATAAAGATCAGCGTCCCGGCTTCGGCGGCGATCTTAGAGCCCGTCATCGGAGCATCCACATACTGCACGCCACGCCGGCCCACACGCTCGGCGAACTGGCGCGTCGCCGAGGGTGCAATCGTGCTGGAGTCCACAATAGTCATGCCTTCTGCCAGCGACCCTTCCACTCCGTCCGCTCCAAAAAGCACGGACTCGACCGCCTTTGTATCCGACACGCACGTCCAAACCACCTCAACTCCCCTCGCAGCTTCCGCAGGAGTCGCGGCGGTGCGTGCGCCTTCCACATCCTTGCCCGGCGTCCGGTTCCACACCGTCACTTCGTGGCCTGCTTTTGCCAGATTGCCGGCCATAGCCCTTCCCATAATTCCAAGTCCTAAGAATGCAACCCGCATGCTGTTCTCCTGTGAGATCCCCAGATCCTTAGAAATTTATACACTACCGTCCACCCGCAACTGCTGTCTCATCTGCATCTTGTATATTTGACGAATAACTCGCAACAAGTTTCTCTAAAATCCAGCAAGCTTTCTCTAAAATAAAGAACAGCGTGGCTGTCCCTCGCGACATCTGAAAAGGTGCAAGGCTTGCGCCGGCGTGCAAGGAACAGCTCGGCCGGCATTTCGTTCGGATCTCGGATGTTAAAGGCTACTCTCAAAAGTCCTGCTCTTCGTAAACGGGCCCGCCAGTTCGGACGCCTGGTGCGTCACTCCGCCGTCACCCCGCGAGTTGGACAAGCCTACAAACCGAGACTGGTTGGAGACGGCCAGATGGGTGTGACCTTTGTCGGGCATGCCACTTTCTTCCTGCAGATCGCCCATCAGAATGTGATCGTGGATCCGAATTTCGCCCGCTGGCTGTTCGTGCTGAAGCGCCTTCGCCAGCCTGGAATCCGGCTTCGCGACCTGCCCCCGATTGATCTGGTTCTGGTGACTCATGCTCACTTCGACCACTTGCATCGCCCGTCCTTGCGGGCCATCGTTCAGCAAACCCGCCGGCGTCGCGGCAGAGCTCCAAACATTGTGGTGCCTCGCCAGGTTTTTGACCTGGTCTCTGACCTGGGTTTTGCGGATGTCGTCGAGCTCGATTGGTGGAATAGCTATCGCCGCGCAGGCCTGGATGTGACGCACGTTCCCTCACGCCACTGGGGCGCCAGAATTATCAAGGATGCCTACCGCGGGTATGGTGGCTACGTCCTGCGCAGCAACAAGCACTCGGTTTATCACGCCGGAGACACGGCTTATTTCCCGGGGTTCGCGGAAATTGGCCGCCGCTTGTCGCCGGAGGTCGCGCTCCTGCCCATCGGCGCGTATGATCCGCCTTCCTTCCGCAATGTCCACGCCAGCCCAGCCGACGCCACTCGCGCCTTTCTCGACCTCAATTCACGCTGGATGATTCCCATGCACTATGGCACCTTCCGGCTGTCCCACGAACCCATGGAGGAACCGCTTCAGCTTCTCGAAAAGGAAGCAAGAGCGGCGGGAATCGAAGACCAGGTCATGGTCCTGGAAGAAGGCGTTACTCGTTTCTTTTGAAACGTGTCCTAGTAAGCCAGCAGAATCCGCAGATCGCGCAGATTATTTCCGGTGGGACCTGTCATGACCGTATCTCCCAGCGCCTGAAAATACTCATACGCATTGAACGCCGCGAGCGATGCGTCCGCGTCCAGATTCCGTTGCCGTCCGCGCTCGACGGTCGTGCCGTCCGCAACTGCGCCTGCCGCCGGGCTGTTGCCGTCAATGCCATCAGTTCCCGCGCTCAGGACGGTAATGTCCTCACCTCGAATCTGGTTCGCACAGGCCAGCACGAATTGTTGATTGCGGCCGCCCACGCCGCCGCCCGTCACTTTTACCGTCACCTCTCCGCCTGAGATTAGGCAGACGCGATCGGCCCTCTCCCGCATTTTGTGCAGCTTTTGGAGAAGATATCCGGACGCTTGGCGATAATCCCAGTCATCACATCCGTTGTCCACTTCGACGGCGAAGCCCAGCCGTTCAGCTTCAGCACGGCTGGCTTCGACCAGGCTGGCATTCGATAGCAGAGTCCACCAGCGGGACCGTTGGAAAGCGGGATCGCCGGACTTGGGCGTCTCCTCGATCGCATGGTGTTGGAACAATTCCCGTACTGAGGCAGGAAATTGCTCCAGCATTCCATACTTCATCGCGACGCGATGGCAATCCTCTACGGATGTCGAGTCCGGCATGGTGGGTCCGGAGGCCAGGGCATCCGGCGTGTCATCGGGAACGTCGGACACCAGCAGCGAGACCTGCTGCGCCGGCGCAGCGGCCTGCGCCAGTCTGCCTCCCTTGATAGCGGAGAGGTGCTTCCGGATGGCGTTGATCTCAGCGATCGGCGCGCCCGAAAGGACAAGAACTCGATACGCCGCGACGAGATCATCGAGCGTAATAGTGTCATCAATGGGCTCTTCCGCGATCGAGGAACCGCCGCCGCTCAACAGGAAAATCACCAGGGAAGACGAGTTCTGCACTGCCAGCGATTTCAGCATCGCCTGGGCCGCACGAATGGATTCCCGGTTCGGCGTTGGATGTCCGCCCTGAAAGTACCGGAAACCCCGGACTTGTGAGGCTGGCGCCACGGAACTGGCGACAATTCCTTCGAAGCGGCTTCCCGCCTGCATCTCCAGCGCGTTCACCAGGGTATGCGCCGCTTTCCCGATCGATACCACAAACACCTGGGTGTAGCTGCCGAGATCGTACAGGTCGTCCCGTACCCTCAAAATTCCGCGTTCACAGTGAACATGTCGCTGGAAGGCACGGTCGATGCCAGCCTCGGTCAGCGCGCCTTCGAAAATGGCCCTGGCGGTGACTCGCATCTCGATCGCCAGTGCTCCTCGGTCCGGGGACATGGGTAGAGATTATAGAATCTGCCGGTCACCCGTCGTTTCCGTTACCCAGCCCGCAATCGTTTCGCGGAGTTCGCGTAATCTGCCCGCAAAGAAGTGGTCCGCTCCTTCAATCAATACCAGTCGTGTAGGCCCCGGAAGCCGCGATGCCAGTGGTTCGAGCCGTGATCGCGGCCCGAACTCGTCCCGCGCGCCGCTGACCAGCAGTTTCGGCTTGCTACAGTGCTGCAGGAAATCGAACTCATAGGTCCGCTCATCCGCCGGAACCACCGGCAGTCCCAGGCCGATCATGGCCTTCACTCGCGCATCGCCGCACGCCACCGGCAGCCCTATTGCCGCTCCAAAAGAAAAACCTGCGAAAATCAAAGGCAATCGAAATTCGCTATCCAGCCAGTCCAACGCCACTCGAAGCTCATCCGCTTCTCCCCTGCCTTCGTCGTGCGATCCCTGACTGAGTCCCACGCCGCGAAAATTGAAACGCAGTACCGGATAGCCAAAGCTATTCAGCGCCTTCATCGTGTGGAACACAACCTTGTTGTGCAGCGTCCCGCCGTAAAGAGGGTGAGGATGGCACACTAGGGCAGCATGCGTTGCGTCAGTTGCACCCGCATTAAGCAACGCCTCCAGGCGCCCGGCGGGGCCTTCGAGGAACAATGAGCGAATAGCAGCCGATTGCGTCTCCATTAGCGGGTCCGAACCAGCATAGCAGCCCCATCCATGCGCTCAGACCGCCAAAAGCAGATGAGTAGGGTATTCTCTTCCCCATGGACGTCCTCGCCTTCACGCGCCAACTCGTGGATATCGAATCCATCACGGGCAATGAAGGCCCTGTAGGCGAGCATCTGCACCGCGAACTCTGCCGTCTTGGCTACCAGGCGAAGCGAGTACCGGTTGAGGGTCAGCGCTGCAACGTGTACGCGACTTCGCCCGAAGAGCCGGTTCCCGCCATCGTATTCTCCACTCACATGGATACGGTACCGCCCTTCATTCCTTCGTCCGAGGATGAATCGCGTATTTATGGCCGGGGAGCCTGCGACGCTAAGGGCATCATCGCCGTGCAAATCGCCGCAGCCGAGCAGTTGCGATCGCACGGGATCTATGTTGGTCTGCTCTTTGTGTCCGGAGAAGAGCAAGACAGCCTGGGAGCCAAAGTGGCGAACCGCGAGTCACCTCGCAGCAAGTTCCTGATTAACGGCGAGCCCACGGAAAACCGGATCGCGGTTGCTTCTAAAGGAACGCTGCGCGTGGAGGTGACTGCCGAGGGCAAAATGGCCCATTCGGCATATCCTGAGCTTGGCGAATCCGCCATCGACAAGCTCCTGCAAGCTCTCGTCAGGCTCCATGCCATGAAATTGCCAAGCGCGGAAGGAATTGGTCCCTGCACGCTTAACATCGGTCTTATCGAAGGCGGACGTGCGCCCAACGTTATCCCGGACCACGCGCGGGCCAAGCTGCTCTATCGCCTGGTCGGCCCTTCGCAGGAGTTGCGAAAACAGATCGTCCAGGCAGTTGGCGATCTGGCCCATGTTGAGTTCACGCTGGAGATTCCTTGCGTCCGCCTGCGATCGGTCGAGGGTCTGCCAACTATGGTCGCCGCGTTTACTACCGACATCCCATTTCTCAGCAATTGGGGCGAGCCGCTGCTGCTCGGGCCAGGATCGATTCATGTCGCCCATACCAAAAATGAGTTTGTCGAAAAACGGCAATTGCATGAGGCCATAGATTTGTACGTTAAAGTCGCCACGCAGTTAGCCGCTGGTCCGCGCTAAGCATCAATTCGGGGCACAACTCGCCTGGTTCACTGGTCAGTTAGGGTTAGACTGGACGAACCATGAGCGATTCTTCAAACTCCCTCTCCCAGGCTTCGTCCGCTTATCTTCGCTCCGCTATGCATCAGCCTATTCACTGGAATGAGTGGGGAGAGGCAGCGTTTGCTCGGGCCCAGCGTGAGAACAAACCCATCCTGCTGGACATAGGCGCGGTTTGGTGCCACTGGTGCCACGTCATGGACCGCGAATCCTACGACAACCCGGACATCGCCGGTATCATCAACGAACGCTTCGTCGCTGTGAAAGTCGATCGCGACGAGCGGCCTGAAGTGGACAGCCGCTATCAGGTCGCTGTGCAGGCTGTGAGCGGGCAGGGCGGCTGGCCACTCACCGCGTTCCTCACGCCCGATGGCAAGCCGTTTTATGGCGGCACCTACTTCCCGCCCGAAGACCATTACGGGCGGCCGAGCTTCAAGCGCGTGCTGCTCGCCATCTCAGATGCTTATCGCGAGAAGAACCGGGACGTGGTTGAACAGGCCGGTATGGTCGAGTCGGCCATTGCTCGCGCCGAATCCCTCACCGGAAAAAGCGGGGAATTTTCTCCCGGGGTAATTGACGCCATCGTGCAGTCCGCGCTCAAGATGTTCGATTCCCAAAACGGCGGCTTTGGCAGTGCTCCCAAGTTCCCTCACCCGGCAGTTCTCGATCTCCTGATCGAGCAATGCTCCCGCTCTGGCGATCGCCAATTGCGCAACGTGTTTGAGACCACATTGGAAAAAATGGCTCGCGGCGGGGTTTACGACCAGCTCGCGGGAGGCTTTCATCGTTATTCCGTCGACGAGCACTGGATCGTCCCCCACTTCGAGAAAATGTGCTATGACAACTCGGAGTTGTTGAAGAACTATGTCCACGCATACCAGGTCACCGGCTCCGCGTTTTTCGGCAATGTAGGCCGTGACATCATCCGCTGGATGGATGAGTGGCTGTCGGACCAGGAACGCGGCGGCTTTTATGCCTCGCAGGATGCCGACTACTCGATGGAGGACGACGGCGATTACTTCACCTGGACCCTTGCCGAAACCCAGGCCGTGCTTACCGAAGCAGAAGCCCAGGTCGCAGCCCTGCACTACGACATCAATGAGATCGGCGAGATGCATCACGACCCTGCCAGGAATGTCCTGTATGTTCGGGCATCCGTGGAAGAAATCAGCAGGCGGCTGCAGTTACCGCACGAGAAGGTCGAAGAATTACTCCGCTCGGCCCGGCGGACGATGTACGCGGCTCGCCTGAAGCGGCCGACCCCATTTGTCGACAAGACGCTCTACGTCAGTTGGAATGCGCTTTGCATCTCTGCGTACCTTGAAGCTGGCCGTGTCCTCAACCTCGAAAGCGCCACGCACTTTGCCCTGCGTTCGCTGGACCGCATTCTGGCGGAGGCCTGGCAGGCGCAGGGCGGACTGTTACACGTGCTTGCTTATTCCGATCCCGGAGGTGAACCTCGAAAGGTCCCCGGACTGCTTGAGGATTACGCCTTCACCACGATCTCTTGCCTGGACGCCTATGAAGCCACCGCCGATCTGAGCTACTTTCATCTCGCGCAGCGCATCGCAGACGCCATGTTGGAGCGCTTCCTGGATCCGCAAGCTGGAGGGTTCTTCGATGCCGAATCACCATCCGATGGTGGAAGAGCGCTTGGCATTCTCGGCGCTCGCCGCAAGCCGTTCCAGGACTCGCCGACTCCTGCCGGAAATCCGGCGGCCGCCATTGCGCTGCTGCGCCTCCACTCCTACGCCAATCACGCAGCCTATCGCGCAAAGGCGAAACAAACCCTCGAGATCCTCGCCGCCTCAGCAGGCCAGTTCGGAATTTTTGCGGCTACTTACGGTATCGCCGCCGTGCATCTTTCCCAGCCTCACACTCAGGTTGTGGTCGTCGGAGATGATGAATTGGCGCAACGCCTCCATGCCGCCGCGGTAACTCCGTTCGCCTTGAATAAGTCTGTCATTCGGTTGGCCGGAGGCGAAGCTGTACGGCAGAATCTTCCGCCCTCTCTGGCGGATACCATTCCACTCTTGCCGCCTGTTCGGGAAGGAAAAACTGTGGCCGTGGTCTGCAGCGACTTCACCTGTCAGCCCCCCATTTTCGATCCTGCGGAACTTGCGCGCGCATTGGGGGAACCTTCAGGGCGGGCGGCGCAAGGCTAGCGCGCAAAAAGGCGGGCTGGAATCGCTCTTCGCAATTCCAGCCCTAATGTTAAAAGTGTCGCTTTGCGCGTTGCCACTTACTGGCAGTGGCCGCCGCTATGCGGCCCGCAGATCGGTATCACACCACCGTCTGGAGCGGGTTGCGCCGGAACGGCTGCAACTGCCGCATACGTGCAAAACAGACCTACCATCAGGAATAGCATCCTGATCGCACGTTTCATGAGTTGGTTCTCCTTGTGTGCGGGTCTCCTGGGAGCGGAAACCCTTACAGGCGACGAATTATACAGCCTGATTGCAGGCCGTCTAGACCTGCTGGCTGCGCACGCCCCACACATTTTCGAACACACCCGGAAAGCAAGCGCCTAAGTTGCCAGATGTTCCTAGTTTTTCAGAAAGTTAGGAATGTCCGATAAAAAACGATTTACTTTCTGGCGGGAAAGAAAAAATGTCCAATTCTCAGACAAAATCACCGTTTCGAGGACGCGCCGACCGCAGATCGCGCGGCGACCTTCTCCGGCATGCGCGCGGATGCAGCCGTGCGGGAAGCGATCTCTTCCACTTCTCCGTCATTGTGAGTGCGCGAGAACGCGCGGTCCACCATACCTTCGAACATCGGGATCAGAGAATCGCCGGTAGCCGGTCGCGTCAAGTCCCCAAGGCTCTGGTCCCAACGCTGCGAAGTCAACAGCGCTACGGCGCTTCGCGACGGCGACTCAAACATTACATAGCCCAGCCAGGTCATTATCGCGAGATTGTAAGCAACCAGGTTCAGAAGGTTCATCGTGCTCGGGTGGATCTGCCCGGCCGAAGCTAAGGCTACACCCGCCAGCTCCACCCCGGCGAATCCGCCAAAGCCGGCGGCGATCCCGAAACTGTGCTGCCTCCAGGAGACACCCACATAACGGGAGAAGATCAGCAGGAACAGAATCAATCCACACTGGATCACGCGCACGCAACGCTGCACGATGATCACTGCCTGTACCAGTGGCTCCTGGGTCCCCGCCGGGCTCGCGGCCGCTACCACTCCTGCTACCAGCAGCATCACCAGAGCCGCCCACTTGAACAGCACCGAACCCAGATCCTTCAGGGTGTGATAGGGACGGAAAATGTCCAGGAAGATTTCGTGAATCACCTTGAAGCCCAGCGCCAGGCTGATGGCCGCGCATATCCAGTAGGCATAGAAAAACTTCACATAGTCGTCTTTGTAGTAGAAAGGAAACACAATTCCGAAGGTGACAATTTGTGACACTACGTAGCTGAAAAAGACAGGAAATGTGCGGTAAAACTTGCGCCAGAACATGACTCCAGCCGTGATCAGCTGCAGTACCGGGTGGGCGATCCATAGTGCGTTCTGGACTTGGGGACTCATCAGCTCCGTTCCTGGCGGCTCCGCGCTTAGAGCACACCAAGAAACTACAGGTTTCTTAACAAACCTTAACAGTTCTGGTCTGAGGGTCAATGGACGAAGGTAACCAAAGGTAACGTTACTGAAGTGCGCTCTCGCTTGGAACTAGACAAGGCGAGAAATTTGGCCGTTCCCCCACCATCCCGCGCACTGAGGAAGCCGTGTTCCAGAAGTCCTACACTTCCGGTGTAGCTTGAATATAGGCCCGCATCATGCGCACTTCGTGATCCTTCTCGCTTAGGTCGTGCAGCATGATGTCGCGCAGTGAGACCATCCCGCGCAGTTCCTTACCTTCACAGACGGGAAGATGCCGGAAGCCGTGGCGATGCATGAGAATCATGCAGTTTTCCACGCTCTCCTGCACGGCCACCGTTAGAGGATCTTCGGTCATTACCTCCTCGACCCTAGTGGTTCGTGGTTCGCGTCCCTCCACGACCACTCGTTTCATCAGATCCCGCTCCGAGAAGATGCCGACCAGAAGACCATCGCGCAACACCGGAACCGCCCCGATGTTCCGGCTGACCATGGCCTGTGCCACATCCAGCACGGTCTGTCCGGCGTCGGCGCGATACAGCTCCTGGCTTTTGATCAGTTCGTAAATGTGCATAGGCTGCTCCTTGGGCACGCCCAAGCCCAGCAACGAGGTGTATGCGGCGGAGTATATGACGAAATGCGGCCCAACAAAAGCAAAAGAATCACTTAAACGTGCCTCGGCAACCCCTGGACTCGTTCTACCCTCCAGACTGTAGTCCCTCACGAGGATGCTTCCGTCTCGCCTCCGAGGAATAGAAAGTAAGAACATGCCCACAAAGCTGTGGGAATAGACCCGTGCGGCCGGGCCGTCAGAATGATGTTGTAGTCATCCGACGGTTTCAGGCTGTCGATCACCGACGGTCCGGCCTGAGGCTCCGCCAGGGCAAGGTAGGTCAGGAAGCGATAGATGTCCTCGCCTCCGGCATATCCCGGCGCGACGAATGACATCTCTGTGTCCTCTCCGGCAAAGTGCCAGCTGAGAGATGCTGCCAGTGCAACGGCGTCTTCGTAACCTTGAGCTGAAATCACGCCTTGTCCTGGGCTGTCGAAGACAATGCGCAGCTTGCGCTCATCCTCGCGGCTGAACTCCCGCACCTTGAGTGAGCCGGACTTCGCGGTCGCTTTCCAATCCACGTGCCGGGCGGAATCTTCTGGCATGTATTCCCGGATGCGGTGCAGGTCGTAGCCGCGTCCACGAACGAATGTTTCGAACTCTCCCGTGATCATGGGCAGCACTTCGAAGAACTCGTCGGTGGGTTCGACTGGAGGATAAACGATCAGTTCCCGCTTCAAACGTACGCGCCGGGTCTTGGTCAGGAACGCGAACGGAAAACGTGTCCGCAACCCGAAACTCTCTTGCTGGTAACGGCCACGCCGTTCAAAACACAGCTCCATATCCGCCCAAAGTTCGGCTCCTGCTGGAACATGATGGAAGTAGGCTGCCTCCTTCAACAGGTCACGCGGATCCGTTTCCGCCTTGGCGCGTTGCAGCTTGCGGTCCGGTACTCGAAACCACTCCTTACCCGGCGGGCGTCCCGGAGGAAAACCAAACGTCGTGGAACTCCATTCCCAGCGGCCGGTGGGTTTGTCTTTTTTCACCGATCCCACGCTGATGGAAAACGAAGGCAGCCACCGCCGCGGATTGCACAGAACGATCCGTCCAAGCGCCGGCTTGCGAGCAAAAACGTGCTCCGGCAAGCGCACTTCCAGCTCCAGATCGCGCAAGACCGCTGCCGACGCAATTCCGGATACAAGAATGGCGGCCAGCATCGCCGCGACGACGATGTAAAGAAGATTATTGCCAGTGTTCAGCGCGGCGATTCCAATCAACATGACCGTCGCGACATAGACGATTCCCCCGCGGGTGACGTCGTAATCGAACGCGTCGCGGATTCGCGCAGCAGCAACCCGGCGCGCCAGGTAGGGGACCGTCGTTAGCCCAACGATCACTGCCAGCAGCAGAGCTGCCGAGGCCAGAAGAAGCGTGGCCCAGAGGTTCCCCGCTTCTCGCGACGCGGTGGAGAAAAGCGCGGCACCGAAGGCAAGAGCTAGCCCGGTGATCGCCATCAGGAAGCGCATCCATACTTCGGGAATCTCGACGTGGAAAACGCGCGGAATCCAGCGCGAAGATGCGCGCGGCGCGGCGGATTTTACGGAATCCGGCAAGGGACTGCTTCGAGGTTAGCACCGCGTCGGAGCAGCATCAATCTGGTGGCGGTTGGCGAGAAAGGCGCCGCATCCAGTTCGCCGCCCGCGCGGACGCTTGCTCCGCCGTGCGGCTTACCCCGGGGAATCGCTGGCGCAGCTTGGCCAGCAAATGGTGGGCCCAGACATATTCCGAGGACAAGATCACCAGCCCTATCATTAGAAACAGCACGCCCTGCAGGATAGGCAGGAACAACCCTGCGATACCGAGCAGGATAAAGCTCCAGCCGCAAACCAGAAGCAGCACACGCCGCATTCGGGTGCTCAGTGTCATCGGCCGACTCGCAGTTTAAGCTTCGAGTGCTCCTCCGTGTAACCCCGTGTTCCCTGTGTTTGGGAGTTTTGCCAATCTTAAACACAGAGGGGCACAGCGGAACACAGAGAAACCCTCCGTGTAACCCCGTGTTCCCTGTGTTCAGGAGTTTTGCAAATCTTAAACACAGGGGGGCACAGCGGAACACAGTGAAATCCTCTGTGTAACCCCGTGTTCCCTGTGTTCGGGAATTTTGCCAATCTTAAACACAGAGGAGCGCAGCGGAACACAGAGAAATCCCCTGTGTAACCCCGTGTTCCCTGTGTTCGGGAGTTTTGCAAATCTCAAACACAGTTCCGGCGGCCGGTGCTTTATCTGGCCCCATGAGACGAACAGATCGCGCAGAAGGAAGAGCGATTGCAATCGCAGTTCATGGGAAATGCCAGCGACAGCCAGCCCAGGAAGGGCGGCGGGTAGGGCTCTTACCGTGGAAGCGGGATCGCGGTGTCAAGAGAAGCGGTTTTCACCACCTGGTGAAATGGAGGTGCGGAGTTCGGGTTGAACTGGCCGTCTCCTGAGTAGCGCACGGTGATGGTATGAACGCCGACGCTCAGCTGGGAGGTCATGAACTGGGCCTTGCCGTTCTGCAACGGTACCGTTGCCAAGTCAGTGGAGCCGTCCTGGAACGTCACTTGCCCCGTGGGCACAGGCAGGCCCGGCAAGCTGGGCTGGACGACGGCAGAAAACCTCACGGCCTGGCCAAAGTGGGACGGGTTGGGGGAACTCTTGGCCTGGATATGGCTCCCGCCTGCATTCAGCAGGACACTTACGGAGCTGACGTAATTATTTACTGCGAATAAGTCCGGAGCGCCGTCCCGGTTGAAATCGCCCACAGTCGCCGCCAGGGGAATACCGCCAACCACAAAATCACGCTGCGTCTGCAGAGTCCCGTCCCCATTTCCCAAGAACAGACTGACGGTGCTCGCGCCAAATTCCGACGCGGCCACGTCCAGCTTGCCGTCGCTATTGAAATCGGCAACCGCCACGAAGTCGGGGTCGTCATACGATGATCCGAAGTCCATCGGTAGCATGAATGTGCCGTCGCCTTTCCCGAGAAGCACAGAGATGAGGGTGAAATTGGTCTGCACCAGGTCCAGGGTCCCGTCGTGGTTGAAATCCGCCACGGCGACCGAGAAGGGCGGGTTCGTAGTGGGCTGGTCCAACGACGTAAAGGTGCCATCGCCGTGCCCTAAAAATACTGTAAGACCGGCGTTACAGCCGCTCCCACAGCCGCTGTTGGTTACCACAAAGTCCAACTTGCCGTCGCGGTTGAAGTCCCCAGTGGCAACCGATGAGGGCTGGGCTCCCGTGGAAAGATCCAGGTTGGTCTGGAAACTTCCGTCGCCGTTGCCCAGCAATAGACTCACGGTATTGTCGTAATAGTTAGCGGTCACCACGTCCAGGTTGTGGTCTCCGTTAAAGTCACCGAGTGCCACCGCGGTTGGAAACGATCCGGTAAAGTATTCGACGTGAGTCTGGAAGGTGCCGTCGCCGTTCCCCAGGAGTACGCTTATGGTGTTCCCGAAGTTATAGTTCGTCGTGATCAGGTCCAGTTTGCCATCGTGGTTCAGGTCGGCTGCCGCGACCATCACCGGACCGTCGCCCGTACTGTAGCTCACATAGGGCCGGAAGCCGCCGCTCCCATCGCCTAAAAACACATTTACGGTGTCGGTGGGGGCATAGTTGGCGATTACGAAGTCCAACTTGCCGTCACGGTTGAAGTCTCCCACTGCGCCCGGGTAGGGATTGAAGGCCGTCCTGTAATCTACCCGCGTCTGAAACCTGCCTTGGCCTCTGCCCAGAAGCACGGACACTGAGCGGGTAAAGACGTCCACGGTCAGAAGGTCGGGAATCGTGTCTCCGTTCACGTCCCCGCTCGCCACCCCATCGGAGCCGTTCCCGGCACCGTACTCCACCGCAGGCCTGACAGTCCCATCGCCGTTGCCCAGCAGGACGGCCACTGCATTGTCGTAATAGCTCGTGACGGCCAAATCCAGCTTGCCGTCCTTGTCGAAGTCTGAGGCCACGACCGAAAACGGGGTGGTTCCGCATTGATAGTTGTGAGGTGGGTTGAAAGTACCGTCCCCTTTGCCCAGCAGCACCGTAACGGTATTGCCGCCGTATTGATAGCCGTTGGCAATCGCCAGATCCAATTTGCCGTCGCTGTTTAAGTCAGCCACTGCCATCGAGACCGCCCCGGGACTAGTGGGCGAATCCACATGGGCCTGAAACGTGCCATCACCCTTGCCGAGCAAGATGCTCACGGTATTGCTGTCGCTGTTTGCGGCTGCCAGGTCCAGCTTCCCGTCCCCATTGAAATCGCCAACCGCCACCCAGGAGGGGCCGTTGCTGGTCGCGTACTCCACCTCTCTGCGAAACGTGCCGTCGCCTTTGCCGATCAGGATGCTGATCGTGTTGCTGCGCTGATTGGCCACTGCCAGGTCCGGGTGGCCGTCGCTGTTGAAATCTCCCACACTGATGCTGTAAGGCCGGACCCCGGCGTCATAGTCCACGTGCTTCTGAAAAGTCCCATCGCCTTTGCCCAACAGCACGCTCACGTTCCCGCCGAAGTTCGCAGTCGCTAGATCGGTCTTGCCGTCGCCATCGAAATCGGCGGCGACCACGGAGCGAGGGCCGTTTCCAGTGGCGTAGTCCAAGGCCGCGGGGTAGGTTCCGTCTCCGTTACCGAGGAAAATGCTTACGGTCTTGCCGAAACTGGCGCCGTAATTTGCCGTGGCGATGTCCAGCTTGCCGTCGCCATTGAAGTCGGCGAGCACCAGACCGGCAGCCGTGTCGCCGGTGGCATAGCGGGGCGCCTCCAGAAACTGGTCGCCGGCGGCGAGCATGCAGGCCGCCAGCAGGAGCACGATGCAGCGGAGAATACGAAACCACCTGGGCCGGCCCGTCATGGCTGGACCACCTGCTTGATGTGGGGACCGGCGTGAGGATTGAAGTGTCCGTCACCCGAGTAGAAGGTCGTGATCTGGTGCGTGCCCACAGGCAGGGTTGAAATCCCGAAGCGGCCCCTTCCTTGCGACAGAGTCACCGTCTTCAGCACTGTCGTGCCTTCCTGGAAAGTTACAGTTCCGGTAGGCAACGGCTGGCCGGGAACCGACGCGATAACCGATACCGAGAAAACCACTCCTTGACCGGTATGCGATGGATTCGGCGCGCTGCTCGCCTTGATGTTTGTTCCCCCCGTGTTCAGCAGCACGCTGACCGAACCCGGGCTGCCGGTATGGTCGTTGCCGAACGTTACATCCAGTGCTCCGTCGCGGTTGAAGTCCGCTACCGCCAGATAGCCGTGGTTGCTGCCCGCAACGAGGTAGTTGGAGCGCGGCTGCAAGGTGCCATCGCCATTGCCCAGGAAGAGGCTTACAGACGTGTCGAGGTCGGCCGTCGAGGCCAGATCCGTCTTGCCGTCCCCATTGAAGTCCCCCGCCACTACCCGAAGCGAAGTGAAACCGGCCGGATAATCCACCCGGTTTGCGAACGTTCCGTCGCCACGGTTGAGCAGGACGCTGACTGAATTTCCGGTAAAGTTGGAAATCGCCAGATCCGGCTTTCCGTCACCGTTCAAGTCCGCGGCCGCAATGCCGAAAGGAGATTTGCCTGTGCCATAGGCCGAGGCGGCGCCGAAGGTGCCGTCGCCGACGCCGAAAAACACGCTGACGGTGTTATCTCCGCCATTGGTGATCGCCAGGTCCGGCTTGCCGTCGCCGTTAAAGTCCGCGATTGCCACCGAAACAGGAGATGTACCGGAGGGATAGTCCACATGCTGGCGAAATGTGCCATCTCCGTTGCCCAGCAGGATGGAGATGTTGGAGGAGCAGACCAGCGCGACATCCAGGTTATGGTCGCCGTTGAGGTCCGCCACCGCCCCGGAAAAGGGTCCTGCGGCGGCGGCGGTGGTGATTCGTGATTCCAGAGTTCCATCGCCGTGGTTGAGCAACACGCTCACGCTGTCGCCTTCGCGATCTGCGGTGACAACATCAGGCTTGCCGTCATGGTTGAAGTCAGCGGCGGCAATCCACACCGGAGAACGGCCGGTATCGTACTGCACGTTGGAGGGGAAGGCGCCCTTCCCGTTTCCGATCAGCACACTCACGCTGTCGTCATCTTGGCTGGCGGTCGCCTGGTCCAAGATGCCGTCACCGTTCAAGTCGGCTACGGCCACGGCGGTGGCTCCCGGGCCCGTCGGGTAGTCGATCCGAGTCTGAAAGGTTCCGTTGCCATTCCCGAGCCCCACGCTGACGGACGCGCTGTAGTAGTCCCCGGTAACAAAGTCCATTTTCCCGTCGTTGTTGAGGTCCGCCAGGACCAGAACCTGCGGCCCCTGGCCGGCGCCATAGTCAATGCGAGGTTGAAACGTCCCGTCCCCGTTGCTGAGGTAGACCTCGGTGGCATTGTTATAAAGCGCTACTACGGCTAGATCCGCTTTGCCATCGCCATTGAAATCGGCGGCCGCTACGGCACTGACGCCGGAGCCGGTGCCGTATCTCACGGCCCCCCCGAACGTGCCATTCCCATTGCCGAGAACTGCAGTCAGCCCGGAAGCGGTGAAGTTCACCGCCGCCGCATCCAGCTTGCCGTCGCCGTTGAAGTCGCCTACCGCGATGTGATCCGGGCTTACCGGCAGCCGGGAATCGAGATGGGCCTGGAACGTGCC
>Ga0335079_10000504_pt1 | contig 44556 bp, 27 predicted proteins | sample Lox_Sample_33_FD_206719 | JGI IMG/M metagenome (GOLD analysis project Ga0335079, IMG submission 206719) | Soil microbial communities from Loxahatchee National Wildlife Refuge, Florida, United States - Lox_Sample_3.3 | ecosystem: Environmental > Terrestrial > Soil > Wetlands | place: USA...
AAACAACCTCGTACAAGGGCCCGGTCTTCATCTTCCATCATACATACAAGCGAGAAGCAGAAAAGTTGGTGAAAAATTCAGGTTATTTTTCAATCTCGAAAATCTTGTCGAAACCGGTATACAGGAATATATCCTGGATGTGCTTGTTTAAATTGGTCAATTTCAGCGCAAATCCTGCATTCTTCAGGCGCTGCTGGTTCATGAGGAGTATTCCGAGGCCTGCGCTTGAGATATACTCGAGATCCTTGAAATTGACTCTTGCCGAGGTGGAGATTCTTGAGAAGACCTCGTTTGCCCGCTCGGTCTGCGAGGCATCGAGCCTTCCCGAAAGCACCACTTCTCCTGTTTCGAGAATTCTTGCATCGAACATTACGTTTGCTCCAGATTTTTTGTCAGAATAACGGTGCTCTTGCCATCCGCATACTCGTAATCGATGGTATCGACCATGCGTTTCAAGAGGTGAATGCCCAGCCCGCCGACTTTTCTCTCCCCGAGCGGCTTGGCGGTGTCGGGTTCCTTCGCGGTCCGAATATCGAACGCGTCCACATTGAAATCGGTAAGCCGGAGAATAAGGCTGCTTGCACTTTGTTCGAGGGATATCTCGATACCGCTCTCTGTCCTTGACCGATTATACTTGACCATATTCGTGAACAGTTCTTCCACTGCAAGCCGGATCGAAAACTGCACACCGCTGTCGAGCCCCTGGCGGGACGCATAGGAATCAATGAAGTCGAATATCTCGCCGAGTGATGCAATGTCCCGTCGAACGGTTATCTCCATGCTCGTACTGGTCATGATCCGGATCTACACGGCGGCTCTTGTGAAACACCGTCCGGCACGTGAGAGCATCATCAGCTCTTTCTGATAAGATACATGGCGGTGATATCGTCGTTCTGCGAGGCCGAGCCGGTATGGCTTCGAATCTCGCTGATGAGATCCCCGATAAACGATTCTGCCCGTTCCGGACGCCTGGATGCCAGAAATCCGGAAAGGGAATGCGCCTGTTCGTAAAGCTCGTGTCGTTCGTTCTCCGCTTCGGTCACGCCGTCTGTATACAGGAGGAGGCCTTCGCCGGGTGTAAGTTTTCGGTGTTCGCTCTGATAGGGGAAGTCGGCATCGAGCATCCCGAGCGGAATGCCGCCGAGCTTGAGTTCTTCAATAGTATGATCCGATTTCAGAATATAGGCGGGATTATGGCCTGCGCTGAGGTATTCGATATCGCCGGTTGCGGGAGTAAGGAGGGCGAGGAGCGCAGTGACGAACCGGTCTTCCGTCGATGCGCGGAAAAGCGCTTTGTTAAGTTTGCCGGCAAGCGCCGGAAGCGGGTCATTGCCTTCAAGGTACGCGGTGAGATACGCATGCAGACTGCTGACAAGGAGCGCTGCCGGAACTCCTTTTCCCGAGACATCCGCAATGATCAACGCGTATCTCTTGTCCGGCAGAGGGATGCAGTCATAATAGTCGCCGCCGACCGATCGCGAGGGAATGTTTATTCCCGCAATCTCATATCCCGGAACGGCAGGAAGTTTCAGAGGAATGATTTTGCGCTGGATAGAAGCGGCCACGCTCAGTTCCCGTTCGATCCGCTCGTTTTCGATGGCTTGTTCGTGGAGGTGCCGATTTTCGAGGGACGCGTGAACCTGCTTCGTGAGAGCATCCAGCAACATCTGGTCGGTTTCTTCAAAGGGGATGACGCCCGACCTGCTTTCCTTGTCGGAAATCTCGAACACATACGTTCGTCCGGAAAATTCGAATCCGGATTGAATGCTCTTGCCGTCCTTCACGCGGGAACTGTGTTCCGGAAAGCGGTATTCTTCCAGAACCGCGTTCGCATCGCTTACTCTGACCATACCCGTAGAGGCGTTGGTAAGAGAGATCGCACGAACCAGAGCAAGACGGTGCGGCAGAGCATGAGGATCGATGGTTGCGATTTCAATGCCGGTATCAATGAGACTGTTCAGCTGGAGGATTCTGTGATTGAGCGAAAACAGCATCGCTTTCTCATTCCGCCGGTGAAGCATTTCGCCGTATATTGTCTCTAACACCCCGGTCAGGACACGAAGTGAAAGCTCGTCGGTGTCGGAGATCTGTGACTGGGCCGGCATGTTCACGAGAACGACACGGATTCGGGACCCGTCGGCAAGCGTCTGCGATACCGTCAGTTCGTTTTTCTCACTATGCACCGCGCTGGATTTTCCGTCGTCATCAGACGGTCGGGGAAGATGCGCCGTGCTCTTCGAACCGGCATCTCCTGCCAGAACTTCCCACTGCCCGCTTCCGGGAGAAGCATGGAGAAATCGGAGAGATGCATTGGGAAAGACTATCTGGGCATCGCGGATGAATTGATTTGCGAGATCGGCAGCCGTGCCGGTCCGCGAGACCTTCCGCAGGTTTTCCCGGAATGATTCCATCTGATCCGCGATCCGGACCAGAGTTGCAGAGGGAGGAGCGGAAGTGTGAGCGTTCATGTCCTGACTGATCAATGAAAGAGCTTCAGCGCCCCGGCGACGTCGGAGGCTTTCCCCGCGAACTGGAAGATGCCCATGATCGTCAGCATCTTCTCGACGGCCGGATCGAGATTTGTAAAGATAAGCTTGCCGTCAACGCCCTGGAGCTGTTCGATAATTTCCAGGAGAAACGACATGCCGATGGAGTTGACGACCCTGGAGTCGGCAAGATTGATCACGACCGAGGTGATTCCCTTTTCGAAGTGCCGGTTGAATTCTTTGGCGATCGTTTCACCCCCGACGTTATTCACATATCCTGAAGTCGTGATGACGAGCCTGTTTTCCTTCAGTTCCGATGTCAGTGAAAATGGTTGTTCCATACGTTCCTTCCTAGACCAGCTTTTTCTTGATGGTGATTTTTGTTCCCTCCACCGTCGAATCGATGCGGAAGTCGTCCGACATCGACTGCATAAGTTTGAGTCCCCATCCGCGCTTATTCCTGGATCCGATTTTCAGTTTGATATCGGGCTGTTCGACTTCCGAGGGCACAAATCCCTTGCCGTAGTCACGCACAAAGATCGTCAGCTCTCGGGAGGTCATGGTAAATTCCACTTCAACCTTCGGATGTTCTTTTCCCCCATGTTCCAGCGCATTGATGACCGCCTCCGTCACGAGAATGCGCGCCTCTCCGATTTTGTCATCCGCGATGCCAAGGTGCTTTCCCAGGAGTGCCAGGCCGTTGAGGGCCACCAGCTCGATATCCGGGACTTTGGGAAGCTCCATCTTCATCGCAATCGTATTCGTCATGAACGCTCCATCATCTGTAGTTCTCTTCTTCGTTGAGCCGGCCGGGGTGAAATGTCGGGTTATTCTTTTTTCTTTATGACAAGGAGTGTGATGTCGTCGTCCTGTGCCTGCCCGTTCATCCATGCGTCTCCTTCCGCAACGAGGCGATCGATAATCTCCTGCGGAGTGGAGCGTGCTGATTTTGTGAAGCACTCTGTAACACGGGCATAATCAAACATCTCCCCGTTTGCGTTCTTTTGTTCCGGCAGGCCGTCGGTAAGCAGGAGCAGCGTATCTCCCTTTTCCAGGACAGTCTCATACAGAGGGTACGGAAAACTTTTCATCGCTCCGAGCGGCACCGCTTTCAGGAGTATTTCTTCAACGCTGCCGTCAGATTCCCGAAAGAGGTAGGCCGGTGGCATGCCCGCGCTCGATAAAGATACGGTTTTTCCGTTGATTCTTGCAAGTGTCAGCGCCATGAAGAGTCTGCCCAGCTTGATCTCCTTGATCGATTTGCTACAGTGGTTGAAAAAGGTCTGGATTTCCGACTTTGCGGCATCTGAAACAAAAAGACCCTTCACCAGTGTAACGATGATGCCTGCCTGCATGCCGTGTCCGGTTGCATCTCCGAACGCGATATTCATGACTTCATCCTGCGGCATGCTGAAGTCATAATAGTCTCCCCCGACCTCCGTTGCGGTTTTCATGTAGACGGTGATTTCATACTGGGGAATCTGAGGGACGACTTTCGGAAGCATCGACAACTGCAGCGTGCGTGCATCCTCGAGCTCTTTCGTTTTGCGGTCGTTCTCTGCCTGCAGTGCCCTCTTCTCTGCCTCAACAGCTTTAGCGTGCAGTTGGGACTCACGTATTTTCGCCTTCTGTTCCTTGCGATTCATTTCTATCCGTCGGACGGAGTAAAGAAATCCGACGAAGAGCATGGCGTAAACGGCGTACGCCGTTCTTGTCTTCCACCACGGCGGCGTGACGGTCAACTGCAGCGATGTCCCGGCCTCATTCCAAACGCCGTCGTTGTTCGACCCGCGGATCCTGAGGATATACGATCCCGCGTCCAGATTGGTGAACGTCGCCCGGCGGTCTGTACCGAGATGGATCCAGGTATTGTTGAAGCCCTCCAGCTTGTAGGCGTACTGGTTCTTGAACGCGTTGTAAAAGTTCAGCGCCGAGAAGCGAAACGTCGCAACATTGTCTTTGTAGGAAAGAACGATCTTCTCTTTCGCTTCGATTCCCGGCTCCTCGATCGGCCGACCCTGCTTGTCGTCGGAATTGTACCGGGTAAACGCGCTAAAAACGACGGCCGGTATGAAAGAATTATCCTTGATGTGCTCGGGATAAAATGCGTTGAACCCTTGTGCACCGCCGAAGAATAGTTCTCCGTTTTGAGGATCAGCGGCATACGCTCCCTGATTGAACTCATCGCCCTGCAGCCCGTCGCTGTAACTGTACGTCCGGAATATCCCTTTCTTCACATCGAACCGCGAAATCCCTTTGTTCGTACTCATCCAGAGATTTTCGCTTCCATCTTCCAGAATGCCGAACACGACATCGTTTGCAAGGCCGTCCTTTTCCCGGTAACCCCGGAATGTGCCGGTTGCGGGATCATACCTGTTCAACCCCCCGTTCGTTCCCACCCACAAATGTCCCGAGCGGTCTTCATCAAGACAGAGAATCATGTCGCTGCTCAGTGAGGTTGTATCCGAATCCTTGTGCGTGAAATGGGTGAACGTTCCTGATTTTGGATCGAATCTATCGAGGCCGTCACCGGATGTGCCGGCCCATAATACTCCGTCAGGACCCTGCAAAAGTGCCCACACGCCCGTTCCTCCAAGACTGGAGGGAAGCGAATCGGAATGAACAAACCGCGTGAACTTTCCCGTCCGCGGATCGAGCCGGCAGAGACCTCCGGCGTATGTACCGACCCAGAGATTTCCCTCCCGATCATCACAGAGCGCATAGATCCTGTTGTCGCTGAGACTCTGCGGATCGGCAGGATCATTCTTGTAGTGAACAAAAGTGTTCGACTTGCTGTCCAGACGATCCAGACCGCTGCTCAGGGTTCCGACCCAAAGGACGCCCGATTTGTCCTCAAAGAGAGTCTGTGCCTGATTATCGGCAATGCTGTGCGGGTTCTTCGGGTCGTGCTGATACAGGGTGAACGTTCCGCTCTTTCGATCCCAGCGGTCCAGCCCTTTCCCCGTTCCGATCCAGACGCTTCCTGTATGATCAACGCACATCCCCAGAATATTGTTGTCGGCAAGAGTGTTCGGTTCGGCAGGATCGTGGATATGGTTTTCAAAGTTTGTCAGGTCGGGCTGAAAACGGTCGACGCCGTGATCCACCATTCCTACCCAGATCATTCCCGATGCATCGCAGAAGAGTGAATAGATCTGGTCACCGGCAAGACTCCGAGGATTCAGTTCACTGTGGCGGTACCGGGTAAACGTTTCCGACTTCGGATCAAACCGGTTCAAACCGCCGAGGTAACTTCCCACCCACAGTATTCCGTTCTTGTCCTCGACAATCGGCCAGACATAGTTGTCACTCAGACTGTGAGGATCGTTGGGATTGTGCTGGAAGTGCGTGAAGGTTTCTGTCCTGGGATCGAAACGATCGAGCCCGTTACGCGTTCCGATCCAGATCATTCCGGTATGATCACCGACGACAGAGTATACGCGGTCGTCGACGAGGCTTCGCGGGTCCTGCGGATCGTGCTTGAAGACTTTTTTCGCCCCGGTCCGGAGGTCGGTACGGATGAACCCTTTGCCAATCCCGCCGGACCACAGTGTTCCGGACGGATCGGTATAACGAGGGTGAGTTTCTCCGGATTTTGCACCGCGGAGGTTAACGCTGTCACGGGGAACCTGTATGAACGATTCCGTTTGCCGGTCGAATCGGTTCAGAAACCCGGGCTCGTTGAGTGTGCCGATCCAGAGTGTTCTGCTGGAATCTTCCGCAATGGAGAGAACGAAATTATCGTTGATGGATTTCGGATCGGATGGATCGTGCTTATAGATTTTGAATTCGTACCCATCGAACCGGTTCAATCCGTCCTGTGTCCCAAGCCAGATGAATCCATAACTGTCCTGGAAAATACAGAGGACGCTTCCCTGGGAAAGACCGTCTTTGACCGTCAAATGATCGAAGGGGATATCGTCCTGTGTGAACGATATCGAAATCGACCCGAATGCAAGAGCGAAGAAGAGGAGTATCCTCAGGAGAATACTGTTTGATGCCACCCGGAAGCCGGAATAGCCAATGGGGAACTCATGTTCCATTGTTTCATAGTTGAAAAAAGACACGGCCATAAATGAGCTATCACGGACAGAGGTCCGTGATAGCCCGGAAATGATACGCTATGGAAAGATACGGATTATCTGATAAGAATCATCTTTTTGATATCGATGAAACTGCCGGCGGTGATGCGGTAGAAGTAAATCCCGCTGCTCACAGATGTGCCTTGACGGTTCCGGCTGTCCCATCGAACCTCATGGAATCCCGCCGTTTGAACCTCGTCGACGAGCGTTGCAACTTCCTGACCGAGGAGATTGTAGATGGTCAACGTAACTGCCGCCTGTTTGGGGAGAGCGTACCGGATCATCGTTGTCGGATTGAAAGGATTCGGGTAGTTCTGCATCAGCGAGTACGATTTCGGGATCTCGGGTTTTTTGGCGCTTTCCTCGTCCGTCACAGGGACGTTCTTCGATTGTATGGGAGAACCGAATCCGGATGCAAGTGAAACCGTCACCTTTGTTGCCGCCCTGACAACCTTTGCATAGAACGCACCCGTGACACTGGCTCCCTGGTTAAGCATGATGGTCCCGTTCGGCGCGTAAATGTTAGCCGCCACCGTTGCAAGAAGACCAATTTCTGCAGCATGCGGGAAACCGCTCTTGAAGTCGTTCGAGGCAATATAGATGACGATGTTCGATGGCGTGAGCAGGCTTCCCGGCGCGGGACCAACGTATGCCCCGACCCCGACACTGAGGCCGCATCGTAAGCGCAGCTGAACCTGGCCCTGACCTCCGAACAGCAGTTTCGATCCGAGCATCGGCCAGACATAATGGAACTGATAGATACCCGAGACCAGTGTGAGCCTTGCCGTGGGCAGAAGAACAAGGTTGCCGTACGTGCCGGGTTTCAATGTGTCGGACCTGCCCGCGACGATTGTCCAGGCTGCTGCGGTATCCGCAGTGCTGTCGGCAGTGATGAACGGCGGGAACTGGCCGAGCGGCAAGGTCAACGGCGAGATCTGGGAACCATTGATCACGCCTTTGTTGGTGAGCTGATTGTCATAGACATTTCCGCCCACAACCGTTCCCTTGCCGATCTTTACCCGATCGGCCTTGAGATTGAACCCCGTCGGGGTCCTATCCCCAGCTCCCAGCGTAAGCTCGGCGCCCGGATCGCCCGGATTGGATTTTCGGTTCACCAGGATATCGCCGGATGAAATCTGCACGCTGTCGGAGATAATCGTGCTGTCGCTTGCAAAGATAACGGCGTTGTTATAAACCGGCGAGACAAATATGGATTGCTCGCTGAACCTGTTGAAGCCCAGAGGGAGCGTCGGTGTTGTCCCGGTGGCATGAATCTTGAAATCGTACGTGCCGGGGAGGGAGGTTGCCGAAAATGTTCCGTTATAAATTCCGTTCCCTGAGTTCGTAAGAGTGATCGTCACCGGTGTGCCGCCTCCGGGCGGAGTGACGCTTGCGGTTACGGTGGCGTTCGTTATCGGTTGCCCGCCCGAGAGGTGCTGGCTGCCGATGATCGAGCCGCCTTCGGAAAGTGCTGCTTGAAATTGTACCGGATTGCCGGGATTGAATGAGCTTCCCGAAAACGACAGCGCAAGAACCACGTCCGTCGACGCAAGGAGATTCAGAGTGACTGGCTCCGGCTTTGGCGGAGGCGGAGTCGTGTTGGCTCCGATGGGAACAAAGGTCCAGTTTCCGGGAGCGGGATTCGGGATCGTGTAGAACGCGTACGTCGATCCCTGATAATATTTTGCGCCGGGAGGGAGATGACCGGGATAGACGACATAGCTTGGCGTCGTGATGGAGTCCGTCGTTCCCGTGGGTACCGGATATCCCGGAGGAATAAGGAAAAGGACGAAAGTGCTTCCCTGCCATTGGATTCCCGGGAGTGCCGTGGTTGTACCAGGGTCGATGGCACCCTGCCATTGAATGCCGCCCTGCCACTGAATGCCGCCCTGCCACTGAATGCCGCCCTGCCACTGAATGCCGCCCTGCCACTGAATACCGCCCTGCCACTGGATCCCCGTCTGTCCGGCGAAGACTCCCGTGTCAGCAGTAAGTTGTGTTCCGGTCAGCGTGTTCCAGATCTGAAGTGTCGCGGGTGCGACTGTTGTGTCTGCAACGAGGTAGTACCCGCCGCCGGTCGTATCCGCAAGCGTACTGCCGAGAGCTTGCCCGCTGCTTCCCGAGAAGCCGAACGTGAAGAGGGGGATATTCTGCGCTCTCAATGTCGGGACGACGCTCATAGCTGTCGGTGAGCCGACTGCCTCATCGGCGCTGAACAGAATCATTGCCTGACGGCCCGGGTTGACGACATTAAGCTGATTCAATCCTTGCTGCAGTCCGGCCCCAAGATTCGAAGCTCCGCCGACGGTGATATTTGAAATAGCATTGAGCACGCTCGTAACATTCGTCGAATCGATCTTCGTCAGCGGTACGACTACCGTGTCGGGAAGTTTGATGACAGTGATTCGGTCTGTCGGCCGGAGGCGCTGTACCAGCTCAGATGCACTGTTCTTCGAAGGATTGAATCCGTCGTACGTGTTGTTGAACGTTGTCGATCCGTCGATGAGAACAACAAGATCGAGTGCGCTTTTGGCAACATGGGAATACGTGTAATTAATCCCGTTGATGTCTCCGGCTTCAAGCGTCCTCTTGATCGTCTCGTTGTCCCGGATGATCCCGTACATCGTCAGCGAATCGTTGTTCGATCCCATGCGGATGTCCCATCCGACATAACCCGGGACATAAATATCGCCAAGCCCGCCGAAGTGTCCGACCTCATGGGTTGCCACGTCCCGCATATCCTTGATACCGGCCGGGGCAGAGGTATCGGTCGCATCGCCGAATGTGAAATCCTGGGCGTTGATGGCGACATCGACGTCGGTCATTTCGCCCGTGTACGCGTTGTATCGTACCCTCGTTACGGCAATGACTGCCGAAGTCGCGCCCGTCACGGATTCCCAGTTGTTGGAAACCCAGACAACGTTGTTGACCCCGTCGGGATATCCTCCCCACTGTTCCGTCTGTGTGACCGGCGGGACTTTCGTGTACGAGAGAATGGGCGTCTTGTCGGGATGGGTTGCCTGATAGTTCCAGGCCACGAACGAGCTCTCGATCGAAGCCGCAAATCCGCTATTGAGAACACTGTTGGCAAAGGAGTATGTTCCCTTCCCATCCGGCCAGTGGAGCGGGATGCCGGAGAGGGTCCTGTTGATCACATACTGATTTGCCTGGATAATTCGTGTATCCAGGCCCACGGGGAAGTCGGCTGCAAACTCTGAAGTATTCCCCGACGCATCAGTCGCCGTGGCGGTCACAAACTGCCCTGGCTGAAGTGCGGTGCTTGAAGTGACCGTAAACCACGCGTACGCGGAGTCAGGGCTTGTGATGACATTCGTCGTTCCGATGAGCGTCTTCCCTTCTCCGTAGCCCGAGGCGTTCGAAGTGTCGTTGAGATAGACTTCAATCCGGAATGGTGTATTCCGCCAGCTCAGAACGTATCCCTCGACGAGCGCCGAGTTAGCCGCTCCGGCTGCCGCAATGTTGATGGTCGGGTAATTCACGCCGAAGTTTACGGCGTTTGGAACATTGGGTCGCACCAGCGGATTCGTCGGACCACCCTGGTATTTGTTCGCTGTTACTCCGTCACCGCCGAGGTCAATGCCAAGCAGACCATTGGAGTGAATGGAGTTTCCCAGGATGGTGTTTCCTGCAGGAGGTGGAATGGTATCCGACGAGCTGAGTTCCTGGACGACAATTCCATCCATTCCGTTCGCATAAATTGCATTTCCCCGATTCTTCGTCGAAGTATCGGGAGGATTGCCGATAAGATTTCCGTTGCCGTCGATAATCGCTATCCCGTGTCCTCCATTCTGGAAGATGATGTTCTGCTGTACGACGTTGCTGTCGGTGCGGAGAACTATGCCCGAACCGGGGAATCCCGTGATGATCAATCCGCGAATGATGCTGCCTCCGGGAGTATATCCCCACGGCAGAAACGTGCGCGAAAGCTCGATGCCGTTGCTTCCGGGATATGTGCCGGTATTGTAAGCCGGCTGCAGCGTGATCTTCGGGTTCCCGGAACTGTCGAGCAATGAGCTGAAGTCGAGTACAATCGGATTGTTTAACGTCGGCAAGGGGCGATTCAAAACGATAATCTTCGATCCCGGGGTACTGCCGGAGACAATATCGTATGAAATCGAATCCCCTCCCGGATTGCCATTAGCGATGGAGATCGCTTCGCGCAGCGAGAGAAGCCCGTTGTTCGGAATGGTATCGTCAAGGAGCGTGTTGACGACAATATTCTGCAGGACGTTTCCAGCAAACAGGGCTGTGAACGTTTTGTTCGCATTCATTGCCACAGTCATGGGATTAACCGAAGACGTTGTGCTGTCGGGAAGAACCCACTGAACAAGATGATACCCCTTCGTCGCGAACGCGGTTAGTGTGACACTGTCCCCGGCGTTGTAAAGACTCCGCAGGGGAACTATCCCCACCGAGCCGACGGAGCTGTTACCTGACGGAGGATAGGTATCTACAGTTACGGCAAGAGTGTATTGGTTGAGTGCAAACGAAGCGCTGATCGTGTGGCTCGAGGTATCGTTCTGGAAAGTGTACGTTATCTGCGCCGGCGTCGAGGGAGATGTTGCGACGCGTGTGGCGGTGTTATCCACCCAAAGCGTATCGACATGAAAGGAAGGATTGGCCTGAATAGTATACGTAGTCGTGGATCCATAATTCACGACGAGCGGTCCGCTTGGCGGAACGGTGCCGTTCGGTCCGGAAGAAGCCGTGATCGTGAACTGATTGATCGCGAAGGTTACCCGGACGCTGTGGTTCGAAGTATCGTTGGTGAATGTGTAGTCCGGAGCACTCGACTGTAAAACGCCGTCGACTGTGACGCTATCCACGTGATATCCGGTAGAGGGAGTAAAGGTGAATGCCTGGGTCCCGCCATAGTTGACAATCACCGTTCCGGTTGGTGAAATTGTGCCGTTGCTTCCCGCTGACGCAGAAATGGTGTACTGATTGATGGCGAACGTTACTCGGATCGTGTGGCTCGAAGTGTCATTGACGAATGTATAGCCTGGGGTTGAGGTCTGACGCACTCCATCCACGATAACGCTATCGACATGATATCCCGTCGATGGAGTGAAATTGAATTGCTGGGTCGCACCATAGTTGACGATGACGGACCCATTTGGCGAGATCGATCCATTCGTGCCGGATGACGCAGTGATTGTATATTGGTTGATGGCAAATGTCACTCGAATGGAATGACTGGAAGTATCGTTGGTAAATGCGTAACTGGATGACGTTGTCTGCCGGATTCCATCCACGATAACGCTGTCGACATGATAACCGGTTGACGGAGTGAAGTTGAACGCCTGGCTTGAGCCGTAGTTCACCACAACGGATCCGCTGGGAGAGATTGAACCGTTCGCTCCGGATGAAGCCGTTATCGTATACTGGTTGATGGCAAATGTTACGCGAAGAGAATGGTTGGCAGTATCGTTCGAAAATGTGTAGCTCGATGACGTTGTCTGCCGGATTCCATCCACGATAACGCTGTCGACATGATAACCGATCGAGGGGGCAAAGTTGAACGGCTGAGTGGCACCGTAGTTTACGACCACAGATCCGCTTGGCGAAATCGAACCGTTGGCTCCGGCACTCGCTGCGATTGTATAGGTGTTGAGCGCGAATGTCACGCTGATGGAATGGTTCGCCGATACCGAAGGAAACGTGTAGCTCAGTGTCGATGGAGTCGAAGAAGACGTTGCTACGGTTGTGGGCGTGCCGTCGATGGTGAGTGTCTGTACATGATAGCCGGTATTCGCGTTCATGGTGAAGGTAACGTTAGAACCCGGTGCGGCGGAAACGGAACCGCTCGGGGTGATCGTTCCATTGGGACCTGCCGAAGCAGTGAGAGTGACTGAGACGTCGCCGACAACTTTGCAGTCAAGATAGTTTTTGGAACTGCACCACTCTCCCCAGACGGCCAGAACGTTGTCTCCGTTCTTGACGACGGAATCGGGGACTGAGAAGACGAAGTCGCCGTTTTCCGTGGCACACGTGCTTCGTTCCTTCTCACCCTTGCTGATGTCGTAGCCGTTGAAAAATGCACGCACATCATTGTCGCTTCCGATGTAAACCTTGACATTTCGCGCTCCGCTCGGAAGGGAAATGTGCTTTCGGAGTATGACGTCGGTGGAGGATTGCCAGATCGTTTTGATGTGCACCGTATCATTGAGCGGACACGTGGTGCCGGATTTCGGATTGAGTGTCCCGAATGCCGCATTGCCCGTCGAGTACCCGCTTTCGGAAGCTGTCGGGCTCTTGTAGCTCAGGTTCGTTTCTGAGGACGAGCCCACCTTGACGAATTGGTACAGATATCCTGTTGACCTGTACGGAACTATGGTTTGTCCCGTTTGCGCGAAGAGTTGCAGCGGGATCGAAAAGAGGATGACGGAAAGAACGCGTACGATTTTGTTCATAATCTCACCGGAGTAATAATTGTTTTGATCACGAGGGAATTGTTGATGTCGACGAAGTTGTCGTCAATTTTTGGGTTGCCCGCCGCTTTGGGCGGTCGCAATGCGAGAGATATTCTTGGAAAACTCTTCCAGGGAACCGATGTTCGGAATGAACTTCTTCCCCGTCTTCTCGTCCTGCTTCACGGAAATCTTTCCTGCTTCACCGCCGACGACGCGGTACGCATTTCCGTTGTCCCGTTTGGCGAACACAACGACGTTCTCATTCTCCTGGAATGCGACGGAATGGCTGTACCATTCTCCCACGCCATCGACTTCGCCGCCGGGGACGACAATGGTGATGGCTGAGCCGGGAGCGCTTCCCTTCATCGCCTGATCAACGGCGAGCGTGATGCGTGTCTGAATTCTGTCGTGCTTCGGGGTCCATTCGGAAATTCGACCGGCGACCTTTCCGGAGACCACTAGGTCGGATTGTTTCGTCATGTCTTCCGTTTTCGGTGCGCTATACTGTGCGCTGACTATACCCGGCGAGAACAGAAGAATGACAAGAATGAGCAGCGTGAGCATGATGCGCGAAAGTGTTTGCATGGTATCTGCCTTTAGAAAATAACTGTTGAATGAGGAATTTCAGGAAATTCGATTGGAAGCTTATTGCGGGTGAAGAAGAGACCAGAAGAGATTACAAATTCCGTTTGCGGTAACGGTCTACGCGAACGCCATCCTATGCGTTCGAATACGGGGCGCCGTAACCGGGAGCTGAAGTGAGATGCAGATTGCCTGAACGGCAGCCCGGAATTTTCGGATGTGGAGTTGAACAATGAATGAACGAACATGCTCAAAGAACCCGGAAATTGTCTGACTGATCATCAAACAATTTCAAATGGAATCGTGATTGACCACCAACGCCGTTGGGCGAAATCTCGGTGCGGCCAGATTACAAATCTTCGAGAAGAGCTCTGGCTTTTGAAGAGGGGTTTCTGTGCGCACGTGCCTGAAATCAAAACCGGAAACCAGAGCAACCGCCCGGAAGTAGGAATTGTATAAAGCTATCGAAAATGGAGCGGAATGTCAAGAAATAATTTCCCCTTTACCGGATTTACCCCAATTAAATTTCGCCGCCCAAACGCACATGAAGGTCGCAAGGGCGGAATGCATATTCGCAAATTCCTGCATGGAGATCCTTGAATTCATTCCCGTCTCGAATATATGCATGTTTGATAATTCTGCACTGACTTCATCGCCTGAGGATTTCTCCGGAGGCATTCCATCACGGAAGCTGGAACTGAAGAGTGTCCCCGCTTGCATATCTGAAGATCCCTGACTGCAAATCACCCACTTCATACGAGGTTCCCACAAAGACCGGCACCGGATGATCCAGATAGAAATCGAATGTAGTCTCTCCATTGCTCGAATACCTCCCATCGAAGTAATACACCGTACCGTTGTGCTGCATCCGGCCGGAGAGCTCTCCGTCGACGGAATACTTTTCATCCTGTTTCCTCACGGTCACGAGCGAAGAGTCGATCCGTGCATTGCTCCCGTAAAACGGACTTGCATAGGATGTCGAATCGATGTCGAACATGACACCGCTGGTTGCCAACTGATCGGCAAAATCCTGGACATTGGCCTTTCTTGTATGGATAGAAAGATTCAGCGTGTCGGGTATGCTGCCAGGTTCATGAATGCGCTCAAAGGCATGGCATTCCATGCTGAACAGCAACTTTTCAGCCCCGATGGTGATGACCGGATTCAGGCCGTTGAAACGTAATGTCCCGGTAATGAGGTTAAAGAGCGGACCGTGATCGTAATGCACCCCGGTCCAGGTGAGAGTAATATTCCGGACGTACGAATCGATCGCAAAAAGGTGGTACGGAATGGTGTCTCCGCTTCTGAAGCTTCCGAACTGTTCTGCAAAATAGAAGACTGCCCGTATCCGTTGCTCGCCGTAGGCGGCTTCATAAACGCCATGATTGAATGAAAATGAGAAGTTTTGAAACACCGAGAGATCCAGCTCGTCTCCTCCAAGTGCCAGGAGCAGTGGTGCAACCCGGTCTGCAGTGGAGCCGCTGACAGAACGGTAACATGACGCTGCAACCATCTGGCTTTTCAGAACGGGCGAGAGATCCGTCCTCTTCATGACGATCGTATCCTTCGTGGTGTCTACCCTCACGGTGTCCTTAGATGCCTTGATCATCGGAACAAGCGGATTGGATGGTTCCGGCTCCCGGCTGCAAGAGAGAAGGAGCAGGAAGCATGCAGAGAGACCTGCAATCATCCCAACACGTGTTTTCATGGCGATTTCCTCCTTTTCATTCGACTTTACACACTGTCTATTTGAGAGATAGGAAAATGTTCTCGTCGAGATGTCACAGGAGTGTCAAGAACTTGTAAAACTCTTGGAGCATCGTTACGGAAACCGGGGAGAATTAGGCCGAACTGCTGGCGAGAATCTTCTGAGCACCTGACCATCAGGGCCGGCTGGTCTTATCATCCCAACTCACGTTGTGAATCTGTTAACTTGACGCGCGGGGATTTCCTGTGTATCTTGGACTCATCACTTCGGAGCCGATCACGGCTCCCGCGGACAATCGTTCCGCCAGATACGATGACATCCACCATACTCATCAGGAGTCCGTTATGAGATTTGTCCCTTGTTCTTTGTTGTCAGCTTTGATCCTCTTCTTACCAACCATTTCTCCATCCCAATGGATTCAGGAAAGCGGTCCGTTCGGCGGACCGGTCAACGCGGTCGCCGTGAACCCGACGGCAACCGGTGGGCCGGTGGTCTTTGCCGGAACGCAGGGTGGGGGTAACTTCCGGTCGACCGATAACGGTGCAACATGGACTGCTGTCTCGTCGGGACTCATGTTCATCGGCACGTACGCCGGCGCGAATGCGTTTGCCGCGAAGGGCACCGATATCTTTGCGACAACAGTTTCCGGGATTTTTCTGTCAACAGATAACGGTACGAACTGGACCTCGGTGAACGGCTCGGATGCAACCGGCATTCTCGTCAACGGGAATGACATCTATGCAGGAACTGCAGGCGGTGCGTTGCATTCCACAGGATCTGGTTCAAGCTGGACGAGAATCGATTCCGGGCTTGGATCTGTTCAGGTCAATACCTTTGTCGTTAATGGCGGAACGTTGTTCTCCGGAACCGAGGGGTCGGGCATCTTTCAGTCGACGAATAACGGGGGTCACTGGTATCCCGCCGATACAGGCCTTACCAACACGACGGTTCGCTCGCTGGTCCTGAAGGGCACTACTCTCCTTGCCGGCACGCTCGGCGGGATCTTCCGTTCCACCGACAATGGTGCCCACTGGGCGATGACAGATCCGAGCGTCACCACGTCTCTTCTCATCGACGGGTCAAATCTCTTTGCGAGCGGTTTCGGCATTCTGAAGTCGACAGACGACGGACTGAGCTGGGCGGCGGCCGATACGGGGGTTAAGGAAGTACTTGTGAACTCCCTCGCGATAAACGGCGGAACAATATTCGCGGGAGCAGCCACCTACCCGGCGGGCGTCTACATCTCCACCGATCACGGTGTCACCTGGTCGAAATCCGATCATGGTGTGATCGGCACACAAATCCTCTCACTTGCCTATCACTCCAACGGCTCCGGGGGATATGATCTCTATGCCGGCACGAACGAGAACGGCGTCTATCGGTCAACGGATAATGGCACAAGCTGGAATCCGATGAACAATGGCCTTGCAAATTTTCCCGTGAATGCCCTTGCATTTAGCGGCGGAATCCTGTTCGCGGGCGTATTCCAGGAGGCGCAGATCTTGACAAACAACGGAGGAAGCTGGATGTCGATGAGCAACGGCATACCGTCGGGAAGCACGATCAAACAATTTGCAGTCAAGGGTTCTATGGTCTTTGCTGCAACGGATCAAGGCGTGTTTCTCACGACCGATACCGGTGCAACCTGGAATCTGAAAGGTACCGGCATGACGAGTTCCGAGATGAACACGATCGCCTATTCAGGATCGGATCTCTACGCCGGGGGCAGCGGAATGTATTTTTCCACGAACGACGGCTCATCGTGGACGCCGATCGGCGCAGGTCTGGCAGGCGCGACGGTAACCTCCGTCGCCTTCATCGGTACGGATCTTATCGCAGGGACCACAAATGGTATTTACCGCTCAACGGACAACGGGACTTCCTGGAATCCGGGGAACACCGGGCTGTCGAATACCTCGATCAACAATCTCGTAACGGTTGATAGTGGTCTTGTTGCGGGAACCGTGTTCGGACTCTATTATAGTTCAAACAGAGGAGCAAGCTGGGCACCGATCAGCACGGGCATGCCCACGTTCCTCAGTATCTTCTGGCCGTACATTCAATCACTTGCGGCGGTACCAAATGGTTCCGGCGGGACTGATTTGCTTGCGGGGACATTTCTTATGGGGGTCTGGCGGCGTTCCTACTCGCAGATCACGGATGTCAGGGGCTCCTTCGGTACAGTCCCGGATGCATACCGGCTCGAACAAAATTATCCGAATCCGTTCAACCCGGTGTCAACAATCGGCTACGACCTGCCTGCAGCAAGCCGCGTCTCTCTGAAGGTTTATAATATTCTCGGACAGCTGGTAGCGACGCTCGTCGATGGCATCCAGCAACCCGGGCACAAATCGGCAGTGTGGGATGGAGGGAAGATGGCGAGCGGAGTCTATGTTTACCGTCTGGAAGCTACCGCCATTGGCCCCGCGGGCAAATCATACACGCAGGTCCGGAGGATGGTCCTCGTAAAGTAGAGGTTGAACAATTTTCAAAATTGTCAAACAGCTCATTTCAGCCGCTTGAAGAAGCCGGAAAGAGTGTGTGCGGTATTCTCAGCCGATGGCGGATCGTAGTTCGACAGCACCACGAGGACGTCTCCGGTTCTCGCTTCAAAATCCAGAACGGCGTTGACGCCCGCGGTGCCGCCGGCGATCCCGACTCCCCCCTCGGCGATTGGCAGAGGCGGATCGGTGGCAGGAATGCTGCCGTTAATGACCCACTCGGTATATTTGGGTGAAAGCAGCTTCCCGTTGAGAAGCGCTTGAGCAAACGACCTCAGATCGTCGGCATTGGAGTAACCGCCGCCCGCCGAGCTTCCCCGCTCCGGCAGCATGTGCACATTGCTCATCCACTCCTTCTCGTTTCCTGGGGGGTGAAGGTACCCCGTTGCGAGATTCGGGGTAGTGCTGCTGAGCGGATACCAGTCGCTGTTCTTCATTCCGGCAGGTTCAAAAACATGCTTCCGTATATAGGAGTAATAATCTTCGCCGGAGAGCTTCTCAATAATGAGTCCGAGCACGATGAACCCTGCATTCGAGTACTTCTGATCTGTTCCCGGTTCAAAACGGAGCGAATCGTTGACGAAGAGCGGCAGGTAATCCTGAAGCGTTCGAATCTTATCCTTTGCCACGTAATCAAATTTGTCTCCGAAGATATCTCCCATGCCCGATTGCATGGTGAGAAGTTGCTGAACGTGCACCTTCCGGGAAACTTCTGCGTTCGGATAATCAGGGAGGATTTTTCCGACAGGATCTTCGAGTGAAAGCCTGCCGCTTTCAAGGAGCTGGCCGATTGCGACACGCGTAAAGAACTTGTTGATCGAGCCGATATTGAATTTTGTGTCGGGCCGGTTCGGGATGTGGAAACGCTTTTCTGCATCGCCGCAGGCCTGCCTGATCAGAACATCCTTTCCGCGTTGCATCAGCACGACACCCGAAAAGGCCTGCTCCCGGTACTGTTTGTCGAGATATTTCTTCACGTCGTCCAGGAATGCCTTTCGGGAAAGCGGCGGTCCGCTCACCGGTTGCTGCTCACCCATTTCCACTCCGAGGCCTGCAAGCGTATGCTCTGCGTTATTGTCGAACTGAAAGGTGAGTGTCAGCGGTTCACCCCGTCCGTTCCGGGCGATTACGGAGATCGAGTTATCCGTTGTTCCCGCCACTCTCACGGGCGTCAATGATTTTACATCCGTCCAGAACATCTGTGTGCGTGTTACGCGCGCCTCCGCAGATCTTTCGGAGAGGCCTTCCTTTGAAACGTGCTGAAGGAAGAAGTTCTTCATCCCCACAGTGTCGTGGGTGTTGAATGCCTTCAGATACTCTTCCACAGTCCTTCCCTGCGGAGTTTCGGGAAGCGTGACTTGTGCGGAGAGGGAGGTGCGGGCGAACAGGATAATGAGGAATACGAGGAATTGTCGGGCCTTCATTGTGCGTTCCAGTCTACATTGAAAATTCGTGTATGGGAAAATAATCAAATTGGCGGACAGATGGTATCTTCCGTTCTTCCCGATTTGACAACTTTGCGCCATTCCCGGTTGACCGGATCATTCTGAAAAACATGGATCTGATAGTTCTTGACAATCTCACTCTGAAACTTTACTTTTCGGATTAATGGGGGGAAGACTTAACAAGCGGGGCGCATCATGAAGCTTCACCGGTTCTTCTCAGGGCAGTATCCTGTTTTTCCCTTCATCGTGCTGTTTCTTTCGTATTCCGCTCTTCACGCACAGGACCCTTCGTACGATCCCGCAAACTTCTCAACCGGATCGGTAAAAATCTATGGCAAGAACTGTAAACCGACCGGAACGGGAGGGGACGCATACCTCAACGAACTGAAGAATCGTGATCTGGCACCCGCGAGTTACGAATCGGTTGCCTATGGTGATATTCTCACGAAATGGGAACGCGACTTTCCCGCAGGGAGAGGAAAATCTCATTACCGGCTCGACAAGAAATCAGTCTGGAGTGATGCGGAACGAAAGGCGGTTACCGGTTATGAGATGAAAGGTGTTTCTGTTGAAGGATATCTCATCGCCATCAAACCACAACAGGCGGAAGCTTGCAACTGCGGGATCAGACAGTATCATGATTACCATCTCTGGCTGAGTGATGCGCCGTTACCGAGTCCGAAGCCGAAACATCCCGATAAGTCCAAAACGATTGTTGCAGAAATTTCACCCCGGCTGATCAGCGCTCACCCGGGCTGGAATCAGAAAGCAATCAACCATCTTATCGGGCAGCACAGTAAAATCCGGATCAGCGGATGGGTGACATGGGACGAGGAACATCCCGAACAGATCGGAAAAGAACGGGGAACACTCTGGGAGATTCATCCGATCCACAAGATCGAAGTATTCAGCAACGGGCAGTGGACCGCGATCTGAACGGGGGATAGCCCTCCCGTTTTCCTTCCGTGTGAGGTCATCCCTGAACGGGGAGCTTCCCGCCGTGCTGCGGCCAGGCCTCCCCGAATCACACCACCGTTACCGAACCAGTCATGTGTGGATGGATGGAACAGTAGTAGTCGTACGTTCCGGAATTCCTGAACGTCACGGAGAATTGTTTATCGGTGTCGAGCGGAGGAGATGCAAACAGATTCGTAACGCTCACGACCGTATGCGGAATGTCGTCGTGGTTGGTCCAGGTGACGGTCGTTCCGGCTGATACCCGGATACGCTGGGGCGTGAAGCTGAAGTTGTCGATCGTCACGGCATTCGTTGCGACCACCGAAGTTGAAGTGTTCTTTGTTGTATCGGAAGTATCTTTCCATTGTTGCTGAATTACAGGACCTCCAATAAGCGGCATATCAACCACCGCAAGGGTATGACGGTTTTCCATATAATTGACGTCTGTGACACCGAGGATCTGCCGGAGTCTATCTGCCGGAACTTTCATCGGACCGGGACCAGCCGCCATTCCCGGAGCCGGCTGGGGAAAAGCCGTTGACATCGCGGTATGAAAGGTGATATTGCCTTCCACCTTTTGCATCGTCTGATGGATATGCCCGTTCAGGACCGAAACAGAACCGAACCGCCGGAGATATGAAATGGCCTGAGCGCCGTCATCTGTTCCCCAGCCCCACTGTGGATAGACCGCCCACAGCGGAATGTGTGCGAAGACCACTATTGGCGTACTGGAGGAACGTCCGCGCAGATCATCTTCAAGCCATTCGAGCTGTTCGGTCCCGAGGAGGCCCATGCCTCCCGGTTTCAGGTTCATCACATTCACCAACCCGATGAAGTGAATTCCGTGCGAATCGAAGCTGTACCAGCCGTCGCCTTTGGTGCGTTTCCCATACCGGTCGCGAAACTGCTTCCCATTGTCGGTAAGCACATCGTGTTCTCCCGGAACGAAGAAGATCGAATCGGTCCTGACGCTCTTGAGAACCTGATCGAGGGTGTCAAATTCGGAGGCTTTTGACAAATGAGAGAGATCCCCGGTATGGAGCTCGAGAGAAGGCGCATCGGGAAGCCCGTTAATTTTGGTTACAGCCGCCTGAAGCGTACCGATGACATCCGGATTGGCATCTTTGGAAAATCCGATGTGACTGTCGCTGATCTGAACAAATGTAAAGTCCGCCTTTGGAACCTGCAGCCCCTCCCGGAGCGTTCCAGAAGTACTGTCGATAAGCTGACTGAGGCCGGCAGAACGAAGGACGCCTCCGTGCACAGCCCAGAGAACTCCCGTTCCTGCCCATGCCATGCATTTGAGGAACCCGCGGCGGTCGACGCCGTCAGTATTGAGGTTTTCGAGGATGAAGTTTCTTTTCATAATCCGATTCGTTGATGTTTTCCTGAATTGAATGAACGATGAGCATCTTTGTCGCTTGCCAGTACATATCATGACCCGGAAGAATCATGAAATATTCCCCGGCATCGTTCCGGGAATAAAAAAGGTCATTCGGTGGTCTTCTCCTATAGGGATACTCCGGGCATCTGCGGTGAACATCGCATGAATCCTACAAGAAACCATCTCCTGTTCGAAACGATCGTTTTCCCGCATCTTGGAGCGGCGTTCAATCTGGCGTGCTGGCTGGTGAAGAACCGTCAGGACGCGGAAGATATCGTACAGGAGTCGTGCCTCCGCGCGTTCAGGTCGCTGGACGGATACCGCGGGGGCAATGCACGCGCGTGGCTTCTGTCGATCGTGCGGAACACCGGGTACACCTGGCTGGAACGTCACGGCATGTATCGGAAGACTGTGTCACTCGAAGAGGATGTTGCGGTGGAAGATGCGGCAGATGCTGAAGATATCGTTCACAGTCGTATTGATAACGAGCTGGTCCGCAAGGCGACCGAAAATCTCCCGGTGGAATTCCGGGAAGTGATCATCCTGAGGGAGCTGGAAGGATTTTCCTACAAGGAAATTGCCGGAATGCTGAATGTACCCGCGGGAACGGTCATGTCGCGGTTGGCGCGTGCTCGCTCGCGACTGCAAAAGGATCTCGGGTTCCTCCTGAGCGACGGGGAGAAGGGAACAGTGCAAGTATGAATTGTACAGAGGTTGGTAAAATTCTGGACGCCTATCTCGACAATGAGCTGGATGTCGTTCACAGCTCGGCGGTTGAGAAGCATCTTTCGGCGTGTGAAAAATGCCGGAAGAAAGCAGAAGCACGTCGTTCGCTCATTCAACTCCTTCGGACTGCCGATCTCATGGAACCTCCGCCGCCGGAGCTCGGCCTCAGCGTTCGAAACGCTGTCTACGGAAAAGAACTCGAAACTCCTTCAACGGTCTCGGCGTTCTGGCGTCCGGTGGCCATTGCAGCAGCGGTTCTCTTCTTCATTGTTCTCGGATTCCATCTCTTGCTCCGTCACGCACCGGCAGGAAGCAATGTCCTCGCCGATCAGCTCTACCAGGATCACATCCGCTCGCTTCTGGCCAATCATCTCACCGATGTCGTTTCATCCGACCAGCACACGGTGAAACCGTGGTTCGACGGGAAAGTCAATTATTCTCCGCTCGTGAAAGATCTTCGTGACAGCGGGTTCGCGCTGCTCGGAGGTCGGCTCGACGTTCTCGAGAACCAGCGAGTCGCTGCGATCGTGTACGGACGCAGGCAGCACATTATCAATCTCTTCATCTGGCCTCAGCCGGGCCAAAACGAAGCAGGGATGGAGGATGATTCCCGCAGCGGGTATCATCTTCTCTCATGGAGCGGAAATGGTATGAGATATTGCGCGGTTTCAGATCTCAATACGGATGAGCTGGGGGAATTCGTGAGGATGATCCGGGAGTAGTGACCTGCATTGCCTCCTCTTCACCCCCTCGGAACATTTTCAAAGACACGGCAGGCAATCAACAATATCGAGGTCGGTCGTCTCGCCGGGAAAGGCAACGACGTCAAAATCGATGAAGAGGAAAAGGGGTCCGCCTCTGTTGATCTTGAATGCCCGCAGTGTGTAGTGATCCGACGGAACGGTAAACTCTGCGTGCCCTGTCGAATCGGTGACGAGCGTATCGTTTGTTCCGAGGCGGGTTGCAGAGAACGTCAAGCAGGATCTCACGTCGAGGTTGGATCTGCAGATCCCGGGGTTGTCGGCAGGTGTATTCGCTACGTCTCTGATTTCTCATGGAGCACGGCGTGCAATGCCGTCAGGAGTTTCTCTGCGGTATACGGCTTCGTGAGAAACGAACTTGCTCCCTTTGCCTTGATATCCGCTTCCTTGAAGCTGTCCGTCAAGCCGGTTGCGGTAATAATCTTCACCTCCGGATTTATCCGTTGCAATGCTCTGATCGTCGCCATGCCATCCATGTGCGGCATCATCATATCCGTCAGAACGACATTCACGGCGTCTTTGTTTTCTGCGTAGACAGCCACACCCTCTGCCCCGTCGCTTGCGATAAGCACGTTGTATCCGAATGTTTCCAATGTTTCCTTGGTGATCTGGCGGATAGACGCCTCGTCATCGATAACCAGGACGGTCTCTCCTTTCCCGGAAGGGAGCAGGGGCCTCGCCTCGGGCGATTCGACACCCCCGGTTTTTGCCTGTGCCGGGATATACACCCGGAATGTTGTTCCTTTTTCAAGCTCGCTGTAGACATCAATGAATCCCCCATGACTCCGGATAATCGCGAGCGAGGTCGACAATCCAAGCCCGGTTCCCTTACCGGCTTCCTTCGTTGTGAAGAACGGATCGAAGATCTTGGAAAGAACTTCTCTCGGAATTCCTGAGCCGGAATCGGAAACCTGAATGAGCAGGTACGGCCCTGCCTTTGCTTCGATGTGCATGCGGGCGTAGTGCTCATCGAGATTCAGATTTGCGACTTCGATTTTCAATACACCCCCCCGGGGCATTGCGTCCCGCGCATTAACAGAGAGGTTCAGCAGGACCTGGTGAATCTGAGTGGGATCGCCGAGAAAAGTCCACGCATCCGTCGGCACCACCGTACGGATCTGGATTGATTTCGGGAAGGTCTGGGTGACAATCTTGCTCATTTCCATGACGATATGCTTCGGCTGGATCAGAAGCCGCTCCCCTTCCACGCCGCGTGCGAATGTGAGAATCTGGCGGACCATGCTGGTCCCGCGGTTCACACTCGTTTCGAGCGTGTCAAGTATGGCGAGATTCTGTTTGTCGCCGACCTTGCGCTTCAGGATATCGACGGCAAGCATGATAGGGGACAACACATTATTCAAATCGTGGGCAATTCCCCCGGCAAGTGTGCCGATACTTTCCATTCGCTGTGTGCGCAGCACCTGCTGTTCGAGCTTCTTCTTCTCCGTGACATCGCGGGCAACGATCACAACTCGTTCCACAAGTCCCGACTCATTTCGTATTACGCTTGCCCGAGATTCGATGTACCACACCGTTCCCGACTCTCCGAGAACCCGGAACTCCGCCCACCGGCCGGTCCCGGTGCGGATCGTCTCCCCGAATTCCGTCTTAATGCGAATCCGGTCTTCGGGATGGATATGCTGGAACGCATCAGTTCCGTGGATTGTCTTCAGGTCTCCGATGATCGGCTGAAACGACGGGCTGTTGTACAGCCACCTTCCATCCAGATCAAGAACGGCAATCAGATCCGCGGCATTTTCCATGATCAGCCGGAACTGCTCCTCGCTCTCACGCAGTTTTTCGTCCGCCTGCTTGCGCTGGATTGCCTTTGCGACTTCCAAGGAAACGTATTCGAGGACCTGCCGATCGGCATCGGTGTAGGCATCGGGATTGGTATAATGCTGGACAACCATTACGCCGATCGTTTTTTTGTCCAGAATCAATGGGACGCCGAGCCAGAGTGGAGAATGAGACCCGCTGAGCGTCGCCTCGCCTTTTCGAACCAGGTCTTCGCGCGCATTCTCGCCGCACAGGAGAGGTTTACCGGTCCGAAGGACATATTCCGTCAGCCCCCTTCGCGGCGTTCCGGGAGATGGCGGCGTATTTACCTCATCGACAAAATACGGATAGCTGAGTTCATCCCTCGTTTCATCGTACAGAGCGATGTAGAAATTTTGTGCGGACATGACCTCCCGGATAATTTTATGCACGGAGCGAAAGAGGTCTTCCAGCGACTGCGAATTGTTTTCCGCTTCGGCTATATGGTACGTGGCATTTTGGAGGAGGGCGGCGTGCCGTCGATCCGTGATGTCTCGGGTGACCGCAAGCATCGCGATAATCTCCTTCTTGGTTGTTACAAGCGGAACAGCGTTGGCTTCGAGCCACCGCCGGGCTCCCTTCGTCCCGCTGATTTCGAATTCCAATATTCCGCGTTCTCCACTGCAGATACGAGTTAAAAATGTCTCGAAACTCGTCCTGGTCTCCCGGTTCATAAAGCGGAATATCGAGCGACCGACGACGCGTTCGTGTTCCCCGAGTTCGAACGTTATTCTCCCGGCGGGATTAATCTGAAGGAGTGTTCCGTGGGGAGAAACAACCATAACTCCCTCCGGCTCCATATTGAAGATGGTCTGAACGAGCTCCTCGTTTTCATGAAGTTCATCCTCGATATCTCTGCGCTCCGCCCGTAGTCTGGCTTCGTGGAGCTCCCGCTCTACTGCAGGAATCAGCCGCTTGAAGTTTCCCTTGACGATGTAATCTTTCGCACCCGCCATCATTGCCTCGACTGCGACATCCTCTCCCATAGTCCCGGAAACGAAGATGAGCGGCAGATCGAGCCGACTGCGCTTGACGAGAAGGAGGGCATCCGTTCCCCTGAAATGGGGCATGCTGTAGTCACAGAAGATGATGTCCCACACCTGGCGTTCAAGCGCGGTCGCCATACTCTCCGGCGTTTCGACGCGTTCGAACTCGACTTCAAATCCTCCCCTGCGGAGTTCCCGCACCAGCAGCTCCGTGTCGTCTGCGGAATCCTCGACGATCAGCGCGCGGAGTTTCTTTTCCATATTACCCTCCATTCAGCGGCGGCTGCTCATTCAAAACCAGCCAGTAAAGCTTCAGTTGTTTTACGGCCTCCGTAAATTGTACAAAATCCACCGGCTTCCGGATATAGCTGTTTGCCCCCAGCGAATAGCCATTGATGAGATCGCGTTCTTCCTTGGAAGAAGTCAGGATAACGACCGGAAGAAGTCGGGTTCGGTTGTCGGCCCGAATTCTCTTCAGCACCTCTAACCCGTCAACTTTCGGCAGCTTCAAATCAAGCAGAATCAGTTGCGGCATGAAGCGTCCGCCGGCCCCGGGGGATTCCTTCGATCCAAAAAGATACTCGAGCGCTTCGGCGCCATCGTGCGCGACGACAATCTCGTTGACGAGATTGTGCTGTCGTAATGCCCTGATGGTGAGCTCTTCGTCGTCGGCATTGTCCTCAACCAGAAGTATCGTCCGCTTCGCCATGAGCGTATCTCCTCATAGTGTGAAGTAAATTGTGGCACCCTTTTCCACTTCTCCCACTGCCCAAACGCGGCCTCCGTGCCTGTGGATGATCCGCTGAACGGTTGCCAGGCCCACCCCCGTCCCCGGAAATTCGCTCGCGGTGTGAAGACGTTGAAAGGGACCAAACAGTTGATTGGCATACACCATGTTGAATCCTGCCCCGTCGTCACGCACAAAAAACGTATGCTCGCCGTCATTTCGGGTTGTTCCGAACTCGATTGTCGCCCGTTCGTGGCGGCTCGTATACTTCCACGCGTTTCCGATGAGATTTTCCATGACGACGCGAAGAAGTGAAGCGTCGCCCGTTGCCGACACATTCGGTTCAATCTGAAACCGCACCGTGCCGGCACGTTCTGTCTTCCGAAATTCCGACGCGATCGATTCGACCATCCGGCTCAGATCGACCTTCTCGTTCCGGATCTCCGACCTTGATACCCGTGAGAGATTCAGAATATCGTCAATCAGCTGACCCATAAACTGCGATGCCGCACGTATCCTGTTCAGGTGTTTTCTTGAAGCGTCGTCAAGCTTGTCGGCACAATCATCGAGAAGCGCCTGACTGAACCCGTCGATTGCTCTCAACGGTGCCCGAAGGTCATGAGAAACAGAATAACTGAATGACTCCAGCTCCTTATTTGCCAATTCAAGCTGCCGTGTTCTGTGCGTCACGAGCTCCTCAAGATGTGTGCGGTGATTTTCGAGCTCGCGAATCAGGTTGACCTCGTTGGAAACATCTTTTGAAAGAATGAGCAGCCCTTCCCCGACGGGCTGTATGCTCAATTCAAACCAGCCCTTCGTCCCATCGGGGAACATAAACTCATTTTCGAAATTCCTCACCTCGCGATCGATCAGGCACTTCTCGAGGGTGGCGAAAAGTTCGGTGCTCTCGACGCCGGGATACACCTCCATGATCGTGTGACCGATGAGATCCTGTCTGGTTTTCTGTCCCTGTCGTGCGGCAACATCGTTTACATAAAGATAGTGCCAGTCGTCGGAAAGAATCTGGCATCCGATAATCATGTTGTCCAGCGTCGTTCGGTATCGCTTCTCGGAATCCAGCAATGATTGTTCCACTCTTTTTCTCTCCGTGATATCACGGGCAATCTTGGAGATACCAATAACCGTGCCTGCAGCATCCTTCAATGGAGACATCGTCACCGACACGTCAATCAACTTGCCGTCTTTTCGGGTCCGGACCGATTCGAAATGGTCGATGGTTTTCCCCTGCACGAGTGTCGCAAGAATCTGTTCTTCTTCTGCAGACCGGTCAGGGGGAAAAATTCTGAGAATCGGCTGGCCGATCATTTCCTCGGCAGTATACCCGAAAATCTTCTCTGCGCCGGGATTCCAGCTTGTAATGATACCGCCGGTCGTCTTCCCGATTATCGCATCATCCGACGACTCGACAATCGCTGCCATCCGGCGTCGATAGGATTCGGCTTGTCCCCGTTCCGTAATGTCGGTGGCGAGAACAAGCCGTGCAGGTGATGCCCCGAACTCGAAGTCATTGGAGCTCACTTCCACCTCAATGATCGACCCGTCCTTCCTGCGATGCTTCCAGCTTCCCGAATATTCAAAACCCGGCGGTTGATGTGCAAGATTCTCACGAAGCGCGCCAATCTCTTCCTCCGGCCGGATATCCAGTATGGTCATCGACAAAAACTCCTGACGCGTATATCCGTAGTGCCGCACTGCCGCCTCATTAACCTCAAGGAAGGAGAGGGATTTGATGTCGTAAACCCACATCGGAAGCGGAATGCTCTCGAAGAGAAGTCTGTACCGTTCCTGATTGTCGCGAATCCCGAGCACGGCATGTTTCCGTTCTCCGTCAACACGATTGATGTACGATGCACTGCGCCAGAGAAGTATGGAGAGTAGCGTGATATTCGAAAGCGCAAAGAGTGCGACGCCGACTTCGGGTCCGTAAAGACCAGCGCGTTCTCCCTGGAGGCGCAACCATCCGAGAACGAGAGTCAGCACGATTGCAGGAGGCAGCACCCTTCGCAACATGACCCCCCCGAGCGCTCCCGATGAAAGTGTATGCATGATGCCGCTCGACGGATCAGAGCTGAGTATGCCGAGGGCAAGAACGAGTAGTGTCGAAGCTGTCAGCAGGGGAATGGATGGATAGGGCCCGAACTGAATCAACCCGCTCACGCCGTACAGATATCCGATCAACGTGACAGATGAGAGGCAGAAAGACCCAACCGCGAGACCCTGAGCAAGAATCTCCTTACGAAATCTGCCGGTCTTGATAAACAATGCGGCTCCGGAGAGAACGAGACTTATCGCGACGCCGGGGGCCATCGGCCCGGCATTCGTGCTTGAAATTTCGGGCGAACGGCCCGCCGAGAGGATCTTGGTGATGCCTGTTTCCACCCCGAGCACGTATTCCAGCAGCGTCACCATGCTGAGGAGTACAAGCCCCGCGGATAGAATCACCCCGATTTTGTTGATGAGCGGGTAAGGTGTGTCAGGGTTTGCACAGAGAAGTGACATCCCGGCGAGCATGAGCGCGATTGCCGTACTGCCGTTCAGCGGTGCGAGAAATTCCAAACTGGAACGGAGTGTGTGGAGATCGAAAACCCAACCGGCAAGCGCAACACCTCCCACAAAAATGAGAAGACACCCGCAGATCCGGGAGAATAACATCAGGCTGGAGTCAGCCGAAGGATGAGCAAGGATTTTCATGAGCTTCCCGCGACCCCTTCACTAACCGTCGAGCGTCTCCTGTTGGAATGAAAGAACGAAAATTCGTGAATTTTCCTTAACTACAGGATATAAAATTGGACATAGATAGTCAAGATCGGGGTGAATCAGATCAATGGGATGTGACGAATCGCATCTGATTCGCACATCGTATTACCCATTTGTCCGATCAGTTAACGAAATTTCATGCTTGTCTCTCAAAGGCACCCGGCATACTCGCCCTCTTGATAACCGGATTTTGGAGGAATTGTGCTGTTCCTATCGCACCGCGGAGTGATTACATTCCCCCGTTCATCTTCTTCACAAAACATGTTCCGTTTGAGGAAGATTTGTTCATGTCCCCGGTTCGTCGGATCGGGTGCTTCACACCTTCAGTCGGGTGTGGATCGGATGCCATATAAAAGATGAAGGATTTGCCTCCCACTGTGAATCCAATTCCACAACGTGCTCGAATGTTGGCGTGATTTTGAGTTTTCAGGACGTCTCCCTTCCGGTACGCGATTTGTAGTCCTTCACCCCGACCAGTAACCCCGTTCTCTAACCATTCCAGAAAGGAGTGCCACTATGTCTCCGAGGCCGAGACTATCGCGATTCTCTGCTCTCTCCGCGAGTGTCCTCGCAGCAGCCTTCCTCTCTCTTCTGTTCGGCTGCTCGAACAGTACCAATGATCCGGCGATGCCCGGAATCTCTTCAACGAGTTCGTTCGGTTCGCTCGCAAAGGACGGACTCTCTACATCCATGCAGTTCAATCTTGTTTCCGATATCGGTGGTTTTGGTGCAACCCGGCTTGATTCGAGTCTCCAGAATGCCTGGGGAATTGCTTTGAATCCGAACGGGATCGTCTGGATTTCCGCAAACCACTCCGGTGTTTCGGTGGTTTATGACAGCAACGGGAATGCGCTGCGCGCGCCCGTTGCGATTCCTTCGGAGGCAAATCCCGCAGGCGGCGGCGCACCGACCGGAGTTGTCTTTAACTCCACAACCGGTTTTGTGATTCCGTCCAGCGGGCAGGTGAGCAAGTTCATCTTCTCGAGTGAGGACGGTATTATTTCCGCATGGGCTTCGGGTGGAGTGGCGATCAATGTGGCTGACCGCTCTGCGTCTGATGCGGTGTACAAGGGCCTGGCGCTGGCAAGCGACGGAGGTCAGAATTTTCTCTACGCGACAAACTTTAAAGGAGGAACAGTGGATGTGTTTGATGATCACTTTCAGCTCGTGACGTCGAAACCGTTCAGCGATCCGGCCATCCCCACGGGCTTTTCTCCGTTCAATATCGAGAGTATCGACGGGAATCTGTTCGTGACGTACGCGAAGCTGAAGGGACCGGATAATGAAGATGATCAAGCCGGTCGCGGCAACGGGTTCGTTGATATTTTCACGACAGGGGGAGTACTGATCCAGCGATTTGCGTCGCGCGGTCCGCTCAATTCACCCTGGGGTATCGCGAAGATGCCGGACTTCGGGTCCGAGAATCTGAAGGATGCAGTTCTCATCGGGAATTTTGGTGATGGAAGAATCAGTGTGTTCGACAAACACGGCATGTTCCGGGGACAGCTCTCCGACGGGCATAACCCGCTCACCATACCCGGCTTATGGGCACTGGTGTTCCAGCACCCTGGTACGATGATAAGCAGTGGGGGGGGATGGCCATCGACACGGTGGAAGAGAAGGTGACAACGATGACGACCAGGATGACAAGGGAATTGGCCATCCCACCGCTCTGCCGAGATTGTTCTTTACCGCGGGTCCGAATGATGAGAACGACGGACTCTTCGGCTACCTGCAGGTCAGGCGATGAGTCCGTTTCAATCACCGTTCATCTCCTCACCTGATTGAGGAACTGAATTAACGGAAAGTGCTGTCTGCAACTACAAATCCCGTCCCGGAATATCAGGGCGGGATTTTTTTTGATACTGATCGCTTTGCATACTTTAACCCCGAACCTGCCGCTTTTCCTCCCGAAAGCTCACTCTCCAGGATTGAACCATTCGAGTTTGATTCGCTCCTGAAATTCCCTATTTTATCTGAAACAAATCCCACAAACGTCATGAAACTCTCATCCACCCTTCAGGTCGCTGTTCTTACAAGCTTCTTCGTGCTTACCGGTTATGCCCAGACAGGATACGATCCTCATAAAGCATTCGATCCGATGTTCAATGCCGATTCCAAGAGCATGTACCGCAGCAGCGATGGGTTACCCGGGCCGGCATACTGGCAAAATCGCGCGGATTACTCGATTGATGCAGCGCTTGATGATTCGGCAAAGACCATTACCGCGACAGTCCGCATCACGTACACCAACAACAGTCCCGATTCTCTTCCGTACGTCTGGCTTGCGCTCGATCAGAATACGTTCGTGAAGGATTCACGAAGCAACCGGACCTCCTCGGGAATTCCGCGCTTCCTCGGCGGCTTTGCATTCAGGAAGGTCGAGGTGGAAGAGCGGGGAAAGAAGTCGGCCGGCAGCTACATTGTCACCGATACGAGGATGCAGGTTCGCCTTCCGGTACCGCTGGCGCCGCGTGGAGGGAAGCTGCAGATCACGATCGACTACTCGTTCACGGTTCCGCCGCAGGGGATGGGGCGGACGGGCTGGCTCGCGACCAAGAATGGCACGATCTACGACATCGCACAGTGGTATCCCCGCATGGAGGTGTATGATGATATCCGCGGATGGAATATCCTTCCGTTTCTCGGTGCAGGGGAATTCTATCTGGAGTACGGGAATTATGATTACCGCGTTACGGTACCTTCCGATCAGCTTGTCGTCGGATCGGGAAAGCTGCTGAACCCGGAGCAGGTCTTGACGACAGAGGAGCGGAGCCGATTGGAAAAGGCGCAATCAAGCGATTCCACGGTTTCGATCCGAAACCTGAACGAGGTTCTCAAGAATCTGCGGGGACCGGCGGTCGGAATGCGCACGTGGCATTTTCAGATGGAGAATTCGCGGGATATTGTCTGGGCGTCGTCGAAGGCGTTTCTGTGGGATGCGGCAAAGATCAATCTCCCCGGCGGCAAGAAATCGCTCGCCGCAGCAGTCTATCCGGAGGAGAGCGCAACGGACTCCGGATGGAACAGATCAGCTCAGTATGTGAAGAGAACGATCGAGATGTTTTCGCAGAGCTGGTATACCTACCCGTATCCCGAAGCCATTGCAATCGGGGGACCGGTTGGCGGGATGGAATACCCTGGGGCGATATTCGGTCACTGGAAGGCCGCAGGATATTCGCTCTGGGTGGTCATCAACCATGAGATGGGACATGAATGGTTCCCGATGATAGTCGGATCCAACGAGCGGGCTCATGCATGGATGGATGAGGGATTCAACACGTTCATTGATATCTACGGGACGGAAGAGTTCAACCATGGCGAGTTTGCGCCGAAGCGCGATGGCGAGTATGCTCCCAAAAAGGGCAACCCCGCGCGGGAGATCGTTTCCGATGTGATCAACACGGAAACCCAGCCGGTGATTTCGTATGCCGACGCTTTACCGTTCCAGATGGTTCACCCGCTCGAATATTACAAAGCCGCTCTCGGGCTGGTTCTCCTGCGTGAAGATATTCTCGGAAAGGACCGGTTCGACTTTGCATTCAGGAATTACATTTCACTCTGGGCATACAAGCATCCCATGCCGTCTGATTTTTTCCGGGCAATGAACAACGCCGCCGGAGAAAACCTCGACTGGTTCTGGAAAGGTTGGTTCATCGAGAATTGGAAACTCGATCAGGCGGTGAAGGGTGTGAAGTATGTCGACGGGGACTCGTCAAAAGGCGCGCTCATTACCATCACGAACAACGATGAGATGGTAATGCCGGTGACGGTGAAAGTTACCGAGGCGAACGGAAAGTCGGATTCACTGCGCTTCCCGGTGGAAATCTGGGAGCGGTCGGGTGAATTCACATTCCAGTATCCCTCGACCTCGTCGATCATATCTGTTGTGCTTGATCCGGCCGAGCGGCTTCCGGACGTGGATGCGTCGAACAACGTCTGGCCCGCCGGAAAGTGAGTTTTGGTTCATTTCTGGTGTGTTTGCTATTAATGCCTTAATTTGTGTTACTATATATAGAGTAACGAGGAGAAGGAACATGACGTCTAACTGCAAGAACTTTGATCGTGGAATTCTTGCCGCGGTCATAATAATCGTACTGATCAACATGTTGGTTCCGGTAGCCGGAGCGCAGGATCAGAATCCGCCGCCGAAGCATCTCATGCGCGAAGACTCGGCGGCCGTTAACGCACTCGTGATGTATCCCGACACCATCCGGCTGCATATTTTCCAGGCGTGTGAATATCCGGCGGCGATCGTGAGCATTGCAAGTCTGCAAAAGACTTCGAGCGATGATTTTGCAAAGCTCATTGCCGGCTATTCCAAGGATGAGCAGGAAGATTTCTGGAATATTGCGCGGTATCCGAGCTTGATCACCCGTTTGGCGGAAGGCGGAAGGAAATCGGAGGATGAGATTAAGACCATCCTGCTCGATTATCCTGCCGATGTTCACGATGACGCCTTGAAGTACGGGAGGGACTACTATGATGTCATCCAAAAGATTGACGAGATGCAGTCGCAAACCGATGCCAAATTTGGAGAGATCATTTCGGATTATCCTCCGGAAACGCAAGTCGCACTGCAGGACATCATACAGTATCCTGAGATCATCAGTCTCCTGAACGAACATTTGAGTCTCGCCGTTCGTGTTGGCGATCGGTTCCGGCGCAATCCGGATCGCGTGGTCTACCATGCCGATTCGCTGCACGATGCCTTCGCCGCACAGAATGCGCAGGATGCTCAGGCGTGGCAGCAGAATATTGAACAAAACCCCGATGAAGCGGATGAGCTGCAGCATGCGGCCGCTGACTATGCCGGTGACAACGGATATACGCAGGAAGACGAGAATGCGGAGCCGACTGCCGACCAGGTCGCAAACTACAGCTGCAGTCCGTATTCATACTGGTTCGGCTATCCGAGCTGGTATCCGTACAGCTACTGGTATCCGTATCCCTACTGGTTTGACTGCGGGTTCTATCACGACCGATACGGAAAGCTTGTGATCATCGGTTCGCCGTCGTCATACTTCACGAACTGGTATTTTTATTCTCCGGACCACTGGCGCCGGTACCCTCATCTTGCCAACGCGTACATCACCTATTACTATGGCGTACGCAGATCAACCGTCGGGAATACCGTCATCGTCCATAACTGGGTGCACGAAAACAGGGAGTATCTCCCCGCGGATTTCCTGAAGGATCCGGCACGCAGGCCGGACATCATCAAGCAGGTCGGACAACTGAACGTCGATTCACGAAAGCAGAAAGGGGAACGACCGGTGACCCCTGCGGTACGCGATCAGTATTTCGAAAAGAACAAAGCACGATACCCTTTGCTGACCAGGCAACCGAGAACAAACGTACAGCCGCAGGATCAGCAGCCGTCGCCAGCCGTTGTGCTGCAGCAGCCGGTAAAGCAGCCGCCGGTAAGGATCGAGCGGATTATTCAGCAGCCGACGCCGAATCCCCAGCAGCTGCCGCAGGTCAAGGTTCCGGAGCCGACGAAGCGTCCTCCCGGGAACATTCGAGAGCCGAACCTTCCGCAGGTACGCGAGCCGAGTCCGGTTCAGCCGGAGGTGAAAAATCAGCGGCAACCGCAGACGCCGAATGTCCGCGTCCCGGAGCCGGTGATGCCGCCCGTTGTCAATCAGAGGCAGCCGGCGGTGCAGCAGCCCCCGGCGCCTTCGTATAATTTCAACAACATCAACAAAGCCCAGGAATATCACCGGAACGTGTGGCAGCAGACACAACCGACACCTCAGCCGCAGACACGTGAAGCACCGCGGCCCGCGCCGGCTCAACCTGCGCCGAAGCAGCAGCCAAGCCGCCCGACTCCCGGCAAGAGGTGATCAACTCCGCGGCTCGACGGCATCATCGACTGCGCGATGAAGTGGTCTCCTGCATGCACGGCTCCTGGAACACTCTTCCGTTCCCGGACCGTGGCGTGCTGAGCCCGCTCTGCTTTCCATGATGATGCGCTTTCGTATGGAATAATCGACGGATTTTACCGATATTGTCCGGGGATTGACCGCGCGACTTCCGCCGGATGATCCCCGGACTCTTGTTCATTCATCATCATGTTCACGTCTGTTAAGGAGTACGACGCATGAAGTTCTTGTTCCTCCCGCTCATGGTTCTTATCGTGAGTGCTCTTGCCCTGTCGCAGCAGCATTATCTTATTTCTCCCAGCCAGGAAGTGATCCCGCTGAAAAAATGGCAGCGCGTCGCGCATCTGATCGAAGCGCGGTCGCACACGGCTGCCGCGTACTCCGTTTCCGGAGCAGAGGGATGTTCGAGCCAGTTCACGTTCGGGTACACCGAGGATTTGTATCGCGTCACGAACGGTTTCTATCTTTACCATCATGATGTGCTCGGCCAGTGGTATGTGGCGAAGGCCACCGGTACGATCGACTCCATTTTCTGGGACGCGCCGGCAGGAGGGACCGTCGGTGCGGCGGTGATGGATTCGACGATCACCGTGCGTATCCATAACTCCGTTATCGGTCCGCTCTATGGCCCGGGTATCCGGCCGGGGCCGTTCGATCCTCCGTGTCAGAATTGGGGATACTGGATCGACAATACCGATCTGGATCAGGGTGTTGCCGCATTTCCGGAAGATGCGAATCCCTATCCCGGGGCGTTTCATTCCACGATTGCGCACGGGGTTGCGGGTCCTCCGTTTTCGAACGAAATCTGGGGACTCGGCGGTTTTCCGGTGACAATGCATTACGGGACGATCAACTCCGTTGCCATGCTGGATCTCGGCGAGGCGTGTTCGGTTTCCGTCGGGCAGGTCTTTTTTGTGAGCATGAAGACGAAGTATCCCGCGCCGATCCACTACTATCCGGATGTGCAGACGGATTTTGCCGTCTCGGCGTTTCATGTATCGACGAGTGATGAGAATTACCCGTCGCGCAACTGGAAGTTTTACGAGCACGACTCGGGGCCGACGAACTGTGCCGGAGTTCCCGTTGATAAGGTGAAGCGCGGGTGGGTCGCACGCGGCGGATTCGGGGCCGACTCCTCCGATGTTGCGGCGTACAATATCTGGTATACGATGACGGTGGTTTCCAATACGCCGCCGACTGTGCGCGAAAGCAGCGATGGAATCGCACATAATACATTGTCGACGGCGGCGCAGACGATTCAGGGTGATCTGACCGACTGCGATCCGGCGAATCCCGGTCTGGCGGGTGTGGATCATGCCGAGATTCAGTGGTCGGTGAACGGTGTTCCTCAGAGCCCCGTTGCCATGGCGCAGATTATCGGATCCACATGGGAAGGGGTCATTCCGGGCGAGCCGGCAGGAAGTACGATCGATTACAGCATCAAGGCGTATGATCTCGAAGGTGTGTCGAGCTTCGGTGCGCCGCACGAATACCGCATCGTGAGCTTCAAGAACACCTATTACTGGATCGACACGCTTTCCAACTGTTCGTCTGCCAGCATCCGTACCACGGGAACTCCGGTCGATGTTTCCAGATTCTTTAATGAGAATGGTGACATCAACCCGAAAGATGACGGCCAGGCAGGACCGTTTGTCGTGTCAGCCGGAGGGCCGATGGTCTTCTTCGCAGATACCATGCGGTACGCATGGATTGGAACAAACGGCGCAATTGCACTTTCGAAGAGCCCTACAGATACGCTCGATATTACCGCCGGAGGCGCGTACAGTACGTCGTGGAACTTCCCGATGGCGGAGCGGCATGGGCGAAGTGACGCAGCCGGAGCCGGCGGCGGCCTTCCGCCGAAGAACCTGATCGCACCGTTCTATGCTGATTTCATTCTGGGCGACACCTCGGGGCAGTACGGAACAGTCGTCGTGGGGAATGGCGGCGATCCCTGCCAGTACGTGATTGAATATGACTCGATCGGCACGTTCGACCAGTCGACGAAGGCGCCGTTCAGGGATGTCACGACGTTTCGTGTGATTCTCAATCACTGCGATGGAACGATACAGTTTCAGTACGATCTGGTGGGAACGAAGGGGCAGGATTCCTCCGCGCTGGTGGGAATGCAGGCAGACTCAAACAGCACCACGGCGGGCTACGCGGGTGCAACGGCTCCCTATGTGTTTCTCAACAGGGATGCGTATCCTCTTCAGACCAAACCTGCTCCGAACACCTGTATCAAGTTCTGGCCCGGGGCGGCCCTCTATGCGAAGGCCGGATGGAACCTGCTGTCGGTATCATTCTATCGTCCCGACAGTGATTACACCGCGTCCGACATATACTCGGGTGCTATCTCAAGGCCGTTCAAATATTCAGGTTCATACCAGCAGGTGACGCAGGTGTCGCCAGGCCACGCCTATTGGCTGAAGACTGCAAACCCCATTTATGTGGGATCGTGCGGATATCCGATTGCCACACTCTTCGACAGCATTACTCTCGGCTGGAATATGATCGGGACGCCGTCGAATCCTGTTCCTGTTAACAGTATCGTGCCGGTGAACTGCATGGTATCGGCGAATTTCTTTGGGTACAACGGCGCGGGATACCAGTTAGTATCCGGTGCACAAGACCTGCGTCCGGGCCTGGGATACTGGATCAAAGCGGTATCAGTATTCGGATCCAATCCTGGCATCGAGTTGACGGGCATTCCGCCGCTGCCGAAACAAGCTCCATCGGTCACAGATCTTTCGCAAATGGATCAGATTGAAGTCCGGTCCGCTGCCGGGGCGAGCCAGATGCTTTACCTCGGGAGTGAATCCGGATTGAAGGTACCGCTCAGCGCGTACGAGATGCCGCCGTCGATGGAAGATCTCAGCGGGTTTGACGCGAGGTTCGTTTCAGGGAGGATTCTGGAAACGTATCCTTCGCAGTTCACACAATCCGGTAGATATGAATACCCGATTTCAATACACACCGGCAACTACCCCGTGACGATCTCGATGACCCGGTTGAAAGCATCGGTGGCAATTGCGAAGATCTCTGTACGCACGCCGGAAGGCCAGCTGCTCGGAACTTTCGACGCTGCGAGCGGCATTGTCAGAGTACCGAATCCGCACGTCCGGACGGTCGTTCTGACAGTCAACGATCCGGTAAACGTGCCGAAAGTTTTTGCCTTAGGCCAGAATTACCCGAATCCGTTCAACCCTTCAACTCGGATTGCGGTGGACATTCCGAAGGTGACGAGCGTGGATGTCGCAGTTTTCAATCTGCTTGGTCAGAAGATCGCCACGCTGATGTCCGGAGAACAGGCGCCGGGGAGCATTACCGTAGAATGGGATGGGCGGGATGAGAACGGGTTGCATGTGCCGAGCGGCGTGTATTTTGTCCGGATGCAGGCGGATGGTTTTACCGCGACTCAGAAAGTCATGGTTATGAAATAAGGCGGTCAGTTGCACCGGCCCGTTCGGTCTCATTCTCCGGCAAGAGAACTGATCGTGCCGATCACCACGATGAAGAGGAAGGCACGGTGGAGGATATTCCACATCGCGTGCCTGCTACCGATCGGCTGTTTCCCTTCGATTCTGTCAGCATAATACTCTGCCCTAAAGGACTTCGCTCCAATCATTGACCCGGAGGAAAGGGGTCAAACTTCCGTTAAACTATCCAGGTGCGTAATGGTCGAAACGGTAGGGTCAAATGAACATTAGCGAGGGTATTCCCGCGACTTCTTGATACTGCATGTGAAGAGAGAACTGGAAGAGGAGGCGGTATGATCTTGAGGAGAACGGGATATGCATTTTACGCGCGCGCGGCAGTGGGGGATTATTCTTTCCGGGGGAGAAGGCACAAGGTTACAGCACTTCATCAAGAGAATCTACGGCTTTGTCCGTCCGAAGCAGTACTGCTCTATCGTAGGTACGCGCTCGATGTTGCGCCATACCCTCGACAGAGCGAGGTCGTTGATGCCCCGGGAGAGGATTCTGACAATCGTCAACCGGTCTCACCTGCGCGAAGTCCAAACCCAACTTCAGGGTCAACCCCCGGCGACGATCATCGTACAGCCATGCGGCCGTGAAACCGTCAACGGCATTCTTCTTCCGCTGCTTCACATTTATCGCAGGGACCCGCACGCCATTGTCGGAATTTTCCCGTCAGACCATTTCATCTGGGATGAAGCAAGATTCATGCGGTACGTTGCGGGCGCCTTCCAGTTTGCCGGGATGCACAGCAATTCCGTTGTCCTGCTCGGAAGCCATCCTTCCTCTATCGAGCCGGGATACGGCTGGATCGAAAAGAATGAACCCGTTCAGAACCCGTGGAACCTCACGGTGTACCGGATCAGACGGTTTTGGGAAAAACCCGATCTCTCGACTTCCCAAATACTGTTCCGGGATGGCTGCGTCTGTAATACGCTCGTGATGGCCGCAAGCGCGAGCTCCCTCCTTTCCATATTCCGCGCGACAGTTCCGGAAACATTCACTATTCTGAATGATATCACAAAAGTTACTGATACCGCGGAAAAAGAGAATCTCCTCAACCTCATCTATCCTGCGCTTCCTTCCCTGAATTTCTCGAAAGCGGTGCTGGAGACGTGTACCGAGTATCTACATGTACTGGAAATGCGAGATGTATACTGGAGCGACTGGGGAGAAGAATGCCGGGTTTTGAGGGATGTGGAGCGTTTGCATCTGAAGATCCATGGTTCGATTGAGCCCGGTTCTCCGGAAAGGAAAGCAGAAAACGGACCCGGCCAATTTCAGGGAACGCGCCTTCCGTAGAATATTCCCGCTCCGCAGAATCTTCGGAACAGGCGGAATATAATGGCGGGCTACCGTATTGCGGGAGGTGTTTCCCGTACAACCCTGCATGCCTCCTGAAGATCGGAAACAATGGGAACGATCTGATGAATCATCGTCTTTTCAAGAACCTGCCGGACCTGAGGTTGTGGATTGAAGAAAACCATATTTCCTCCCCGCAGCCGGACTGCCTTAACGCATCTCATTAGTGTACCGATGCCGATTGAAGCCATAAACGAGACGCTGGAAAGATCTGCGATGAGAAACTGACAATCGGTGGACGTGAGTGCAGTAAGCTGGAGATCGATCTCATCTGCTCCGGCGATATCCATGTAACCTTCCAGAGAGACTCTGTGGACATCGGTTTCTATCGGTGAAACAGAGACCTTCATCAGTTGTACCGTGTATGAATTGTATTGTTGATGGGCGGAACTTCCGAACCTGATCAACGAAGTTAGGGATTCCCCGGGATAAGGGCAAGGGTTTTGGAACAGTTAACAATTTGATAACAGGCAGACGGGAGTTGTGAACAACGCGGGGACAGATCAGTCGGACTATGGTTGTAGGCCGATCTTCTTCATCAGAGATTGATAGCGCGGATCAGTGCGGAGCTGGGCAAACTTCGGGGAGTCGGGTTATCCCCACGGCACGGGATCACGTAGAATATCGCATCTTCCGTGAGTATTGACATTGTGAAGGGTTCTTGTTAAATTTCCTTTGATCAGGTGTGGGTTCGCGCAGCAGACCTGAGAGGTAATATTCCCTGAATGAGACCTCCAGGATAGCTCTTTGGATGTTTTGAACGCGACCTGATAGTTGAACGAAGGAACAGTTGGTTCCTCCCACCTTTGCTCCCTACCAAGCCGCTACGGCGCGTATGAACCTCGGTACTTTCTAAAGAGATTTTTAACTTTGCGGATCTCCACCATTTTAAGCGGAGGGCATGGCGTGCAGGAGAGGGCTCGAATGCTGAATGTGTATTTTTTTACGCCGCTCGGCGGTCTGACTGCCAGCTGCAGTGAAGCGCGGAGAAATTTCGTGCCCGGCGGAGGATGCGATCATTTTGATGAGAACCACACGCTTCCCTTAGGTCTCCAGCGGCCTCAATTGTCCCCTTGTTGCCCCTTCCATCCACGGGATCGGGGCTACGCAAAGGAACAACTATCCGGCGGACTGCCAATCGACTATCGCAGCAAACTTACCAACCGACAGCTCAACGATTTACCGTGTGATGAATGAAAGTTAAGAAGCGACTATGAATTGCGGAGGGATTATGAAACGTCTATCGCTTTTAATTGGACTGTAGATTCTTGGCACATCCTTGCTCGTTGCCCAGTGGGTGCAAACGCAAGGTCCGTACGGCGGATCAATTCAATGCTTCACCGTCAGCGGCACCAACCTCATTGCTGGGACGCTGTACTTTGGTGCTTACCGTTCGGCGGATAACGGTTCAACCTGGTCAAAGTACCTCCCGGATCTCATTGTCGGCCCCTGTGACTATACTGTCTCGGCTCTTGCAGAGGTGGATGATGCCCAGGGCAGCATCGTATTCGCAGGGACACATTGGGGGCTTTATGTATCTACGGATGACGGTGTGACTTGGCAGCCACATGGCCTTAACGCAGGCTGTTCGTCATCCATTCCATACCCCATCAGTGTAAAATCACTCGCCACTGTAAGCGAAGGGGGAATGGACTATGTCTTTGCGGGAACAGACCACGGCGTGTTTCGATCCGCCGCTCGAGATTCGGTATGGATCCAGCTCGACAGCATCCTGATTGACCCGGGGGGAGCTCTCGTGGTCAGTGTGGTGGATGAAGGTGTGAATTACATCTACGCCGCCACAGGGGAAGACCTCTATCGGTCGACGGACAACGGAATGAGCTGGACCCATTCCGGAATGGGGTGTCGCGCGACCTCATGTGCCGTCTGTGATTACGGCGGAATCAAAGAACTGTTTGCTAATTTCTGCGGCGATGTATGGCGCTCCACAGATCACGGAGAAACGTGGTCCAATGTCTCAAATGGACTTGGAGGCGTTGTGGAGGTGCGTCAGGTTGGTGCGGTGCCAAATGGAAGTGCGATCCTGGCTGTGAATGATACGTCAGTGTTTCGGTCAACAGATAATGGGACAACTTGGTCTGCGGTCAGTACGGAGTTTGCCCGGTTTGGGGTGTACTGCTTTGCGAACACCAGCGCCTATCTGTTTGCCGGAACTACCACGGGTATTTTTCGGTCGGCAGATGGCGGACTGACATGGACGGCGGCCGATAGCGGCATCGTAGCGGTTTGGGTGGTGACGCTTGCTGCTAATGAGGAGGGTCATGAGGTATATGCGGCGATGAACTACGACGGACTGTTCCGTTCGATGGATAATGGAGCCAGCTGGCTACGTGTCAACAGAGGACTAACGACTACGATGGTTACGGCGATAGCCACCGCGAACAGCAGCACGGGTACGTTCGTTTTTGCCGGAACCTGGTGCGATGGGCTCTTTCGGTCAACTGACAACGGTAACTGGTGGACGAGAGTGGACAGTGGATTTGCCTGGACGTGCGTGACCGCCGCGGCAGCATTTGATACCGGAAGTGGGACATTCGAGTTGGCTGGTACGTCCTGGGACGATGGGGTCTACAGTTCTACTGACTACGGTTCACATTGGAAGTTTCTCGGAAGCTTTTCGGGTGACCCACATCATTCGGAGCCGCTCCTCTGTTTTGCACTCAGCGGGACGAATCTCATCGCGGGTACCGGTTATGGAATCTTTCTCTCGACCGATGGCGGAGCGACATGGACTGAAGCCGACAACCCTCCGGCCGACGAGCCACGTCCGTGGGTGCTCTCGATGGTCGCTACAGGAAGTTACGTATTTGCTGCAGGTTGGAATGGGGTTTATCGCTCGATGGACTATGGTGCCAGTTGGAGCTCCCTCGGTTATGAGGGTCAGGTTCTTACGCTGGCCAATAACGACTCAGGAGGTGTGGACCTTTTTGCGTGCAATTGGGATGGGGGGGTTCTCCTATCGACTGACTATGGTGACAGCTGGACTGCAGTGAGCCGTAGTCCATCATCCGCTCGCAGCTCCTCTCTCTCTCCGGGTTTGGTCAAATTTGTTCCGGAAGAGAACGGCAGTAGCCGTCCTACCAACAATCGGATCATGAATCGCAATCCCGGCGAAGAGTTGAACAAATCTGCCCGGATTCTCGCACCGAACTCCCTGAACGGCGGTGGAGAGGGTGCCGCGTCATTGGCGGAAAATGGAACAAACCTCTTTGCAGGCGTCTCAGACGGCGTATGGAGGCGCCCGTTGTCGGAGATGATCCCTTCCCACACTTCATACATGGTCAGTGTTTTATCGGGAGAGAACGGCCATGTGTTCCCCGCAGGTTTAGTGCCTGTTGGCCAGGGGGCAAAACAGCAATTTCTGATCGTTCCGAATGACGGCTATCGCGTTGACAGCGTTATTGTAGATGGTTTGAAAGTCGATTCGACTACGAGTTATACATTCTTCGATGTCATCGCGCCTCACACAATCCGGGCGACGTTTACGGTGAATCCATGCACGATCACGTCTGGAGCCGCTGGACCCGGAACAATTATTCCATCGGGAGTGGTGCCTGTTCATTATGGACAGAACATGGAGTTCACGATAACCCCCGACAGCGGAAATCACATTGACAGCATAATTGTGGATGGGGTGAGACATGGTCCTGTTCTGGTCTACAGGTTCTCCCGAATAGTGACGAGTCACTCGATTGTGGCGTATTTCTCCGAAGGGGCTCCTGTTCTATCCCTGAGCGTTGATAATCGGTGGAACATTGTCTCGTTCCCCCTCTTATCAGGGGATTATGAAAAGAACATGCTGTTCCCGACAGCTAGATCATGCGCGTTTTCATTCCGGGGGAGTTACGTTTGTTCGGATTCCATTACCCCCGGGGCAGGATACTGGCTCAAGTTTGATTATGCACAGACCTTCCCAATGCTGGGAGAAGTCATAACCGCAGACAGCGTAAAAATGGATGAAGGCTGGAATCTCATCGGTTCCATCAGTTATCCCTTGCAGGTGCAGGACATCACATCAAATCCGGGGGGGATGGCGACGTCAGAGTTTTTTGGTTACAATGGAAGCTATTTCATTACGGATACCATTCAGCCGGGAAGAGGTTACTGGGCAAAGGTGAGTCAACCCGGCATGCTGATCCTTTCTTCGGTCGGTGCGATGCCCGCGAAGAACCGTATCACTGTTGTCTCCAGCGGAGAACGGCCGCCATCAGCCCCGGAGGAATCGGCGGAACCTGGGCAGAATATTGTTCCAACCGACTATTCGCTGGTTCAGTGTTATCCAAATCCATTCAATCCGTCGGTAACAATCAGATATGACTTACCCACCACCAGCCGGGTGTCTGTGAAGATCTTTAATATTCTGGGGCAAACTGTTGTGGAACTTGTGAATGGAATAGAGCAATCGGGATATAAATCCGTACGGTGGAACGCGTC